>Ga0299912_10003041_pt1 | contig 13748 bp, 13 predicted proteins | sample RVTome_2_FD_207667 | JGI IMG/M metagenome (GOLD analysis project Ga0299912, IMG submission 207667) | Soil microbial communities from uranium-contaminated site in the Upper Colorado River Basin, Wyoming, United States - RVT95D214 (version 2) ...
GCACCCGGAGCTGGTGGACATGAGCAGGGCCGAACTCAAGCCCCTGAACCAGCCGCTTGAGGGCATGGAGACCAGGAGCTACGGCACCCACATCTTCGAAGGCCACCCTCAGAGCGTCTACTACTGGTCCGAGGAGGTGGAGCCCAGCGGCTTCATGGGGGACCCCACGCGGGGCTCAGCCGAGAAGGGGAGGCAGCTCTACGAGAAGACGGTGGAGTACCTCGTAGGCTTCGTTGAGAAGATGAGGAAGGCGTAGCCGAGGGAACGGGTTATAAGCGGCCCGCTCAACCCTGATCATGGTGTTTTTATGGGAGACAAATCGTCAATCCTCGCAGAGCAGCTCGGGTACGTCATCGACAGCCTGGACAGGCACGTCGAGAACCTGGGCGAGAAGGAGTTCATGTACAAGCTCACCCCGGAGTCCAACAATATCCAGTGGTTACTCAACCACCTGAGCAGGATCGTGAACGTGAGCATACCCCGCATCGTCAAGGCGGACCCCAACTGGAGCCCCAAGGGCTGGCCAGCCGACTACAAGGACCAGGCCTACGGCCTGGAGAAGATGATGAAGGACATCAAGGCCGGCAAGAAGGCCGCCGTGGAGGGTCTCGGCAAGCTCAAGGACGAGCAGCTGGAGGAGGAGATACCCCTCTGGGGAGGCAAGCAGAAGCGGAAGACGGGAGTATTCGCCTACATCGGGGAGCTGTACCACCACAGGGGTCAGCTCGCCTTCATCAGGGGCACCGTTAAGCGCCTCAAGGAGAAGGACCCAAACTTCCTCAAGTAAACCTCATTTTTCTCATAAAAATTATCTTTATAGGCGTCGGTCGCAATCCAATTACCACACTATTCTGGTGATAGATGTGTCGTGCAGAGTCGAGGCCATCAAGGCCTTCGCCGAGGTCGGCTTCATGCGCCTGGGTAACGCGACCAAGGACCTGAAGCCGGAGCAACTGGACTGGCAGAGCTGCAAGGAAGCAAACACCATCAGGTGGATACTCACCCACCTGAGCAGCGAGCTAAACGGCTTCATCCCCAAGATCGTGAAGGGAGACAAGAACTACGAGCCTAAGGGTTGGCCCAAGGACTACGTGGGGAACAAGGGCTACAGCCTGGAGAAGATAATGAAGGACATCGAGGACGGCAAGAAGAACGTCGCGAAGCTCCTAGGCGGCCTCAAGGACGAGGACCTGAAGAAGGAGATGGACTGGTTCTACGGCAAGAAGCCCACGGAGTTCTACCTGATGCTCGCCGTCAGCGAGATAATCCACCACGAGGGCCAGATCGCCGCCATCCTTGGCGTCGAGAAGCGCATGAAGGGAACCTAGCTCACCTTTTTATCCCATCCTTTCTTTCTGATCAACGTAGCCGGTGAACCCATGAAGATAGGCATCACATGTTACCCCACAGTGGGGGGAAGCGGAATCCTGGCCACCAGGCTGGGCGTCGAGTACGCCAAGCGGGGCCACGAGGCCCACTTCATAACCTACGAGCGGCCCGTGGCCATCCAGGGCGTGGACCCTGAGAATGTGTACGTGCACCTGGTGAGCGTTCTAGAGTACCCCCTCTTCAAGTACCCGCCCTACACCATCGCCCTGGGCAGCGAGATGAGCCGGGTCACAAAGAAACATGGCTTAGACCTCCTACACGTCCACTACAGCATCCCCCACGCCACGGCAGCCTACCTGAGCAGGGGCCTCACGGGGAAGCCCTACGTGGTGACGCTGCATGGCAGCGACGTAACCATCCTGGGCGGCGACCCCAGCTACGAGCCCGTCAACACCTTCAGCATAGAGCAGGCGGACGCGGTGACCGCCGTGTCCAAGTTCATGGCGGAGGAGGCGAAGCAGACCTTGGGGATCGCCAAGGAGATCAGGGTGATACCCAACTTCGTGGACACCGACACATACCACCCCGCGCCCTGCGAACTCATGGAGCAGCCTGAACGCGACATCGTGGTGGCCCACGTCAGCAACTTCAGGGCCGTGAAGCGCGTCGAGGACACCGTCTACGCCATGTGTATGGTCACCAAGAAGGCCCCGGACGCCAGGCTGATGCTCATAGGCGACGGCCCAGAGAGGCACGGCATCGAGCGCCTCATCGACAAGATGGACCTGCGCGGGAACATCACCCTCACCGGCTACAGGAGCGACGTACCCGAGCTCCTCAGGTGCGCGGACACGCTGGTGCTGCCCAGCGAGACGGAGAGCGCCCCCCTCACCATCCTGGAGGCCATGAGCACCGGCCTCCCCGTGATAGCCACCAGGGTGGGCGGCGTGCCTGAGATCATTGAGGACGGCCGCACCGGCTTCCTGGTGCCCCTGAAGCACCCGGAGGACATAGCCGAGAAGATACTGGATCTCCACGGCGACCGGGACAAGCTCAGGCGGATGGGGGCCGCCGCCAGGGAGGCCATCCTGAAGAGGTACAGCACCGAGAAGGTGGTGCGTCAGTACTTGGACGTCTACGAGCAGGTTGTAGGCTAACCAATATATTGCGCGGGCCCTCACCAAATCGACGTGACCGAGAAGCCGACCTACTACGACAAGAGAGCCGAGTTCTGGAAACGCCGCTTCGATATGGCCAAGCCCTACGACGAGTTCATCGCCGAGTCCGACCAGGAGAAGGCCGCGAGGTGGAGGGAGACCGCGGAGAGGCTGCCCGAACTGACGCCAGAGCAAGCGGAGCGGCTCCGTGGCTGGGCCAGGGAGCTCAACGTCCTCATGTATGGTGGCATCTGGTGCCACGACTGCGCCAGGCAGGGCCCCATGCTCAGGAAGATCGCCGACGCCGCGGGCCCACAGGTGCGCCTTAGGGTCATTGACAGGGAGGCCTCAGAGGAGCTCCAGGACGAGCTGCGCATCCTGGGTGCCCTCAGGGTCCCCATGGTGGTGTTCCTCACCGAGGACTTCTGGGAGGTGGGCCGCTTCGGCGACAGGATGCTCACAGTCTACCGGGCCAAGGCGGCGAGGGAGATAGGGAGGGGCCCGCCAGCCGGCGTCCTAAGCCCAAGGGCTCTGGAGGCTGAGATGGCCGAGTGGGTGGACATATTAGAGCGCATGCTGACCATGGTTCGGCTGTCGCCGCCCCTCAGGAAAAGGCACGGTGACTAGCCCGTGTTGGCGAAGTAGACGGACGAGTTGGGTGTCCACCTGTTGTAGACCCGCCTGTAGACGCCCATGAGGTCGCCTACACCGGTCACCGTGGCCAGATCCAGCCAGTGCCAGCTAACCTCCTGGCCAAGCCGCTCCGGGCTGAACCTTCCGTAGGCCCAGGAGAGGTACAGTTCAAGAGTGCTCAGCTTGGCCTGCATGTCCCCCCTCTCCTTGATGAGGGGATCCCTGTCCTTAACCAAGCTCAGCTGCCCCTTGATGTCGTCGATCCTGGCCTGGAGCTTCTCAGCCTCGCCCACCAGGCTGCTGAACCCCGCGTCTAGGGAGGCCCTGATCATCCTGTGGGCCTCCGCCAGCGCCGCGCCGTCGCCGCTGTTGCGTGCCTCAACCCACCTGGAGAGGGCGCTGAACAGGGACTCGTCCAGGATCGTCGGGAACCCTTTGGCCTTAACGTCCTTCGCTGCGGCCTCGCTCCACGGCGTATTGTAGAAGATTCTGGTGTAGCGAAGGTACTGGGGGAACGCTAATTTGAGCTCGCGGGCCGCGGGTATAACCTCGGCGAAGTAGCTTGTCTCGCCGGGGCCCCCCACGTGGGCCAGCACAGGCATCACCGAGTCCACGATGATCTGCCGGGAGTCCACCCTGGGGGAAATCCAGTCGATGATGTCGGTGAGGTCCGGGCTGCCCGGGTTGAAGCTGAACACGTACTCCTCGCCGCACTTGGGGCACCTCCCCTTCACGGAGCCGTTCAGGTACTTGAGCTCGACCCGGCTCCTCCTGCACCCGGGCGTCATGCACTCCAGGAAGAAGGGCACGTAGTCCCCCGCCCTGGCACCGATCTGGGCCCTGAAGCCCGCCCCCTCCACGAGCTGGGCCGCCATGTTGGACGCCTCCACGAATCGGCTCCGAACCGGCTTCGAGAGCAAGTGCTCGTACCCGCCCTGGAAGAAGGGCCGAAGCGCGGGCTCGCTTGGCGAGACTATTGGCACCCCCATGTCCGCTTCGAGGTTAAAGATGCTGCCTAGGGTCCTGGCGGCCCAGTCCGAGACGTTGCCCGTGGAGTAATACGCCGCCCTCAGGATGGTGAGGCCGTGGCGCAGGTTCTGCGTCACGCGCCCCTGCGTCCTCTGGTCCACCCCCTTCATGATGCCCCGGGCGTTGCCCTCGATCTTCTCCACGGTCTTCCGGAGCCACTCCTCGGGCGGGTTCTTGAGCAGCCGTATGGGGACACCCGTGTCCCCTGGCTCGGAGGGGTAGGACAGCAGCAGGCCGTGGGGCGAGGGGCTCGGCAGACGCATGTTCAGCAGCTCGGCCTGCACCCCGTCGTAGTCCGCGTTGTAGTAGACCGGGACGAAACCGTCCCCCCCGAGGCCGCAGATGCTGTGGGTGTAGGCCACCTTGTTCAGTATCAGGCTGGGGCCCCCCAGGCACATGGGCTGCTGCCCCGACTCCACGACGCCCCGGTCCAGGCGGTCGATACTCTCCTCAACCCTCCCCGTCAGCAGCCCCATGGACCTCTGGAGCCCCTTCAGCGACTTCTTGAATCCCTCCAACTCGTCGGGGACCCCGTACTCCGGACGCTTCCTCACGAGAACCTCGTAGGCTTCCCCCATGGTGGACGGTATCCGCCCCCACAGGGCCTCGGCCAGCTCTCCCCTAATCCCCTTCTCGACGTAGTCGCTGTATATCAGGTGCGCCGGCGCAGTGTTATCCTCAGCCACGTCCATACCCCGCCTCTTGGATGCTCATCGGGAGGATCTCATAAAAACCTTTCAAGAGAGCCCCAGGAGCCGGGCCGCGTTCCCGTAGAAGATCTTCTCCACGGTGCTCTGCTCAAGGCCGATGCTGCGGCACGTCATCACCTGCTCCCTCAGGTACTCAGCCGCGAAGCCTCTAGGGAAGTAGCTGGAGTCGGTGCCGAACACTATCCTGTCCGGGCCCACGGTCTCGATGGCCTTCCTGAACAGGTCCTCAAGCGTCAGCTTGTACGGCATCCACCTCATCCACTGGTTGCTCCCAGAGGTGTCGATCATGACGTTGGGGCAGCTCCAGCACAGCTGCAGGAGCTCCTTAAGGTAGCATGCGCCGAAGTGGGGCACCACGAAGTTGAGCGTCGGGAAGCTGGCGGCCACCTCCCACAGGGTCAGCGGGTCCATGTTCCTGAGGTCCCTGGCGGGGCCTCCCCCGCCGCCCAGGACACCGAAGTGGATCAGCACGGGGACCCGCAGCTTCTCAGCCATCTCCCAAAGCGGGTACCCGGCCTTATCATCTACGGGCCTGGTCATCCCGGAGGCTATGAGCTTGTAGCCCCTGAGCCCCAGCTCCTTCACGCCCCTCTCCAGCTTCTCGGCCGCGTCCTCCTCGAACAGGTCGTGGTGCGCGAACCCGGTGAACCTGTCAGGGTGCAGCGCCACGATCCCCGCCAGGGTCTCGTTGCCGCCCCCCGTCACGAAGTTCACCCTCTCCACGCCCTTGGCGTCTAGGTCGGCCACCCACCTCTCGGCCTGCTCAGCGTCGCTGCGGACCCCCTCCTCTGGCGGGTCGAAGCCCCACATGCGCCTCCACTCGTCCCTGTAGCGCCGGGAGTTCTCCATGATGATCCTAGCCCTCTCCTCGCCGTACTTCTCCACGACGCGCTGCCAGTAGCCCCCGCCTCCTCCCCCCTCCCTCTGGATGGGGAAGTGGCTGTGGAAGTCTATGACCCTGAGCCCGTATGTGTTCAATCAGTATCCCATGAGACTCCGGGGGTGGCCGGTTTAAACCTTGAGGCTCAGAGGAGACTCACCGTGGACTTCACGGGGTAGAAGGGCCCGTTCCGGGGCAGTGGCTCCTCCATGAACGCCTCGGCGTAGGCGCAGCCCCCCTGCACCCCCCGGAGCTCGGCCTTCTTCTCGCTGAACCTCTCATAGTAGCCCCACCTGAACTTGGCGAGCTGGCTCACATGCCTCCTTATGGCCCTCCTTTTGGCATCCATCACATCCGAGATGTCCACGAGGACGTGGGGGCTCGGGATGAGGGTGTTCACCTCCATGAGGAGCAGCCGCTCAACGACGCAGGGCTCAGTGTAGGTCGTGGTGTGGGCCGCCCACTCCACTGCCTCCTTAACCACCTCATACGCGGCCCTGTGCTCACGGTGGTAGTCGAAGGGGACGTGGGTGACGACGACCTTCGGTCTCAAGTCCACTATAGTGTCCGAGACCCGCCTGATGAGCTCCGGAGTGTATTCGATGCTCGGGTCCTCGAAGATTGTGGGCTCGTGGACTCCCAGCTCCTCGGCGGCCCCCACGATCTCGCTCCTCCGCTCAGGTGGGTCGCATGAGAGGCACAGGACGTCCACGGGCGCTCCGCCTGATGCGTGTAGCGCCAGGGTCCCGCCGCACCCGAAAGTCTCGTCGTCGGGGTGAGAGACCACAGCCAGTATTCCCCGCGGCATGGTAATGGTACACGGTGCCCAGTCTATAAGACGTTACCCCGGGGCTCCAAGCGTCTACGCAGTAAACTGGGCGGCGGTTGAACCCTTGAGTAGAAAGGTGTCCCTGAAATGACTGACCGGGCAAGTCTTATCTAAACCATGAGCATACCTTAATTGATTTCTGTCGTGGTAAGATGAACGAGATAAGGTTCCACGGAATGGGTGGACAGGGAGCCGTCATGGGGGCCCTCATGCTCGCCGAGGCGGCCTTCAGCGAGGGCAAGTACGCCCAGAAGATCCCTGTCTACGGGGGCATGCGCCGCGGCGGAGACGTCACAGTCTTCCTCCGCCTCGACGACAAGCCCATCAGGCGGACGTGCGGCATCTACGAGCCGGACGCCCTGGTTGTGCTGGACCCCACGCTCACGGAGCAGGGGGGCGTCACCCAGGGACTCAAGAAGGGCGGCACGGTTGTACTCAACGACCCTAGGAAGCCCAGGGATGTGGACCTGGGCGTCAAGCTCAAGAAGGTGGCCACCCTGGACGCCACTGCCCTAAGCACGGAGCTCTTCGGTGTCCGAGCCATACCCATCACCAACACCATCATGCTGGGCGCCGTTGCCAAAGCCACAGGGTGGGTGAAACTGGAGAGCCTCACCGGGCCCATAAAGCATGGGCTCCCCGGCAGGCTTGGGGACCAGAACGTGGCCGCGTGCAGGCGCGGCTACGACGCCGTGGAGGTGAAGTGATGTCGCAGGTAGTACGCGCCTTCGCCCCCAAGGCTGACCCGGACAAGTGCATAGGCTGCGGCAACTGCCAGCTCTACTGCCCCGAGGGAACAGTCATGCTAAACGAGAACAAGAAGCCCATCTTCGACTACCGGTACTGCAAGGGCTGCGGCGTCTGCGCCAACGAGTGCCCCGTGCACGCCATCGAGATGGTGAAGGAGGGAACACAGTGAGCTTCACAAGGATGATGGAAGGAAACGAAGCCGCAGCCTGGGGCGCCAAGCTGGCCAGGGCCGAGGTGGTGCCCGCGTACCCCATAACGCCCCAGACCGAGCTTATCAGCAGCATAGCCACCCTCATCGCCGACGGGACGATGAAGGCCGAGTACATCAAGGTGGAGGGCGAGCACACGGCCATGGCCGCGGCCGTGGGCGCCTCGGTGGCCGGGGCCCGCGTCTTCACGGCCAGCAGCAGCCAGGGCATCGCCTTCATGGAGGAGGCCCTCTGGCAGCCACCCGGCAGGAGGCTGCCCATAGTCATGTGCATGGTCAACCGCACCATGGCGCCCCTCGGCGGGCTCAGGCCCGACCACACGGACAGCCTCCTGCAGAGAGACCTAGGCTGGATACAGCTCTACTGCGAGAACAGCCAGGAGGTACTGGACACCATACTCATGGGCTACAAGGTGGGCGAAGACAGGGACATCTACCTCCCCGTTGCCGTCTGCTACGACGGCTACTTCGTATCAGCCACCGCCACACCAACAACGGTCCCGGACCAGGCCCAGGTGGACGAGTGGCTGCCCCCCTACAGGCACGAGTGGTACAGCCTCATCCCAGGAGAGTTCAAGATGCCTCCTCAGGAGAGCTTCCTCAAGATACGGATGGGGCTCGAGGACGCGCTCCAGAGGTCCAAGAAGGTCATCGAGGCGGTGGACAAGGACTACAAGAGGAGGTTCGGCCGCGGCTACGACGGCCTCCTGGAGGAGTACAACTGCGACGGCGCCGAGGCCGTCATAATGACCATGGGCAGCATGACGGGCACGGCCCGCGACGTGGTGGACGAGATGAGGGCCAAGGGCAAGAAGATAGGGCTCATTAAGATGAGGGGCTTCAGGCCCTTCCCCACCGAGGAGCTACAGAGGATCGCCCCTAAGTACAAGGCTCTCGCGGTTGTGGACCGCAACAACAGCTTCGGCTCTGCCGGGGGCGGCATCGTCTCCATGGAGGTGGCCAGGGCACTCTACAGCGTCCCGGACAGGCCCCTGCTCCTCAACTTCCACGTCGGCCTCTCCGGCACAGACGTAACCATGAGGCAGATCGAGTACATGTGCAAGGAGACGCTGAAGGCGGCTGAGACCGGCAAGGTGAAGAGGGTCGTGGACTGGGTTGAGGCCCACGACCTGGGAGAGGTGATGTAAAGTGATCAACGAACAGTTCGACCGCAGATACACAGACCTCCTGATGCAGGGCGGCACCCAGTGCTGCCCCGGCTGCGGGGGACCCCTGTTCTGGAAGATAGCCCTGGAGGCACTAGGCCCCGAGACCATCGTCTACGGTGACGGGCCATGCGCCATGTGCGCCCTAAGGAACATCAAGGTGCCCTTCTTCGCCATCCACTTCAGCTTCATAGCCGACGGCGCCACGGGCATCTCGGCCGCCATGAGGGTCAAGGGACGCGAAGACATAACCATCGTGAGCTCAGGCGGCGACGGAGCCACAGGCGACATCAGCTTCGGCAAGGTCTCGGCGGCAGCGGAGCGCAACGAGAACATCATCCAGATATGCATAGACAACGAGGCGTACATGAACACGGGCATCCAGAAGAGCGGCCTCACCCCCTTCGGGGCCTGGACCACGACGACACCCACGGGCAAGGAGAGCAACAAGAAGGACATACCCCTCATAATAGCAGCCCACAAGGTCCCATACGTGGCCACGGCGAGCGTCGCGTACCCACGCGACCTCCAGGCCAAGCTAAGGAAGGCCAAGGAGATCAAGGGCTTCAAGTACATACACACCGTGATCCCGTGCCCCACCGGCTGGAGGTTCGACCCCGCCAAGGCCGTGGAGGTCACACGCCTGGGCGTGGACACGTGGACGTGGCCACTCTACGAGGTGGAGAAGGGCGTCCTCAAGATGAGCAGGAAGCCCGAGCAGAAGCCGGTCACCGAGTACCTGAAGGCCCAGGGGAGGTTCCGCGGCCTGAAGGAGGATCAGGTGGAGCACATCCAGTCCGAGGTGGACGCCAGGAGGAAGAACCTGCTCGCCCAGGAGGGCAAGAGCCTCACCCTCTAACCCCTTTTTTCTGGTATTGTTCGATGGAACATGCGCTTTTCCCGCCTCTGATCGTTGATGGGGCCTCGCTGAGAGGCTACATAAAATAGTGTTAACGTGTTTCCAAAGTATAGTATTAGTACATGGGGGCTGATAGCTAAACGTATGGAATATTTCACTAACTAACATGTATTATTGATCTATATCACAGTCATCATGTTAGTAATATGGTGTCTATAACACTATGTTATTGTTACTTACAGCCGATATCAAACATGCATGCATAATCTCTTTATAAACAGAAGGATGCTCCAAGGTCAAGGAGGTAAAAAATAGGATGACCTTCATGAGAGAGAGAAAAGCCATCAGCCCAGTGATAGCAACAGTTATTCTGGTTGCGGTCGCCATCACCGTCGCAGTAGGCGTAAGCTACTGGATGAGTGGCATCAGCAGCCAGTACACGCAGTTCGAAAACATAGAAATAAGAAGCTGGGAATGCACAAGTGATGCCTTCGGTAATTGGGCGGTCGTTCTTACACTGAAAAACTCAGGCACTGCTACCGCTACTATAACTGGAATATATGTGAACGAAAATGAAGCAACGCCAGACTCGGCTGCTCCTGTAGCTGCAGTAGATACAATCACCACCGATCTCACGACTGTAACAGCTTGGTCATTGACACCTGGAGATAACAATGATCTTACTGTATGGATTGGCCTAGACTATGGGACACTAAGCTCCGGTACGACCGTAAACTTGAGAGCTCACAGCGCTGGTGGCATGGACTACATCAAACTGGTTAAACTACCATAAGCCTGTCGAACCACCCCTTCTCTTCTTTTCCTTTTCAGGAGGCTTGGCCTTGAATATACTGAACAGATTTAAGAAACAAGAAACGGTACCCAAAGTCAAGGTAGACAAGGGCGTAGACATTCTAGAGGTCAAGCCAGATTTCGAGATTTTAGCCGAATATTTTGCTCAGGAGCCCCACTCAAAGATAAAGATACTTTCCTCACCTAACCTGGGGGAAGGTCTTCACTACTACGTTGACGAGGTTCCCCTATCACCTGAGCAGTATGAGACCTACGAGAAGATAGTCAGGATACTTAGCAAGGAGTTCCGGTCGCCCACCGAGGAACACATCGACCCCAAGGAGTACGTCTTCGTGCAGGCTGAGATCATAGCCGAGAAGTACCACAGGAGCCTCGGCAGGTTCACTTTGGAGAAGTGGGACCAGATCTTCTACTATGTGGTCAGGGACCTCATCGGGTACGGCCCAATACAGGCCATAATGGAGGACCCGAACATTGAGGACATCAGCTGCAACGGCATCGACGTGCCCGTCTTCGTGTGGCATCGCCGCTACGAGAGCATACCCACAAACATCACGTTCACCAGCGAGCAGTCCCTCAACGACTTCCTGGTCAAGCTGGCCCACAGGAGCTCCAAGCACATCAGCAGCGCCCAGCCTTTGCTGGACGCAATGCTGCCCGAGAAGCACAGGCTGGCCGCCACCTTCATGAAGGAGGTGAGCATGAAGGGCAGCACCTTCTGCATCAGGAAGTTCAGGGCCGATCCCTACAGCATCGTAGACATAATAAAGATCGGTACGCTGAGCGAGAGGATCGCCGCCTACTTCTGGCTCATCCTGGAGCACAAGAAGAGCTTCATGATCGTCGGCGGAACCGGTGCAGGTAAGACCAGTATACTTAACGCGTTGCTGAGCCTCATGAGCCAGAACGCGAAGATAGTGACCGTCGAGGAGGTCCCTGAGCTGAGTCCCCCCGTCGCCAACTGGACGCAGCTCCAGAGCAGGGAGAGCTTCAACTTCGGCAGCGGCCCCAGCGGCAGCATAAGCCTCTTCGACCTCATCAAGGTGAGCCTCAGGTACAGGCCCGACTACGTCATCGTAGGCGAGGTCAGGGGAGAGGAGGCGTACGTCCTGTTTCAGGCGCTGGCCACGGGCCACGGCGGCCTGTGCACCATGCACGCCGACAGCATAGACCGCGTCGTCAAGAGGCTCACGTCGCCGCCCATGAACGTCAGCGAGGTCTACATACCGCTGATGAACGTGGCCATGTACATACAGCGCGTCGAGCTCCCAAGCCAGAAGGACGGGTACAGCTTCGGTAGGCGGGTGAGAACCGTCTCAGAGATAGCCGAGTTCGACAACTACATAGAGGTGGCCAGGTGGGACCCCAGGAAGGACGTGTTCTCCACCTGGTTCAAGGACAGCTTCATACTTCAACAGATCTCAAGCTCGAGCGGCATTTCAATGGAAGAGCTTCTAGCGGAGCTCGATAAGCGTGAGCAGTACATACGCGATATCGTGGAGAGCGGTGTCAGGGACCAACGTGAAGTGGCCGAGAAGATGCTCTTCTACTATGAGAGGCAGCGGGAGGCGAAGGAGGAGAAGCAGGTCGTGGTGGCCACGGCCGAGGTTGCCTCCGTGAAGACGTCGTCCGACGACGTCATCGAGCTGCTGAAGGACGCGTCGTCCTCGTTCCTCAAGGAGATAGCTCCCGAGGAGAGCAAGCCGGTCCCAAATAAGCCGATTCAGAGTGAAGAGAAACAGGTCTACACGAGACCGATCCAGAAGACGATCCAGAAGAAAAAGAAACTGGATTCCGAGGAGAAGAAGCCGGAGGCCGGCTTAGAGTTCACCCACGACATGTTAGGTTTCCTCCAGCAGACGTTCGCCGAGAAGGAGGCCAAGGAGAACACCGTGAAGGAGGCGGACGAGTCTGACCTGGACATGGCGACAAAGGTATTGTGGCAGATAGCCGAGGACGCGACGAAGCTACTGGTAAAAGAATCGACCCCTCTTAAAAGCCTTAAAAACGCTGAGGCTGAGGAGGTGGAGCAGCCATAGCCCAACTAAGGATCGGTGAGACGATCAGGGACTTCTGCTTCGCCTATTTTAGTTGGATGGGTAACTTCCTATCTAGGCTGTTCAAGAGCATCGGCAGCGACCTGGACTCGGCGAACATGAAGATCCACCCGCAGGTCTACTTCAGTATAGTGGGTTTCCTGTCAGTTGTATCGTTTTCGATTCCCTTGGGGCTATCCATCCTCTTCGCCACGGGCATCTGGAGAGGGGCCCCCGCCCTACCCATGAATGGCCTGGTGCTTATCCCGGCCAGCCTACTCGCCCCCGTCCTCATCCTGGTCTTCGGGTTCATCATCCCCAAGATGATCTCAAGCACACGGATGTCGAACCTGCAGATAGAGATACCGTACGCCTCCATGTACATCAGCGTAATGGTGAGTGGTGGCCTCTCACCCTTCGAGAGCTTCCTCCGGATGAGGAAGATGGACTTGCTCCCCAACATGAAGGACGAGATCTCACGTATCGAGACCATAGTGATGTCCACGGGCGCCGACCCCGTCTCGGCCATGGAGCAGGCAGGCAAGGAGGTGAACCTCAAGGAGTACAACGAGCTGCTGCTGGGATACGCGTCGAGCGTTAGGACTGGCGGCGACACCCTCCACTACCTGTTCAACCAGACCCACAGCATGTTCAGGGGTCTCGCCACGAAGGTGAAGGCCAAGGGCGAGTCCGCCGCCATGCTGATGGAGGCGTACACCATCATAGGCATCCTGGGTGTGCTGGGTCTCTTCCTGGTGTTCGTCGTGGGCATGAGTGTTCCCACGGCGGGCGTGAGCATCTCGCCTGACATGTTCTTCTTCTTCAGCTTCATAGTGATGCCCTTCCTGTCGGTGGTCTTCATTTACGCCGGCGACGCGTCTCAGTTCAACTACCCTGTATCTAACTGGAAGCCGTACTACGTGTTCTTTGCCTCGATCCCCTTCGCGCTGTTCTTAGCGTCTCAGATGGTGTTACCCTTCTTCGATCCCAAGTTCACCATGATCCCCGCCTTCCCTGCTATTGTTACATGGCTGAGAACTGTCATCAACGGCGCGGAGGGCACAGAGGCCGCCATAGGCGTCACCCTGACGCTTATCTTCGTATCGATCCCAGCGTTCATAGCAGACCACCTCACGGCGGGGAGGGACGCCACCATCCTGAACGGCATCACACAGTTCCTCAGAGACCTTGTGGAGGTCAGAAAGAGCGGGATGAGCCCCGAGAAGAGCATAGACGCACTGAGCCATAAGGACTACAAGGGCTTCAGCAGGCACCTCAAGGACATCAGCACCAAGATCAACTGGGGCTACCCTCTGAGGCAGATATACCAGGAGTTCGCGACCAAGGTC
>Ga0299912_10003042_pt1 | contig 13743 bp, 10 predicted proteins | sample RVTome_2_FD_207667 | JGI IMG/M metagenome (GOLD analysis project Ga0299912, IMG submission 207667) | Soil microbial communities from uranium-contaminated site in the Upper Colorado River Basin, Wyoming, United States - RVT95D214 (version 2) ...
AGATTTTTATTGCTCCCTTTTTTATCCTTTTCACCTTTGGAGAAGGGGAAAAAGACGCTGTCCGTGTGCTCTTTGTGATGGGCGAAGATTTTTGGGATCAGAGCTCTCACATCATAAATCTCCTCCACCGAAAATTTCCCTTGACAACACAAAATATTGTGGTAAGAATTCTATTACTGCTTGTATTTAGTGGAGGAGGGAAAAGATGGAGTTGGGCCAATTGACGCAAAATGCCATGACCGTACTGAAGAAGCGTTACTTACAAAAAGATCCGGAGGGAAATATTACCGAAACACCCGAAGAGCTTTTTCGGCGCGTCGCAAAGAATATTGCTCAAGCGGACCGGTTCTATCGTCCCGAGATCGATCTCTCTCCCGTTGAAGACGAATTCTATTCTTTGATGGCTTCCTTGGACTTCCTTCCCAATTCTCCCACGTTGATGAATGCGGGGAGAGAGCTTCAACAACTCTCTGCCTGCTTTGTTCTTCCTGTCGGAGATTCCATGGATGAAATTTTCGATGCCGTGAAACAGATGGCCTTGATTCAAAAAAGCGGTGGCGGCACGGGTTTCTCTTTCTCACGGATCAGGCCGAAAAATGATGTCGTGGGTTCCACCCAGGGAGTTTCAAGCGGCCCGGTCTCTTTCATGAGCGTTTTTGATACAGCCACCGAGACAATCAAGCAAGGAGGAACGCGTAGGGGTGCGAATATGGGCATCCTCCGCGTGGACCACCCTGACATTCTTCATTTCGTCCAATGCAAAGAGGGCGACCATCACTTCAACAATTTCAATATCTCGGTGGCCGCTACCGATGAATTCATGGAGGCCGTGGAATCAGGGAAGGAGTATGCTCTTCGGAATCCAAGGACCAAAGAAATCATTGATACGCTCGATGCCCGTGGAGTTTTTGAGAAGATGGTCCACTACGCCTGGAAGAACGGGGACCCAGGAATCATCTTTATCGATCGGATCAATCAAGACAACCCCACTCCTCAAGTCGGACAGATCGAGAGCACCAACCCTTGCGGGGAACAACCTCTCCTTCCTTACGAGTCCTGCAACCTTGGTTCCATCAATCTTTCCAATATGGTTCGGAACGGAGCCATCGATTGGGAAAGACTGGGTTCGGCGACTGAAAAGGCTGTCCATTTTTTAGATAACGTGATCGACATGAATCGCTATACCCTTCCCCAGATTGAAGCGATGACCAAGGCGAATCGAAAGATCGGTCTGGGTGTGATGGGATTTGCTGATCTTCTCATTCTGTTAGGAATTCCCTACAACAGCCCAAAAGCCTTAGAGATCGGGGGAAAGGTAATGGCCTTTATTCAGAAGAGGGCGAGAGAGGCCTCCAGGGAGTTGGCTCTGAAGAGAGGGTCTTTCCCGAATTTCGATGGAAGTACCTTGGAGGGCCGATGGGATGCGATGAGAAATGCGACGGTCACGACGATTGCTCCTGCCGGGACCATTTCCATTATCGCAGGCACCTCCTCGGGAATCGAACCCATATTTGCTCTGGCGTTTATCCGACATGTCTTGGAAGGCAAGGAACTTTTAGAAGCCAATCCATACTTTGAGACCTTGGCAAAGCAGGAAGGATTCCATTCAGAAGAACTGATGAGGAAGATCGCTTACAGCGGGAATATCCAGAACGTTAAAGAAGTTCCAGAGAACATCCGGAAACTCTTTGTGACGGCCCATGATATCACCCCGGAGGATCATATCCGGATGCAGGCGGCTTTTCAAAAATATACAGACAACGCCGTTTCGAAAACCGTCAATTTTCCTCACGAGGCGACCGTCGATGACGTGGCCAAGGTCTATAAATTGGCTTACGAACTGGATTGTAAGGGAGTAACCATCTACCGGGACAGGAGTCGAACAAAACAAGTCCTATATAAAGGAACGGATTCCGTGAGCAGGGATCGATCGAAGGAGGAGGAATTTCGCGAGGAAGAGAGGAAGCCGAGGGCCCGCCAGGATGTGATTCACGGGTCTACCCGAAAGATCCGAACCGGTTGCGGGAACCTCTATGTGACGGTGAATGAGGATGAGGAGGGAAGGCTTTTTGAGATTTTTAATCAGATAGGAAAGGCGGGGGGGTGTGTCGCCTCTCAATCCGAGGCAATCGGCCGCCTGGTCTCTCTGGCTTTTCGATCGGGAATTGAACCCGAAGATATCATTCGACAGCTGAAAGGCATCAGCTGTCATACGCCGGTCTGGTACCGTGAAGGAAAAGTTCTCTCTTGCTCTGATGCCATAGGCAAGGCCATCGAATGGCACCTCCAAGAGAAGGAGGGAAGAATTAAGACCGGGCTCGAAATAAGAATGTCCATTCCAAAACATCCTTGCCAAGAAGAGGGGGGATCTTTTCAACGGAGTTTAGGTATGGTCTTTCAAAGAGGGGCATGCCCTGAATGTGGAGGACCTCTTATCTTTGAAGAGGGTTGTGTAAAGTGTTACTGCGGATATTCAGACTGCGGCTGATATACGCATAGCGCCCGCCTCCATAAGCCTTGCCGCAGGCATAGGGCATAGCGCATCGCGTAAAGACAATATTAATCCCATTGCTTTAAAACCCATTCACTCAATAACTTAACCTTACAGTTGAATAATAAGATTTCAAAAAGGCGGTTGGGTGTGCTGACAAAGCTTTACGGCGGAACCTTTTGGCGGTTTGCTACTGTGTTTCCAAACCCGTTACAGAAGTCACATTAGGCGATATCGCATGTTACTCATAAATAAAGTAAAGAGCCGCTTGTAAAGGTTTGGAAGCATAGCCAACCGCCTTTCCAATGCGACATTAAGGTTAAATTTTGAAGACTCGATCTTTTAAGGCAGGGAATTCCGCTCGGGCCTTCTGAACGATATCTCGATTCACCTCTGCCCAGACCACACACTCCTCCTCATTACTTCCGGTTATGATTTGACCCATTGGATCGACGACCAGGCTGTGCCCGATAAACTGTGTTCCCCGATTCATCCCTACGCCATTGGATGAAATGAGGCAGGAGAGATTCTCCAAGGCTCTTGTTCGATTCAGAAGAAGCCAATGCTCCAGACGAGGAGCGGGCCAGGCAGAGGCGATCAGAAAGAATTCAGCCCCTTGATCGAGCATCTTCCTGAATAATTCTGGAAATCTTAAGTCATAGCAAGTGGCCAGCCCGAAGTTTCCAAATTCAGTGGGGATCACCGTGATGGATGTGCCGGGAGTTAAGATTTCTGCCTCCTGAGATTGGTAGGTGAAAAGGTGAATCTTCTGGTAACCTCCAAGGATCTTTCCTTGGGGGTCCAAAAGAAAACTGGAATTGTAAAATCGATCACTTCTCTTTTCTACAAGGCTTCCGGTATGAAGATGGCAGGAAAGTTCTTTAGCCAAAGTTCGAAGGAGGGTTAAGGTCGGACCCTCTTGCGTTTCGGCCTCATTCCTATAACGATCAAAGCTCATAAATCCTATACTCCAGAGTTCTGGCAGGAGGATCAGGTCTGCCCCCCGACATTGGCGAATCATCTCAGAAGCATGTTCCAAAGCTTTTTCTTTTGATTCCTCGATGACTTTTAACTGAATGGACGCCACACGCATCGTTTTGCCCTATCGATGGTTTTGACTCGTTTTCATGGGTAGCACATATAAATTCGGCCTGTCAAGCCAACCCGGGAAAAATAGTTGCTTCCCAACTGAGAGATGGTTTAGAATAATTTTAGCTGATAATGAGTCAAAGGACATGAGACAGGACAAACGAAAGGTAGCCATTGGGTTACTCTTTTTTATTGGAACCCTTTCAGGGTGGGGATTCTTCGCCTATGGTAATGAGCAGAAACAGATCCCTGATCTAAAACCGGGGCCTGGAAAAGTCTTTCTATATGCGGCAAAAAAGTTTGGTGTTCCCATCCTCAAGGCTTCCATTAAGATTGAAAATGGATTATCCGAACAGGGGAAGCCTCTATACCATATTTCTGCCTCTGTGGATTCTTTCCGTTTTGGATTCTTATTTAGGATGAACAACCGATTCCTCTCAACCGTACAGGCGGAGACCTGTTCCCCGGTGCGATATGTTAAAGAAATTGATCAAGAGGGACTTCTGATCGAGAATAAACATTATCTTCAAACGGTCACGTTTGATTACCCTAACAAGAAGGTAGTGATGGAAAAAGGGGAGAAGAAAGAGAGGCAAGAAATTCCCCTTTTATCCGACACGCATGATCCTCTTTCGATGTTCGCCAAATGTTATTTAAAAGAGGAAATTCATCCGGGACAGGATATTCAGATGTCTATTTTCGACGGGGTGAAGTTGCGACAGATGGTCTTTTATTCAAAAAAAGGGAAGGTCAAGTCAAAGGTGTATGGAGAGGTTGAGGCCGTATGTCTCGAGTCCAACACTTCCTTTTCTTCCTTTGAAGATAAAGAGGGGAAAATCCGAATCTGGTACACTACTCATGGGGAAAAGACTCCGATCTTGATTGAGCTGGAGCTTCCCATTGGACATATCGAATTTGAATTGGAGTCTGTAGAAAAGAGGTAAAAATGCCTGAACAGGATGGGATGAGAAAAGGTCTCGAAGCGCCCATCCGATGTTCAATATCAAAACAATAAAAGCTGAGTGGAAAGGAGGAAACCATGGCAGTAAAGAAGGCAGCAAAAAAAGTGGCAAAAAAGGGTGTAAAGAAGGGGGATGTTTATAAATGTAGTGTTTGCGGTCTGGCTGTCAAAGTGGATGCGGTCTGCGGGTGCATCGATACTTGCGACATCATCTGCTGTGAGAAACCCATGAAGCCTAAAAAGAAGGGTTAACCGAGATATTGCATTGAAAAGGCAGTTGGGTCCGCTTGCAAATCTTTACCAAGCGGTTCTTTATTATGTTTTATGGGTCGCATACAATATCACCTAAGGTAAGTTCTATAATATAGTTGGAAGCTCAGTAGCAAAATGATAGAAGGTTCCGCCCTGCCTTCGCCCCGCAAGCGCGGGGCTTCGCGCAGGCAGGTGTAAAGATTTGGAGAATCCCCACCATGAGGTGTGGATTCTCCCGGAAAGGTAAGATTCTTTTGTATCATCTGGCGGCCCAGCACACCCAACAGCCTTTTGACATGTTTTTATTTAACTGGGGGTAATTCATCATCCACCCACATGGCCTGCAGTCAGCAGGTCTCCCTATGGAAGAACTTACCACCGACATTCTTGTGATCGGCAGTGGCCTAGCTGGCCTCCTTTCTGCTTTGGAGGCAGAGAGAGCGGGTCTTCGTGTTCTCCTGGTAGGGAAATTCGCCATTGGAATGGGGACCAATACCTCGTTGGCCAATGGCGCCTTCACCGTTGCGAACGCCGGTTTTTCCAAAGAGGATCATCTCCGAGCGACCTTAGAATCTGGAAGGGGATTAACCCAGGTTAAACTGGCGGAGACCCTCATTGAGAAAGGTCCGGATGCCATAAAAAAATTGCGAGGCGATGGAGTCCCCCTCCTTGATAAAGGGACGGGGTGTATCGTGGCTCGGCCAGAGGGTTCCTCCCAACTGCCTGGAGTCCTCTTAATCAAACCTCTGGTCGAAAGACTGAAAAACAGTTCCATCAAACTTTTGCCAGGGCTGGTCATTTTTGATTTAGTCGTTGAGGGAGGAGAAGTTCGGGGGGCGCTTGGATTTTTAAATGATGGGAAACCCTGTTTGATTCAATCGGGAGCGGTCATTCTCTCAACCGGTGGAGCGGGGTCGATTTATCGTAGAAATGATAATCAGAAAAGTATCCTCGGAGATGGATATGCCTTAGCCTTTCGGGCAGGTCTTCCCCTTTTTGACTTAGAATTTGTCCAATTTTATCCCTTTGTTTTGGGAGAGCCAAGGCTCTCTTCTTTTCTCCTTTATCCTCCCTATCCAAGTGAAGTCAGGTTGTTCGATGAGAAAGGGGAGGATCTCTTAGAGAAATTTGACCTTCACGGAGATCTAAACCAAGCCATTAATGTCCAAAGAGATCGCCTCTCCATTGCCCTCTACCATGCCTCGCAGAATGGGGACGTTTTTTTTGATTTGACCCAGGTCCCGCAAGAAAAATGGGAGCGTTATCCCCTTAACTTTCTCAAGAAATCGAAGTTTCCTTTCCATGATAGACCCTTTCTCGTTTCCCCGGCAGTCCATTTCTTTATGGGAGGGGTGGAGATCGATGAAAACGGCAGAACGTCTCTCCCTGGTCTCTTTGCGGCAGGGGAGGTCGTCTGGGGGATTCATGGTGCCAATCGACTGGGAGGGAATGCACTGACGGAATGTGCAGTGTTTGGAGCCATTGGAGGTCAGTCGGCAGCCGAATATGTCCGCCAGAAACAACAGGAGCAGGGAGGATTCAATCTTTTCTCTGAAAACTTTATCAAAAAATGGGATCGAAAGGTTCGATCCTATCTCAGAAAAAGAAGAGGAACCTTTGACCGACCCAGAGACCTGCTTAAGGAGTTAAAAGATTTGGCCTGGAGATATGCCGGTCCTGTTCGGGAGGAAGAGTCCTTGAAAGAGGGGTTGGATCGGTTGGCTTCTATTGAGAAAAGAATCGAGGAGGTTTATCCTGCTACCTTCAAAGATCTTTTCAAAAAAAGAGATTTAGAAAATGTGACACTCCTTCTCAAGGCTATCTTAAAGGGAAGCTTGCTTCGAACGGAGAGCAGAGGTTCCTTCTTTCGGAAGGATTTTCCGGATCAGGATGACCAGAATTGGTTGAAAAATACCTGCTACCGTCTTGAAAAGGGGGAACTTCTGATAACTCATATAGAGAAAGCCCAAATGTCAAAATCCAAATGACAAATGAATACCAAAAGACTCAATGTCAAAAGCTTTTCCTTTTTCCTTTTGTGATTTGAACTTTAAATTTCATTTGAGCTTGGAACTTTGACATTTGACATTTAGTAATATGCCCATCTCTACTCAAAAAGGAGATAGACGCCCTTTAACTCTTTTATCTCCTCGCCCGGTATGAAGAGAAAAAGGCCCGGATGAAATCGAAACATCCCCCCTATCAGGCCTCTCTCTTAGAATTCTTATCCTTGACATTCTATTGAACTTTTGGTAAGAGTTCTCCACTATCTCTAATGAACATTGACCTGAACCGCTTTTCACCGTTTAAACCTTTTCTAAGTTTTTGAACGGCAAGTGTCCCATCCAGTTCTATTTTTAGGATGCAGGGCGAGGAAAGGCAAGAGGAGAAAAGGTGTTTCAATGCCAGTTAGCTCTAGCATGTAACCGAAGAGGTCTGAAAGGAGGGTTCCTGTGGTTAAGAAAAAGAGAGGAATAGGTCTGTTGCCGAAACTATTAATAGGAGTTCTTATACCGATTGTGTTGGCTTTTATAGTCATCGGGAGCATGGTGTTCTACAGTTGGAACGTTGGGGGGAGACCGTTTTTTACAAGCATTAAAGACAACGGATCGCAGAAGCTAACAGAATTAAAAACTTTTTTTTTGACGGAAACAAGGACCTACACTGGCGGACTGGTGGAAAAGATAATCAAGACAAAGGCCTTGGATGTAGTGGGGCAGATGGAGGTGGTTTTTCGATCCAATCCCAAAATGAAAAAGGAAGATCTATTGAAAGACCCGGTCATTCAATCGATTGCCGTCCAAAAGGTTGGAGAGATGGGTCATACTGCCATCTGTGATGTTCAAGGTGTCATTTATTTCCATGTGGATCCTACATTGGTTGGGATGTCTTTGAATCAAATCTACGGGAAAAATCCTGAGTTATTGAGGATTGTGGAAACCGGTGCTAAAAATCCGACCTCTGATTATTATGATTGGAAGGATGCGAGCGGAAGGGTTTATTCCAAATATTTCTATTTGCACCCCATCAAAGGCTCGGAATTCATTGTACTGGCAGATGCTTACGTCGAGGAATTTTCGAAACCTGTGAAAGCGATCGAAGACAGAGTGAGGCAGATCGAAAGAAGATATCTTGAGGAATACAATAGAGATTTTCGTATTTTCTTCCTGATCATTTTGATCACTCTCCTCGTGCTCATGGCTGTGATTTTCTTATTTTCTCGGTCGGTGGTTCATCCCATCAAGTACCTCTCCAAGGTGGCTGACACAATCAGTATGGGAGAGTTGAACGTTCCCATCAACCTTAAAGCGACAGGAGAGGTCGGTCTTCTGGTCGAATCCCTAGAACGAATGCAGGCGAGTGTGAAGGCCGCCATCGAACGATTTAAAAAGATGAAATAAAATGATCATTCTTTTTTTCGTTGACAACATTGGCAGGGTTTAATATCAAAGGAGAAATATCTACCACATTTCAAGGGAGGTGTAATGATGAGACGTTTAATTGTATTGGGAGTCATTGTTTTTTTGGTCTTTGGCGTTTCCTCCGTATGGGCTCAAAAGCCGGTTCGATTATCCATCGTTACAGGAGGGACAGGAGGGGTCTATTACCCAATGGGTGGAGGAATGGCCAGTATCCTATCGAAATATATTCCCTATGTGGAGGCAACGGCAGAAGTGACGACTGCCTCTGTGGATAACTGTCTTCTGGTGGGTAGAGAGAAGGCGGATTTAGCCCTGATCATGGCAGATGTCGGATGGGATGCTTATCAGGGAAGGGGTAAATTCCGGGAGAAAATTCCTCTAAGGACAGTAGCGGTTCTTTATCCAAATAACATGCATATCGTGACGTTGGAAGGTAAAGGCATTGAAAAAGTGACCGATTTGAAAGGGAAAAGGGTTTCGACGGGTGCTCCTGGGAGTGGAACAGAGGTGAAGGCCCTGAGAGTTCTTGAAGCTTATGGATTGGACCCCAATAAGGATATGTCAAGGGATAAATTGGGCGCCTCTGAATCAGCAGGTGCATTGAAGGACAGGAAGATCGACGCCTACTTCTGGGACGGAGGCCTTCCAACGGCATCCGTGACAGACTTAGGTGCCACTCCAGGGATAAAGATCAAACTGATTGGTCATGGGGAGGCAGTTTCTAAGATGAGGGAAAAATATGGGCCGATCTATATAAAATGGAACATTCCTTCAAATACCTATCCTGGACAGGAGGCGGAGGTTCCGATTGCGGTGGTATGGAATATTCTGGTTTGTCACGAAAAGTTGAAAGGGGATTTGGCTTATGATATCGTGAGGAACCTCTTTGATCATAAACCGGAGTTAGTTGCCGTCCATCGAGAAGCACGGTTCATATCCTTGGAGACCCAGCCGGGTGGGGGATCTCCGATTCCATTCCATCCAGGAGCGATTCGATATTTTAAGGAAAAAGGGTTGAAGATTAAATAATTGAAATCGAAACGATCGCCCCTCCTGATATGGATTGGCATACTGATCGTAGCAGGAGGGGTTTTTCTATTCAAAAAAGTGACCCTGCTTCATATCGAGAATATGGATCGCCCCAAGGCGATCCATATTCAGATGAGGCCCTCTGAAACATTTTCCATGTTCTACATTCATTCGATCTACAAGGAGCCTGTTGTCGAAGAATTCCAGGCTGAGGGAGCTGCCATTGTTCTGAAAGGAGTAAGGACAAAAAGCCCTGCCGTCATGGAATACTATGGGTTTGAAGATACGACGGGATTCCATCCGATGAATCAGAGGCTGGGGGCCATCTATTTTAAGTGGGGAACAGGAGAGGGACAGGGATTGATTGTAAGGGACAGAAAGATTTACTTGAGTGAGATCGGAGAAAGAGGGGATCGAATTCAATTGAGAGTTGAATCGGTCTCTTTGGGGAAATATCTTCTCTTACTCATTTGGAAATATCATTAGAGAAGAGAGGAGGAAGGGCAGAGATTTGGAAGAGAAAAAGAGAAAAGAAGATCAGGAAGTTTTAATTACAGAAGAGGCCCTAAAAGAAGCAGAAAAATACATCGAAGAGGAAGAGGGGCCCTCTCGGCGGCTGACCGGGAGGATGGATGTTTTCATCACCGTAGTGGCTGTGGTGATGTCACTGATCCACCTCTATGCGGCCATCGGGGTGATCATGACTCAGGTGTTGAGGGGAATCCATGTCATGTTCGTCCTCTTTCTCTCCTTCTTGGTTTTCCCGTCCTTCAAGCGTTTTAAAAATCGGATTATCTGGTATGACTTTATCCTCGCCCTTCTCGCCGTAGCGGTGATCGCCTATATGCTGATCGACTTTGAGGATTTTATCTACCGTTCTGTCGTACCGAATTTCTGGGATAAGCTCTTTGGAGTGATATTGATTTTGTTGATACTGGAGGCTACTCGGAGAACAACGGGTTGGGTTATGCCTGCCATCGTCACCGCTTTTATTGTTTATGCATTCATTGGACCGGAACTCCCCAAACCTTGGACACATCGGGGATACGACATTGACCGAATTGTTGGGCATATGTATATGACCCTCGAAGGGATCTTCGGAGTCCCGATCGATGTCTCATCGACCTTCATCATCCTCTTTACCATCTGGGGTGCTTTTTTAGAGTTCTCCGGTGCTGGAAAGTTCTTTATCGACTTTTCCTTTGCAGCCATGGGCGGAAAATCGAGCAGTGCAGGTCGAACCGTGACACTGTCCTCTTTCCTCCTCGGGGGTCCTTCCGGAAGTGGTGTGGCTACGACCGTGACATTGGGGTCGGTGGCCTATCCGATGTTAGCCAAGGCAGGCTATAGTAGGGATGCTGCCGGAGGGCTTCTTTCGGCAGGAGGGATCGGGGCAATCCTCTCCCCTCCTGTCCTGGGAGCCGCTGCCTTTCTCATCGCAGAATTCTTAAAGATCTCCTACTTAGATGTGATCATCATGGCCTGTATCCCTACGTGCCTTTATTATTGGTCCATCTTTTTGATGGTGGAGCTGGATGCTAAAAAGTTCGGGGTCAAAGAGATTGCTTTCGATAAAACCTATAGTTTGGGACAGCTCACCTACCTCTACGGATTTCACTTCATCTCTCTCGTCGCCATCGTGGTGATTATGGTGATAGGTTTTACGCCCATCTATGCAGTCTTTTGGGCAACCGTGATCACCTTTGCACTCAGTTTTATTAGGAAGGATACGGGTCTTTATCCCAAGAAGTTAGTGAAGGCATTGAGAGGAGGTTCGGTAGGAGTTCTGACTGTCGCTTCCACGTGCGCCGCAGCTGGAATCATTGTGGGTGTGGTGACCCTGACCGGATTGGGATTAAAGTTTAGTTCGATTATCATCCAATATGCTGGGGGAAGTATTTTTTTAACAGCCGTCTTTACAGCGCTCATCGTTTGGGTGATTGGGCTTGCCGTCCCCGTCACAGCTTCCTATATCATTTCAGCGGTCATCGCTGCACCGGCAATGATTCAACTTGGGGTTCCTGATTTTGCTGCCCATATGTTTATCTTCTATTACGCCATTCTTTCAGAAGTCTCTCCACCCACGGCTCTCTCATGCTTTGCGGCTGCGGCTCTCACAAAAGGGAATCCCTATAAGACGACCCTATACGCATGGAAATATACCCTTCCTGCCTTTATCGTACCCTTTATGTTCACCCTTGACCCCAAAGGAGTTGGCATTTTGCTCAAAGGGCCGGTCGTCAATGTGATCTGGACGACCTTCACCGCTTTTATCGGGATTGCTGCCCTGGCAGGAGGGGTGGAGAACTGGTTTTTTAAGAAAACGACAATTTATGAACGATTCATGCTCATTGGCGCAGGGTTACTGTTGGTTTACCCCATCCCGTTATACGACGTCATCGGGTTCGGGTTGGTAGCCGTGGTGATTATTTCGCAAAAGTTAAGAAAGGATGAACCACATCCTCTCACAAGTGCAACCCAAAATCGCCCACCCTGGGGTTGACCAATCGAACATAATCGTTATATTTGACCTTCAATATTTCCACATGACTTCCTGCTTGAAAAACAATCAATTCGTCTTGGGTGAGAGCTTGATGGACCCATACTTCTAAAAGGTCAGAAACCTTTGATTCCCACCGAAGAATATTGTAAGAAAGATTCATGATCAAAACCTTGGCGAGTTTTTTATTACTCACATTCATATCCCTTTCTTTGACAGGCTGTGGAAACCTTCTCTATCTCTCCAAACTGGGATGGCATCAATCCTCGATTGTTTTTCATAGTGTTCCGGTTCAAGAGGTATTAGATAACGAGAAGATGGACCATGAAGCCAAAGAGAAGATCCGTTTCATCCAGGAAGTAAAGCGCTACGGTGAGAAAAAGTTGGGTCTCACGAGGACCGAAAATTATTCAAAATATGTCGAAGTCAAGGGCCCTGTTCTCCATGTCATCACCGCCTCCGAGAAGGATCGCCTCCAACTCTATCATTGGAACTTTCCCATCACCGGCAAGGTGACCTATAAGAGCTTTTTTACGAAAGAAGGTGTTCTCAAGGAGAAACGATTTCTCAAAACGAAGGGGTACGACACGTTTATTCAGAAAGCCGGAGCCTACAGCACGCTCGGATGGCTGAAAGACCCAATCTTTTCGTCCATGCTTAAATGGGATGAGGCCACCCTCGCCAATCTCATCCTCCATGAGATGACCCATGCCACGATCTATTTTAAAGGCCAGACCGACTTCAATGAGCAGATAGCCACTTTTGTGGGAAATCAAGGGGCCATCGATTTCTTAAGAGAGAAGTATGGGAGCGGATCCCAGGAAGTGGTGGAGGCAATCCACTGCCAAGAGGATAACCTCCTTTTTTCTCAATGGATCGATCAGGCCTGTCAACAGCTATCCCATTTCTATTCGAGAGAGATTTCAAGGAATGAGAAATTAAGAGGGAGAGAAGAATTCTTTCAGCGTTTAAAAGAAGACTTTAGGGAAAAGATGGCATCCTTTAAAACAGAGGGTTACAAAAATTTCGAAAAAGTGGACATCAATAATGCGGTGCTATTGGCCTATCGTCGATATATTCATCGCCTCGAAAAATTTCAAGCCCTTTACGAACAATTAGGAAGGGATGTCAGAAGGGTTGTGGAATATTTCAAGACCATCCAGGCTTCAGGGGATAAGGTAGTCTTACAATCTTTTCTGGAATGAATTTCCTTTATAAATCTAAAATCTACACAGCAGTTGCAAAAAAAATTCCAAAAGGCTCTTGGGTGTGCTGGGCCGGCAAAAAAATAGAAAAGACAACTACATCTCCGGGCGATTTATCGCCATAGCTTACAGCGGAACCTTTTAGCGTTTTGCTACTGCGTTTCCAAGCACGTTGCAGAGGTTACCCTAAGTGATATCGCAGGTTACCCATAAAACATACTAAAGAACCGCTTGGTCAAGGTTTGGAAGCACACTCAACTGCCTTTTCAATGTAACACTGGGTCTATTTTATCGTTCCCGCTTTCCTTCGATGAATTCCTCCACCATGGATTTAGCCTCATTATCAGGGATCTGGACAATCGGATGTTTCATCGCATAGGCGGAGATAGAAAGGAGAGGGCCTCCGATCCCTCGTTCACGGGCGAGTTGGCAACATCGGATGGCGTCAATGGTCATCCCGCCGCTATTGGGAGAATCTTCGACAGAAAGTCTCAATTCGAGGTTGAGGGGGATTTCTCCAAACCCCCGTCCTTCCATTCGTAGAAAACAGACCTTGTTGTCATTCTGCCATGGAACATAATCGGAGGGACCGATATGAATATTCTCTGGTTCTAATGGAACACCGAGTTGGGACTGAATCGCTTCGGTCTTGGAGATCCGTTTATTTTTCAGACGATGTCGATTGAGCATATTGAGGAAGTCGGTATTTCCGCCCGTGTTAATCTGGTAGGTTCGGTCCAAACGCACCCCTCGATCTTCGAAGAGTTTTGCTAACACCCGGTGGATGATGGTGG
>Ga0299912_10003043_pt1 | contig 13743 bp, 18 predicted proteins | sample RVTome_2_FD_207667 | JGI IMG/M metagenome (GOLD analysis project Ga0299912, IMG submission 207667) | Soil microbial communities from uranium-contaminated site in the Upper Colorado River Basin, Wyoming, United States - RVT95D214 (version 2) ...
CTACAACACCCTTCGCAGTCTTTACTCCGGTGTTTATCAACCTGCCGTCAGGGAGAACAGCCTCCAGTCCCAGTACGTAATCTTTCGTCACACCGTATTTCACAGCCCTGGCACCACCGGCATTTTCAGCGACATTGCCGCCTATGGTACAGAAATTCATGCTTGCAGGGTCAGGAGGGTAAAAAAGCCTGTGCCGTTGAAGTTCCCTCTGAAGCTTCCCGTTGATGACTCCAGGCTCCACCAGAACATTGAGGTTTTTCTCATCTATTTCGATTATCCTGTTCATCTTTTCCATGCTCAGGATGATCGCTCCTTGTGAAGGCACTGCGCCGCCTGTCATTCCTGTGCCGGCACCTCGTGGTATTACCGGGATCCCTTCTGTGCTGGCGTACTTTATTAATTTTATTACATCATCGACGTTCTGCGGCCATACCACAGCGCTGGGCAAGGCTTCAAGCCCTGAGGCATCGAACCCGTAACATAAAATGTCCTCAGGGGCAGTCGAAGTCTTCCCTGGCAGGAGTTCTGATAACTTATCCATGCGCTATAAGACCGGTAATTTTATCAAGAGATTTCTTTGCTTTCTGCGGGAGTTTACTGAGGTTCATGGCAGCTTTGAATACATGCACGGGATTGTCTCCTCTTTCAGACCTCTGAGAGCTGCATAGATATAACCTTTGTGACACCTGCCTCTTCCATGGTAACACCGTATAAATGCTGCGCAACGGCCATAGTAGTCCTGTTATGCGTCACAACTATAAACTGGGTTTCTTTGGAAAGTTCTTCCAGCATCTTCGCATATCTCTCGGTATTGGATTCATCAAGGGGCGCGTCTGCTTCATCGAGGATGCAAAGGGGTGTAGGCTTGATAAGGAAACTGGCAAATTGCAGTGAAAGCGCGGTAAGCGCCTTTTCACCGCCTGAAAGCAGGTGCAGGTTCTGGAGTTTCTTGCCGGGCGGTTGCGCGATGATATCAATGCCTGTATCGAGGATGTTAGTCTCATCTGTCAGCACAAGCTCTGCCCTTCCTCCTCCAAAGAGGGTCACAAAAACCTCGGCAAACTTCAGTTTCAGGGCCTCAAACGCCTCCCTTAACTTTTTCCTGGTTGTGTTATTTATCTTTGATATGGCCTCTTCAAGCTCTGCGATAGACTTGTTGAGATCTTCCTGCTGTTTTACCATGAAATCGTATCGTGTCTTAAGTTCTTCATACTCTTCCAGCGAACCAAGGTTCACCGGCCCCATCTCAGTAATTTTGCTCCTGAGATCAGCAAGCCTTTCCTCTTCTTCCTGCGTCACCTCCGCAAGTTCGAGGTCCCCGATCTCCGTCCCATAGTTATTTCTGACATTTTCAGCAAGGTTCTCAAGCCTCATTTTATGTTCCGTCTTCAAAACATCAAGCTCTGAAAGCCTCGCCGTCATCTGGGAAAGCTGCTGCCTCAATCCCCTCAGTTCCTGCTCCACAACAATGAGGTCCTCATTTTCCTTCTCTATCTCTTCCTTTCTCCGAGATATGTCCTGGTGCACCAGATCAGCGTCGGCAACGAGCTTCCTGAGTTTTTCTTCCTGTTCGGATATGCCTGCCTTTCGCTGGGAGATGCGCGAGAGTATGGATTCAATCTCTGTCTGAAGACCCGCTTTCCTCTGCTTGTTTTCTTCAAGGAGTCTTGATGACGATTCCATCTCATTTCTGATCGCCTCAAGCCTTTCCCTGTTTGACGTTGCCATAAGCCTCAGGTCCGTCACATCTGAACGGTATCCCTCAAGCTCTGATTTTTTCTGGGAGATGCCTTCCTGAAGATTAAGCATCTCAGTCTCCACGTCCGCTTTCCTTGCCTCGATCGATTTCACCTGTTCTTCGGTATTCATGATCGCCGTTGTAACAGAGGCCTTCTCCCGGTTGATCTCCTCGAGTTCTATAGACAGATAAGAGAGTTTCCTGCTCACCCTTTCCTTATCTTCCATATATTTCTCCATGGTGAGTTTTGCAAGTGAAATCTCCTTTTCGAATGTATGGATTGAAGAATCCACGCCCTTGATCTCCTCTTCCTTTTCAAGGATAATGCTCTGCATGGCCCGCATCTCATCGGAAGTCTTCTCTATAAAGGCCTTCTTCTCCGTGATCTGCTCTTCCAGTTCCCGTATCTCCCGCTTTCTCCTGAATATCCCCTTCTCTCCGCCTATTACAACAGCCCCGGACTGCTCCACTACCTCGCCTGCCAGGGTGGCGAAGGTATAGCTCCCTCCAGCTGCCTTCAACTCAAAGGCGGTCCTGAGGTCTTTGACTATAAGGACATTGCCCAGAAGATTTTCAGCAACCTTAACATACCCTTCCCTGAACTTCACGAAATCTATGGCTCTGCCGATCACACCTGAAGGAACAGCTCCGGCTTCAGAACAAGGCAGAGGGGATGCGGTGATGAATGCGGTCTTGTCAACGCTCTTTCCCTTCAATGCGGATATTGCTTTTTCTATATCTTCAAGTGTCTCCAGGATAAATGATTCAGCCTTCTCGGATAAAGCGCTCTCTACGGCTTTTTCATAATCTGCGACAACATCAAACACATCCGATATTGAAGCAAGCAGCCTGACATCAGGGTTTGTCCTGATCAATTCTCTTGTCGGCTGGTCAAAAACAATCTCCTTCAGGGAATCCATGCGTGATACGCAGGATGCGAGTTCCTCCCTTGCCGCTGAAAGGTCATAAACAAGCTCTCCGAGTCGCGCTTTTGTTGTCGAGAGTTCCTCATTCAGAATCTCTTTCTTTTCCTTCATCAAAAGGGCCTCATTGGTCCTTCCGTGGATCCCTGATTCGACCTCGTTGATTGACGACTCAATCTCCTCGAGCATCCTCCTTGAATCGCCTGATTCTCTCACGGAAGTGTCCTCTCTCCTGTAGAGGGATTCAAGCGACGACTCCTGCCTGCTTAGCTCATTTCTGAGCTTGCTTACCTCATCGGACACGCTGAAGATTTGTCGTCTTTTGTCCTCTATCAGTTCTTCCGTGTCTGAAAGTGCTTCCTCGATGGACCTCAGGTTTTCTGACTTCTCCTTCAGTCTCTCTGCCTGGACTTCCATCTCTTCTGATATTCTGGAGCTGTTAATCTGTAATTCCCCGTATTTGGCAGAGGCATCGAGGCTTCGCTGATCCATGTCTTCACCCCTCTGCAGGAGCTTTTTATGATACTCATCGAGATTGCTGATATCATTCCTTGCGACAGCTATCTCACGCTCTATCTCCGAGATCTCCCTCTCCAGCATCTGAAAAGTGTTCTGTACTGCTTCGAGGGCCTTCTCCTGTTCGAGCAGCGTGACGCGCCTCGTCTCTGTCCTGTTTTCTATCTCTGTTATCCCGGCCCCCGCAACAGCCTCTTTTTCTTTTAATAAATTGTATTCTTCTATTATCCGGCCGAGGGCCGCGTTTATCTGCTGGTATTCTGTTCTGGCAATCTTGAGTTCTATTGCGTGCATCTCTGAGGAGAGTTTCTTGTAGCGCTCAGCCTTTTTGGCCAGCCTGTCCAGGATATTTATCTGTTTCCTGACTTCAACTATAATGTCATTTATCCTCACGAGGTTCAGTCGTGAAGAATCTAATTTTGAAAGGGCCTCGGCTTTTCTTATCTTGTATTTCATGACCCCTGCGACTTCTTCTATGATAAACCTTCTCTCAAGGGGCTTTGAGTTGAGGATTTCACCTATTCTTCCCTGCTCTAAAATAGAATAGCTTTTAAAATCCAGTCCTGTATCAAGGAAAACATCCTTAATATCTTTAAGCCTGCAGGTGTTTTTGTTGATCATGTATTCACTTTCGCCTGAACGGTACAGTCTCCTGGTGACTGTAACATGGTCGCTCTGTCCTTCTCCGTTGTTTGATCCTGCACCGTTCATGTCTGATACAACCATCGAGACTTCCGACATCCCTTTCGGCTTTTTTGCAGCAGAGCCGTTAAAGATGACCTCTTCCATCTTTTCACCCCTCAGGCTCTTGGCGCTCTGCTCACCCAGCACCCATCTGAATGCATCCACGACATTGCTTTTACCGCAACCATTGGGGCCGACAATACAGGTTATACCCGGATGAAGGACAAACGTAGTCTTATCCGCAAATGATTTGAAGCCTATTAGTTCGATTTTTTCGATGCGCATTTAATAGAGATGATTAAGTAAATTTAAGGCCATTTAGTATAGCCTATATCAAATTTTACTGACAAGAGGTTGAGACAAAAAAATGAATCCATGTCATGAAAAAAATCCGTATTGCCCCGTAAATATAACGGATGTCAGATGTAATCAGCAACTCTGCCCTAATAAAAAAGGACTCTCGGGAGAGTCCTTCTTAAATCTAACAGTTTTTATTCGGCCTGCCCGGGCCCTTTTGAGGGACCGCTCAAGTTGAAACCCCTAACCTCGGCAAAACAACTGTTTGTAAAATTATCCAGACCGCTATGACAGCAAGTCCAATCAATATATCACTCATTATGCCTTTTCTTTCTTGTCTGTCTTCTCTTCCTTCTTTGCCTTTCCCTTTGGTTGCTTTATCTTTTCATAATCAATGAATTCAAGTATTGCCATGGGCGCTGAATCCTTAAGTCTGTTTCTTGTCTGGACCAGCCTGAGATAGCCTCCGTTTCTTCCTACAAACCTGGGGGCTATGTCTTTGAAGAGTTTTGATGCTGCTGACCTGTCTGTTACATATGACAGAACCTGTCTTTTGGAATGCAGGTCACCTTTTATCCCAAAGGTTATCATCTTTTCAGCGATCCTTTTTGTTTCTTTTGCCTTTGCAACCGTTGTTTCTATCCTCTGGTTGTCAAACAAGGCCGTTACAAGGCCGCGCAAAAGCGCCTTTCGCTGGTTCGCAGTTCTGCCGAATAATCTTCCATCAACTTTATGACGCATCTTCGCTAACACCTCCAGTATGTAACGCTGCCTCTTTATCAATATTTTCAAGGTCGATCTTCATGCCAAGGTGGAGGCCCATCCTGGCCAATATCTCTTTTATCTCATTGAGGGATTTCCTGCCAAAATTCTTTGTCTTGAGCATTTCAGGCTCTGACTTCTGGACAAGCTCAGCAATAGTCTTTATGTCAGCGTTCTTCAGACAGTTGTAAGACCGTACGGAGAGTTCAAGCTCATCTACAGTCTTAAACAAATTGTTATTTAATGATGTATCGCCTTCTTTCCCTATAACCATCGCCCTTGGCTCATCCGGAATGACCTCTTTATACTCTTCTTCGGCTACGAAAAGGTCCATATGTTCAATAAGAATGGAAGCTGACTCAGAAAGCGCCTTTTCAGGGCTTATGCTCCCATCAGTCCATACTTCCATAATGAGTCTGTCGTAGTCTGTTGCTCTGCCGACCCTGGTCTTTTCTATCCAGAAATTTACCTTTTGAACAGGGGAAAAAACAGCATCAACAGCGATCATTCCGACAGGCAGGTCCTCTTTTGTAACCTCTGTCGTTACGTAGCCTTTGCCTTTTCTGATATACAATTCTGCTTCAAAATTGGCATCCTTATCCAGTGTTGCAATAGCCAGTTCAGGATTCAAAACTTCTACTGAAGAATCAGCCTTCAGATCTCCTGCTGTTACCTGGGCCGGTCCCTTCACGCTAAAGGTAGCAACCTTATCGCCTTCCCCATGAGTTTTAATCCTCATCTTCTTAAGATTTAAAATGATATCAATAACATCTTCCTTGATACCTTTTATGGACGAAAACTCATGCATAGCACCTGAGATTTTCACTGCTGTTACAGCAGCGCCCTCCAGAGACGAAAGCAGGACCCTTCTCAGTGAATTCCCTACTGTCGTGCCAAAACCACGTTCCAATGGCTCAACAATGACCTTCCCGTAAGTACTGCTTAATGTCTCTTCATCAAACCTGATTTTCTCAGGTAATTGAAAGCCTTTTTTCTTAAGGTTCATAAGGCCTCCCATCTGCCTCAAATGTATTTTTCATCAATTATTCCAAGTTAAGTTGAGAAAATTTTCAACTCTTGTTGCAAGCAGCCCTATTTTGAATATAGCTCAACAATAAGCTGCTCTTGAACTGTCAGCTGGATATCCTCTCTCGCAGGTATCTGCAGGACCTTTCCACTGTAGTTCTTTGCGTCCATCTCAAGCCATGAAGGAACTCCCCTGTGCTCAATTTTGGATATGCTGTCATTGACAAGCGCCAATTGCCGACTTGCCTCTCTGAGTTCAACAACATCGCCGACACGCAGACGATAAGAAGGGATATTCACCTTCTTGCCGTTTACCAGAAAATGGCCATGGGTCACAAGCTGCCTTGCGCTTATGCGATTAGGCGCAAACCCGATTCTGCAGATAACATTATCGAGACGCGTCTCCAATAGCTGCAGGAGCACTTCACCTGTAACGCCTTTTGCACTGGCTGCTTTCTTGAAGTATATTCTGAACTGTTTTTCCAGAACGCCGTATGTTTTCCTTACCTTCTGTTTTTCTCTGAGCTGGATCCCGTAGTCGGATAATTTCCCCCTGCGCTGGCCATGCTGTCCTGGAGGATACTGCCTTCTTTCAACAGCGCATTTTTCTGTAAAACATCTGTCGCCCTTTAAAAAGAGTTTCTCAGTCTCCCTGCGACATAACCTGCATAATGCTCCTCTGTATCGTGCCAATTTACACCCTCCTCCTCTTCGGTGGTCTGCAACCATTATGAGGTACAGGCGTTACGTCTTTTATCAGATTTATATCCAAGCCTGCGGCCTGAAGGGCCCTGATGGCAGACTCACGTCCTGAGCCCGGTCCCTTAACGTATACATCTACCTGTTTCATCCCGAAATCAATTGCTTTTTTGGCAGCTGATTCTGCGGCGAGCTGTGCCGCATACGGCGTGCCTTTTCGGGAACCTTTAAATCCCATGTTGCCGGCGCTTGCCCATGTAACAACACCGCCTGTGGGATCGGTTATGGTCACTATTGTATTATTAAAGGTAGCCTGAATATAAGCAGCTCCCGCATGAATATTCTTCTTTACTTTTTTGACCCCTTTTTTCCTCTGAGCCATTAACTATGCCTCCTTCTTCTTGCCGACAACAGCTTTTCTGGGACCTTTTCGTGTGCGGGCATTGGTCTTTGTCCTCTGCCCTCTTACCGGCAAACCAGCCCTGTGTCTCAGACCCCTGTAACAACCGATGTCAGTAAGCCTTTTGACGCTCATCGATATATCACGACGTAAATCACCTTCGACCCTGTGGTCTTTTTCCAGCAAGGCCCTTATCTTAACACTATCCTCGTCTGAAAGGTCTTTTACCCGGATATCAGGATTTACTTTAGCTTCTTCGAGCACCTTCCTTGAAACCGATCTCCCGACCCCGAAGATTCGTGTGAGCCCTATTTCTATCCGTTCATTTTTTGGCAGATCAACTCCTGCAATTCTAGCCAATTCAAGCCTCCTTTGTCTGTTCAGGGTTGTTCGTTTTACTTTCGGTCAAAGCTTTTTCTCCCCGAACGTTTAGCTTCTTTTATCCCTGACGCTGTTTATGTCTGGGATTATCACAGATAATCCTTATAACGCCTTTTCTCTTTATTACCCTGCATTTGGCACATATCGGTTTTACTGATGAACGAACCTTCATAATTGCTCCTTAGCTTTAAGTCTATTTAAACCTGTATGTTATTCTTCCCCTTGTCAGATCATAAGGGGAAAGCTCAATAGTTACCTTGTCTCCAGGCAGTATTTTAATGAAATGCATCCTCATCTTACCGGACACATACGCCAATATTACCTGGTCATTCTCCAATTTAACCCTGAACATCGCATTCGGTAAGGTCTCAACAATCGTGCCCTGAACTTCTATACTATCTTCTTTTGCCATGAAACGTTAATTATAAGTCTTGTGATTAGATTTAGTCAAGATTTTTGGCCTCCCTGATGTTACCAAAACAGTATGCTCGAAATGAGCAGATTTTTTGCCGTCAGTTGTCACCGCTGTCCAGCCATCTCCCAGTATCCTTACCTCATGAGTGCCTGAATTCACCATAGGTTCTATCGCAAGTGTCATACCCTCTTTCAGCCTGGGCCCTTTGCCGGGGGTACCGTAATTGGGGACCTGCGGTTCTTCATGCAATTCCCTGCCTATGCCATGACCGACAAATGTCCTCACAACCGAAAAACCATTTTTTTCTGCATGGCTCTGTATGGCATATGATATATCGCTCACGCGTTTCCCCGCAGTAGCATTCTCTATGCCCAGACCCAGCGCTTCCTCAGTTACCTTCAGCAGAGCCGCTGTCTCATTGTCTATTTTCCCGACAGGCACAGTAACTGCCGCATCTCCGAAGAACCCGTCGAAAAGGACACCCAGGTCTATACTGATTATATCACCGTCTTTGAGCCTGCGTGAAGAAGGGATGCCGTGAACAACCTCTTCGTTAACCGATGTGCATATGCTTCCAGGGTAGCCCCTGTAGCCTTTAAATGCCGACTTTCCTCCAAGGGCTTTTATGCTCTCGTCGGCAAACAGCTCGATCTCCCTGGTTGTTATTCCTGCCTTTATCATGTCTTTTATAGACTCCAGAACTGCTCCAACTATACTTCCCGCCTTAGCCATTTTTTCTATCTCTTCCGGAGATTTCAATACAATCAAGTTATTTCTCAATCAACAAAATCGTTTTATTCAGTGAGGTTAAACATAACCAGCTAGATATGGACTGCCTTTTAAAATAACCTTGCTTCAGCTACGCCGCCCTTTTATTCTGCCTTTTTTCAGAAAACCTTCGTACGAGCGGGTCACCAGGTGCGATTCTACCTGGGAAACAGTATCAAGCGCAACACCCACCGCTATCAAGAGCGATGTCCCGCCAAAATAAAAAGGTACTCCGAACCTTGTTATAAGAATTTCCGGTATTACGCATACTATTGCAAGATATATTGCACCAACAAAAGTCAGCCTTGAAAGAACACGATAGAGGTATTCAGATGTCTTCTGTCCCGGTCTGATACCAGGGACATATCCGCCATATTTTTTCAGGTTATCAGCAATATCTACAGGATTAAATACTATCGCCGTGTAAAAATACGCAAAGAAAAAGATCATGCCGACATATAAAAAAGTGTATGGCACCGTACCTGGAGATAACTGTTTTGCTATTGACTGCACCCATGGTATTGGAATAAACCCTGCTATCGTTGCCGGGAACATGATGATTGAAGAGGCAAAAATCGGGGGGATAACCCCGGCAGTATTTATTTTTAAAGGCAGATGCGTCGACTGTCCTCCGTAGACCTTCTTGCCGACAACCCTCTTTGCGTACTGCACAGGGATCTTTCTCTGGCCTCTTTCAAGCATTATTATAGCAGCAATCACCGCAACCATCATAACTACAAGGAAAGCAACAAAAAAGATAGAAAGCGTATTTGCCTGTACCAGCCTTACAGTACTGATAATCGCGTTGGGGAATCTTGCAACTATTCCGGCAAATATGATGAGGGAAATACCATTGCCTATACCTCTCTCTGTAATCTGCTCTCCCAGCCACATGATAAAGGCGGTCCCTGAAGTAAGGGTAATCATGGTTACCAGCTTAAATGACAAACCCGGGTTCTGTACAAAAAGGCCGTTTTGCATACTCTCCAGCCCTGCGGCAATGCCAAAAGACTGTATAGCACTTATAAGAACGGTCCCGTATCTTGTATACTTGGTAATTTTTTTTCTCCCGGCTTCCCCTTCTTTGGCGAGCTTCCCGATTGCCGGAATGACCACGGTAAGCAATTGCATAATAATGGATGCGCTGATATAAGGCATGATACCGAGGGCAAAAATCGTGACCTTTGACAAAGCGCCGCCGGAAAACATATCGAAAAACATCATGACATTGCCGGCCTGTTCAGTCAGAAACTTACTTAGCGCTTCTCCGTTTATGCCTGGAGTAGGGATATGGCAGCCTATTCGATAAACTGTCAGGAGCGCAAACGTAAAAAAAATGCGCTTTTTGAGCTCTTCTATCTTGAAGATATTCTGAACATTCGCAAGAAGCCCCAATTTATATTACCTCTGTCTTTCCGCCGGCTGCTTCTATTTTTGCAGCAGCAGAAGTACTAAAGGCATTTGCCCTTATAGTAACAGGCCTCTCGATGCTTCCGTTGGCAAGCACCTTAAGCCCGTCTTTCATCTTTTTAATAACGCCTTTTTCTATAAGCAGTTCGGGGGTTATAACAGCATCGTCCTTCAATGCGTCAAGGGTATCAAGATTGATAATAGCGTATTCTTTTTTGAAGATATTAGTGAAACCCCTTTTAGGAATTCTTCTTTGCAAAGGCATCTGTCCACCTTCAAATCCAGCGCCCTTTGTCCCGCCTGATCTGGCCTTCTGACCCTTATGGCCTTTGCACGATGTCTTTCCGTGACCGGAACCTACTCCCCTTCCAACTCTTTTTTTATTCTTTGTGCTGCCTTCAGCAGGCCTTATATCCTCAATCCTCATAGTAAAAGTCAAACCTCCAGACTATTCGTCTACCTTTTCGAAAGATACAAGGTGAGATACCTTGTTGATCATGCCCATAGTCGCCTTGTCATCAGCTTTTTTCGCTGTACTGCCGATTTTTTTCAGCCCGAGCGCCTGTAAAATCAGCCGCTGTTTCGGGGTTATGCCTATATAACTTCTTTTTAGAACTATTTTAACCATTTAGCTGACAGCCTCCTGAGTTTCTTCTTCTCCACGGCCCCTGAGTTTAATCACAGAATCAGGGTCCTTCAGATTAGTCAGACCGTTGACAGTTGCCTTTACGGAATTGTATGGATTATGGTTGCCCAGGCATTTTGCCACGATATCCTGAATCCCCGAAACTTCCAGAATTGCCCTTACAGCTCCGCCTGCAATTAATCCGGTCCCTTTCTGTGCAGGATTCATAACAACTTTATCAGAACCAAATCTCCCGACAATCCTGTGAGGTATGGTCCCCTCTTTTAAAGGAAACTTCAAAAGGGACTTCTTTGCCTGCTCCACGGCCTTTCTGATAGCCTCAGGGACCTCAGCTGCCTTTCCCTTGCCAATACCCACAGTGCCTTCTCCGTCTCCCACAACAACCAGCGCTGCAAAGGTAAACCTTCTGCCACCTTTTACAACCTTGGCCACCCTATTTATAAAAACTACTTTATCTTTGAGATTCAGTCCTTCCGGGTCAATCCTTCCCACCTTACCTCCTCGCAACTTTTTCGATCATATTAAAATTCCAAACCAGCTTCCCGTGCTGCCTCAGCCAATGCCTTAACCCTTCCATGATAGAGATATCCTCCTCTATCAAACACTATCTTCTTTATACCTTTTTCCTGGGCCCTTTTAGCCAAAAGCCCACCGACCTCTTTTGCTGTTGCAATATTCCCCTTATGCTGATTCAGTTCTTTTACGGAACTATCAAGGCTTGAGGCTGAAACCAAAGTACTGCCCTTTGTATCATTAATGATCTGAGCATATATGTGGTTTAAACTCCTGTAAACGGAAAGTCTCAATCTTTCCTGTGTGCCAACCACTTTCTTCCTGATTCGAATGTGGCGTCTTTTCCTGTTGTCTTCCCTGCTCTTAACCAAAATAGCCTCCTGCGACGTTTCTACGATCAGGGCGCATTTACGCCCTCATACTATTTTTTGCCTGTTTTCCCTACCTTAAGCTTCAGCCTCTGACCGGCAAACCTGATGCCCTTGCCCTTATATACATCCGGCCTTCTCAGTGTCTTCAGGTTAGCTGCTATCTGTCCTATCTTCTGTTTGTCTATGCCGGTCAAGGTAATCTGGGTCTGCTTTTGATCAACTGCAGCGCTTATTCCATCCGGAAGATTAAACTCTACAGGATGGGAATATCCAAGCGACAGCATTATCTTGCCGCCCTGGACCTGCGCCCTGTAACCCACACCAACAATCTCCAGAATTCTCTGATATCCTGTCGTGACTCCTGTAACCATATTCGCGATAAGATTCCTGCTCAGACCATGAAGCGCCTTGTTTTTCTTTAAATCATTCTCTCTTTCAACAACAATCCTGTTTTCAGCTACAGAAGCTTTTGCGCCGGACGGCAAGCTCCATTGCAGTTCACCCTTCGGCCCTTTTATCTTTATCGTATTATCCAGGAGTTTAACGTCAACTCCGGCTGGAATATCTATTGGCTTCTTCCCGATTCTCGACATCCTGCTTCTCCTTTACCAAATGTGGCAGAGGACTTCTCCGCCTACTTTTTCCCGACGGCATACCTTACCCGTAAGAATCCCCTTAGAGGTGGTAAGTATGGAAATGCCGACTCCGCCCATGACAGTCGGTACCAAATCAGTATTGACATATACCCTTCTGCCCGGTTTGCTGATCCTCTTTAGTCCGGTAATTATAGGCTGATTATCAGGCGCATACTTAAGGGTAATCCTCAATATGCCCTGTTTTTTGTCTTTCAGGATTTTATATGCCCTGATAAAACCTTCCTCTTTTAATATCTTTGCTATATCTAGCTTCATCCTTGATGCAGGAATATCCACTTTTTCAGCCTTGATCATTGCAGCATTCCTGATTCTTGTTAGCATATCTGCTATTGGGTCAGTTAACATCTATCACCTCTACCAGCTTGATTTTGTCACCCCGGGTATCTGCCCGCGGAGAGCGAAGGTTCTGAAACATATTCTGCACATACCGAATTTTCTGAGATAGCCTCTCGGCCTGCCGCACACCTTGCACCTGTTATACACCCTGACACTGAATTTGGGCGGCCTTTTTGTCTTTTCTATCATGCACGTCTTTGCCATTTTAAAATACCTCTCTAATTTCTAAAAGGAATGCCAAGCATGCGCAAAAGCGCCTTGCTTTCTTTGTCTGTCCCTGCTGATGTGCACATTACAATATCAAGACCGTGCACCATCTCGACCTTATCATAGTCTATCTCAGGGAAAATGAATTGCTCTCTGATGCCAAGGGCGTAATTACCCCTGCCGTCAAATGACTTGCCGGAAATCCCCCTGAAGTCCCTGATGCCAGGCAGGGCTATGGTTATAAGCCTGTCGAGAAATTCATACATGGTATTGCCTCTAAGGGTGACCTTGCATCCTATCGGCATCCCTTCTCTCAACTTGAATGTTGCAATCGACTTCTTTGCCTTTGTAATAACCGCCTTCTGACCTGTAATTTTGGCCAATTCTTTCTGGGCTGCCTCAAGAAGCTTAATGTTTTGGATGGCCTCACCAAGCCCGACATTCAGAACCACTTTTTGTATTTTTGGGACCTGCATGACGTTTTTATACGAAAACTCTTTCATCATTGCAGGGATAATATCTTTGATGTATTTTTCTTTCAGTCTTGGAGTCATTATCAGTCAATGACCTCCTTGCATTTTTTGCACATTCTGTGCTTTTTTCCACTTTCAAGAAGAGAAACGCCGATTTTGGCAGGCTTGCTGCACTTGGGGCAGAAGAGCAAGACATTCGAAATAGCGATAGGCGCCTCTTTTTCAATAATTCCGCCCTGCGCATACTTCTTGTTCGGCTTCATATGTTTCTTGATGACATTGACCTTTTCAACCAGCACCCTGTTCTTCGTCTTATCCACCAAAAGAACCCTTCCCTTCTTTCCCTTTTCCTTGCCTGTTATTACATACACAGTATCTTCTTTATTGATTCCCAAACCCATCTCTCCTCCTAAAGCACTTCAGGAGCAAGGGAGATTATTTTCATATATTCTCTCCATCTTAGCTCTCTCGCAACTGGTCCAAAAATTCTTGTTCCTATCGGTTCGCCCTGCGGGTTTATAA
>Ga0299912_10003044_pt1 | contig 13740 bp, 15 predicted proteins | sample RVTome_2_FD_207667 | JGI IMG/M metagenome (GOLD analysis project Ga0299912, IMG submission 207667) | Soil microbial communities from uranium-contaminated site in the Upper Colorado River Basin, Wyoming, United States - RVT95D214 (version 2) ...
AAAATCCGTGTTTTTTTCTTCTTCTCTGAGAACACCTTAGGAATCGGCATTCTTTAAGGGAAACTATACTGGTAGTAGTTGTCCAGCTAAAAAAATCTAAGCGGACTACTCTCATGAAAGACTCGCCGTTCTAGGCTGACGACCCTTCCACGTTTTATCCCGAAAGCCAACAATGTACAGTTACGTGCCTATCTTCTTTAGCTTTTCCCCATAACGCTTCACGTTGACATTCCCATAGGTCTCACGGCGACTCAACATAAACCAGGCAATCTTCAGCATTTTACAAGCAACAGCGACCGCGGCCTTCTGATCCCCACGCCTCGCAGCCACACGCTCATAAAAAGCCCTCATCCGATCATCATGCTGCACCGCAATCCTAGCAGCCTCCACCAACGCCCACCTCAGAATACTAGACCCACGCTTAGTTATGCGACCATGATACTCAACATTGCCGGACTGATGCACCGACGGCGCCAAACCAGCCCAAGAAACAAGCCTCTTGTAGTCAGGAAACCGCTCGATCGGACCAATCTCAGACCTTAACAGCAGAGCAGTGTACACGTCAATGCCCGTCAAGCTCAGCAGCAAATGCACATCCTCATCCTCTGAAGCTCTTTCCCTAATAGCCACGTCCACTCTGCATATCTGCATGTTTATGGATTCAATCAGCGAAAGATGATTCTCCAGCAACAAACGGTCCAGTTCACTCAACTCTTGAGCTCGTAGCCACTGCGTTCCTGCCTTGCCAAACATGTCAGAGAACTCGCAACGGTAGCCATACTTGTCAGTTAATGCATGAACCTTGTTCTTGACCATAGTCCGCATCTTCACAAGCGAAAGCCTATGCCTCACCAACGCACGCATTTCCCTCACGTTCCCCGGTGGAACGTAGCTCTCGGCAATTAGATCAGCTCTCAAGAGGTGCGCAAGAATTCTGGCGTCTAACTTGTCAGTTTTCACTTTCGCAGATGCTATGGCTTTAGTCTTCAACGGATTCGCCAGCACCACCCTGATACTCTTAGCGTCTAAAGTATCGTATATGTTTAGCCACAGATTACCGGTAGACTCCATCACGACCTTATCTTCACTAGTCAGAGCAGATACAAGCTTCAAAATGCCCTTGCTGCTGTTTTCAAAGAAGAATTCGCTTTCCACTGCACCATTCTGATTCATGAGCGCCGCCCTACACTTGGCTTTGCCAACGTCTACCCCAACATACCTCACCATTCCCTTTTCACTCTCCTTCGCTGGCTTTCAGGCTGCACTCTCTCATACGGGCGACAAAGCCCAGTTATTTAGCAGCTCAGGTCAAGTCCAATCTACTTCACAGTCGCAAAGACCAAGTAGTCCACGGACTAGCCAGCCAAGAAAACTATCAAACCAAGTCTTTCATAAAATCTACTACCAGCCAATTACCCTGATTAAACTGGTAGTTGATAACCAGTGAACTACAGCTGGTTGTTTATCAACTACTTTAGTTGTAGTCGTCTGCAGAATTTGCTGGACGACTACTTCCAATAAATAATCACCCATCACTCCAAGCCCTATGCCAAGGCGTAACGCAACTAACTTGATGCCTGAAAAAAGAATTCTTTTTTGTACATACAGTCATTATGGAAACTGAAGATAACAGAAGAACAGCAGAATGTGGCGCGTATCAATGTTGTTCTTCCTTTTGTTCGCATTCCTTGCTTTTATGCCCAAAGGAAAAAATGGCTACAGCAAGCGGAATTGCTTCTTCCATTTAGAAGTTATTATTTTGTGCAAATTAAGAGAAATAATAACTATCAATATAGGCTATCGTGTTTTGACTGGTAGCAGAAAAGAGGCTGAGACACACATGTTTTTTCTTCTTCCAATCTTAAGGCGAAGCAAGATCAACCGCCAAGGCGTCACGAAAGTTGAAGGCTTCAAGCTCTTCAGACATCCAAAACGGTTCGGTTTTATGTAGGATAAGTGCAGGAATACAAGGATAAGTAATTATAATTCATGATTATTATACGCTTTAAATTATAATTAGTTGAAAGATGACTGCAAATGCCTCAAGAAAGCTCTGCCAGCGTGGACATATTTGATTTACTGTCAGACAGCGGGGAGAAGGCGAAAAAGAAGCGAAGAGAAGAACTTTTGGCGTCTTTGGGCGTTAAAGATTTTTTTGCGGAAGGAAACATAAGCGTTGATAAGCGAACATGCTGGGGACTGGAGTGCAAATTATGCATTAAAGCGTGCCCAACTAACGCGTTGTACTGGAAAGCGGGCGAAGTAGGAATTGTCGAAGACTTGTGCGTTTATTGTGGCGCTTGTGTTTTGAGCTGCATGGTTGATGACTGCATAAAGGTTAAGCGGAAACGGGAAGACGGCACAGTAGAGAAATTCAGTAAACCCAAAGACGTTATCGCATTAGAGAACAGGATTAACGCAAAGAAACGTTTTGAACGCGTAAAGGAAGTTTTCCCTACAGTTGAGGCGTATTGCGAAAGGTACAAACACAGAAAACAATAATGACTACAGAAAGTTAAGGTTCTGATGTGCTCTCGGTGACTATAGCCCCTTTATATAAAGGGTGTAAAGGGCTATTTTACCATACTTATGCGGCAAATAATGTTGCAAAAGTATTTCAAAAGTGGCTTTCTTCCGAAAACCCCGAATTAAGATTTTTAACAATTTTGAATTTGTTAAAAAAATTGGCCCTTTGTTAAAAATTATCTTTGAACGGAAAAACAGCAAATTAGCCTTATTTTCCTGAATACTCTTTGAATTTTTCCTTAAAGCCGTGCACTTTGCATTAAAACAAAATGGAATTGCTATAAATTATCATTAAACAAGAAAAGAATTTGTGCACACATCATAGAAACAACGAAAAAACAATGAATAATCCATTAAAAAGCAAAATGAAAGGTGAAAAACCCCTTGAAAATTCGGTTCCAAAAATCTAAATTCCAGAATATATTTTGAAGAGAAATGTACACAGCAGCTAACGACAGCCCAACAAAAACTGTGCACATCATGTCAAAGTTAAACTTAAAGACATTCCCGAGTGTCATTAGTCAGCAAAATCCTAGATTCGATAAGATAGCAGAATTGCACATATGCCCTCAAAGAAGAAAATTTGCGAGAACAACAGAAGCTTTGAGGTATGAATGCCTGAGTATAGACGAGTTCCTTCGGGCATATCTTGAAAAATACTGCCCAGAAGAAAACCAAGCGAAACGCGGAAACATGTTTTTTGCTAGTCACTAGCGCGCTAGAAGAGTTCATTTTTGATGTTTTCGCTTATTCTGACTATTTTTTTGATTTGCGGAAGTTCAAGATTCGGGTTAACAGTTCGTCTTTGCCGCCTTCAAATTTCTTCTTGAACTCGAGCCTTCCTGTAGCTACTCTGATCTCTATTGCTCCGTCAACACCTAGAAGCTGGTAGAAGCCCTGTTTCTCTCCAGCATACTCCTCAAGCACTTCCCAATCATCAACAAGATTAACCATTATTTCACCTTAAACTATGTCGCCGCCAGAGCATAAAGAAATTCTGGCATCGGCAACGCACAGTGTGCTTTGGGGGGCTTCACAAAGTACAGTGTGCGTTGGAGAGATCAGCAACGCACAGCTCTAGAAACGGACATATCTGCTTAATATTGTCTTTCAAACCGAGACTGGAAAGAAAACAAATGGGTTCTGGTGTTTCCTGGGTTCACTGCTAAAGCCTTATTCGATTGTCTTCTGGAGGGTCTTTGTTGCTAGTACCAGAAAGATGATTGCAAAGACAATTTGAACAAGGCAATTTACGAGAAACATTTGGAGGTCTATGTTGCCACTCCAAGCTTGTCGAAGACCACTAACTGAATACGTGAGTGGTAAGGCATAGGCAACGGTCTGCAGGGCTGCTGGCAACATTGCAATCGGCGTAAATACGCCTCCTATGAACACCATGATTAAGCGAATTACTGTTGCGGGAGGCATTGCTTGTGGGATGTCTTTGAACGGCGCTGAGAGGAATAAGCCAAACGAAGAGAACATGAAAGAAGAGACCAGAATTCCTGAGATAAGCAGTGGCAGATTGGGCAGAGGGGAAAACGGCAGCATTATTATTGTGTATGTCAAAGAGAGGATTATTCCAAAAAAGAATCCGGCTAAGGCTTTGCCTAAAATTATGGTGAACAATGATATTGGTGCTGTGACTAGCGAGTTGAATGTTCCGGTTCTTCGCTCCAGAGGCAGGGAAATTGCCTGAATTGCTCCTGCTCCGAAGAAGGCGGCTATTGCAACGAGACCTGGGACGGCGAAGGCTGGGTCTACAGTCCTGCCTATTGCAAAAGCCAAGTAGAGAACCACTGGGAGAAGCAGTCCGAAGGTCAGGTTTGGTCCTTTGAAGAAGTATATTTTTGTGTCTTTCTCTGCAATTGTGATGATTTTCTTGATATTTTGGATGAAGGGGGTAGTCATTTTTCAGGCCTCATGCTGTTTGCGATGTCTCGTTTTCGTTTGCTATAGCCTCGGGACGTACACTGGTGAGACTGACAAAAGCGTCTTCGAGAGTTGGTTTGAGCGTGGTTATTGATGTGACTTTCAGATGGTTACGGCTAGCAAACCTGACTAATAACGATAGCGTTTCCGAGGTTTCTTCTACGTGAAGCCTGAACTTGTCTGCAACTCTAACCACGTTTTTAACGTGGCCGAGTTTTTTGAGCTTTTCAGAAAAATCTCCCGCGTTGTTGAATGAGATTTCGATTATGTTTTCGGCTTGAATCATCTGTTTAAGTTTTTCAGGCGTGTCTACGGTGATGATTTTTCCTTTGTTAATGATTGCGATGCGTTTGCACAACTGATCTGCTTCTTCGATGTAGTGAGTTGTTAGGAAAAATGTTGTGCCGTTCTTGTTCATTTCTTTAATTAAGTTGCGTATTTGTCTGGAGCTTTGCACATCCAGTCCTGTGGTTGGCTCATCTAGGAAGATTATTTCTGGTTCATAGACCAAGGTGGTGGCGATCATGAGGCGTTTTTTCATTCCTCTGGAGAAGGTGCCAACTCGGTCGTTTCGCCTGTCGTATAACTCGAAGAGTTCAAGCAGCTCTTTGGCGCGAGTTTTTCTTTTTTCTTTTGGCACGTTATGGAGTTTGGCGCTGAAGTTAATGTTATCACATGCGGTTAGTTCATCATAAACCCCTGATACGTCGGGCACTACGCCGATGAGTTCTTTTACTTTTATGGGTTCTTCGGTGACGTCGTGGCCTGCGATGTAGGCTTTGCCAGAGGTGGGTTTGGATATTCCGGTGAGCAGGTTGATTGTGGTAGTTTTGCCTGCTCCGTTGGGACCTAGAAAACCGAAGAGTTCTTGGTTTTCTACTTTAAAGTTGATGTGGTCAACTGCCAATAAGTTGCCGTAATACTTTGTTAAGTCTGTGACTTCTATTATGCTTTCTGGATGCATTAACTAGACTCCTTTGCCTTGGATTATTATCCTGTTTCTCCTTAGAAATCTTTCCTGAGAAACGATCAGAGGCAACGCGCGCACTGCGAGTATATATTTATAAATTGGTTTCTTTATTGGTTTTTGTTTATTGTTGGTGAAGATATGAAGGTGGGGATTGTGATTTATTCTGATGATTCGGAGACTGTGTGGAACGCGTTTCGGTTTGGAAATTTCGCGTTAAGCCAGAAAGACGAAGTGAAGGTTTTCCTTTTGGCGAAAGGCGTGGAGTCTGAATCTCTTGACACTGAAAAGTTTAAGGTGACTACGCAGATGAAGGATTTTATTGGTAGTGGCGGCAAAATTTTTGCGTGTGGGTCTTGCCTGAAAATCCGTCAGTCTGAAGGTTCAGAAACGTGCCCGATGTCCACAATGAAAGACTTATACACGATAATAAGAGACAGCGACAAAATCGTTACCTTCTAAAGAAGAAAGCATTTGAAAACAGCTGGGTTTTTGGGGTGCAAATAGCAATTAGCTTAGTTCTGTGAGGGCTGCCATGATTCTTATTGCTGATTCCGCGTTGGCGCGGGTAAGAAGGTCCTCCAAGCTTATTGAGTCAAGCATAAGCGCTAAGTACGCTTTTGGCTCCAATTCGTATACGACTGCTTTCGTTCTGCCCTCCGTATTTTTGATGTCGACTGCTTTGACGTAGCCCAATTCTTCTAAAGCTCTCACGCGTTTGTTCACGTTTCCGTAGTGCTTGCGGCTGAAGCCGCGGAGTTTCTTAATGTTTCTGTGGAGGCTATTCGTCGACTGGGCGCCCTTTAAAGCGAGGATTTGGAATATGGCGCGGTTCAGTCTTGCTTCTCTGCCTTTGAACACGCTGAGCTTCTACGTTGTCCGCGGGAATTTCAAAATGTACAATGGTATGATCCATAACAACTCACCCTGTATCAATTTCGCGAGGTTGAAATAAAAGACTTGCCCCATTCAAAATGCTGCCAGTCAGCAAGCAGAAATATAGAAAAAATTTCTATGAAAAAAAGCGAATTTTAGGGTTGCCATTTGTCTATTATGTACTTGGGTATTTCTGATGAATCACGTGGTCCAACTAGGACTTTCCAGCCGCTGGCCTCTTCAATTTCTCCGCTTATCCTCGACGCCTTGCCTGGAATGATTAGTGTTCGATGCTTAACCTTGCTTTCCAAGCCCGAAGCTTTTATGGCATCTGCAACTTTGTCTGCTGTCAGCTTGCGTCCTGCTACGCCGCTGTCCACGGCTGAGCCTTCAGTGTCCACAACCATCAAGTACGCATTCAGCTTTGAATTCTCAATGTCTGAAGCTACAGTGTAATATGTTAACGCAAAGTTCGTGGTGAAGAACACAGGCGAATTCTCATCTGGAGTGCCGAACACTTTCAGGCCAGGCTCTACAGCTACAGGCTTCCGCGGGTCAGTGTAAATGTTCTGCCGCAACACCGTGTTAGGCAACAGCGCCCACCCGTCAGTTCCATGCATTACAATGACATCCGCGTAACGGACAATCAGCATAGCTGCTGAGTAAGCTTCGCGCCACTTCACAATTTCGTCAGCTGTCTCGCCCTTGTCCATCCAAGCAACTAAGGGGATACCCATCAATGGAAAACCAGCAAGCTCCTCGCCGCCCTTGCACGCAGCCCTGCGCAACATCGTGAAATTGTTCAGCGTGTCAGCTAAGCCGTCATTCAGGAAAGTGCCAGGGTCCAGAACCAAGTCCTGAACGCCATAAGCCAGCAGCGTCTTAGCTAAAGATACAAGCAGGTTCAGGTCGTTTGGCGCGGAAACCACTATGGGGCAATTGTACATTAGCGCCAGTTCAGCCATGTCTTTCCAATTATCCACAGTTGCCGCGTATAATAGTGGCTTCGCGTTCGGTGCAGCCACCAATCCTGACTCGAGAACATTCGCGTTCAGCGAGCACAGTATCAACGGTAAATTAGTGGTTTCAACAACTTTCTTGACGGCAGCCTTGAACTTTTCAGGGTCGCCTGACGTGGAGCGAACAGCAATCATGTCCAGTTTAAGCGTGTACCCGATGTACTCGTAGCTGAACTGCTCCGTGCGTTTTATGCGGTTAACAATCTCATCTGCAGGCATCTCATCTGTCACGTCAATGGCGATGGCTGTTGGGTTGAAATACGTGAACTCGTGGCGGTACATGACGAGTTTTCCGCCGAGCTTAACGGCTTTGTCTCCAACGCCCACAACCACCTCCTTAACCGCAGGCTTCAGCATCTCCTTCAACTGCTTGAAAGCCTTCTCGTACTCTTTCTTCAACAACGGTGGACATTGCTCAATCGTTACTTCGCGGTTGACAATTTTGGTGGCGAAAGCCATGCAGTTTTCTTGACCGCACTCTTTACAGTTAGTCTTGGGAAGAAGCTTGTAAACGTCTATCGGGCTTAGTTCTTTTATTCCAACTCTGCTTTTTCCTTCTCTTTCACTCATACCTTTCACAGCTCCAAACAGTCCTAAGGCTTCAGGGAAACCCAATCCACAAATTTACTTGCTTCAGCTTTCTTGCCGCTTACCAGTTTGGCAGTCACATCTTTCAACGTCTTCACCGCAGCAGGATGCATCATCATAAACAAGTCCACGCCAGCAAGCAACAGCGTCAAAGCGGTAGTTACTTCCCAAAGCGGACCCCTAAGCTCTCGGGGCTCCCACTCAGGCGCCATTTTCAGCCACGCTTCTCGTGCAGCCCAAGCGTTCGTGGTGCCAGAAGACATAGGATGGGCAAGTTCAACGTCACCCATCAAACCCGCAAGCCTAGCGCGCTCCATGTTAGTGAACGCGTAATCCAAGCCGTAACCAAGCGCTGCAGTCGTCAAGTCCATAACAATGTCTTCTTTGCCCAGAAAATCATATAACCTGCGGTTAAGCTCACGAGCCAAGTTCAAATCCATAGGCGTAAAAGACAACGCCACATGCCCGTTCTTCTTAACAAACTTTGCACAGCGCTCAACATCCATATCCCGCGTAATGGAGCTTATCAGGAAACGTTCACCAGCAAAAGTCTCGGTGATCTCCGCGAAGACATCCGCGTCCTTCACAGGGTCACCGCAACCGCCAATCACCAGTGGCACATCAACAGCCTGCGCAACTTCTTCCACCGTTTTAACAGCAGCTTTCGGCGTAGCATCCTTCAACAATGGGTCTATGCTAATAAGGTGAATGGTAACCATGTCGGCACCGAACTTTTCAACCGCAAGCTTAGCCCAAGCCGCAGGGTCGCCAACAACGTCTTTCACGTGCATCTTCACAGCCTTGGATAAGGGAACTTCCATGTCGAAAACGTCAAGCGTCACCACGGGCGGATGCAAAATCGGCCGCTCAAACGTGTAAAAGGCAGGTGCTGTCTCGCCGCCGATGACAATTGACCTGCCGCGTGTTCCGCCTTCACCTTTGGTGCCGCCGAGTTTGACTTCGGCAATCTTGCCTGAATAAGTCTCGACTGGAGGCATAAACTGGACAGCCATGAGCGCCATAGGCTTAGCTTTCAACGGAGGAGCCACTTTTGGCTTTGGCAGAACCTGCGCGGGTAAAGCGCCTGATTCCAGCCACAGCTCTAAGTCGCCCGCTTCCAGCTCGAAGTCTTCCAGCTCGATTTCCTTAAATTTTGCTAGAAGCTCCAGCAAGTCAGGGCTAAAGTTTAATCCGAGGTTCTCATCTTTTTTCTTTTTGTCAGCCAACAGGCTTCACCTTTGCTTAGCTTTTTTTCTCGTCTTTCACCGAGCGAATTATGACTTTTTTAGCGTAGATTTTCGCGTCTTTCAGGATTATTTTGAAGCCGCCAGCCATTATCGGTAGAGTCGCCGCTGTCGCCACTGGCATCATTACGCCTTCTTCCTCTTTTGCTTCTGCGGATGCAGCCTCTGCAACCACTGCTGCTTCTGCAGTCCATCTTGCAACGACTGGGTGGTTTTTCTCTTTCAGGAAAGCTTTCAAAGCGTCGATGTTCTGCGCGTTTTCTTCAGTGGCTATTTTGTCCACAACGTCTGCTGGAATAAAGTCTTTCACTCGGTCTTTGACTTCTTTAGGCAGCCAGACTATACGGTTCCATCCGCCGTCAGCGGCAAGAAACTTCTTCGAGCGCAAGTACTCTATTGACATGCCGTGGAAACCGTCTATTTGTCTTCCGCCTGCTGTTGAGTCAGCGAGCGTTGAGAAGGGCAAGCCGTTTACTGTTACGCTTTTGAAGCTTCTGTGGACCACGCCGAACCCGTCAACTTCAGGGATGTAAAAAGCCACAGCTTCGAAGCAGCCGCATGAAGTGTGCGGGTGATCAAACGCTGTGTAGAGCCAAACTTGGTTAACTTCGCCTAGTGAGCGCTTCTTAACTGCCTCATTTACTCCTGAGAATTCGCCTTTTTCCGCGTTTAGCAGTTCGCCTCTTTCGATGGCAAACACGGGTCCTTTCGGGTCGACCTGTGCTGATGCGCGTCCGTCAAACCAGCTGATAGCGCCGCAGTTGGAGTAGCGTTGCGGTGTGATGACGCAAACGTGGCTTGGAGCGAATGACTGGCACAAGACACAACCATAAAACTTGTCAACTTCCTCATCTTTTAAGCCTCTGGCTTTGGCATCTCTCGTCTCGTAGTCCTGCATGGCTACAGGGTACATCTCCTGCACTTTGGCTGGGTCGGTGATGAAGGTTATCTGCACTTTCTCAATTATAGGCAGCTCGCTCTTGAAAAGTTTGTAGAGAACTTTGCCGATGTACTCGAAAGAGTTTAAGCCTTTCTGGAAGGCTTTTTTGCCTAATCGTATCCAGATGTCGTAGCGCTGGTTGAGGTGCATGAAGCCTTCGATGTAGTTCATGTAGCCGTGTATGCGCCTTTCGATTACACCTTCAAGTTGCGGATCAAGAGTTGAACCAGCCGCTTCCACCAGAATGCCCAGCGGGTAGGCGCCGCCTTCTTTCATGTCTTTGATGTCGGGGCCGATTATGATTACTTTTCCATCTTCAATCTCGTCGAGGGGTTTCACTTTTGCCAGTTCGAATTTTTCTTTCATGTTTGGTCCGCCGAGTTCTATTTGCATGTCGTTTCTGCGGATGCGTTCGCCTTCGTAGATGACGCCAACGTCGACAGGTATATCTTTAAACATTGACATTTTTATTGTCCTCCTTCAAATTTTGAAGTCATGACTGTGAGGTTGTTAGCCCAGTCTTCCAAAGTTGCGTTCGGGAAAGACCAACTAGCATGTGCATGATACAGGTTATCTAAGGTTACGGTTTTAAGGTCAGGGGCAAAATGCTTGAGACCTGACAGAATCAATGCCTCCATGTAGTATGGTAAGCCGATGAACAATGCCAAGTCAGGGTGCCCTTTGCCGTCAATCCCCTGCCAGTCGGGGTCAACTAATCTGTTGCCTATGTCCATCGCAGACATAAAAGCTGCTGGTTCATAGCCTCGTTTAAGGAACTCGCCGACCATGTGCGCCGTTGCGACTACTGGTACTTTCGAGGCTTTAACGAAGTCTATGAGGTATTCGATGAGTTGTTTGCCTTCCATCCAGCGTTCAGTAGCATTGCTGCCCACGATAAGTATGGGGCGAGCGGCTTTCTTTATCATTGCCACTGCTACTTCAGGTTTTTGTATGGGGTTTGCTTTTTTTGTTGCTGCTATTTCTGCACATTGCCAAGGTTCACACGACATTTCAACATCACTCCTTCTTTTTACGTATCATTCTCGGAAGCAAGGTCGGGTCTGGAATTACTGTTTCCTTCCAGCCTTTCGCTTCCAATATCGCTGTGACTTCGTCTTTCATGGTCATGGGCACGTCAGCCATTGTGCGCACGAACACGTGCAGGTCTGGCGGCATCGTGCCGTAATGGCGCTTGTGCAAGTCAATGTAATGGCTCAGCTTTATGCTGCGTCCTTTCCATGTATCGTTGGGTCTTATGCATAGCTTGGCGATTGTGACCATGGCTTCTTGCGGTGTTTCAACGGTCTGGAACAAGTGTTCAGGTGCGGGTCCAACGTTCACTTTGTCGCCTGTGCGGGCATCGTAGACTTCCCAGTCTTCCGGTTTGTCTTCTCTGCCGAGAAGCATGCGGCGGTATTTGCTGCCGTGTGGACCGACGAGCACTGGAACGCCTAAGCTCCAGAAACCAGAAGCAATCGACGCTGCTTTCTGCGAGTATGCACCCCAAGCTAAGCCTACAGCACCAACGCGGTTGTGTATGTAGTCAGCGATTTCTTCGTAGTTGCCTCGGAGGTTGCGTTTGGCGAAGATGTTAGCGACTTTTATGGCTGCACCTGCGATGTGAGGGTTAGAAACGCAGGAGCCGACGTTAAGTACGCCTCCAGCCTCGAAGCCGCCTGGAAATTCCTCGTAAAGTGTCTTGCCTTCTTCGTTCCTGTAGGAGCCAGCGGACATGGCTGAGCAACCAGAAGTTACAACTATGAAGCGGCGAAGAGCGAATTCTCTGCAGATGTCGTAAACGTCTTTGCCACCATGCGGATAATTGGCGCAACCTACAACTGCGACAATGCCTGGAATTTCACCGAGCACAATTGGGCTGCCGACGTTGCGTATTTCTATGTCTTGAATGGCGCCTCTGCCTGAGCGACAGAAGTTCTTTTCCTCAAGCATGTTTTTCTCGCCGACTTTGAGTATGAAGCTGTGGATTTCGAGTTTGACTGGGCAGGCTTCTTCGCAGCGTCCGCATCCGATGCATTCTTCGTATAAGTGGGCTAGTGGAGCAAGGTTTCCTTCTGCTGCGGCTTTGAGTGCTGCAGGAATGTTAAGGTCCTGTGGGCAGCTTCTCTGGCACAGGTTGCATTGTCTGCATTTCTTTGCAAGCTCTTTGATTTCTTCTATCGTTGGAAGAGAGGTCATTTTTTTACGTAATGGGGCGACCTTTTGGGCTACTTTTACAGCCACTTCCCCGACTTTTTCAGGGTCAAGAATTAAAACGCCTGGAACTTTGCCGCTGACCAAGTCTGCCACTATCTCGTCTGCAGGGTCGTTTGTGCGATTTTTATATCCTATGCAGTTTTTCTCTGATGCTGCTATAACGGGTGCTTTGACGCGTTCAGCCTCTATGGAACAATCCGTTCGTACACATTGTTCGTCCAAAACTACTACGTCGGCAAATCCGCCGCGTATAAAGCGTAGTTCCCATGAGATTGGTCCGACGATTTTTGCGCGGTCGAAGTATCTTGTGTTGTCTATGGCAGTGCAGCACAAGCCTACGACTTCCATTTTGTCGTCAAGTTTGCTATCTTTCATGTAGTCGATTATTCCAACAGAAGGTACGACGTTGTGACCAATGCACATTATAACGGGTTTTGATGTGTCAACTGTGCCTATACCCATTTGGATGAGTGGAGCTTCAGGGTCAGCCTTTGGGAAGTTAAAGACAGAAATTTGAGCAAGATCGGCAATTTCCATACCCACTTGGTCAATTCTGCCGGCGTGGAAGGCTTTGGATTCAAAATCCAAGTTGTTAGCTTCTTGACCTGTGTGCGCAACAGAAAGCAGGTGGGTAATTTGTGATTCACAGTATGTTAGAACCTCGTCTAAATCTCCGAGAGTTACAGGTTTTATTCCTGTGACAAGTCTAGTGACTGGAGCTTCAACCTTGACGTTTAAGCCGCCTACGTCGATAGGATGCCGTCTACCATATTTTTCGATTAAGTGGTCGACTACGTGGCGAGCGTGCCCAGTATGGGTTGCAGCACCGATACTGCAGGCTATAAGCACTATACGAGACGACTGGGCAGCGATGTCAAGGCCGCAGGCTCCTCGTTTTCCTGCTGTTAAATCGCATTTGCCATAAGTGCATAGGCAGCAGAGGTCGCAATCGGGCATGTAGAAGGGTTTGTACTTGTTGAGAAGCGTCATGTCCCAGTCTCGCAGGGTGGTTAATGAGGGCATGGGTGTGGGTCCCATGGGTTCTGTCCAAGAGTCATCGACAACTTTGCCGATGGATAATTCAAAATTCTTGATGAGACCAGTGCTGGTCTTCATTTCTCCGATTTTCATACGGACGTTTTTGCTGGTCAACTTTCAAACCTCAGTAAAGGTTTAGAGAACACCTCGTACTACACCGTTTTAAACCTTTCCAATGTCTCCGTTGAAAAGTCATGGTGCACGCTGAAGAATGTAAGCTTCAAAAACGCGATTTTACACATAAGAAAAGGGATTATTGCTGTATGTAACCCGTCGCCTTCATAAGGGCAAACAAAAGTGAACTACTCGCCCCTTACGGGGCGAGCATCCACGTTTATGCTCTATTGATGTATTCTTCGATTTTTGCGCTAGTCACAACGCCAGCAGTCCTCACTG
>Ga0299912_10003045_pt1 | contig 13740 bp, 12 predicted proteins | sample RVTome_2_FD_207667 | JGI IMG/M metagenome (GOLD analysis project Ga0299912, IMG submission 207667) | Soil microbial communities from uranium-contaminated site in the Upper Colorado River Basin, Wyoming, United States - RVT95D214 (version 2) ...
GCGCGTCCGGCGTGCATCGCCCAAACGTGCCTGACTAAACTCGATTTCCGCCCAACTCGTACTCGCACTCACCGCCCACCCCCTCACTCTGTGTTGGCCGATCTTATACCACAACTCGTCTGCACAGTTATGGGTAAAGATTAGTCCAACGGGAGAGGGAAACCGAGGAGATTGCATGGGGAACAAGATTCTCATCGTCGATGATGAAGCTCATCTCCGTCTGCTGATCGAGCAGGCGTTGGAAGAGCTGGTCGATCGGGGCGTCGAAATCTTGACGGCCGATAACGGCCAGGACGCGCTGGCCATCATCCAGTCTGACCAACCGAATCTGGTCTTTCTGGACGTGATGATGCCGAAGCTGAACGGCTTCGACGTGTGCCGGCGCGTGAAGCACGAGTGGGGCATGCGCGACGTGTACATCGTCATGCTGACGGCGAAGGGGCAGGGCTACGACAAACAGCGCGGCGAGGAAGCCGGGGCGGACGTGTATATGACCAAGCCGTTCGATCCGGACGATCTGCTGCAGAAGGCGCAGTCGGTGCTGGGGCTGTAAGTATGTCCTACGACGACCGTGTCATTCTTCGCCGTCGCGTAGCGACGGCGAAGAACCTCAGTCGTTATTCAAGAAAAGAGATTCTTCGGCGCTGCGCGCCTCAAAATGACATCCATTACCGTTGATGTGACGGAGGAATAGTGAACATCATCGTCGAAATGAAGACGGACGATGGGCAGCCGCTGGGGGTACTGACGGCCTCACCCAAAGACTTCAAGACCGGTTCGCGCGGCTTCTACGTGCAGGGCAAGCTGGAGGTCGCCGGCAAACGCTATCAGGTGCAGGTGCAGTTGATCGAGATTGGCAGCAAAGAGGCAGCACAGGCTGCGTGACATGCGGCACGGGATACGTGATCACTTCTCACTTCACTTCGTCCCAGTTTAACCCCGCGCCCACTTCCACTTTCAATGGCGGGTCGAGCGGGTAGGCGCTCTCCATGATCTCCTTCACCAGCCGCTCGACTGCCGTGACCTCCGCATCCGGCGCTTCGAGGACAAGTTCGTCGTGGACTTGCAGGAGCAGCCGGGCGCGATACTTCTTCCGTTTCAGCGTCTCGTGGATGCGGATCATGGCAATCTTGATGATGTCGGCGGCAGAACCCTGAACCGGATGGTTGATCGCTTCACGCTCGGCAGCGCGCAGCATGGCCTGGGCGCGCGGGTCGCGTGACTCGGTGCGCAGGATTTCAAAGGTGCGCCGCCGCCCAAGCAGTGTCTCGACGTAGCCGATCTCTTTCGCCTTGCGTTTCGTCTCCTCGATGTACTTCCGCACGTTCGGGAATCCGGCGAAGTACGCATCGATGAACTTCTGCGCCTCGCCCATTGGGATGCCGGCCTGCTCGGCGAGCGAGCGCGTGCCCATGCCGTAAAGCAAACCAAAGTTTACCCGTTTGGCGAAGGAGCGCTGATCCGCCGTGACCTGTTCCGGCGGAATGCTGAGCACCTTCGCGGCGGTGGCGCGATGAATGTCCTGCCCCGATTTGAACGCGGCGCGCAGGCCGGGGTCGTTGCAGATGTGCGCGGCGATGCGCAGCTCGACCTGTGAATAATCGGCGGCGATCAGCTTCCAGCCTGGCGGCACGATGAAAGCGCGGCGCACTTCGCGGCCCAGATCGGTGCGGATGGGGATGTTCTGGAGGTTGGGTTCTTGCGAGGCGATGCGCCCGGTCACTGCGCCGGTCTGGTTGAACGAGGTGTGCACGCGCCCGGTGCTGGGGTTGACCAGCTCGGGCAGCGCGTCGAGATAAGTGCCTTTCAGTTTCGACAACTGGCGCTGCTCGAGGATCAGCTCGACGACCGGGTGCAGGTTGCGCATCGACTCCAGCACGTCGGCGGCGACGGACACTTTGCCGGTGGAGGTCTTGCGTTCGCCGGGCGCTTTGAGCTGCAGTTTGCCGAACAGCGCGTCGGCCAGCTGCGCGGGCGAGTTGATGTTGAAGGGCATACCGACCAGCTCATAGACTTCGGCCTCGATCTCGGCCAGCCGCTTCGTCAGCCGCTTCGACATCGCCTTCAGCAGACCGGTGTCGATCAGCACGCCGGCCAGCTCCATGTCGAGCAGCACCGGCAGCAGCGGCATCTCGATCTCGTCGAACAACTTGCGCACGCCGAGCCGGTCGAGTTCGGGCGCTTGCGCTTTCATCAGCCGCAGCGTCATATCGACATCGGCGGCAGCGTAGGCGGCGGCGGTCTCGATCGGCACTTCAGCCATGGTGATCTGTTTCTTGCCGGTGCCGATCAGCTCGGTGATCTCCGTCATTTCGACGCCGAGACGCGACTTGGCGAGATGCTTCAAGCCGAGCCGCACGCCGGGATCGATCAGGAACTCGGCCAGCATCGTGTCGAAGGTTACGCCCTGCACGTCGATGCCGTTCATCCGCAACAAGGCCATGTCGTACTTGGCGTTGTGGCCCACCTTCGACACATTGCGGCTCTCTAAGATCGGTTTCAGCGAACGAACGACCGTATCGAACGGGAGTTGAGTATGGGGGTGCGTGAGTGTGGGCGTGTGGCCGACGGGAATGTAATAGCCTTCGCCCTCTTTGACGGCGAGCGCGATGCCGACGAGCTCGGCCCGCAGCGGATCGGTCGAAGTGGATTCGGTGTCGAAGGAAATGATTTTGGCGGCCTTCAACTCAGCGACCAGTGTCTTCAACGCCGGCCCATCTTGAACGACGACGGCTCGCGTGGCGGACAGCTTCTCAGAGCGCTCACGCACGATCGCTCCGCCGGTTTCCGCCGCGTCGAACATGGACATTTGTGCACCGACCGTTGGCGCAGCCGGTTGAATCCGTTTATCCGTTGATGTATCTGTTGCCGAAGTCGCGCCGGGCAGCCGGTTGCGGATGGATTTGAATTCAAGCGCATCGAACAGTGCCTCGACCTTCGATCGATCGTACGTGTGAACGGCGCACTGCTCCCACGTCACGTCGAGCGTCACGTCGATGCGGATGGTGACCAGGTCTTTGCTGAGGAACGCCATGTCGCGCCCGGTCTCGAGCGCCGACTTCGCGCGCGCCGGTTCGACCTTCGCCAAACGCTTGTAGATGTTCTCGACGCTGCCGTATTTTTGCAGCAGATCGGTCGCGGTCTTCTCACCGATGCCCTTCACGCCGGGGATGTTGTCGCTGGTGTCGCCCTTGAGCGCCTTGAAGTCGATCAGCTGGATCGGCTTGAGGCCGTAGCGCTCTTTGATCGCGGCTTCGTCGTAGACGGACGTGTCGTTCCACGCTCGGCCCGAAGTCAGCACGCGCACACGCTTGTCGATCAACTGGAACGCATCGGTGTCGCCGGTGACGATCAGCACGTCGAGGCCGTCGGCGCCGGCGCGCTTCGCCAGCGTGCCGAGGATGTCGTCGGCTTCGTAGCCTTCAGCCGTCACGGCGGGGATGCCGAACGTTTCGACCAGCTGCATGATGCGATCGATCTGCGGCGTGAGTTCGTCGGGCATCTTGGCGCGGGTGCCTTTGTAGTCGGCATACTTGTCGTCGCGGAAGGTGCGCCCGGTGTCGAAGGCGACCGCGATGTAGTCCGGCTTTTCCTCGTTCCAGACCTTGATCAGCATGTTGGCGAAGCCGTACACCGCGTTGGTGTGCTCGCCGCGCGCGGTCGAGAATGATGGCTTGCCGCGCTGATCGTACAGCGGCAGTGCGTAGAAGGCGCGATAGGCCAGCGAATGACCGTCGATCAGGATGAGTTTCTTGCGAGGCATGGCAACCTCAGGAGCATGGCGAATTCCGAATGAAGGATGGCGCATGAGGAAACGAATCGGCAATGAGTCGCGCGACTGGCGTTTTACGTTTCACTCGTCACGTTTTACGTCCCAAGTGTCAGCAGCATTTGCACCGTCTGCCTGACCTGGGCGCGGATGACGTGCAGCGACGCATCGGGACGCACGACGGCGCTCAACACGAGGCCTTCGGCGAAGTCGAGCGAGTAAAACAGACGCTCGCTGTGATCGAGGGCGGACTGCCCGAACTGGATTTGCTCTTTGGCTCCGCCGCGCGCGGGGCCGGACTCTAGCAGGGTGCGGGCGAGGTGATCGGCGTCGGTCTGGCTGAGCGCGCCGGCGAAAGCGGTGAGCGTGTTGCCATCGGTGAGCAGGACGACTTCAGCGATGAGCGCATCGGCCAGAGCCTGCAGCGCATCGCTGACGCGCGAATCGTACTGCGGCAGCCGGATGCGCGGCAGGGCGCGCGAGGGCAAGGAGCGGATCGAACTATCGGGCGCAGCCTTTGGCGCGATCGGCGTCGGCGCGGGTGCGGGCCGGCCCAGCGCCTCGGCGATGCGGGCGGGCAACTCAGGCAGGAAGAACGGCTTGGTCAGCACACCCTTGATATTGAAGGGGACAAGTTCCTGCGGGACGACATCGCCGTCGACCGGGATCACAAGGACCGGCACGTCGGGGCGGCAGTCGCGGATCTCGCGCAGCAAAGCTATCGGCAGCAGGCTTTCGATGCCGAGATCGAGGATGACCAGATCGTACGCGCCGGATCGGATCGCGTCGAGCGCGACGATACCGTCGGTGTAGGCGACGGCCTGGTACTCTCGATCGGCCTCCAGCCCTTCTTTGAGCAGCGCGGCGAAGGACTCGTCGGCGTCGATGATCAATACGCGGGTGGGCATGGTAGGATTGTAGAGTTTGCTCTGGAAAAAGTCAACTTCTACTCCCCCGATCGCCGCAGCTGCTTGTACGCGGGCCGCAGCGATCCGTCGGGTCGGATGAGGCTGTAGGCCGATTCGGGCCGGCCGGGGCCGAACAGCCAGGCGACGTTGAGGTTCCAGATCATCATCGGGCCGAGCCAGGGCCGCTCGCGGCGCAGTTCGATCGCGCGCCGTAGGTAAGCGGCCTGATCTTTCTCCGTCACTTCGCGCGCATAGTCCCAGCCGGTCGTATTCACGTCGCCGAAGCCGTCGACCGACGGCCAGCCGAACTCGGTGATCCAGATCGGCTTGTCGCTGCCGGCTTCGGTCAAGATGGCGTGATAGTCTTCGAGCGTGTCGAGGAAGAAGAAACTGGGATGGTTGTTGTAGCCCGTCGCTTTGTGCGACGCATCCGCCGCGCGCTCGTCGGGCGGATTGGCGGCGGCGTAGGGATGCGCGCCGATCGCGTCGACGAAGTTCCCGGCACCGGCGGCGATCATCGCGCGCAAGTAAACGCGATCAGCCATAGCGTTGATGCCATCGTCGATGCCGGTGACGCCGAGCGCGCCACTGATGACGACCGCGCCCGGATCGCCCTGGCGCACGCCGCTCGCGCCCTGCGCGATCAGCTCGACGAACTTGGCCGCGCTGAGATCGTGCCCGCGCCATTCGCGGCGGAGGTTCGGCTCGTTCCATAGTTCGTATGCCGCCACGCGGCCCGTGTAGCGCGAGGACAGCGCGAGCATGAACCGATGGAAGATGGTGAAATCGGTCGGCGGGCCATCTTCCTCGACCGGTTCGGCGCGGCTGAAGCCGGGCGCGCGCGCGACGCTGAGCATGATCGTGAGTCTGCGCGCCTGCGCCTGTTCGACGAAGCGATCGAGTTCGCCCCAGTGGTACTCTTCCGGCGCAACCTCGATCGAATTCCAGTCGACCTGCTGCTTAACCCAGCCCATACCCAGATCGACCGCCGCGTCGAGAAAGGTTGTCATGCCTGGATCGATGAATTGCCCTTGAACGCCGATGTCGGGTTTGGGCACGGGGGTGGGAGTGGGTTGGCTAGTTGGATGGTTCGTTGGTTGGACAGTTGGCTGGCTGGTGTGTGGAGGTGTGGGGGTAGATGGGTATGGGACGCTTCGCGTGGGAGTGGGCACAGGCTCAGGCGCTGTGCACGCCGCGATTAAGATCGCTGGCAAAACGATGAGTGAAAGTCGGTGGCGCATAGATGGCGATGATAGCACACACACAGTCACCCCTTGCAGTCGAACCAACTAACAAACTGGCATTCGCTTAGCGCGCGATTGGCGCTCTGCCGCGGAAGGACTACAATTCGCCCAGCCCCAACAGGAGAACGATATGTCACGATCGATCGCTGCGGATTTTGAAGTGACGGTAGCGCGAGCGATGCTGGCCGAGTTGGAGATGTATCTCGAGTCCGACGTGGTGTTCTGGCAGACCGCGCCGAACGTGCTGGGCGATAAGATGCCGAAACTGACGATCGGCGGCTTGCTGGAATCGCTCGTGCGGGCCGAGGCGGCCGGGGCTGCCGCTGTCCGCGCCATGCGATCGGAGTTGGAGACGATCCGATCGAAACATCTCGCGGCGTACCTGTCGCACGCGGAGCAGGAAGCGCGCAGCCGGCTGGATGCGTGGACGTGGTATCTTGACGACTACACGCGCAGCCCAAGCGACGTGGCGGGCTATTATCCGAACGAGGTGCGCGCGCGCTTTAAGGCCGAGGGGCTGCTCGAAGCGCTGGAGCCGCATCGGCGCGGCGATGCGGAGCGCCGGCGCGCAGCGGTGCTCGATGAGCGCCTGCGCGCCTCGTTTCTACCAGGCCTGTTCGTGTGGGACGATCGTCTGAAGTCGTTCTGCTTGCCCGACCGAATGTGGTGGTTGTACGGACGGCTGCGCACGCCGGAGGAATGATTACCCTTGCGAGAGCTTCCCAGCCTTCGCAGAGGTATTGACCTGAAGAAAGGAAAGGCCCCGCTCTAGAGCGGGGCCTTAAGTTGCCGGTCGGGCTGCGATGTGAGTGGGATGAAGTATGCGACGTGGCTGTGTTCGACCGGCGCGTGTGTGACTGCGATGGGGTTGCGGTGATGTCCCTCACACGACGCACGCTCAGTGTACGCCAGCGTGGTTTGTGGATCGTTGGTAGCGGCATGGCAAACCCTACCACTTGAGTTTGCCTCACGTCAAAACAGAATCGGTTTGGGGAGATCTGGTATCGTTCTCGTCTTAAACCAGTTAGGGACGTTTGATTGGCGCAACAAACAGACCCGCCCGATTCGCGTCGGGCGGATTTATCGTCAGTCCAATGGGACGAGCCGATAGCCGGCGTTCGGCTCGGTGACGATCATCTCCGGCTGGCTCGGAGCGCGCTCGATCGATTGGCGCAGTTTCCAGATGTGCCACTTGACGCGGCGCGCGCGGAGGTTCGGTTCTTCAATACCCAATGCACGCCCGATCTGATCGGCGCTGACGATACGGCCATTGTGCTCGGCCAGGGCGAGCAGCACCGCGTATTCGGCGGGGCGCAGCGCCATCGGCTGGCCCCGGACGATAACCTGGCGCGTGCGGCGATCGATGACGAGTTGTTTGCCAATGACGATCGTGGAATCGCGCTCGGAGCGCCGGCGGGTCGAGCGGCGCAGCACGGCCTCGACGCGCGCGAGCAGTTCGGACATCAGGAACGGCTTGACGATGTAATCGTCCGCGCCGATCGTCAGGCCCGAGATGCGATCGCTGACGGCATGTTTGGCGGTGAGGAAGATGATCGGCACGGTGGAGACCTGCCGGATGCGCTGGCAGGTTTCCCAGCCGTCCATGTCCGGCATCATCACGTCGAGGATCACCAGATCGGGGCGATGCTCGATCAGCTGGCTGAGGCCAGCTTCGCCGCCCGTCGCCATGATCGGCTCGTAGCTGGCCGTGCTCAGAGCCAGCTCGATGATGCGGAGCAGCGCAGTGTCGTCGTCAATGACGAGAATCTTTTCGGGCATGTGCAAACGTCGCGAGCGTTCAGCCGCCGAAGTCGCGGGTCACAATGGGGAGGTAGTAGCGATACCCCGACGCACTGTTGAGCATGATGACCGGAAGGTAATAGCGGTACAGTCCCGGCGCATTCTCGATTATATCAGGAATTCCATTTCCGTTGGAGTCGAGCAACAGCTGCACGAAGGGGTCGGGCGGATCGATCGTTTGGGACCAGATGACGGCGAGATTATCGATCGTCATGCCGGTTGGCGATATATTCACGACCACGGTGAAAGTGAGTGGGAGCACCTGGCCTGCCGACAGCTGGCTCCGCGTGATGACAACATCCTGGCCGATGATCTGCGCGCCGGGGCTGGCGCTGCCCGGCAGGTATGCCGTGTCGACCGGGATCGTGTCGCTGATGACGGCGCCCAATATGTCGGCCTGACCCGTGTTGGTAAATAACACAGTGTATTGGATGCGATCACCCGGCATGACGAGCGTCGGCACCGGTGTGGGTGATACATCGCGGTAGACCTGCGCGCCTTTACTGGTCTCTGCTGCTACGATGAGTGTCGGCGTCGGCGTGTGCGTCTGCGTAGCGGTCGGCGTATGCGTCTGCGTAGCGGTCGGCGTCGGCGTATGCGTCTGCGTAGCGGTCGGTGTCGGCGTCGGGGTGTTGGACGGCGTTGGCGTATGAGTAGGCGTGGCCGTCGGTGTGTTAGACGGCGTGGGCGTGTGCGTCTGCGTAGCGGTCGGCGTCGGTGTGGAGGTCTCGGTCGGTGTCGGCGTGTGCGTCTGCGTAGCGGTTGGCGTCGGCGTGAGGGTCTCGGTCGGCGTGGGTGTATGCGTCTGCGTAGCGGTCGCCGTCGGCGTGGGCGTCTCGGTCGGCGTTGCAGAGGGCGTCGGCGTGCCGGTCGGCGTCGGTGTGCGCGTCGGCCTCGTGCGGCACTCGGGCAGAGGCAGGACGAAGCTGCGCGCACGCAGGCTGCGCTCATCGTAGTCGAAAGGCGGCGAGAACAACACCGGCCCGACAAATAGATTGACCTGTCCGCGGCACTCCAAATCGACGCTCAGCCATCGCTGGCTGCCCGGCGCGACGATAGCCGTGTCGCTATCCAAATAGACCAATGTGCCAGACTCGTCGGTATAGGAGGCCAGGCCGACCTCGTAGCAGTCCGTCTCGGACTGATTGAAGATGATGCCGAATGCGGTAGACGGCGACGGTCGGAGCCACAAGAAGGTCACCAGGTCGCGCTGTGCCTGCCGGAAGTCCAAGCTGGGTATGCAGGGCTGAGCAGCAATCTCCGCGCGCGGCGCCGCTATCTGGACACGGGCTGCTGCAGAAGAAAACAACAGCAAGCTGACCAGGCATGCCAGAAAGCCTAGCGTCAGATGTCTGAATAAACGTGCAAAGATGGTCACGATTGTGACTCGCTTCGACCCTATACGTTGAAGACCATTCTACCAAACAAGATGTCTTAGTGGGGTAAGAGGGCGGTCAGATTTATGTTTTCATAAGGGGAGGAGTTCTCTTACACAAAGATAGCAATCTATGCAAAACAATCGCAGATCGGGCTGTATGAGATCGGGCACGTAACAGCCATCACACTGTCGTGAAACGGTAACCTGCTCCGCGTTCGGTGAAAATGAAGCGAGGCTTCTCGTTTTCACCCTCGAGTTTCTGGCGCAGCCTCCAAATATACCACTTGACGTTGTTGAGGTTGACCTCGGTCTCGTAGCCCCACACGTTGGTAAAGATCTCTTCCACAGACAAGACACGTCCGGGGTTCTCGGCCAGGTACATCACGATGCGATGCTCGGTCGGGGTAAGCTCGATCGGCGTGCCGTCACGAATGATCGTCGGCGACTTCGGATCGATGATCAGCGCGCCGCCGACGAAGCGCATGACGGCGCTCTTGGAGGGCGGGGGGAGTCGCGTGCGACGCAGTACGGCATGTACCCGGGCTGCGAGTTCCTGAGGATTGAACGGCTTGACGATGTAATCGTCGGCGCCGATGCGCAGCCCTTTGATCTTCTCTTCGTCGCTGCGGCGCGACGTCATGATGATCACAGGAATAGTGGAGAGCTCGCGGATGCGGCGGCAGACTTCCCAGCCGTCCATGTTCGGCAGCATCAGATCGAGCAGGACCAGATCGGGCTGCGTCTCGTACATGCGGCGCAGTCCCTCCGTGCCGTCCATCGCGTTGACGGTGTCGAATCCGTCCTGCTGCAGCAGCAGTTGAACCACGTCGGACTGCAGCGGGTCGTCTTCAATGATCAGTATCTTCTCTGCCATAGCTAACTCTGAACGGGCGGGAAGCGCCTGATCACGGCACCATCTTATCGAAGGCGAGCAGGCAGCCGCAGCCCAGCACGGCTACGTTCATAAACAAGAGCAGGGCGATGAGGAAGCGCTGCTGCGGTTTGAGCTGCTTCAAGATCGGCAGCCGCTCGACCAGCGATGGCCGCGCTTCTTCCACCACTTCCGGTTCCACTGGCGCACTACGCAGGTCTTCAAACATGCATCCTCCATAAACCTCGGTTGCTTCCCTGACAGGCGAAAGGATACCTGAGGCACTTACAAAAGTCAAATGGATTGAGATCGAGTTGTCGCGTTCCAACTCAAAGACAACGCGCGCACAACACACCTTCGCCCAACACAACATCCACGCACCCCTATCTCGGCCAGACCAGTTGCGATGCTAGGCTTTTGACAGTTCGCAAACCGCATCGGTCGAGAGCAAGCGAAGCGTGATACCGAAACCAGTGTATGTAAGTCGATGGCTGTGTGTGTGGCTCGCTGTGACGGCAGCCGCGCCGCTGTTGTTGACACAAGGCAGTGCCCGCGCCGAAGAGAGCGAGCCGCGCGAAGGTCTCTTCACCGCACCGGATGCCGACTGGCTTTCCATGCAGTCTCAGGCCACAGACACTTCACTGATCCCCGGTTTCTATCAAACCAGCGAGTTCATGGTGGGCCGGGTGGCCGTCGGCTTAATCCTGCCGGAGAGCGACGGCACACTCGATCCGAATCAGAGCGACTGGACGATTGAGCAGCGCCAGCAGGTCCTGAATGAAGTGACGGCCGGATTGAACTGGTGGTCGCAGCAGTCGCCTCAAGCCCATCTCACTTTCGTCATCGACGATCATGCGACGACACCCATCGCCACGGGTTACGAACCGATCCTCCATCCGCAAAGCGAGGAAGGTTTGTGGATCAGCGATGTGCTGAGCCGGTTGGGCTACTCCAGCGGATCGTACTGGACGCGCGTCCGAACCTACGTCAACGATCTGCGCGAGACCTACGACACCGACTGGGCCTTCGCCATCTTCGTCGCCAACAGCCGCGGTGATGCAGACGCCGCCTTCGCCGATCACTACTTCGCCTACGCCTACGTCGGCGGGCCGCTCATGGTGATGACGTATGACAACGCCGGCTATGGCATTGTCAACATGGATGCGGTCACCGCGCACGAGACCGGCCACATCTTCCGCGCGCTCGATCAATACGGTAGCGCTGGCACGGCCTGCACGACGCGTTCCGGCTATCTGGGCGTCGAGACGCAGAATAGTCAGCGCCCGGGCTGCGCCAGCGATGTGCCGAGCATCATGCGGGGCGGCATTTATCCCTACACCGTCCATGCGCTCGACCCCTATGCGGCGGGGCAGATCGGCTGGCGCGATTCGGACGGCGATGGCCTTTATGATCCGATCGACACCATCCCAACACTGACCGTCGATTCGACCGATCACGTTGGCGATGTGTGGTCGTACACGGGCCATGCAGCCGACACGGCTTTCCCTTCACCCCTGCGCCCGTCGGCGACGATCAACGCTGTCGTGGTCGAGTACCGTATCGACAGCGGCGAGTGGGCGCAGGCACAGCCCGCCGATGGCGTTTTCGACTCCCCGGAAGAGGGCTTCACGCTCACACTCGATCTAGCGGCCAGCGGCAATCACCACGTTACGCTGCGAACGCGCAACAGCGCCGACAACGTATCCGATATGGCCGAGTTTACGGCGGTGGTGCCCGATCCCATCGACGGCGGGCTGGACACCTATCTCGATCAACGCGCCGCGGCTCAACCCGATCATGCCAGTCCGCAGATCATATCCGGCGAAGCGACCTCCTTCAACGCCGACGGCACGCCGGGCGCAACGCTCGCCCGTGTCGAATATCGCATCGACGGCGGCGAGTGGCACGCCGCCCGACCCGTCGATGACGCATTCGACAGCACAGAAGAAGTCTTCGTGATTCCCCTCGCCGTCGGCGGCGGCACACATCTCATCGAAGCGCGCGCCATCGATGTAAACGGCAAGGTCGAGCAAAACGCGGCGAGCGCGCAGTTGACGATTGACTACCGCACGTTCTTGCCGCTGGTGCAGAAGTGAAAGAGGCATGGGTGTGTGTGGATGTGGGCGTAGATCACGGACTCCCACGCGAAGCGGCCCATACATCCATGCTCTCAAACTCGACACTCAACTCGCCCCCCGCGTAGCGCCACACGATTAAGCCCATTGTGTCTCGTCCCTCTTGCACGTCGCTACGGATTGTGATCTCGTCGTTGACGAAGAAGGCGCACAGGCGGCCATCACATTCGAGGCGCAGCGTGTTGAGTGCGCTGCCGCGACGGACATGCGGCCACTGCTTCCACGACTGCACCTCGATCCACTGTTCGCCCGTCCGCCGCATTACGCTGAAATAGCCGTCGCCGCTGATCAGAAACGCCACGAGTTCTCCGGCCTTACCTACGACCATGCCGTAGCCGTTGTCGGTCGATCCGGTGACGACCCGCGCTCGCGTCTCGGCCACGAAGTCGCCGATCGGGAGCGAATGAGTCGCCCGTGCAGGCACGCCGAGAGCGGGCGATTGCAAGATCAGACGTCCATTTGCTATCGACCCGTTATCGACGATCCAATCGCCATAAACGCGATCAAATCCGTCCGACCAGATCGGCGCGGCTCGGCGCGCATCGGGCTGAGCCAGGATCACGATTACCGTAAGAACAATCGCCAGCATCGTGATCGCTGGCGCGAGCACGCTTCGTGGCCCGATGCGCCTTGACACCTTTGGATCGCTAAGGTATTCTTCGCGTGTGCCGCCCACTCGATCATCCCCTCGCTTTGTCGAACTCATCATCCAGGTCGCCTTCGTCCTGGTGTTGGCTTTGGTCATCTTGCTGGGAGTGTCCGCCGCGTCCGTCGATACGGGTCGAAGCGATGTGCCGGATCGAACACCGCTGCTTCCCACCGTCACGCCGACAGCCCTGCCGACGAGCACCTCTACCCCGACACCCTCTCCCACGCCATCGCCCACCATCCCACCCACCAGCGAACCCACGAGCGAACCAACCAACGAACCCGCTGTCCAACCCACTTCCACACCTCGCCCGCGCCCGCAGCCCGACGGCGTGCGTCGATCGGCTCACATTCCGATCTTGATGTACCACTACATCTCGACGCCGCCCCAGGGCGCTGATCGGCTGCGCGTGGATTTGTCGGTCACACCGGAGAACTTCGACGCGCAGATGCGCTGGCTGGCCGAGAACCATTATCACACCATCACGCTCACCGATCTGTATTACTATCTTGCCATCGGCGAACCGCTGCTTGAGAATCCCATCGTCCTCACTTTCGATGACGGCTACGTCGATCATTACGAGAACGCTTATCCAATCTTGCAGAAGTACGGCTTCGTCGGCACGTTCTTCGTGTTGGCCGGGCCGGCCGATGTCGCCTCGCCGCGTTATCTGACGTGGGACATGATCGCCGCGATGAGCCAGGGCGGAATGGACATGCAGGCGCATGGCCGCGATCACATCGACTTGCGCCACCGATCCGACGAGGTCTTGTTCTTCCAGATCGTCGGTGCCCGGCAGGCTATCGAGGCGCATACCGGCAAGCCGGTTCGTTTCCTCGCCTACCCGTCCGGCGCGTACGATGCGCACGTGCTGCACTTCTTGAACGCCTACGATTTCTGGATGGCAGTCACCACCCAATCGGGCCGCGATCACACACTGGACACATCGTTTGAGTTGACACGGATTCGTATGCGCGGCTCCGATA
>Ga0299912_10003046_pt1 | contig 13737 bp, 10 predicted proteins | sample RVTome_2_FD_207667 | JGI IMG/M metagenome (GOLD analysis project Ga0299912, IMG submission 207667) | Soil microbial communities from uranium-contaminated site in the Upper Colorado River Basin, Wyoming, United States - RVT95D214 (version 2) ...
GGACATGACCACCTGCCGGTTGTTGAAATTCACGTTGTTGTCGATGTCTTTCCAGCTGATGGCCCCGGGGGGAACATTCTTGGCCTTGTAGTGCCGGGTAAAGTCTTCCAGGACGGTGATCAACCCCTGCCGCACCTTTGGGTCGTCGACCAGGAGTTTGCCGTTGTCGTCCATGACCCGCACCCGGTGAGCTTCCATGAAGTGTTCAAACTCCTGCCAGGTGTCCGTGGCCTCGGTGGAGTAGGTAAATCCGAGTCCGTGCACCCGTTCTCCTTTGGCCCGCAATCGTTTTTGCACTTCACCCCAGAAGTCCCAGAAGGGTTTCCACTGTTTCGGCACATCGGACTCCTTGAAACCGGCGGTTTCCACCATGTCGAGCCAGTAGTGGATGTTGACTCCGTGCTGCATGAGCGGAAAGGCATAAACGCCGCGTTTGCCGGTCTTGGCGTTCATGTATTCGGTCGCCCGGAGAGCGCCGGGGGTGAAACGATCGCGGATCGGAGTGATCACATCGGAGATCTCCAGCAACTTGTCCTCGTAGGCAAAATTGCCGGTCTGGACGTTGACGATCTGGCCGAAGTCCACATCGGGGACGATCTTGGAGTCGAAGGCGGCCAGCATCTTGGCGGGATGATCCGGAAGGGCGAAGAAGGAAAGGTCGACTTTTTTCCCGGTCTTCTTCTCCCACTTCTGGACGACTTCCTTGAAGGCCTCGTCCTGCTGGGGGACGAAGCTCTTGTTCCACCAGATCACCAGCTGGGCGCTTGCCGGCGGAGCGGCAAAGAACGCCAAAACTACCAGAGCCAGGAACGAAATCATGAATTTTTTCATCACAACCACCCCCTCTGATTTGATAAAGCGATTTCCAAAATGGAACCGCCCTGCGACCTCTTTCAACCATATCGGGTTCAATCAACTATAAGGAAAAGATCGAGCCCGTGTCAAGGGAAAAGCCCCTTAAATTGCGGATTGCGGATTGTGGATTGCGGAATTGAAAACAAAACCAAAGAATTTGTCTCTCGCAGAGCCCGCAGAGACCGCAGAGCGAACAAATTGGAATGCTGGAATAATGGAATATTGATAAAGTGGGAAAAAATCAAAAAACATTGTTCATCCATTATTCCATTGTTCCACCATTCCTTTCTTTCTTATTCTCTGCGTTCTCTGCGGCCTCGAGCGAAACGGGCGAGAGATATTTGTATTTTGCGAATTATTTGGTTCTGGGAATAAAATGCCTCAAGTGCTCGATGGCCGCGCGGGCCGAGGTGTCCGGGTCGGGCCAGGGCAGCATTTCCGTTGAGACAAAGCCGTCGTAGCCGATTTCATTCAGGGTAGCGATGATTTTGGCGAAGTCCAGGTGGGCGCTCCCGGGCCACTTGCGGTTGTTGTCGCAAACATGGACGAGCCAGCAATAGTCTTTCGCGTCCCGAAAGCTCCGGTAGATATCCACATCTTCAATGTTCATATGATAAACGTCCAGCATCAGCCCGAAGTTGGGACGGTCAACCCTCCGGCACATTTCTATCCCGTCCTGGGTGGTAAGGACGAACTTGATCAGGGTGGCGGTAATCGGTTCCAGCGTCAGGCGCACTTTCTTGGGCAGGGCATAGTCGGCCAGTTCGCGGAATGCCGTTTCATACGCGGCCAGGCTCTTCTCCGGCTGCGCCGGATCGCCCTGACCGCGGGAGCGCCCGATATTTACGGGGACCCCGGGTTTGAAATAAGCCGCGGCAAAGTCCACGATCTCCTTCATCCGCTTCATGGCCTCAGGATTCAAGGTGGCATCGGTGTTGACCAGACCCAGTTTATCCTCCCCCCAGACGTGCCCGGTGCAGATCTGGCAGAGTTCCAGGTTGTGCTCATCCAGCCAGCGCCGGATGGCCGATCCATTCAACTTGGATGGGTCCTTGGTCATGAACTCCACCCCGTCGTAGCCCAATTTAACCAGCTTTTCGAATGCTGCCGGCAGGTCGCCGCAGTAGGGAGCGAGGACTGGAGCCTGTAAATCCGGTGTGCCGACCATGGAAGAAATCTTTATCATTGTATCTCCTTTGATCCAAAATATAGGATGCCTTCAGCGCCCGACGAAAACCGCCTATTCATAAGAATAAAACCTCGGTTTCTCCTTTGCAACCCCCCAGGATCGGCGTGGCTGGCCATCTTGCGGGCGTCCGCGAACATTCCTCAAAAAAAGGAAATAAACTTTTGCCCCCTCGCCTTTTCGGATGATTTTTCTTGGGGCCACGAGGGCAAGGGGTGGAACTTCTTTGCAGCGTTCCCATGAACCATGATATGGTTCCCCGGAGGTTCATTGGTTTTCCTTGTATTCTTTTATTGGGAAAAGGGCTATAAGACACAAGAGCCCTTTAAACGCATCTCCTTTGCTGCTTATGTGCCTTTTTTCAGGAGGCTCGGGTAATAAGGAGAAAACCACATGGCCAGTATGATCGACAGCCCCCTCTTCGGGGGCCTATTCACTACGGAAGAGATGCGCAAGGTCTGGAGCGACGAGACCACCATCCAGAAATGGCTGGACGTGGAAGCAGCCCTGGCACGGGCCGAGGCCAAGCTGGGAATCATCCCCCGTAAGCACGCCCAGGAGATCACCCGGAAGGCCCGGGTGAAGCTGATCGACATGGAGGAGATGAAGCGGCAGCTCTTCTTCACCCACCACCCCATCATGCCCCTCATCCGCTGCTTCCAGAAGGCCTGTTCCCCCGCGGCCGGCGAGTTTATCCACTGGGGGGCCACCACGCAGGATATCATGGACACCGGCGCCGTGCTCCAACTGCGGGACGCCAATGACTTGGTAGTCAAGGATCTGAAGGAGACCTACCGCCTGTTGGCGAAGATTGCCAAGAAGTACAAGAACACGGTCCAGGCCGGACGGACCCACGGGCAGCACGCCCTGCCCATCACCTTCGGGTACAAGGCGGCGGTCTGGGCCTCGGAAATCAAGCGTCACCTTCAACGGATCAAGGAGTTCTCCCCCCGAGTCTTCCAGGGCCAATTCGCCGGGGCGGTGGGAACGCTGGCCTCCATCGGCGCCCCGGGGTTCAAGCTGCAGAAGCTCATGCTCGCCGACTTGGGCCTCGCCGTACCGGAAATCGCCTGGCACGTGGCCCGGGATACGATGGCCGAGATCGTCTTCGTCTACGCCATGATCGGGTCCACCCTGGCCCAGGTCTGCAACGAGATCGTCGGCCTCCAGCGGACCGAAGTGGCCGAAGTGGAAGAGCCCTTCCACATGGGAAAAGTCGGCTCCAGCACCATGCCCCACAAGCGCAATCCCATGATGTCGGAAGGGGTCATCGCCCTCAGCAAACTGATCCACGCCCAGGTGGGCCCCGCCCTGGTGGACATGATCGCCGAGAACGAGAGGGACCAGCGGGGATGGATGGCGGAGTGGTCCTTCCTGCCCGAGACCTGCTGTCTCCTGAGCGGCATGCTCTTCTGGACCAACAAGGTCCTGGCCGGGCTGATCGTCTATCCGGAGAACATGACCCGGAACCTGGATGTCCTCCATGGTCTCTTGCTCAGCGAGAATGTGATGCTGAAGCTGGGGGAGAAGATCGGGCGGCAGGCCTCCCACGAAGTGGTCTACGGACTCTGCATGGAGGCCTTCGAGAAGCGGGTTCCCCTGAAGTCGCTCTTACTGAAGGACAAACGGGTGAACAAGTATCTGACCGAGAAACAGATCGACGGGTTTCTTGACCCCACGAAATATACGGGCCTGGCGGCCAAATTCGTTGACCGGGTGACCGGAAGGAAGTAACTCCGGCCTTATCCCTGCTGTCCGGCCCATTGAAGCAGCCGGCCGGCCACGACCTGGGCGAGGTTGGCCATGACCTTCACTCCCATCCTGGGTTCCTTGTGGATGAGGTAATAAAAGTCCGGGCTTTGCATGACCAACAAACTGGAAGGGACCACGGTTTGTCCCGAGGCGGTGTAGCGGTTGGGAGGAATCAGGAAGGACCACCCGATGATTTTCCCCGGGGTGCGGATGGGATAGCTCTCCCCCCGGGGAAGCCGGACCATGACCTCCCCCGCCTCCAGGATGAAGAGACGATCGGCCTTCTGTCCTTCTTCGAAGAGGGTCACTCCCTCGGCAACCGTCTCATCCCGGAGGAACTGGGCGACGACCTTCAGCTCCCAGTCGGTCAGACCCTGCAGCACATCGACTTTGCGGAGACGGTCGATGTTGATCAGGTTCCTGCCGCTCTGCGCCAGCTTCTTTTCCACGATCTGCAGGAGTTCCTCCAGCTCGTCGCCCCGCTTCTTCAAAAAATCCCGGAGTTCTTTTTTGGGGCTGTAGGCAATTTCCATCCGCAGGTCGGTGAGGTAACTGACCAGGACTTCCCGCAGCAACTCCGCTTTCGAGTCCGACAGATCTACTGGAACCATGGATTCCCCCTGGATGGTGGTGTGGAACCGGGCGGGGGGAAATCCCTTTTTCCCCCCGGGGCCGGAAGGACGATAGGGCGGGCTATTTCCGGGATTCGGTCACGGATATTTCTTTCCGCAATGGGGGCAGAATTGCCAGTTGGGATCCCTCACTTCGCCGCAACCCGGGCACTTATCCACCAGCACATACCCGCAGTAGGGGCAATTGGGAAAGTCCTTGCGCACCGACTCGCCGCAGTTGGGGCATAACATGCTGGCGTCCTCTTCCCTCACGTAGATGACCCGGAGAAGTTCCGCGACGGAGGTAATTCCCTGGTTGGCCTTGTCGATCCCGTCATCGCTCATGTATTTCATCCCCGTGTCGACCGAGGCTTTAAGAATGGCGTCCTCGGCGCCATCCTTGGCGATGATCTCCCGGATGGCAGGGTCCACCTTTAAAACTTCGAAGACCCCGATCCGTCCCTTGTAGCCGGTGTGGTTGCAGGCCGAACATCCCTTCCCCCGGTAGAATTGCAGGGCGGAGGTGTCTTTCCATCTCAGGCGGACCTTGGTCATTTCATCCGTTGACGGGGTGTAAGTTTCTTTGCACTTTTCGCAAATCTTCCGCACCAGCCTCTGGGCCACGACCCCATTCAGGGAGGAGGCGATTAAATACAGGGGGATGCCCAGGTTCTTGAGGCGGGTGATGGCCGCCACGGCGGTATTGGTATGGAGCGTGGACAGGACCAGGTGTCCGGTCAGAGAGGCTTCCACGGCGATGTTGGCCGTTTCGCCGTCCCTCATCTCCCCGACCATGATCACATCCGGGTCCTGCCGCAGGACGGACCGCAGCGCGTAAGCGAAGGTCATGCCCGTCTTCTCGTTGATCCCCACCTGGGTGACCCCCTTGAGCTCGTATTCGATGGGGTCCTCCAGGGTGACGATGTTGATGGCTTCGGTTTTGATGTGATTGATCATGGTATACAGGGTGGACGTCTTGCCGCTCCCCGTGGGTCCGGTGATGAGCACGATCCCCTGAGGTTTTTCGGCGATGGAGCGCATGCGCATGAGGTCCTTTTTGGAGGCCCCCATGTCTTCCAGGTTCAGCAGCAGGGCCGCCGCGTCCAGAAGGCGAATGGTGATCTTCTCTCCGTAATTGGAAGGAAGAGAGGAGACCCGCAGGTCCAGGTCCCGGCCTTCCACCTTGACTTTGATCCTTCCATCCTGGGAGATGTGTTTTTCGGCGATGTCCATCCGGGCCATGATCTTCAGGCGGGAGGTCACCGCGCCCTGGACCAGCTTGGGGAACTCAAAGGCCTCCATGAGCAGGCCGTCGATCCTCTCCCGGACCCGGAAGTCCTTCTCCCGGGGCTCAAAATGAATATCACTCGCCCGGTTTCGGGAGGCATGGACGATCACGCTGTTCACCAGGCGGATGATGGGGGGAGAGTCGACCTTTTTGGCCACCTCCTCCATCGTCTCCGCCTCCTCGTCGGCCTCCAGGTCGGAAATGACCTCGATGGATCCCCCTTTGATCTCCCCCAGGATCTTTTCCAGGGGCTGAGAGAGATGGTAGAAACGGCGAATCGCCGCCTTGATTTCCTTGATGGGGGCGATGGCCGGCCGCACCTCCCGGTTGGTGGCAAAACTGATATCATGGATGGCTTCGAAATCCAGGGGATCGGACATGACCACGGTGACAAACTTGCGGTCCACCGACAGGGGAAGGCACAAATTCTTGCGGGCCAGCCGTTCCGGAAGGAGGTCGATCGCCTCCGGCTCAACGACCACGGTGTTCAGGTCCACGTAGGGGATTCCCAGCTGGGCGGAGAGGGCCCGGGCTAGTTTCTCCTCGGTCACGAACCCCATCTCGGTCAGGACTTCTCCCATTCTCCGGTTGTTTCGTTTCTGCTCTTCGATCCCCTTGGCCAGCTGTTCTTTGCTGATCAAATTATAATTCACCAGGATCTCGCCCAGCTTCTTGGTCTTGATCGTCACCGGGACCCCCGCAGAGGGGGGTTCCGGCAGCAGTTTTCCCAGTTGAGCCGCCAAAGCCTGGCCCAGTTTCTCCTGGGTCACAAATCCCAGCTCGGTGAGGATCTCCCCCAACATCTTCTTGGAAATCTTCTGTCTCTCGACCCCCTGGGCCAGCTGTTCTTCGGTGATGAATTTCTGGTCGAGTAAAATTTCTCCCAGCCTTCTTTTGATTTCAGAAGTCACTCTATTTCTCCTTTTGACCTTCTCCGGGTCCGGCCGCGTCCCCTCATCCGGGGAAAATCATTTTCGGTTTTTGGGTCCCGGCGGAAGGGGAAAATCCAGCCGAAGAGAAGACTCGAGGCCCGGCCTCGAATCATCCTCATGTCTGGAATTTACTAAATAAAGGAGGGAGAGTCAAATGGAAAAATACGGAAAGAACCGATATCAATGGGCAATGACCAATGAGCAATGATCAATGGGCAATGCTCGATGGTCCGGTGTCCGTCCTCTGCCATCGGCATCGGCTGCCCGATTTCTGTCATCCTCTGGCCGGCATTCCCGTGAAAACCCGGGGATCAGCCGGGGAAAAAGAAAGGAAGTGGAGGGAACTTACTTCAGCCTGGAAAAATCGAACTTCGCTTCGGCCAGTTCCTTCTTGAGGGAAGAGATGTCTTTCTTCGACTGAATGGCTTTCTGGATCTCCTCTTTTCCCCGGGTATCCCCCAGCAGCATGGCCCCGACGATACAGTTCTCCTGCAACACCAGCTTCCGGTAAATCTTCCTGGCCTCGTCCCTGACCACGGCGGATTCCATCTTCCCCTCCGGGTCGATCTCCCCGGCGGCCAGCAAATCAATGCCCATGACTTTGAGGGAATTGGAAGGGACCGTCCCGGAATAAATTCTTTCTTGCCCGGCCATATTGGCCCCGGCAATTCTCCCCTGCTCCATGGAGGCCGGCCAGATCCCATAGAAACGCCCCCGGTGCTCCACCGGATCCCCGGCGGCATAGATTCCATCCAGGCCCGTGTGCATTTGATCATCGACCTTGATTCCCTTGTCCACCGGCAGCCCCAGGGCCTGGGCCAGGGAGATCTCCGGCCTCACTCCGGCGGAGATCAAAACCAGGTCGGCGGGCAGTTCCTGCCCCCCTTCCAGGATGACCCGCAGTCCGCTTTTCCCCGCCGCGATCTCTTGGGTTTTGGCGCCCAGGAAAAAGCGGAACCCCATCTCCTCCATCTGGCGCTGCAGGAGGGCGGCCGCCGGCGGATCGGTCTGTCGCGGCAGAAGGCGGGGAAAAAACTCCACTACCGATACTTCCAGGCCGGTTTTCCTCAGGCCGTTTCCCGCCTCCAGCCCCAGAAGCCCGCCCCCGATGACCACGGCCTTCTTCGCCTCCCGGGCGATTTTCCGGATGGCCTCGGCATCATCGACGGTGCGAAGGGTGAAGACGCCCGGCGAAGAGGACCCGGGAATGGGGGGGAGAAAGGATTTCCCCCCGCAGGCCAGCAGAAGTTTATCGAAGGAGAATTCCGCTCCTTTCTGGGTTTGAGCGATCTTCTGCCGGGAATCGATCCGGGTCACTTCCGTCTGCAAAAAAAGATCGATCCGATTTTTTTCATACCATTGGGCGTTATGGAGGGTGAAATCCTTCAGCTGTTTTTCTCCCGCCAGATATTCGGGGAGCGCGGGGGTATAGTAGAAATGGTACCTCTCTTTGGAAAACATGAGGATCTTTCCACCCGGGTCGATTCTCCGGATGGTCTCGACCGCGGAATTGCCGGCCACTCCGTTCCCCACGATCAGATAGGTTGCCATGGGTCCCTCCCAGGAAAATAGCTATGAAACCAATATCTTCGAAACTTCCTCTTTGCCCGGCCCGAGGGCAAGGGCGTGGCCCGCAGAAGCCATGAGGCACCTTCGATTCCATGGAACGGGCGGGCATCCAAATTGCGGAATGCCGATTGCGGAATGCGGATTGAAAAAGAAAACCAAAAAAATCCGAAATCCGCAATAACTGGGCCGATGCTTTCTGCGGGCCACGCCCTTGCCCCCGGGCCACAACCCCAGCACCCCAGAAATGTCAACCTTTATGAGTCCAATCCCCCGGCAGAGCCGGGGATTAGCCAAAGTAAATTTAGGGCGGGGGCCTGAACCGGTCCCGCAGGAATGATTGGAAGGCGGGGGAAAAATGAATCAGGCAAAAACGGGATACCCCGCGGAGTCAAAGTTCCTCGGGATATCCCGTGGACAGGGTCAAAATAATTGACTACCTTATTGGAGGAGTGGATTCCCCCCCTTGACCGGCTTACTTGTCGGCCGCGGTCACGGAATCAACGCCCTCTTTCTTCAGGTCGTATTTCTGCACCACCCCGCCCTTGGCGTAAACCTCCAGGGTGTGCTTGATCTGGACGTTTTTGGTCCAGACCCGCGGGTGTTCTTCGTAATAGGTGTAAATATACTTCGTCGTGTCGGCCGAAACCGCTTCCTTTTTGAAGGGCTGCCCGAAGACTTCCACCACTTTTCCTTCGGTGGTGCCGGGGACGATCTGATCCAATTTGGCCTTTTCGATCGGGGTCCCCACGTAGTACGGTTTGCCACAGCCAATGGAAAAGGCTATGACCGGAATGAGAAGCAGCATCCAGAATTTCATTTTTTTCTCCTTTCAGGGTTTTTCGTTCAATGAAAAATTATAGAAAGTATAGATTTAAAAGTAAACATAAAAAATAGGGTAAAACCCTTATTTCGAAGGATAAAGAACAGTATTTTACTCCCCCTTTCCCGTCTCCCGAATCCCCTTTCCGTCTGGTTGAATCCGGGGATTATTCTCCGGTTTTCTTCGACAGGCTTTCCGGAGAGAGGGGGATTTCCCGGAAAATGAGGTCTTCCAGCAGCAGGCTTTGACGCTCCATAGCATCGATCCAGGACCGGGCCTCCGGGCTTTTCCCGTACCGTTCTTTGAGGTCCTCAAACCGCTCTCCGAGGGAAACGATTTCCGTGTGCTTGACCCTCTTGTCGGCGTAGTGGACCACCCCCGCTTCGGTGAGCCTTCCATGATCCAAACCCGAGTCCAGGACCACGTGCTGGCGCACAACCTCGGAGACCTCCGGAAAGCCCAGTTCGCGGAGCAGGCGGGCCCCCGCCAGGGAATGATTCTCCCGGGTCTGGAAACTGGCCACCTTGGCGATATCATGCAGGAGGCTGGCCGCCTCCACCACCGCCGGGTCCAACCCCTCGCCCCGCCGGTTGAGCTCCCGGCAGAGAGTCCGGGCGATTTGACGGACCACCCGGCTGTGCTCGACGACGTTCTCCGGAACCTCGTGCTTCCGGAGGAGAAGGAAACACTCTTCCACGCTGGGAACCATGGCGCCTCTCTTGCGGTCCATCATACCATCCCCACCCCGGGGGGACAATGACTGTTTTTCCCCTGCCCCTCTTCACTTTTTCCATTTCCTTTTCTGCCAAAAGGCAAGCTTGTGGACCGGAAGTCCCGCCATTGGCGGGATTGCGCCCAAAAAGCATCGGCTCAGCTATTTCGGATTGCGGATTTCGGATTTCGGATTTTCTTGGTTTTCTTTTGCAATCCGCATTCCGCAATCCGCATTCCGCAATTTGGAGGCGGGCCCATCGGGCGTTACTGAATTCGGAATTCGGAATGTGGAATTCGGAATTATTTTCTTTTTCTTAGCCATTCCGCATTCCGCATTCTACATTCCGCATTTAAGTTGCCCGCCCGGTCCAAGAAATGAAGCGCGCCTCATGGTTTTTGTGCGCAACGCCCTTGCTTTTGGGCCGGGCAACGCCTAACATTCAATCGGCTTTACGCCTACTTGGCGAAAAGTGAAGGGGACAAGCTGTTTTCCCCACAATCATTGACTAAATGGAGAATGTCTGCTAATTTAATAATCAATCTTGCCAGTCCATTCCCCAACCCGCAGGATTGAATCCCAATACCATGCTGAGGTGTGAATGAAGGTGCAAATCGAAAATACAGGTCCTTTTGAAAAGAAGATTTTTTTTGAGATTCCCCGGGAAGTGGTTTCCCAGGAAGTGGAATCGACTTACAAGGCCCTGAATCGGAATGTGAAGCTGAAGGGATTTCGGCCGGGAAAAGTCCCGCGGTCCATCCTGGAGCGGTATTACCGGGCTCAGGTGGAAAACGAAGTGATCACCAAGCTGATCGAGGATTCCTACGGGAAAGCCGTGGAGGAAAACAACCTCTTTCCGGTGGCCCCCCCCGCCGTTCTGGACCGCACTTTTGAGCCCGGCAAGGACTTCACCTATACGGTGACCGTGGAGGTCAAACCGGAGATCGCCGTGGAGGGATATCTGGACCTGGAGGTGGAAAAGCCCGCGGTCACGGTCACGGATGAAGAGGTGGAAGCCCGGCTCAAGGCTCTCCAGGAAACCCATGCCCAGATCAAGCCGGTGGAAGCGGACCGCCCGGTCCAGGAAAAGGACCTGGTCATCGTCGACTTCGAAGGCAGCCTGGGGGGAAAGCCCCTGGAAGGCTGGAAGGTCAAGGACCATCTGGTCGAGGTGGGCTCCCAGACCCTCGTGGGGGGACTGGACCGCCAGCTCGTAGGGCTGCCCCTGCGTCAGAATCGGGACCTCCTCCTCGCCCTTCCGGACGATTATTCCCGGAAGGAATTGGCCGGAAAAGAGGTCACCGTGCGGGTTCAGGTGAAAGAGTTGAAGGAAAAGATCCTCCCCGCCCTGGATGACGAGTTCGCCAAAGAGGTGGGGGATTTCCAGGATCTGCCGGGGCTGAAGGACCGGCTCCGAAAGAACCTGGAGGAGCAGAAGGAAGCCCAGGCCACCCAGGCCGCCCGAGAAAAGCTCTTGGATGTCCTCCGGGAAAAACATTCTTTCGGCATCCCCAAGAGCCTGATCGAACGGCAGGTGGAAAACATCATGGCCCGGACCGAACTCCGGCTCGCCCGACAGGGGGTGAAGCTGGATGCGGCCAATCTGGACAATCAGAAACTCCGCGAATCCCTCATGCCTGCGGCGGAGAAGGAGGTTCGGGGAACCCTGATCCTGGAGAAGGTGGCGGAGAAGGAAAAGATCACCGTCAGCGATGAGGAGATGAACCAGAAGCTCGAGCAACTGGCCGCCCAGCTGAACCAGAGGGTCGAGGCGGTAAAGAATTACTACCAGAAAAAGGACCGCCTGGAAGAACTGCGGGCGATGATGCGGGAGGAGAAGACCCTCGATTTCCTCCTCGGCCGGGCGAAAATCAAAGAGGGGGGGAGCACCCCGGAGGAAGGAAAATGACTCTTATCCCCATGGTTGTGGAACAGACGTCCCGGGGGGAACGGGCCTATGATATCTACTCCCGTCTGCTCAAGGACCGGATCATCTTCATCGGCACCCCCATCGATGACTACGTGGCCAATCTGATCATTGCCCAGCTCCTCTTCCTGGAGGCGGAAGATCCGGACAAAGACATCCACCTCTATCTGAATTCCCCCGGGGGCCTGGTGACCGCCGGCCTGGCCATCTACGACACCATGCAGTACGTGAAGCCCAAGATCTCCACCCTCTGCATGGGCCAGGCCGCCAGCATGGCGGCGGTCCTTCTGGCCGCGGGCGAACCGGGAAAGCGTTTCGCCCTCCCCCACTCCCGGATCCTCATCCATCAGCTCATGGGGGGAGTGCAGGGGCAGGCCACGGACATCGCCATCCACTCCCGGGAAATTCTGCGCATGAAGGACGAAATCAACCGGATTATCGCCCACCACAGCGGTCATCCCCTGGAGAAAATCGAGAAGGACTCCGAACGGGACTTCTTCATGGACGGGAACCAGGCCAAGGAGTACGGCTTGATTGACGAAGTCATTTTCCGCAAACCGGTTCCCCAGATTCGATAAACCCGAGAGGTTCGATTGACCGAGCGAAAAGAAAAAGAGCGGACCGGAAATCTTTTTTGCTCCTTTTGCGGAAAAAGCCAGGGGGAAGTCCGCAAGCTCATCGCCGGGCCGGCGGTGTACATCTGCGATGAGTGCGTGGCCCTGTGCAATGAAATCATCGCCGAGGGGGCGGACAAGGAAGAGGCGGCCCTGCGCAAGCATAGCGTCCCCAAACCGGTGGAAATCAAAGCCACCCTCGACCAGCACGTCATCGGCCAGGAACGGGCCAAGAAGATTCTGGCCGTGGCGGTCCACAACCACTACAAGCGGATCGGGTCCCATATGGAGCTGGACGGGCTCGAAATCCAGAAGTCCAACATCCTGCTCATCGGGCCCACGGGTTCGGGCAAAACCCTCCTGGCCCAGACCCTGGCCCGCATTCTCCATGTGCCCTTCACCATGGCCGATGCCACCAGCCTCACCGAAGCCGGTTACGTGGGGGAGGACGTGGAAAACATCATCCTCAGCCTCCTCCAGGCGGCGGATTTCGACGTGGAAAAGACCCAGCGGGGAATCGTGTATATCGACGAGATCGATAAAATCTCCCGCAAATCGGACAGCCCCTCGATCACCCGGGATGTTTCCGGGGAGGGGGTCCAGCAGGCCCTCCTCAAGATCATCGAGGGGACGGTGGCCAATATCCCGCCCAAGGGAGGGCGGAAACACCCCCATCAGGACTACATCAAAGTCAACACCCAGAACATTCTCTTCATCTGCGGGGGGGCCTTTGTCGGCCTGGAGAAGATCGTGGAGCAGCGCACCGACTCCAAGACCATGGGATTCGGCGCCGAGGCCCGGAGCCGGTCGGAAAGACGGGTGGGAGAATGGCTCGCCGAGGTGCAGCCCGAGGACCTGCTGAAATTCGGGTTCATCCCCGAATTCATCGGCCGCCTGCCGGTGATCGCCAGCCTGGAGGACCTGGACGAGGCCGCGCTGGTGGCCATCCTCAAGGAGCCCAAGAACGCCGTCATCAAGCAGTACCAGAAACTCTTCGAATTCGAGAAGGTGAAACTGCGTTTCACCGACGGGGCCCTCCTGGCCATCTCCCGGGAAGCCATGAAGCGCAAGACGGGCGCCCGGGGCCTGCGGTCTATCCTGGAATCCATCATGCTGGAGATCATGTACGAGCTGCCCTCCCAGAGTAATATCTCCGAGTGCATCGTCAACGAAGACGTGATCCAGAACCGTCAGAAACCCATCGTCCTTTACGCCAAGAAGGCGGAAACCGCCTGAAATCGAATGCGGAATGCGGAATTCGGAATGCGGAGTAAAAACGGTTTCCGATTGCCTCTTTTTTGCCTCAACAGGCAACCGGAAACGGGCAACATCCCGGCTCGCTGTTCTCTGAACTTGAGGCACGGGAGCGCATTAGGCGAGTTTATTCATTCCGCATTCCGAATTCCGCACTCCGCATTTGAAAGAATTTTTACTTGACAAATAATTTCCGCATGATAGAAAATAAAACTCT
>Ga0299912_10003049_pt1 | contig 13734 bp, 11 predicted proteins | sample RVTome_2_FD_207667 | JGI IMG/M metagenome (GOLD analysis project Ga0299912, IMG submission 207667) | Soil microbial communities from uranium-contaminated site in the Upper Colorado River Basin, Wyoming, United States - RVT95D214 (version 2) ...
TGGCCGCGGCGACGTTGATCGACGTGGTCGTTTTTCCGACGCCGCCTTTCTGATTTGCTATGGCTATGATCAAGGGCCTCTCTCCCTCCTAGGATGAACGGCCAATCCCAGAGCATTTTATAGTCCATGGGATGATAAAAATCAATAGACAGCCGAATGATTTTAAAAGATAAATTATAATAATAAATTTTCTTATCAAATGGCTTATGTCGGCATGCCGACATTCCTTGTAAAATATTTAATAATAACATGATAAATAAAATATTTGAGGAGTTTTTAAGGGCGAGGCGGCGGCCGGCGGATCTTGGAGAGGGACGCGCGGAAATGCGACGGAGCAGCTAGAAAAAGTCGGTGCGATTATTCCCTACCATCCGCAGAGTTCGCGACGGATTTTGTTGAGAGGTAGAGGCAAACCGTAACATCAATTTCAAATAGACTCATAAGTAAATGATTATAAATGAGATACGATATTTATTGTAAGTAATTGATTATAATCAATATACAGGCTTAGGTCCGTTGATTGGACAGAAAATTCGGAGAGATGTGGTTAGCGGTTGGAGCCGGAGCAGATTTTGCGTACAATGGGGGCTGCAACGACCATGCCCGTCGAAGGCTCATCGGAACCTCGGTTTCTCAGGCGGCTCGGCCTCCTGGACACGTCCTTCCTCGTCATCGGGGCCGTGGTTGGATCGGGGATCTACATGACCCCGGGAATCATCGCCGCCGGACTCCCCTCCCCGGGCCTGCTCCTCGCTGTCTGGCTGGCCGGAGGCCTCATCACGCTCTGCGGGGCGCTTTCCTTCGCCGAGCTCGGGGCCATGTATCCCCAGGCCGGGGGACAGTATATTTACCTCCGTGAGGCCTACGGACCCGGCGCGGCCTTCCTTTTCGGCTGGGCCTTTTTCGGCTTCATCATGTGCGGCGGGCTGGCCGCCCTAGCCGTTGCTTTCGCCGAATTCCTGGGCTCGTTCGTTCCCGTCCTGTCGACGGGACACGTCCTCTTCCGGGTCGAAGCGGTCGGCCTTTCCTACAGCCTGTCCGCAGGTCAGGTCGTCGCCGCGGCCTCGATCCTGCTCCTGACCTTCCTCAACTCCTTCGGCATCCGCTCCGGCGCCGTCGCGCAGAATTTCCTGACCGTCTTTCGCCTCGGAACGGTCGCCGCGCTCGTCGGCCTGGGCGTCCTCTTCGGGGTCAAGGCGGGCGGCGCGAATTTTCATCCCCTGTTCCCGCCCGGCCCGGCTTTCCCCGCCGTCCTCAAGCCGCTGGGACTGGCCCTCGTCGCCGTGTTCTGGACTTACGACGGCTGGTATTCCGTCAACTGTACGGCCGAGGAGATCCGGAATCCGGAGAGGACGATACCGCGCGGCTTGACCCTGGGGGTCCTGGCCGTAACCGCGATCTATGTCCTGGTCAACTTCGTCTATCTCCTGGCCCTGCCGCTCGAAAAGCTGAAGGGCGTCGTCCGCGTCGGCGAGCTGGCCGCATCGGCCCTCTTCGGAGGCGGCGGAGCGGCGCTCTTTTCGGCCCTGGTCATGGTATCGATTTTCGGCTGCCTCAACGCCAACCTCCTCTTCGGACCCCGCGTTTTCTACGCCATGGCCCGAGACGGATATTTCTTCCGGGCCATGGGCCGGCTGGGCTCGCGGACCCGGGTGCCCAACGCGGCTCTCTGGGGGCAAGCGGCCTGGGCGGCCGTCCTCTGCCTTTCGGGTACCTACGAATCGCTCTATGAATACATGGTCTTTGCCCTCCTCCTCTTCTTCGCGGCGACCGGGCTGGCCGTCTTCGTCCTCCGCCGCCGCGCGCCCGGGACGGCCCGCCCCTACCGGACCTGGGGCTATCCCGCGGTGCCGCTGGTCTTCATCGTCATGTGCCTGACGGTGTTCCTGAGCATCGTCGTTTCCCAGCCGCTCAAGTCTTTGGTCGGGGCAGGTCTTCTCCTGGCCGGCATCCCCGTCTACCGGGTCTGGAAGGGCCGCGGCGGCCGGGCGCCGGCCGAGGCGATAAAAAAGGATTCCCCGGAAGTCAATTTTCGTTTAAGATGATGGGACCGCGAAGCCGAGAGATCAGTCGATGACCGAAACGACTTTCACCGTCGAGATCCTTCCCGATCGGATCAAGGTCCGGGCCCGGGCCGGAGAGGTCCTGGCCGACGTCCTCGTCCGGGCCGGGATCCCGCTCAGCCTCTACTGCCACCAGCGGGGCATCTGCGGCAAGTGCGCCGTCCGCGTCCTCGGCGGCCCCCTCCCCTTCCCCGCCGAGCTCGAGGCTTCCCTGCTCGAGAGCCGCGGGCTCGGGCCCGACCACCGGCTGGCCTGCCTCTACGAGGTCCGCAGCGACATCGTCGTGGAAACGCTCGCGGGATCCCGGCTCGAAAAGATCGCCGTCCTCGACACCGGCGTTCCGTCGGCCGCCTTCATCGATTCGGCCGTCAAGAAGCTCCCCCTCGTCCTGGAGAAGCCGTCCCTCTACTCGCCGACCGCCGTGGCGGACTCGCTTCGGGCCTACCTGAAGTCGCCGGGGCTCGTCCTGCCGCTGGCCGCTCTGTCGAAGCTCGGCGGCACGATCCTCACCCCGGGACGGCCGGTCACGGCCGTCCTCTACGACGACCGCGAGATCCTCGACATCGAGTCCGAAGATGCCGGGCGTGAGATCTTCGGGCTGGCCGTCGACCTGGGAACGAGCACGGTCGCGGCCGAGCTCGTCGACCTGAGGACGGGAAAGGTCGTCGACCGGGCCGCGGCGGTGAACGCCCAGAATTCCTACGGCGCCGACGTCGTCTCGAGGATCACGTTCGCCTTCGAGAATCCCGACAACCTCAGGCGCCTGAAAAACGCCGCCGTCCAGCTCATCAACGACCTGGTCGGAACGATGTCCCGGCGGAGCGGCGTGCCGCGCCACCGCATCTACGACGCCGTCGTCGCCGGCAACACGGCCATGAACCACATCCTCTGCGGGGTCGCCGTCGATTCGCTCGCCCTCGCCCCCTTCCACGCCGTATTCTCGACCTTGCCGGCGCTCCCGGCCTCCGAGATCGGGTTCACCCTCCATCCCCAGGCCCGGGTCTACGTCGCGCCCAACATCAAGAGCTTCGTCGGCGGGGACATCACGGCCGGGCTCGTCGCCACGGAGTTCGCCGCGAAGTCGGGAACCGAGATCTTCATCGACCTCGGGACCAACGGCGAGATCGTCCTCAAGAAGGGCCGGGAATTCGTGACCACGTCGACGGCCGCAGGCCCGGCCTTCGAGGGCATGAATATCAGCTGCGGGATGCTGGCGGTCGCCGGGGCCATCCACCGGGCCGAGTGGGCGAACGGCTTTAAGTTCCGCACGGTCGACGACCTCCCTCCCGAGGGGGTCTGCGGGACGGGCCTCGTCGACATCCTGGCCGCGGCTCTCGCCCGGGGTATCCTCGGCCGCGACGGCCGGATCGCCGGACCGGAAAAGAGGATCCGGCTGACCGACAGGCTGGCCCTGACCCAGCAGGATGTCCGGGACGTCCAGCTGGCCGTGGCCGCGGTCCGGAGCGGGGTGAGGCTCATGCTCCGCGAATTCCGGTTGGCGGCGGCCGACCTCGACCGCGTCCTCGTCGCCGGGGCTTTCGGCAGCTCTCTCGATATCGGCAACGCCGTAGCCCTGGGGCTCCTGCCCGACGTCCCCGAGAGCAAGATCGCCTTCGTCGGCAATGCCTCCCTGGCCGGAGCGCGGCTCCTCCTCCTGTCCCGCCCGAACCGGAGGGCCGCCGAGAGCCTGGCCGCGAAGATCTCCCACATCTCCCTGGCCACCCGCCCGGATTTCCAGGACGCGTTCGTCCACGCCCTCGAATTCAACCGCTATCCTGGAGGCGAGAAATGACCCCGCCTCTTCTCGACCTCGTCAAGACCCGGACCGTCCTCCTCGACGGCGCCATGGGGACCGAGCTCATGGCCCGGGGCCTCGCCCAAGGGGTGGCGCCGGAGCTCTGGAACGTCGAGCGGCCGGAGGTTGTCAAGGGCGTCTACGCCGCGTACTTCGCGGCCGGCGCCGACGTCGTCTCGACCAACAGCTTCGGCGGATCCCCGCTCAAGCTGGCCGCCCACGGCCTCGAGGGACGGGCCTACGAGCTGAACTTGGCCGCGGCCCGCCTGGCCCGGGAAGCCGCCCCCGCCGGGCGGTACGTCGCTGGGAGCATGGGCCCTACCGGGAAATTCCTGAAACCCCAGGGGCCATACGCCGTGGAGGATTTCGCCGCCGTTTACGCCGAACAGGCCCGGGCCCTCGCCGCCGGAGGCGTGGACGTGCTTCTCATCGAGACCCAGTATGACTTGCGTGAGGCCCTTGCGGCCCTCCACGGCGCGCGGAGCGCTTCGCCGCTCCCCGTCTTTGTCACCATGACTTTCAATGCCAACCCGAGGGGCTATTTTACCCTGATGGGGGATTCCGCCGCCCGGTCGGCCGCGGAACTCGAGAAGGAAGGCGTCGGCGCCGTCGGGGCCAACTGCACGCTGACGAGCGAGCAGATGGTCGGCTGCGTCCGCGCCCTCAAGGAGGCGACGTCCCTGCCCCTCATCGCCCAGGCCAACGCCGGCCAGCCGACGATCGGCGCCGACGGGCGGGTCGGCTATTCCCAGACGCTCGAAGACTATGTGCGTTTCGTCCCCGAGATCGTCCGGTCCGGCGCCGGGTTCGTCGGCGGATGCTGCGGGACGAACCCGTCATTCATCCGGGCCATGGCCCGGGCCATCCAGGAGGAGAGATCATGATAAAAAACGAGCTATGGCCCAAGATGAACGAGGCCATCGTCGCCGGGGACCGGGCCGCCGCCGCCGCGCTCGCCGGGGACGCGGTGCGGTCCGGGCTGGACCTCCTCGAGGTCATCGAACGAGGGTACGTTCCCGGGATCGAGAAGGTCGGAGAGCTCTGGGAGCAGGGCGAGTATTTCCTGCCCGAGCTCATCTCCAGCGCCGAGGCCATGAAAGCGGCCATGGCCGTCCTCGAGCCGGAGCTCAATCGGAAGAACATCGGGGCCCGGATGGGCGGCAAGGTGGTCATCGGGACCGTCGAGGGCGACATCCACGACATCGGAAAGAACCTGGTCGCCTCAATGCTCCAGGCCGGCGGCTTCGAGGTCTTCGACCTCGGGGCCGACGTCAAGCTCGAGCGGTTCATCGAAAAAGCCGAAGCGGTCGGCGCGGGGATGATCTGTCTGTCCGCCTTGTTGACGACGACCATGACGAACCAGAGACGGCTCATCGGGCTCCTCCGCGACAAGGGCCTCCGCGACAAGTACAAAGTCCTCGTCGGCGGTGCTCCGGCCAGCCGCAAGTGGGCCGAGGAGATCGGGGCGGACGGCTACGCCGAGAACGCGGTCGCCGCCGTCAAGCTGGCCAAGTCCCTGGCCGGCCGGGCCTGAACAGGAGCCACTCCGGAAGGCCGGGACCGAAGGCGCGAAAGGGGTCAAAGATGATCAAAACGAAAAAGCCGAAATTGGAGCTCCTGCACGGAGCGCTCGTCGAGAGGATCGTCGACGAGGGGCTGACGCTCCTCGAACGGCAGGGCGTCATGGTCGAGAACGGCGAGGCGCTGCGGCTCCTCGGCGACGCCGGGGCCGACGTCGACCTCCGGTCCCAGCGGGCCCGGCTCGGCCGGAAGCTGGTCGAGGACTGCCTGGCCTCGACGCCGTCCACGATCGTGCTCTACGATCGGAGCGGCGGGAAGTCCTTCGACGTCGGCGGGGACGAGGTCCATTTCGACCCGGGCTCCGCGGCCGTGACCCTCCTCGACCACGAGACGCAGACGGAACGCAAGGCCTCGACCGCCGACCTCATCGAATTCTATAAGCTCGTCGAGACCCTGGAGCACATCCATTTCCAGAGCACGGGCCTCATCGCTTACGACGTTCCGGCCGCGGCCTCCGACTGTTATCGGCTCTACCTCGGCCTGTGTCTTTCGGAGAAGCCTTTCGTCACCGGTACCTTCCGCGTCGAGGGCTTCCGGCCGATGCAGGACCTGCTCGCCGCCGTCCGCGGCGGCGAGAGCGAGCTCCGGCTCAAGCCGCTGGCCATCTTCGACGCCTGCCCCTCCCCTCCCCTCAAGTGGAGCAACCTGACCACCCAGAGCCTCGTCGACGCCGCCCGGGCCGGCATCCCGTCCGAGCTCATCTCAATGGGCATGACGGGAGCGACCTCGCTGGCCACCATCGCCGGGACCCTCGTCCAGCACGTGGCCGAGAACCTCAGCGGACTGGCTATATGCCAGGTCGCGCGCCGGGGCGCCCCCGTCATCTTCGGCGGTTCCCCGTCGAGCTTCGACATGCGGAAGGGGACGACCCCCATGGGCGCGATAGAGACCATGATGATCGACGCCGCCTACACCCAGATCGGCAAGTTCCTGAAGCTGCCCACCCATGCCTACATGGCCCTGAGCGACGCCAAGATCAACGATCCCCAGGCCGGCTTCGAAACGGCCCTGGGCGCCGTGCTCGGAGCCCTGGCCGGGGTCAACGTCATCTCCGGCCCCGGCATGCTCGATTTCGAAAGCGCCCAGAGCTTCGAGAAGCTCGTCATCGACGACGGGATCTGCGCCATGGTCTACCGGCTGCTGGAAGGCGTCGCCCAGCGGGACGATCCCATCGCCCTGGACAAGTTCGAGGGCTTCACGCCCGGGATGTCCTTCCTGTCCCACCCGCACACCCGCCAATGGTACAGAAAAGAGCACATCCTGGCCGGGCTCGTCGACCGCGATCCCTACGAGGCCTGGGTGACGGCCGGCCGGACGTCGATCGTCGACAAGGCACACGCCGACGTCGTCCGGCGTCTTGGAAAATACGCCGCGCCGCCCCTCTCCGAAGCTGTTCGCAAGGAGCTGGACGGGATCATGGCCGCCTACGGGCGCTCCGCGGGCGTCGAATCCCTGCCCCTGCCGACGGGATTTTGAGGATATTCTCCCGATATCGGAGAATTCCATCATGAGGCGAAGCCTGGATTTATTTCGGATATTTATCAGAAGTGCCGGCTGCGAGCCCCTCCGCCGCACTTCTGCAGGTCGCTTCCAAGAGCCCGCTCCCCGCCGCTAGTCGAGGTCCCAGACCTCGAGGTAATCCGGCAACTCGACCGTCCACCCCCGTTCCCGGCGGGCCCGTTCGGCCGTTTTAGCGGCGACGTCCGCGTCCCCATGGGTGACGAACAGGCGTCGTGGCGGGGTCTTAAATGCGTCGAGCCAGCGGGCCAGGCCCTTGCGGTCGGCATGGGCGGAAAAGCCGTTGATCTTGGTCACCCGGGCCCGGACCGGGAGGGTTCGGCCGAGGACGCGGACTTCGGGCGCGCCCTCGAGGATCTGTCGGCCTAGGGTGTCGCGTGCCTGGTAGCCCACGAAGAGGATGGTCGACTCCGGCCGGCCGATATTCAGGGCCAGGTGATGCTTGATCCGGCCTCCCGTGACCATGCCCGAACCGGCCATGATGACGGCCGGCCCGCGGGCGGAGTTGATGGCCTTGGATTCCTCGGGCGTGCGGACGATGACCAGCCCGGGGAAGCGAAAGGGATTTCGGCCCGAGGCGAAGAGCCCGCGGGCCTCGTCGTCGAGGAACTCGTCGTGGCGCTCGAAGGCCTGGGTAACTTCCCGGGCCATAGGGCTGTCGAGGTAGACGGGCACGGGGGGGATGGCCTTGGCGTGGACGAGCCGGCTGAGGTGGAACATCAGGTCCTGGGCCCGCTCGATGGCGAAGGTGGGGATGACGACGTTGCCTCCCGCCGTGGCCGTGTCGCGGACCGTCCGGCCGAGGAGCTCGCCGATGCTGCCCGGGTCCTCGTGGTCCCTGTCGCCGTAGGTCGATTCCATGACGACGTAGTCGGCGCTCTCGAAAAGCGAGGGGTCGCGGACGAAGGGCATATCCCGCTGGCCGATGTCACCCGAAAAGACCAGGGTCCGGATGTTCCCGTTCTCCCTGACGCTGAGCTCGACCATGGCCGAGCCGAGGATGTGGCCGGCGTCCCGGAAGCGGACCGAGATCTCGTTATTGAGCTGGACGGGCGACTCGTATTCGACCTCCTCGACGAGCGGCATGGTCATCTGAACGTCTTCCGTCGTGTAGAGAGGGACGACCGGATGGCTCGCCGTCCGGCCCTCCTTCTGGTGGCGCCTTTTCTTGAAGGCCGCGTCTTCCTCCTGGATCTCCGCGGAATCCATGAGGGCGATCGACAGCAGGTCGGCCGTCGCGGCCGTGGTCAGGATCGTCCCGGAGAACCCGTCGCGGACGATCCTGGGGATGAGCCCCGAGTGGTCCAGGTGGGCGTGGGTGAGCAGGATGAAATCAAGGTCCTCCGGCGGGACGGGGAAGGGATCCCAGTTCCTCTCGAGAAAGGACCTCTCCTGAAAGAGGCCGCAGTCGACGAGGATGCGGAGGCCGTTCGCCTCGATGAAATAACACGATCCCGTGACCTGCCGGGCCGCTCCGAAGAATGCCAGCTTCATGACGCCTCTCACATTCAGTAGGGATGGGACCTGTAGAATTCCGCCTGGGCCGAGACGAATAGGATCCTGACCCAGATCCGGAAAATGATGTAGAGCTGCATCCAGACAAGGCCCATAAGGACCAGGGGGACGCTGGGGCCGCCGAGGGCTCCGAGGACGGCGTAAAAAACGACCGTCCCGGCCAAGGTTCCGGCGACGATGACGAGATAGATGGCCCAGGCCCGGAAAAAGCGCTTCTTGAGGAAGTTCAGGGCATGGCGCAGGGCCTTGAGGACCTTGGCCTCTTCGTCGGCGATAACGGCGATCCGGGCGTAGTCGACGATCATGTGGACGATGGAGAGGAGGAGGAGTGCCGCGAGGAGATGGAGGTTCGACAGGATGAGCGGCAGCCACTCCGTCACGGCGCTCTCGATCAAGGGGTCGAGCAGGGCCGAGAGCAACCGGAGGCCGATGCCGAAGGTCAGGAGCAGGAAGACGAGGGAGACGAGGAACAGGCGGACGAACCTCCAGAAATAGCGGCCGCAATCGCCGAAGAACGTCGGGAGGGTCGTCCGGCCTTCCCGGTCGAGGAGGCGGCCGAAGACGCCGCCATTGAGGAAGACATGGAGGGCGAGGCAGAGGAGGGCCGCGACGAGGAGCCCGCCGAGCAGGGCCGGAAGGGCGTCCCCGTACTTGAGCGCGGCCTCGCCCAGCCACGTCAGGTCCACCGGCCGGACGCTCGAGCCGAGGAAGGAATGACCGAGCTCCGTCTGGACGATGATAAAGAAGGGAAAGGCGACGGCCGCGGCGAAGACGATGTTGATGACGTAGAGGATGACCAGGAGCCGCGGCTTCCGGAACGTCGTCCCCATGCCATTGGCGATGGCCTTGAGCACGCCCATGGGATCCTCCTCAGCTCCACGAGCTGACGAAATGGAGAAAGCTCTGTACGGTGAACAGGAGCTGGGTCATCAGCTTGACGACGTTGCGCCGGAGCCCGTCGGCGCCGCGGCTGTTGTTGGCCAGGTTGGCGTCGATGAGCCAGACGCCTTCGGGGTCGATCTGGGCGCTCTCGGCCGCTACCGGCTTGATGAACTCCAGGCGGGCCCAGCGCGCCTGGCCGTCCCATGAGCGCGTCTCCATCGTCCCGTCTTTGAAGCGGACGAGGACCTTGACCTGGGCGTCGCCCCGGACGCGGGCCTCCCCGAAGCGCCTCAGGACGACCGTCGTCCGATAGGCCGGCCCGGCCCCGTCCCTGTCCGGGGATTTGGCCTGCTCGGCCTCGAGGTCGGCGATCTTTTTCGAGGTCATTTCTTCGCGGGCGCCGTTCGCGTCGTAGACGCCGCGGCGGCGGGCGGGGACCTTGACCGACGAGATCGCGGCGACGCCGTAATCGAAGGCCTGCGTCGCGTCGAGGAGTTCGTCGAAGAACCAGGTCATGTCCTTGCCGGCGATCTCGTTCACGACCCCGATGAATTCGGCCTTCCCGGGATGCCTGAAACGGTAGCGCATGTGGTAGGTCCGCATTATCCTGGCCCAGGTCTCCTCGCCGAGCAGACCTTCGAGCGTGCTGAGAAGGGTCGCCGCGCGCATGTAGACGTTGGCCCCGTAGCTCCCCGAGTTGTAGAACTTCCAGGACCAGGCGGTCACCGGGTCGTAGCGGACGTTGTTGATGGCCGCGGCCCGGTTGAGCTCGAAGTCGAAGTTCTTGGGGATGCGGAGGAGCCACGACAGCGGGATGCCCTTGAAGACGAGCGGCGGGGCCCCGGGGCCGTAGGCCCGGGCCAGGACCCGGGCCGTTGAGTAAGTGTTGAGGCCCTCGTCGAGCCAGGCCGCTTCGAATTCGTTGTTGGCCACGAGCCCGTACCAGTAGCCGTGCCCGAATTCGTGGACGATGACTCCCTCCGGGGAAAGGACGTCCTTGCTCGTCAGGATCTGCGTGCCCGCGGTGAACAGGGTCGGGTATTCCATCCCATCGCTCCTAGTGCGGAACGGGGGATCGACCATGGTCACGGTCTCGTAGGGGTAGGGGCCGTACCAAAGGCCGTAGTACTTGATGGCCGCCCGGAGGGCGCGGAAATGGCGCTCGATTTGGCCCTTGTGCGCCGGGGCGATGAGCAGGATCATCTTGACGTTGGGCAGCCGGACGTCTTCAACGGACAGGCCGAGAAGGCGGGCCGTTTCCCGGTATTCCTGCGCGGTCACTTCCCTGTCGGCGATGAAATCCCTTTCGATCTTCAAGTAGTGCGGGTCGGCCATCCAAGCGAAATCGTGGACCATGGCCTGGCGGAAGGTGTAGGTCGTTCTTTTGGTCGACTCGTCGACAGTGACCTCGGTCTGCTTCCCGGACGAGCCGACGACGAAATTCTGGGGAACGGTGATGTGGACGACGAAGTCGGCGAAGTCGGCGAAGAACTCGGAATTCTGATGGTAGGCGTGGGCGTTCCAGCCCCTTCCCTCTTCATAGACCCCGGGCTTGGGATACCACTGGGCGATGAAAAAGGAGTTCTTGTAATATCCCGACCGGGTAACGGTCCGGGGGACCTTGCTCCGGAAATCGAGGCGGAGATGGACGCTTTCCCCGGGCTGGACGGGCGCCGGGAAAAGGACCCTCGCAACGGTCTGGTCGTCGGGATTCTCCGGACCGTCCGGCGTGACGAACTGGAGGCCGGGCTTGAGATCGGAACCGTCCGCCAGGCGGATGTCTGTGATGTCGACCCAGCCCCATTCGCCGTCGTCGGGCGCGGCGCCCCGGCCGGACATCCCTTCCGCCGCGGCCTCACGGAGCAAGGCGCTGTCCTCGTTCTTGAAAGCGTTCCAGTAAAGGTGGAGGAGCATGTCGGGGACCGCTTCCCGGGAGGGATTCGTCCAGACGATCTCTTCCTTGCCGAGGAGCATCTTTCCCGCGGAGTCGAGCTCGACCCAGATCTCGTAGCGGAGGCCGGGCGCGCCGCCGGCGGCGGCCGGCTCCTGCCAGGGACGGGTCGGCGCCGGCAGGAGGAGGAGCGCGGCGCCCAACAGAGAGGCCGGGACGATTCGGTTTTTCATAATGGTCCCCCTTGGTTCGTCAATGTCAGCCCTTCAGCCATTCCTCCCAGGCGGCGCGCCGTGGAAAATACATGAAGACGAGGAGGAGGGAGGCGAAGGCGAGAACGTAGAAGTCGATGTTATACCCGCTGACGAGGAACCAGCCGAGGCCCAGGGTCCCCGGGACTTCGCCAAGCACCATGGTCAGGAGGGCGGCCTTTTGGAGCCTGGGGAGGACTGTCTTGGCGTCGTCCCCGGGGCCCTTTCGGAGAAGCCGGGGCCGGAGGATGCGGATGAGAACGATGACCGCCGCGGCCGCCCCGAAAACCGCGTAGCGGACGGGACGGATGTCGGCGATCGAAGCGAAGCCGCGGAAGGGCTTGTAGGCGGCCCGCAGGACTTCGACGAACCCCAGGTAGATGACAAGGCTGGCGATGATGGTCATCCCGACCAGGGACGCGGACCTGAGATGGTGCCGAAGATCTTCCTGGAAATCCATGTCGGCCTCCTCGCGCGGGCGGTTATCCGTGCGCTTCGCCCGAATTATATGAGAATACGGGGCGGCAAGCAATCGCAGAATCCGGGCCCCGGGAGGGCGCCGGCCCGGGTTCAATCGACGTAGAGCAGGAAACCCTTGAGGTAGGCGGTTTCGGGGTGATAGACGTTGACCGGGTGGTCGAACGCCTGGCGGTGCTTCTGGAGGATGCGGACGCGTCTCCCCGCCTCGTGGGCTGCCTGGAAAACGACCTGCTGGAAGAGGGCCTCGTCGACGAAATGGGAACAAGAGAAGGTCAGGACGAGGCCGGGGGCACGGACCCGCTGCATGGCCAGGCGGTTGATGTCCTTGTAGCCGCGGCAGGCGGCGACGACGTCGGTCCTTTTCTTGGCGAAAGCCGGCGGATCGAGGATGATGAAATCGTGGTCGAGGGCCGGTTCGCGGAGAAATTCGAAGACGTCCGCCGTGAAGAACAGGCCGGAGTCGGCGGAGAGACCGTTGAGCTCGAAGTTCTCCTGGGCCAGTCCTATGGCCGCCGCCGAAGTGTCGACGGAATCGGCCCGGACGGCTCCGCCGAGGAGCGCGCAGACGGAAAACGAGCCGGTGTAGGAGAAAGCGTTGAGAACCCGGCGTCCCGCGGCGAGTTCCCTGACGAGCCGCCGGGATTCCCTCTGGTCGAGATAGAAGCCCGTCTTCTGGCCCTGGGCCAGGCCGACCCAATACGGGATCCCCGCCTCGAGGATGCGCACCTTTTCGACCGGCTCGCCCGCGAGAAGCGCTTCGGATTCCTCGAGGCCCTCCTCGCGCCGGGTCGGCAGGTCAGATCTCTCGACGATGGACCGGGGCCGGACGGCGGCGGTGAGGAGCTCCAGGACGAGAGGCTTCAGCTTCTCCATGCCCAGGGTCGCGACCTGAAGGACGAGGACGTCGTCGTAGAGGTCGGCGATGAGACCGGGCAGGCCGTCCCCTTCGGCGTTGATGAGCCGGCGGGCGTTGGTTACGGCCGGGTCGAAGAACCCGGCCCTTAAGGCTAGGGCCCGCTCGACGCTCCTGCGGATCGCCGCCTCGGGAGGGTCACTGCCGAAGCTGACCATTCGGCCGGTGATCGAGCTTTTCCGGTTGAAATAGCCATGCCCGAGGAGGTCCCCCCCGGCGCCGCGGACGGGCAGGACGGCGCCGTTCTCGAAGTCGGGCAGGTCGCGGATCGCGCCCGAAAAAATCCAGTGGTGCTTGTTGCGGACGGCCTTATCCCGTCCGGGCTTGAGGACGACGGCGTTCATGACGGCTTCCCCGCAGTTCGATCCCCGGGCGCGGCCTGCCGGGCGAGCATCCGGACGACCGGGCGGTCCGGCTTCGAGAAAAGGGACTCGTCCATCTCCTCCGGCCCGAGCCAACGGATCTCGTCGTGGTCGGTGAGACGGAAATCGTCGCCGAGAAGCTCGGCCCGGAAGACGATGAGCTCGAAGCTCATGAGGGAGCCGGAGAATGGCACTGAGCACAGGAACTCCCCGACCCGGGCTTCCACGCCCAGCTCCTCCTCGAGCTCGCGCCGGAGCCCCCGTTCGGCGGCTTCCCCTTCCTCGAGCTTGCCGCCGGGGAACTCCCAGAGCCCGCCGGCCGCGAGCCCCGACTTCCGCCGGGCGCACAAGATCTTGCCGTCCCTCTCGATCACCGCCGCCGTCACCGTTCTTGGTTTCTTCTCTTGCGCTTTCATGGCCCGGCTTTTCCGCACTATCTTATTCCACCATCGAATTGTTGACAAGGGCGCGTCGAGGAGGTCG
>Ga0299912_10003050_pt1 | contig 13734 bp, 8 predicted proteins | sample RVTome_2_FD_207667 | JGI IMG/M metagenome (GOLD analysis project Ga0299912, IMG submission 207667) | Soil microbial communities from uranium-contaminated site in the Upper Colorado River Basin, Wyoming, United States - RVT95D214 (version 2) ...
AGACCTCGGACGATTTCACCCCAACGGAGACCTCGAACATCTTGGTCGCGTGGATCAACAAGTGAAGATTCGTGGCCGGCGCGTGGACCTGGCCGAAGTGGAATCGGCGCTGTGCGCGACCGAATTCGTCCGGGAGGCGGCGGTGGCGGCGCACGAGGAACTGTCCGGCGACCAGCGGCTTGTGGCGTATATCGTTCCCCATGATGCGAACCGGGACGTGAGCCGCGCGTGTCGCCGGGCGCTGGCGCGGGTTTTGCCTGATTACATGGTCCCGTCCGCTTTTGTGTCGCTGGCAAAGCTGCCGCAAACGGCCGGCGGCAAAATCAACCGGCGGGACCTGCCGCCCTGGCAGCCGCATTTCCGCGAGCTTGCGGCTCGCGGCCTCGGACCTCGCAAGGGCATTGAATCAAGGTTGGCCGTCATCTGGAAAGGTATTCTTGGCGTTTCGAACATCGGCCGGCGGGATGATTTTTTTGATTTGGGCGGCGATTCGCTTCGTTCCGTCCAGATGTTGATTCGCATCGAGGAGAAATTCGGTGTGGTGCTGCCGCCGTCCGTGCTTGTGGAATTCAGCACGATCGAGCAGTTGGCTGAACGGCTCGCCAAGCACACGGTGTTTGAGTCGGCCGGTCCTTTGATTCTGATGCGCGATTCGACTGCTGCACGGCCACCCTTGTTTCTCATGCATAGCGGCGAGGGCAACGTGGCCGTGTACGGGCAGCTCGCCCGGCGGCTTCCGGACCGGCCGGTTTATGGCCTCCAGTCCGTCGGACTCGACGGTAACCGTTCGCCGTTGAACAGCATTCCCGACATGGCCCGGTGTTACCTGCGCGCAATCTTCGCCCGAGTGCCAACCGGACCCTATTTGCTCGGTGGCGCCCGAATGGGTGCGCTGGTGGCCTTTGAAATGGCCCAACAACTGGCGCGGCAGGGGAAACCCGCAGGACTGGTGGCCATGCTTGATTTCCTTCCGCCCCGGCCGAGGACGTTTTGCGCGCGCCCGCTTGCGGCCGCCAGACGTGCACGAGACCGGTTAAGAATCCTTCGCTGGTCCTTGATCCGGGAGTTGGGCCGGAATCGAAAGGCGCGCTGGCTGACGGACTACCGGGAGTTTATAGCCAAAATGAATTGTCATTCCCGGCATGATTACGCGCCGGCTTACTACCCGGGAACGATTACAGTGTTCGTGACCGCTGACAGACAGGCAGCCGCGAAGGAACGGCGCCTCGATATGTCGCATTACGCCCGGGAGGTCCGGGTCATCACCATTCCGGGAAACCGGTCCCAACTGTTCGTCCGTCCGGCGGTGGATGAACTTGCCGCGCGGCTGCACGCCTGCATGGAAACCGTTCCAGGTTGAACTCGAAAGATCAGCTTGGGGAGCATACGCCGCTGGCGTGTGGGTTTTCCCGACGCGTCGGGACCGAAACCGAATCCGAGGAATCTCCCGTTGCGTTCGACGAGTCGTCGAACGCGGCACGCGGGCCGCGCTCGCTCCCCATCCCGTCACGCTTTCGGCGGCATCGGCACGGGCTGGTCGTGCGTGGGCATCGGCGGATAGTCGGGCAACTGGATGCCCGGCACCAGGTCGGCGATTTGCACGGCTTTACCGGAGATAAAAGAATGATTGGCCGCGATGCCGGTCAGAATTGAGCAGGCACCGCCGCGTTGGTCGGACGCGCGTAGATATTTGTCGGCCGGTTTTGTCGGCAGGAACAAATCGTCGAGCATGACCTTGTCGCCACCCGCGTGGCCGCCCTGACCGGCGGGCCAGAGCGGGACTTCATAGGCGGGGGCGCGCAATGGGAAGATGCGGATGTAAGTGCCCTCCTTGGCTACTGCACCCGGCGTGCTGCCGTCGCCGAAGACGTACACCTTCTCCTGAATGCCGTGTTCGAGGCGGCCTTTGGTGCCGTTGAAGGCGATGCGGTAACCTTCCCAAGCGTTGAAGGCGTTCAATGAATAACTAAGGGTCACGCCGGTGCTGTAGCGTACCTGGACGTTCATGGTGTCTTCGATGTCAATGTCGGGCCGGAAGACACAGCGGTCGCGGAAGTAGCCATCGTACTTTTCCTGGTCGAGATAGAGTTCCTTGAAGTTCTTGTTCTTCGCCAGATCGAGGAAGAACGTGCACTTGTCCTTCTCGGGGCAGGTGAGGCAACGGTCATGATGGCTTTGCAGGCCGAGGCGTCTGGCCATCTTGGGCGTGTAAAACTCCCGCTTGCCGGTGGCCATCACCGAAACCGGCACGGCGGAAAGCCACCAGTTCACCAGGTCGAAATGGTGCGTCGCCTTGTGCACCATGAGGCCGCCGGAGTTGGCCTTGTGGCTGTGCCAGCGACGGAAGTAATCCGCGCCGTGAATCGTGTCCAGCAGCCAGTGGAAATCCACCGACAGGATGTCTCCGATCACACCGCTCATCAGCAAATCCTTCACCTGCGTGCGATGCGGGGAATAGCGGTAGTTGAACGTGACGCGGCAATGCCGGCCCGTCTTGCGTTGCGTGTCGAGAATGGCACGGCACTTTTTCTCGTCGGTCGTCATCGGTTTCTCCGTCATCGCGTCACAGCCCAGTTCCATCGCCCGGACGATGTACCGGTCGTGCACGCCGTCCTTGGTGGTGACGATGACGACATCGGGCTTGGTCTCGCGGGTCATGCGGTCGAAGTCTTTTGCCAGGAAGATCGGCACTTCGTCGCCGGCCATTTCGCGCGCCTTGGCCTGTGCGAGCTTGAGCCGGCCCTCATTGACGTCGCAGAAGCCGACCATCTCGGAATGGTCCGCGTAGGTTTTTAGCACCGCCTCGCGATACATGCCCGAGCGCCCGCCCACGCCGACGAGGGCGTAGCGTTTCTTGCGCGTGGCGATGGTCCCGGCGTTCGCAAACAGCGACGGCGCGGCCAGCAGGGCCGTGCCGGCGAGTGCAGTGGTGGCGATGAAGTTGCGGCGGTTGAGTTCGCCCGACGAAGAAGATACTGGAGTGTTCATAGGTATAGTCTCATCATTTACGTGATGCAACGCAGCATAACAACTCGTCAAATGCGCGCAAGCGAACCCGACAAAAAATCGACACGAGCAAGAACATGTGCTGCAAAGAATCCGTGTGCATCCGGGTTGTCCGTGGTTGAATCCCCTACGCACTTGTGGACAACGAGGCGATCATCGGTCTGAAGGTGCACGTCCAACTTGAGACGAAGTCGGTTACTCCATTCCGAGTTTCAATTCAGCCTGGGCGGCGACCAATTCCGCCACTTGGGGGATGTCCGTCACCTTGAGCACGTTCAAGTAGTCCGGCCCTTGCATGTGCGATTTCGGCAGGTCCACCAATTCAAGTTTGCGCACGCCGGGCTCGAACAGCGCGGCATAGAGCGCGTTGGCCGCCATCGTGCCCCCGGCGCGCAGCTCGACATTGGCTGAGCCTGGCTCGTGCACGAAATGAATTGCCTGGATTGCCCGGCGAATGTCCCACACCCGCATGCCGTCGAGAGTCTGGCCCAGCAACATGAAGCGACGCCGGATTTGCGTGAGGCGTTTTTCGTCACCCGACCACACGGTCAGGCCCACGCCGCGCGGCGCAAAGAAGGCGAGGGCGACTTTCTTTTCCGCGAGCCGGCTCTTCAATGATTCAAAGGCGCTTGAATTTGCCATCGGCGGCCTCGAGGTGGCGATTTCTTCGCGCAATTCCCTCGAAAACGCGGCGCTCACTTCTCCAAGCCAATTCATCCAGTCCGGTTGATCGAGCATGTCGAGCACAACCGGTTCCGCGGCAGCGCCCGCCGCACTTTCGAGGAGATAGAGCCGGAGTTGTGTGTCGTGCTGGCTGAGGAAATCCCACGCGCTGAACCGCACACCGTCGCGTTCGACGGAGAAGGCGCGCCTGGGCGAGAGCGGCGTTTCCGCGTCCGGCCAGCCCGCAAACACTCTTTTGCGCAACGCAGCGCAGAGGCCGTCGGCTGATTGCCTTTCCGGCTTCGCCAACGGAACAAACATATCGGCAATGTTGCTGTTGATGGCGTCCGCAGGCAGCTTGTCGAACACGCGAAGCTCCGTCGGGGCAAAGAATCGTTTCGAGTCCACCTCGATCGGTTTCTCCGCGCCTTTCTCTTCGCCCTTCAGGAAACGATTGAACCACCGGAGCGCGGCAAGTCGCAGTTCCGGGGTCTCGGCATGCGGACCGGGCGCGATTACAAGGCCAAGTTTCTCCGTTGCTCCATACAGGCCGTAAATCCGCCGAACTTTTTCGTGCAGGCGCACGGTGCTGGTGAGGCGGAAAAGCCGGTCGTTGTCCGTCCCGCCGATGAGCAACGGGCGCGGCGCGGCGAGCGCGGCCACTTGCGGAAAATCCCAGCGGTACGTGTTGATGAAGAAATTGCAGTCGCAATGGCTGTCCATCACGCCGTCGAGGATGTGGCTTTGCACGTCCGCCATGCCCGCGAGCGGCGCGGCGGCTTTGATGCGGTCGTCCAGCGCCGTGATGGTCCAGCTATACGCGCCGCCGCCGGAATGGCCCGTGATGCCGAAACGGTTGGTGTCCACCTCTGGTCGCGTGCAGAGATAATCCAGCGCGCGGATGCCGAACCACGCCTCGACACCCGCCGGGGTGTAACCGCGCGAGTTCCACCACCACAGGCCCAGGTTGCGAGTGCCGGTGTGAATGCCTTGAATCTCGCCGAGCTGCAGCGAATCCAGCACGAGGCACACGTAACCGTTGCGCGCGAACCACGCGCCGTCCTGCTGGTAACTCGTCTTATTGCCGAGGCTCACGCCGTTCGTCATCTGTCGCAAATGGCCGCATTCATATAGAATCGTGGGCGCGGGCCGTTCCAGTTTCGCAGGCAGATATAGATTTGCCGTGCAATAAAGCCTGGGCGACGCCTGAAAATAGATTTTCTCCACGGTGAACTCATCGTTCGTGACGCAGCCCGTGATGGCCGGCTTCAAATCCGTGCGCTCCGGCATCGGCCGCAAACCGAGCATCTCCTGCAATTGCCGGCGATACTCGTCGCGTTTCGACTTCCAATCGTCCAGCGTGCGGATGTCCGCCAGGCAATGCTCCGTCAGCGCGGCAACTTCGTTGCGGAAATAGTCGGTCAGCATCACGTCGCCGCGTGTGCTCTTTTGCGGCGGTGTGGCGGGGATCAAGCTGTCACCGAAGAGCGGCAAGGCCACGAACAGCGGCAGCGCGAAGAACCGGAGCTTCATGACCACAGGATGTTTGGAAGGCCGCGATGCGGCAAGGAATTTGGCAGACGTTGGGAGCGGACAGCCATGTCCGGGAGGTTGTTGCAGAAGGAACCAGAGGCTCGCAGACAAGGCGAGACTGTCTCAAAGGTCCAGAGGGCATTTTGTTAGCGATCAACTTTTTCGCTATGGCGCATACTGCCAAGATGCGGAGATGGATTCGATGGTCCCAAAATGAGTTTTGAGACAGTCTCAGGCTGTCCGCGCTCCCCGGACGCTTTGCGCTGAACTTAGGCACGGAACGCCGGTCACCGACCCGGCATTTCTTGTGCATTCGAGGCTGTTGGGGATGCCGAGTTGGAAATCCGCGCTCCAGCTTGCAACGGATTATCCGGCGTCCGCCGATTGGCAATCGGTGCTACAGGCCGGCGTGGTCGCCTTGGTAAAGCCCCGGCGCAAGAGGCTCACATGATGTTTCGTTGACGGTTGAACGGCGGCGGCGAGAAGACGCAGCAGTGATATTTCGCCGCGCTCGTCGCCTGCCGATCAGAGGGGTTCGCCGATTCAGAGCCTCCTGCACCGGGGGAATCCCTTGGGCCATTACTAGGGCCGCTCCGCATTGTGCAACGGTCGGAAGAAGGCAACAGTAATGACGAAGCATTATGATGGTTTGCAAAGGACGATTCGTTCAGCGGGCTGGAGACATGGCCGGATTCACTTTGGTGGAAGTGGTCGTGTCCGTAGCCATTCTGGCACTGGTGATTCACGGGGTGCTTCTGGGTTACGCGGCGTCGGCCCAGCGCGCGGAATGGAATGCCCACTCCCTGGCGGCGCAAGCCCTGGCTTCCCAGTGCGCCGAGCAGGCCCGCTCCGCCAAATGGGATACGCAAGCGTGGCCGCAGGGGGTCGGAGCGGGGCAGCCGGATGAACTGGGTGTGACGAACTACATGCAAACCGACACGCTCGACATCGCGGCAAGCGGCCCGCCGTTGATCGTCACGAATTTCGTCAGCATTACAGCCGTCTCCCTTAATCCTCCCGTGCGGCAAATCCGCTCGGAATGTGTATGGCGATTCATGGATCGGGGGCGGTTTACCAACACGGTGACCCTGCTGCGCGCATCTGACCAATGAAACTCATGTTGCATCTCCAATCGCAGCGGTCACCCGTGCCCGGGAGCGCCGTCCGCGGTTTCACCTTGACGGAACTATTGACCGTGGTGGCCATTTTTTCGCTGCTGGTTGCGGCGACGGTGTCATCGCAGATTTTCGGCATGCGGCTGTATCGCATCTCGGAGGCCAAATTAGCGGTCACCGCCGACGCGCGCGGTACGCTGGATCGTGTCCGGGACGAAATCCGATCGGGAAGGTTGCTCTACGTTGGCAACGGGGACAGCGCTTCGTTCCGGCTCGTTGCCGACAAGCTGCCTCAGACCGGCAACGCCCTGAGAATTTGCGCCACCACGGACACGAACCGGTACGTGCACTACCATCTGGACGCAGGCAATTCCTGCTTGACCCGGACGGTCAGCGGCGATGATTCGGTTGAAGTCATCGCCAATCACGTTACCAATCAGCTTGTGTTCCGGGCCGAGGATTTCCAGGGCAACGTGGTGACCAATTCCCAGAACCATCGGGTCATCCGCATGACACTGCAATTCCATCGGTGGGAATTCCCGGCGGCCCGGGCCGGCAGCGACGGCCTGTACGAGTCTTACCAGTTGCAGACGCGGATGGCCCGGCGTGCCACGGAATAAGCATTGAGCCAGGAGAATTATGCGGACCGAGTGCAGACGATCACGACCGAACGAGCGGGGCTATGCCCTCTTGCTGACGCTGGTATTCATCTCCGTTTGTGTGGTGTTGCTGGGCAGCGTGTTTCAGTGGGCCTCGAACGAGTCCACCCTGACGGCGCGCAACCACGCGTATAACGCCGCCGTCGCCGCTGCGGAATCAGCGGTCGAAGTGGCGATCGCCCAGATGAACCGTGATTTTCGCCATCAATCACTGGCGAGCGATGTGAACACTTACAGCACCGTGCTGCCCGGCGCCCTGGTGGCAAACGGCTGGCCGTCGGACTACCGGTTCAGTGACAGCGAAGGCAACGCGGACAGGTCGGAGATCGTCTGCAAAGGCTGGCAAGTGTGGACCAACGTGAACTCCGAATTCGCCGGGTTGTACGGCATGGTTAACTCGTATCAAATAACCGCAAATGCCAGGAGGATCACCGGCCCCTACCCGGTCGCGGCCGCGGTCCGCCAGGATATTCAACTCACCGCCATCCCCATCTTTCAATTCGCCATCTTCTACGCGCTGGATTTGGAGATCAATCCGGGCCCGCCCATGGTCGTGACCGGCAAGACCCACGGCAATGCGGACATCTATGCGGCTCCGGGGAGCACCCTCGAATTCATTGATTCGGTTGGCGCGGTGGGAGAGATTCATCACCATCGCCATCCCGATGATCCCCTTGTCGGGACCCCAACGACGCCCATCTACCGCAGCACGCGGCTGGAAGGGATCAGTTCCCTGACGCTGCCGGTGGGAACGGATAACAACCCGTCGAACGTGGTCAAAATCCTCGATGCGCCTCCGGCGGATGAAGACCCCAATTCCGAATTGGGCAGACAGCGCTTTTACAACAAGGTCAATCTCATCGTCATAACCTCCAACAACACCGTCGTCGTCACGTACAACAACGACGAGCACGGGACCAGTTTCACGTCCGTTCCCACCAACAGCATCAGCGGCGGCACCAACAGCGGTTACACCTTCGCGAAGACAAATGTGTCCTTTTATGATTATCGGGAAGGCAAACAGGTGTCATGCACCGAGATTGATGTCAAAGCCCTGACGGACTGGCTCGCGGGCAGTGGTTCCTCATTCAATGCGCAGGCCCAATTCCAGACCGGCCACCCGATCAATTCCATTTACGTGAGCGACCGGCGTTCCGCCCCCGGCAAACTCGCCGCCGTGCGCGTGACCAACGGGCGACAACTGCCGGACGGCGGGTTGACCGTGGCTACGCCGCAGCCGCTCTACGTGAAGGGACATTTCAACGCCGCCGATGTGACCGCCGGTACGACCGATACTTCCCAAGCGAAGCCCGCCGCGCTGGTCAGCGACGCGATCAGCATATTGTCGCCCAATTGGAACGATGACTGGAGCGCGGCCACGTCACTTGACAATCGCAGTGCCGCAAACAACACCGTCAACGCGGCGTTCCTGAGCGGCATCGTCCCGTCAGTCACGGTGGACGGACAAAGGCACTATAGCGGCGGGGTGGAAAACTTCCCGCGGTTTCTGGAAAACTGGACCGACACGACCTTCACCTATAACGGGTCCATGGTGGTCATGTTCCCCAGCCGATATGCGACCAATTTCTGGATTGATCCCGGCACTTACTACAGGCCGCCGACCCGCAAGTGGGCGTTTGATAGCAACTTCCTGGACGTGACCAAACTCCCCGCGGCCACACCGCAGGTCAGAAAGTTGCAGCGCGGCCAGTGGACTGTCCTCGCAGCGAACGGCAACTGACTCGTCGGGAATTGACATTTCGACCCGCCCGGACGCCTGGCTGAGAAATCGGCCGCTTCCCGGTCCCTTTCAAGAATCTTCACTTCGGCGTGGCCAGCCGTGTTGATCCGTGGTTAAACTCTCCGCTCGTTATGGACTACGAAGCGGTCATCGGTCTGGAGACTCACGTCCAGTTCAAGGTGACGAACGCAGGGTGTGGTTGCCATTGGCTCAGAATGAAGATACTCTTGGCCAGGTTCGGTTCATTGAGCGCATGAAGATCACCGACGATTACAAGGCCAAGTATCGGCTGTGGGCGGAGCATCCCCGAACGGTTCCGGCTGCGCCCCCCGTGAGGATTCCGCGTTTCAAGAGCAGGCGTTTTTCCACACACGCGGAGATGAACGCTTGGAAGGAATCGGTGCTTCGAGAGCTGGCGCGGTCCGCGCCGGGGAAATGAATGAACTTGTTGAGCAGTTGAATGCTGCGGGCGTCCGCTACCTGCTGGCTGGCGGCCAGGCCATGCGTTTGGCCGGAATGCCGCGCTATTCGTTGGACTGGGACTTCTTCATTCCACCCCGGGACGCTAAAAACTTCGCGCGCATCAATTCGCTGCTGGGGGCGGAACTGGAGGAACCGCTCGTTCCGTTAAGCCCGCGTGGGGAAAACTTCATCCAAACCTATCAGACCCGCTGGGGCGTGCTGCAATTTCACCTGGGTTTGCCGGGCGTGCCCCCCTTTGAAGAAGCGGAAAGAACCGCCGTGCTTCGCCGCACGGAACAGGGAACGCCAGTCAGGTGCCTTTCTGGTGTTCACCTGCTGGCTGCCAAGCAAGCCGCCAATCGCCCGCAGGATCAGGCGGACATCGAATTCCGGAAGGAATTGCAGCGACTGGGAAAGCTGGCATAACGGTGGTTACACTTTTCGCGCAATTATGGACTACGAAGCGGTCATCGGACTGGAAACCCACGTCCAGCTCAAGACGAAGTCGAAGATGTGGTGCGGCTGCGCCAATGCGTTCGGCGCGCCCCCCAACACCAACGTCTGTCCCGTTTGCCTCGGTCTGCCCGGCGTGTTGCCCGTTGCCAATGAAGAGGCGCTGCGCCTGACCGCACTGACGGGTCTGCTGCTGAATTGCGAAATACCGCGCGCCGCCAAGTTCGACCGGAAGAATTATTTCTACCCGGACATGCCCAAGAACTACCAGATCACACAATATGACCAGCCATCCACAGCGGACGGCTACGTGGAGTTCGAGTTCGAGGGCGGCATTTCACGGGTGCGCATCACCCGCGCGCACCTCGAGGAGGACGTCGGCAAGAGTTTCCATTTCGAGCGCAACAGCGGCGTGGACTTCAATCGCGCGGGCGTGCCCCTCATGGAAATCGTTTCCGAACCGGACATCACCGGCGCGGACATGGCCTATGAATATCTCAACGCGCTCAAGGAAATCCTCGTGCAAGGCGGCGTGAGTGATTGTGATATGGAAAAGGGCATGGTGCGGTGCGACGTGAACGTGAGCGTGCGCCCCAAGGACAGCACCGAACTCGGCGCGAAGATCGAAATCAAGAACATGAACAGTTTTTCCGGCGTGCGCCGCGCGCTGGAGTATGAGATTGCGCGCCAGATCGAAGTGCTACAGAAGAGCGGCAAACTCATTCAATCCACGCGGCGCTGGGATGACGTGGCGGGCGTGACCGAGGAGATGCGCACCAAGGAATACGCGCATGATTACCGCTATTTCCCCGAGCCGGACCTGATGCCGTTTCAGCCGGATGACGAGTGGCTCGCCGATGTCCGCCAGCGCGTGGTCGAGCTGCCGCTGGCGCGCAAGCAGCGCTTCATGCGCGATTACGGGTTGCCGGCCAGCGACGCCGAGGTCTTCAAGAGCAACATTGAATTTGGGAATTATTTCGAAGGCATCGCGACGCAGGCCAAGAATCCCAAGACCGTCGCCAATTGGGTCATCAACAATCTGCGCGCAAAGATGGCGGAAGCGGGTGAAAAATCCGAAATCCTCCCGCAGAGCGGGACGAAATCCGAGATGGATCAGAGCCTCCTTGTGTCGGCTGCCAAGGAAATGACGCTGGCCGATTTGAAGTTCAAACCCGAGGCGCTGCTTGAACTCATCGGCCTTGTAGAAAACAAGACCATCAGCAGTTCCGCGGCCCAGCAGGTCTTTGCCGAGATGTTCGACACTGGCAAATCACCGACGGCGATCGTTCAGGAAAAGGGTTTGGCCCAGGTCAGCGACACGGGCACGATTGAGAAGTTCTGCGACGAAGTCATCGCCGCAAATCCCGGCCCGGCCAATGATTTCAAGGCGGGCAAAGCCGCCGCGCTGAACTTCCTCAAAGGCCGGGTGATGAAGCTGAGCAAGGGCAAGGCAAATCCGGCGCTCGTCGGCGAGATTCTGGAGCGGAAGTTGAAAACTTGATGCTTTGACGGCTCAAGTTAGTCGGTCACAGGAATACTTCACCACTCACGGGCGCGGTAAAAACGCTGCGCCACACTTGCGGTCGAATCTGTCAGTGTTTTGGTGTTGCCATCTCCTGCAACCAGCGGCAAAGCCAGCCACTGGCTGTCTGTGAGCGAGTTCTTGTATTCGAGTGCATAAACGTGCCCATTCCGGGTCGGCAGCGAAGCGCTGAAGCCGTTGGAAAGCATGGACGGATTTGCTAGCGGCACGCAGAGGGTCGGAGGCCCACCACCAACAAGCGCTAGATTATGGGCGGTGCCTGACGCAATGGCCGTAACGTTTCTGAGCCCCGTCGGAATGTTGGTTTCACCGTTGTACGGGTAGCCCCATGCAACCGCATCCCCGTCTGCTTTCAGGGCAAGACAATGACCGTAGCCGGCGTCGATCGCGACCACGTTCGTTGCCGCTGCCGGAATGTCTCCAAGTCCGTATCCGGTTGACCCCCAAACAACCACCATGCCATTGGCTTTGAGCGCGACACTGTGAATGTACCCTGCTGCAATCGCGACGACGTTCGACAAGTCCGGCGGCACGTTGGTTTGTCCGCTTGCGCCAAGCCCCCAAGCCACCACCTTCCCGTCTGCCTTGAGCGCCAGACTGTGGTACCAGCCCGCGGCGATCGCCACGGCGTTCGTCAGCCATGACGGAACGTTTGTCTGCCCGGCAGTGCCCATGCCCCAAGCGATGATTGTTCCGTCCGATTTCAGAACGAGGTTGTGATAGCCCCCGGCCGAAATGGCGATGACGTTGGTCAAATCTGGAGGTACGTTGGTCTGTCCCCAGTTGTTCACGCCCCACGCAACAACACCGCCATCAGCCCGCAGTGCCAGATTGTGTGAGTTTCCGGCAGAGACGGCGATGGCATTCGTAAGATCCAACGGAGGTCTCGTTTGGATCGAGTCGATTCCCCATTCGGCGACAGTTCCGTCGTTTCTAAGCACCAAGCTATGACCAGCGCCCGCGCCCAACACGACGACGTTCGTTATATCGCCGGGAACATTCACTTGGCCGCTGCCGTTATAGCCCCACGCCGCCACCGGAACGACAGATATGGTTGCACTGTTGGTCAGCGTGACAAGGGCATTACTCAGAACCACAGAGTAGCTCCCTGCCTGGTCATATTGCACATTGGTCAATGTGAGACTGCTGCCGGTTTCTCCGGGAAGACTCAAATCATTGAATTTCCATTGATAGTTGATGGTCTGGCTGGACAGGGCGACGATGCTGAAGACCACATTGGCGCCTCGGAAGGTAATCTGGTCCTGGGGCTGGAGCGTAATCAATATGGGCTCGACGACAAGCGTCGCGCTTGAACTGGTAGCGGATCCCAATGAATTGCTGATAATGACCGTATAGCTTCCTCCATCAACCGGCTGAACGTTTGTCAGAACGAGCGTGGCGTTGGTCGCGTCGAGGATGTTCGTCCCGTTAAATTGCCATTGATATCCAAAGGGTCCCTGGCCGCTGGCGGCGACCGTAAAAGTGACGTTTGTCCCTGAGTATATCGACTGGCTCAGCGGTTGGCTTGTGATCTGCAATGGCAGAACCGTAAGCAAGACGTTGGTATTGGTGATCGAGCCAAGTGCATTGGTGACTGTGAGGGTGTAAGGGCCGGATTGACCTGGTTGGGCGTTGGTCACCACGAGGAATGAGTTGGTCGCTCCGGAGATGTTGTTCCATTGAAACTCCACTGGTAGGACAGGTTCGGCACGCCGACTGCCGTCAAGCGCAGGTAAGCGTTCTGGCCGCTGGCCACAGTGCGGGGCACGGGCGATCCTTTGAACATTGGCGGACCCGAGCCGACCAGCGCGAGGCTACCGTAACTTCCTCCGGCAATGGTAGCCAGATTTGTGGCGGTCGCCGGGACGGTCGTTTGACCGAACGAGTTATTGCCCCAGGTGATCACCTTGCCGTCGGCCCGGAGTGCCATTACATGGTTGCCTCCACAGGCAAGTTCAACAACATTGCTTGCGGAGACCGGCGGTGTGAGGATGCCATTGTAGAGGTAAGTGGCTCCCCATGTGAGCACCCTTCCATCGGCTTTCAATGCGGCGCTGAATCGCCAACCCGCAGCGATGGCGATGATGTTGGTCGCGTTCGCAGGCACAGAGATTTGACCATGAGTGTTGCTGCCCCATGCAACAACCCTGCCATCTGACCGCAGGGCGAGCGTATGTAACGAGCCTGCTGCGATGCTGACGAGATTCGTCGCCGCGGGAGGAATATTGGTCAGTAACGGTGCATAATCCGGCGCGCTTCCCCAATCAACCAGAGAACCGTCGGCACGCATGGCAACGGCGTGTTGTCCCCCTGGCCCAACTGATACCGCCACGGCGTTGGTCAAATCCGCTGGAACGTTGGTGGCGCCGCTGTAAAGGATGCGCCCCCAAAGCTTTAAGGCACCATCACCACGAACCGCCAGGCTGTGAGTGGCTCCGGCTCCAATTGCTACGATGTTGGTTGCATCTGCGGGTACATTCGTCTGGCCTGAATCATTTCCTCCCCACGCCACCACGGTTCGATCAGCCAGCAGTGCAATACAATGCGAGTCCCCTGCCG
>Ga0299912_10003051_pt1 | contig 13733 bp, 15 predicted proteins | sample RVTome_2_FD_207667 | JGI IMG/M metagenome (GOLD analysis project Ga0299912, IMG submission 207667) | Soil microbial communities from uranium-contaminated site in the Upper Colorado River Basin, Wyoming, United States - RVT95D214 (version 2) ...
ACTTTTTTCTATTGTGCATCGAAGATTTCGTTTCCGCAGAGCAACTCTTGAAGGAGATGGAATCCTCTCAACCCGTATTTTCTATCGGTATGCGCAGCGCTTCTTTAATTCTTCAGGGCAAGATCAAGGATGCAGTTACAAGCTATAAGCGTGAGCTTGATAAATGGCAAGCGGAAATCGATCCGTTAGAGATGGCCCAGTATTCGATAGACTTCGCGGGTTTGCTGGACAAAACAGGCGATTTTTCCGGAGCGTTGTCCGCCTGCGAAACGGGGCTGCGGAAGGCACGAGAATCAGGGAACGGACTTGTTGAATGTTATGCCCTTTACCTTCGGGGAGTCCTTCAGGCTCGCGCGGGCAATTTCCAGGAGGCCGAGCGGTCGGCCGAAGAGCTCCGCCGGGCCGTTGAAAGCGGATTGGCAAAAAAGAGGTTCAAATACTCAGAAGGCTTGCTCGGCGTGATTTCCCTCCAAAAAAAGGATTTGGCTAGCGCCCAGGACCATCTTCAGAAAGCCATCTCTCTGACGTCTGTCGAAGATGGGTATTGGCATAATCCTCAAACAGAATTCCTGGACTATCTCGCGCAGTCGTACATTCAAGCCGGCCGATGGGCAGAAGCGAAAACAGCTTATGAGGATGTCCTTTCGCACAAGCTGCGCAGTCTCCTCTGGGGCTGGACTCCTGGAGCATCGGTCTTCTCCAGGAGCTACTATAAGCTCGGCATCGTCCTCGAGCGCCTGGGGGACAAAGACGGCGCCGTGAAAAACTACCGCAAGTTCCTCGAGCTCTGGAAAGACGCCGATCCAGGCCTGCCCGAGGTCGCGGACGCGAAAAAGCGCCTGGGCGCTATTTCTTGAAAAAGTAGTCGATCTCCCACTCGGCGGTCTCGCGGGCGTCCGAGCCGTGGACGGCGTTGCGCTCGATCGAGAAGCCGTAGGCGTGGCGGAGGGTGCCGGGCTTGGCCTGGGCGGGGTCGGTGGCGCCCATGACTTCGCGCCAGAGGCGGATGGCGTTTCCCGCCTCGAGGACCATGAGCACGACCGGGCCCGAGGACATGAACTCGGTCAGGCTGTCGTAGAAGCCCTTCTCCTTGTGGACGATGTAGAAGCCCTTGGCCTCGTCCCTGGTCAGTTGGGCGAGCTTCATCTTGACGATGGTGAAGCCCTCCTCCTCGATCCGCTGGATGATCTTGCCGATGATCCTCTTCTTCGTGGCGTCGGGCTTGATGATGGCCAGGGTCTTCTCCATGGGGCGCTCCTTCGGGGAAAATACGCCTCCGATATTACGCATCTTATGGCGGGGAGTCAACCCGGGGCGGCGGTCCGGAGGCGGGCGAACGACGATCGGCCTTGACAAGCGTCACGGCGAGACTTAGCATAAAACTATGGGTAAACAAGAAGATCCTAAAACCGTCAGCCGGCGGGACATCCTCAAGCTCGCCGGGACAGCCGCGGCCTTCTGCACGTCCTTCGGCTTCCTTCATGGGAGCCAGGTCGGCGGGATCGTCCAGGACAAGCACCTCCAGATGAAGTGGGCGCAGGCCGAGATCAAGTGGTACAAGGGCAGCGAGCTCCTGTACTCCGCGCCGTTCCCCGTGAAGGTCTTGAAGCACCTCCAGTCCAACGAGACGGCGACCGTGGAGATCAAGCTGTTCCGGGCCGGCCAGCTGCTCAGGAACCTGGGGACGATCGAAGCCAAACACTGAAGCCGCGCCTTTGGACTTTCGCCTCGACCGCCAAAGCGCCTTTTCTTTTGCCTGCCGTGTTTGCGGCCGCTGTTGCGCCGGCAAGATCATCATGGCCGGTCCCCACGAGGTCCTGGGCATGTCCCGCGTCCTGGGGATCGGCACGACCGAGTTCCTCGCCCTCTATACCGATAACGGGGGGACGACGCTCCGCTCGGAGGCGGACGGCCCGTGTGTTTTCCTGACGGCCTCCGGCTGCCGGGTCCATCCCCGGCGGCCCCTGGTCTGCCGTCTCTATCCCCTGGGGCGCATGACCGACGAGACGGGCGTGGAGCGGTTCGGCGTCTTTCCCGCCCAACCCGATTGCGAGGCCGAGGCCGGCCATGAGGGGACGGTTTCGAGCTTCCTGGAGTCGCAGGGCGTCGCGCCCTACCTCGAATGGTCGCGCCGCTACGGCGAGCTCTACCGGCGCATGATGGGGCTTCTCGACCGCCTCGATATCCAGGGCAAGGTCGACGCCGGCGAGGGAGGCGGGGCCGCGGAGGCGGCGCCAGCGGGTCCCGGATCCGCGGGATCGGGACAAGAGCCGGACCGCGCGTCTCACCGCGCGCCGGATCGCGAACCGATATCCTCCTGGCAGGATATCGACGCCTCGCTCGCCGAATACTGCGCCGCAGAGGGATCGACGCCGCCCCGGGAGATCGACGAGGCGATCGCCCTCCACCTTCGGGCCATCGAGGAATGGCTGGACGGCCTGGAGTTACAGCTTGGCGAAGTCCCGAATAATCCCGAAGGGGCGCGAGAACCATGAACTTCCATGAACCCGCGATTTTGGGCCGCTCGCTGGGCTATGGTGTCCCGTAAACAGTCCTAAACGTCGCCCATCGTCCTTGCGCTTCGGTCCCGAATTGATTATCCTGCAGGAGCACGGGAGAATGAATCCGTCTCGAGGGAGGTCGTGGATGTTACTCAAGAAAATGATGTTTCTTGGAGCGGCGATGGCCCTGGTTTGCGCCGGCGCTTTTGCCGAGGATTGCCTGACCTGCCACAAGAAGGTCACGCCCAACATCGTCTCCGACTGGCAGATCAGCCGCCACAGCCAGAACGACGTGGACTGCTCGACGTGCCACGGCGAACTGCACAAGACTTCCGAGGATTTCGCCAAGGCGGCCATCCCGACCCCCGACACCTGCGCGGCCTGCCACGAAGAGAAGGTCGCCCAGTTCAAGAAGGGCAAGCACGCCTTCGCCTGGGCGGCCATGAAGGCCATGCCCACGATCCACTGGCAGCCGATGGCCATGATCGACGGGATGAAAGGTTGCGGCGGGTGCCACAAGATCGGCCTGAAGACGGCGGCCGAGGCGAAGGCCCTCAGCGAGCAGGGCGTGGGCTTCGGCCGGGCTTCATGCGACGCCTGCCATACGCGTCATATCTTTTCCAAGAAAGAGGCCCAACAGCCCCAGGCCTGCCAGACCTGCCACATGGGCTTTGACCATCCGCAGTGGGAGATGTATTCGGCCTCCAAGCACGGCGTCCGCGCTATGCTCAAGCAGAACCAGGTTTTACCCGAATCCGTGGCCGCCCCGACGTGCCAGACCTGCCACATGCAGGACGGCGACCATGAGGTGATGACGGCCTGGGGTTTCCTGGCCGTCCGGCTGCCCATGCCCGAGGACAAGACCTGGGCCGCCGATCGGGCCACGATCCTCCAGGGCCTGGGCGTTCTCGACCCGAAGGGCAGCCCGACGGCCCGGCTGGACGTGGTCAAGGCGGCCGCGCTGGCCCGCCTGACCCAGGAGGATTGGCAGAAGCAGCGGGACAAGATGCTCAAGACCTGCAACAGTTGCCATTCGCTCAATTTCGTCAAGGCCGAGCTCGAGAGGGGCGACCAGATGATCAAGGCCGCCGACGGGCTGATGGCCGAGGCCATCCGGATCGTCGCCGGCCTCTACAAGGACGGCCTTCTGGCCAAGCCCGAGAGCTACGCCTACGCCTTCCCCGACCTGCTGACCTTCCACGACGCGCCCACGGTTATCGAGCAGACGCTCTTCGTCATGTTCCTCGAACACCGCATGCGCGCGTTCCAGGGGACATTCCATGCCAACCCGGATTACGCCCTCTGGTACGGCTGGAGCGAGATGCGCCGCGACCTGACAGAGATCAAGCGGGGCGCAGAGGAGCTGAGGCGCAAGAAATAAGCTAGCGGCTCTTAGCCCGTGATCCTGACGGAGACCTGTGTCGTCGGCTGAGCGGCCGCCATGACATGGTTTACCGATAGGGCGTCGGCGATGACGCCGAAACCGGCGAGCGACAGGATCGCGGCGACCGCGAAGATGGCGAGTTTTGTTCTGATCTTCATGTTATTCTCCTCTGTTCGTTGATATCTTTTTTCTGTTCTTACATCCCTATAGACGTTGTCTCGGAATAAAAGGTTTCATATTCCTACAAAAATAGTCGGATTTCCCCATATCGGGCCTTGGGCAGGCGCTCCCCTGGAATTGACGGCGCTATCCGGCCGATGATACACTTCCGATCCTGAAAAAAGGGGATTGCCAATGATAAGATGCCCGCTGATATTTCTTGCCTTGGCTTTTCTTTCATCGACGGCCGCCGCCCAAGCCGTCATCGAGAATCCCGCCAAGCCCTCGAGCGGGAACGCCGGCCGTGTCGTGATCCTGAAAGAGGAAATGCGGATCGAAGATACAGGCGAAGGTTTCTATTTTAAGAATCCCTTTACCATCCGCGTTTCTCCAAAGGGAGACATCTTCGTCTACGATGGTCAGGAACAGGCCCTCCAGTTCGATCCCCAGGGCCGGTTCGTCCGGAATCTGTTCAAAAAGGGCCAGGGGCCCGGGGAATTGAATGGTCTCCTCGATATCTGGGCCACCCGGGACAATTTGTACCTTTTGGGTTTCCCCCCGAAAATTTTGGTTTTTGATTATGCCGGGAACCTGGACAGGGAGCTCGGCCTCCGGGAGCTCGGCTGGGGTCGCTTTATCCTGGCCCATACGGAAGGCTTTCTCATTCATAAACCCGGCCGGCCTGACCCCTCCGCCGGCGCCGGCCTCATGGATATCCCCCAGAACATCGTCGAAATCGCCCCGGACGGCGCCACGGCCAAAACGATCGGGTCATTCCCCATCCGCGGATTTGTTCAGGTTTATGAAGGGGGGGCGATGGGCACGACGACCTGGAACCAGCTCCAGGCCGTTTCTCTCGATGGGAACACTCTGATCCTCAACTATACTCCCGAATATCTGGTGGAAGAATTCGTCAGGGACAAGGGAGCGGTCGTCCGCCGGTTCAGGCGGCCGTATGCCCGGGTAAAAAGGAGCGGAGGAGGCGGAGTCTCCGGGTCCGGAGGAAGCGGACCGCCCCCGCCCGAATTCGATGCGGACATCGTTGCTCTCCATGTCGTGGACGGGAAAATTTGGGTTCAAACATCGACCGTCGTCGAGGGGAAGGGAATTCTCTTCGACGTTTTCGACCCCGAGGGCCGGTATGTCGATAACTTTTTTATCCAGTCCTTGATAAAGGATCCCTCCGGCAAGCCGGCCAATATGCGCCTGACCTTCGCCGGCGGATTCGCCTATTTCAGGGACAAGACCGAAGACGAGCTCATCGTCATAAAAAAGGGCCGTCTCGTCGGTTTCTGATCCCGCCGTCGCCACGACCGTCACCAAGGCGATAAGGGCCAGGACCGGGCCGGCCAGGCCTGCTATCCGACCGCCCTTTCGGCCTTCATAGAATAAACGCTTGTTCATGTATGTCCCATCTTATCCTGAAGATCTTGCTTATTTCATCGGCAGGTCGGCGTAGTTCTTGATCCGGAAGCGCTGGGCGTATTCGAGACCCTGCTCCTCATCGACATAGTATGTGTAGACGAGGTCGCCCCTGATCACGCAGGTATTGGGCGGCAGGGCCGTCCGGAAGAGGAAACGGCCCTCGCCGCTGAACACGTCGAAGAGCTTGTCTTCCGTGGCGATGGGTCCGTAGCCCCTCTTGCCCTTGGTGTTGGTGTTCTTCTGAACGTAGATCCGGCCCTCGGAGTCGGTCAGGAGTCCGAAGAAATAGGGCTTGAATTTCGGCACGGGCATGCTGCCGAATACCGCCTTCTCGGCGGACGTGAATTCCGGCCGCGGCTCGTCCGTCCGGATGACCAAAAGCTTTTTGTCGTCGGGGCCGAGGACGACGAGCTCGTAGTCCTTGGAATACCCGTAGATGGGTGAGTTGCCGGCGAGCGGGGCGGCGTAGATCGACAATTCGTAGCCCGTCGACCGGGACAGGGTCCCGCCCTCGCGCCGTTCCATATGGAGCGTATAAGGGAATCGGGCCAGGACGGACTGCGTCTTTCCCTCTTTGTTTATCCGGAATAGCGAGTGGTAACTGGTCAGGTCCTCGTCGGAACCGCCGAGAAGGACGGCCACGAAGCCGGAACCGGCATCGGGGAAAAAGGATATCACGACCCCGTCGAACGTGGCGGACCGGAGGTACACACCCTTGTCGTCGAAATGGTTGACGCGCCGGAACCGGTCGAGCACATGCGTGTGTCCCGCCTGCCCTCCGAAACAGACGGACGACGGCAGCTCGAACTCGCCCGGCCCCTGGCCTTTGCGGCCGATCGTTCGGAGAAACGAGCCCGAGGGAGCGAAGACCTGGACGCGGAAGTTGCGCGCATCGACGACGTAGATGTTCCCGGACGGGTCGACGCCGACGTCCATGACGCGGAAGAACTGGGTCTGCTCGTCCCCCTCTTTGCCGATGCGGAGCTCTTCTTCGAGGTCGAGCTTGATTTGCCCGTGGATCGGTTCGGCCGGATTGGCCATGACCCGGACGCCGTCTTCCGTGAGGACTTTTCCCTTCCAGCCGGCCTTCTGGGCCGGCCCGGCGAGGGCCAGGAAGCCGACGGCGAGCGCGGCGATACCGAGGGCTGATGCTGTCTTGAAGGGCGCGGTTTTCATGTGTTCGTGTCACCCCCTGAACATGCTGATTCTGGACCCGCAAGGGCGCCGTGTCAAGCGGGCTCAGGACCTCTCGGGCTTGTTTTTCGCGGTCAGCCCCCGCGAACGGATCCGTCACAAAAGGCGGAGCGGCAGGAGCCTGCTGATTTCCTCGAAGTGGTCGTCAAGAGTGAGGACCGCGCACCGGGACTCCTCCGCGATGACGGCGATGTAGCAGTCGATGAGATGAATGGTCTTGCCGCGGCTTTTGAGTTGGCGCGACAGTTTGCCGGCCCTTATCCAGGTGTCCGGCCCTTGGTCGATAATCGTGAAGGCCTCCGGGAAATCCTCGATCGCCGAGACTTCCCGGTTGGATTTCGCGCCCTGGAGAAGCTCGGCCAGGACGATCTTAGGGACGCAGACTTCGGCCTCCGTCAGGAGCCTGTCCAGCTTTTCAGATATGAGCGGCGAGCTTCCCCTGAAATAATCAACCCAGACGGATGTGTCGACCAGGACGCGATCAACGCTCATGGTGTCTGTCCTCGCCGGTCTGGTCCTCAAATTCGAGCTTCCCCTTGAGGGACCTGATCCTGTCGACTTTATGACGGCGGAGATATTCGCTGACGGCTTCGCGCACCGCCATCGCTTTGCTCCTGGCCTTGGTCGCGTCCAGGAGTTCGTCGATGGAGTCTTTTTCAAGGGTCACCGTGGTCCTCATGCGGCCTCCTAAACAGCGCACAATAAATTATAATTATTATGCATAATAAAGTCAATAAGAAATGTGCAAATGAGCGCACAGGACTCCGGCCGGCGTCCTTAATGGATGGGCCGGCGTTTGAAGCGGCCTATTGACATCTTAATCGGAAGGAACCACAATGAAACCGAAAAACAACCGTTTAGGTGATCAGATGGCCACAAACTTCACTCTTAAGAACATCCCAGATGAGGTTTACGAGAAGGTCAGGGAACGAGCGGAAAGGAACCACCGGAGCATCAACGGCGAGATCATCTCGATTCTCAGCGCGACAACTGCTCCCCATCACATTCCGGTTGACGTCATTCTCGCCAGGGCAAGAGCCCTGCGCGATCGGACGCGCGGCTGCTTAACCGACGATTTTATCAATAAAGCAAAACGGGAAGGCCGTCCGTGATCGTCGTCGACACGAATCTCATCGTTCACTTTTTCGCGAAAGGCGATAATAGCGAGTTAGCCGGAAAGGTCCTGGTAATGGACCCCGGCTGGTCGGCCCCCCTCCTCTGGCGAAGTGAATTCCGCAACACGCTGGTCAAGTGCGTCCGGGGCGAACTCATTGAGTGGAGCGACGCCTTCCGGATCATGACTGAAGCGGAATCGTTGATGGCCGGTAACGAATACGCCGTGGTCTCGGGGGATGTGCTGGGCCTGGCTGCCTCTTCGGCCTGCTCGGCTTATGACGCCGAATTCGTCGTCCTGGCCCGCGAGTTGGGTGTCCCCCTGGTCACGACGGACAAGCAGCTTCTGGAGAGCTTTCCGGAGACGGCCGTCTCGCCGACGCGAATTCTTGCGCGCTGAAATCGTCCCTCCCCCTAATTTCGATTCCTTACCTCAGCCAGCCATCGAGGAGGGCCTTCTGCTGCGGGGTGGGGTTCGCGAGAGGGGTGATACGGAAGCTCGGCTCCCTTTTCCGATCCAGGACGGCCTCGGTTTCGCGTACGCCGCCGCGCCTCGCGTAGAGGACCTTGATCTTGTCGCCGGGCTTGCGGGAGTTGATCGTCCCGGCGAGCGAGCGCTGGGTGACGCGGGCGCCGTCGAGGGCCAGGATCTCGTCCTGGATGCTGAGGCCGGCGAGAGAGGCGGGGGAATCCGGTTCGATGGCCGAGACGACCGGGCTCCCGTTCTGGTCCTGGGTTGACGCGCCGAACCAGGGACCGGGTGCGGGACGCGGCTCGAGGTCGATCGCGAGGCCGGCGAAGGCGAGATACTTGGCGTAGTCCCATTCTTTGACGGTCGGGGCGTAGATGTCGAAGATCTCGCCCAGCGGGACCCCTGCCGCGCGCTCGCAGACCTCGCGGAACTCCCGGTCGGTGAAGCCCCGCTTTTTTTCCTTATAGTATGTCCGGTAGAGCGTCCGCATGACGTCGTCGAGGGACGCGCGGCCTTTCGACGCCTCCCGGATCTTGAGGTCGAGGAGGAGCCCCAGTCCGGCGCCGATGTCATAGTAGGAAATGGTCGTGTTGGCCGCGTGCTCGCCGCGGCTGAAGAAGTTGAGCCAGGTGTCGAAGCTCGAAGCGGTCGCCGGCTGGTGGCGGCGGCCGGGGGCGTTCTCGTAGTCGGCGATGTTCGAGCCGAGCCGCTCGATGACCTCTTCGCGGGTCATCAGTCCGGCCCTGTTGAGAAGGATGAATTCGTAGTAAACCGTGACGCCCTCCGAGAACCAGAGCAAGTTGGTGTAGTTCTCGCGGTCGTAATCGAACGGCCCGAGGGCCATGGGCCGGATGGCCTTGACGTTGAAGAGATGGAAGTATTCGTGCGCGATGAAGCTCAGCCAGCCCTGGTAGCCGCGCGCTTCAGTGAGCGAGCCGGGGTTGAGGGTCACGGCCGTCGAGTTCAGGTGCTCGAGCCCGCCGCCGCCGGGGCCGATAATGAGGAACGTGTAATGGCGGTAGGGGAGCTCGCCCATGAGCGCGGCCGAGGCCTCGACGATCCTCTTGAGGTCGCCCGTGAACTTGGCCCTGTCGAAGGAGCCGAGGTTGTAGGCGGCGACGGTGTGAGGGAGTCCGGCGGCCTCGAAGGTCAGGATCTCCTGGTTGCCGATGAGGATCGGGCAGTCGTAAAGAGTATCGAAATCGGGCGCGCTAAACGTGTTGGGCCGTCCCGCGACAGGGTCGAGGCCGGTTGAAATGCGCTTCCAGTCGGGGTGGGGGAGGACGGTGACGGCCACCGGGTCCTTGAGGCGGCCGGCGACGTGCATGAAGACGCCGGTCGGGGTGATGAAACCGCCGTCGTCGCCAAGGTAGCTGTCGGCGACGAAGCGGGTGAAGGCGTAGACGTCGTAGCTCACGACGGTTGACGCGGCCCTGCCGGAGCGGACGCGCCAGGTGTTCTTGGCGGTTTTCTCCCAGGCGAGGGGACGGCCGGTGCCGTCCACGGCTTGGAAGTCCTTGACGTTCTTGGCGTAGTCCATGATCCGGTAGTAGCCCGGCGTCCAGGCCGGCATCTTGAAGTCCTGGATCTCGCCCTTGAGGCCGTCGGCGCGGAAGACGACGTGGTAGTAGTGGGCCGTCGGCCGCTCCATGGACACGGTGATGGACAGGGCGGGCGCCGCCGCGGTGCGGGCTTGGGCTAGCGCGGGGCCGGGCGATATGGCGAAGATGAGGCCTAAAACAACCAAGAAAGCCGTGGGGATAATATTTTTACGTGATCGAACGTCCATCTTCGTTCCTCCAGGGGCCTTAAGGCCGAGTGGTCTCCGGCCGTGCCTTCGCTCGGTATACCTCAGCCGGGTTGGAGGAGTCAAACGGCGGAATGACGCTTGCCCCGGAATTCAATTACCTAGGGGCATCGACTAAGCGGACGCCGCGGACGGAACCTTGACTCCCGGCAGGCGTCCTTCCCGGGAGTACGCCCGCAGCCTGTCCCAATAATCGGCCACGACTTCTTCCCGCTCGCCGGCGACCGTGAAGCTCGAATCCACTCCATTTCGTCAAGAGGCTGCCAAGAGCCGGTCAATATTGCGGCCCGCGGCGTCGGTCGCTTGTTTGACAGGGGAGGGCGGGCGCCGATAGAATGGGCTTCGCCCATGGACAAGGCGGCGAAAGCGGCGAATTCCCGGGAATTGAAGGCCTTCGCCCTGGGCCTCGGCTTTGACCTCTTCGGCGTCGCCGACGTGGCGGCGATGAGGGCGGATTTCCTGCTCGAGCCGAGGACGCGCGACCGCTTCGGACTGGCCATATCGCTCGGCAAGCGCCTGAGCGACGCCGTCCTCGAAGACATCCGCGACCACCCGACGCAAATCTACTTCCACCACTACCGGCAGATGAACTTTTTCCTCGACCGCGGGGCGCTCCTCTTCGCCGACCACATCCAGAGGCAGGGCTTCGGGTCGCTGGCCATCGCTGCATCCCAGATCATCGACTGGGATAAGCAGAAAGCCCACCTCTCGCACAAACAGGTCGGCCGCGCGGCGGGTTTAGGATGGTTCGGGCGCAACAACCTCCTCGTCAACCCCGAGTTCGGGTCTCGCTTCCGGCTGGTCACGGTGCTCACGGACATGCCGCTCGAAGCGAACGCGCCGCTCGACCGCGACTGCGGCGTCTGCCGCGCCTGCGCCGCGGCCTGTCCCGCCGGGGCGATCAAGGATACGCGCCAGGCGTTCGACCACCTGGCTTGCTTCGAGACGCTCAAGGGTTTTCGCAAGAAAGGCTATACGACCCAGTTCATCTGCGGCATCTGTGTCCGCGACTGCCGCGGCCCCAAGCCCTGATCGAAATGGGCCATGCATGAATTGTCAGGAGGGAAAAGCGCCATGAAAAGACACGATGGCATGACGAGACGGGAGTTCATTGCCGCGGGAGCGGGCATCGCCGGAGTCGGGGCGCTCTCGGGGAGAGCCTCGGCCCGTAGCCGGGACTTGGGGGGACGGGGAGTGCCGATGCCTGCCGTCCAAGGCTCGTCCAAGGCGCGCGTCGTCCTGGTCAAGACCGAGTCCAGGGCCGAGGGCGTGAAAAAGTGCCTCGATCTCCTGAACATCGATCCGTTCAGGGGCAAGAGAGTCCTGATCAAGCCGAATTTCAACACCTCCGATCCGACGCCGGGTTCGACCCACAACGATACGCTGAGCGCGCTCCTCGGCAGGATCAGGGACATGGGGGCGAAAGGCCTGGCCATCGGCGACCGGAGCGGGCCCGAGCCGACCGAAGAGGTCTTCGATAAGAAAGGCATCCGCGCCCTCGCCGGGTCTTTCGACGCCAAGCTGCTGAACTTCGACGAGCTCGGTGAGAGGGGTTACGTCAAGTTCGACCCGCCGGCCTCGCACTGGAAGGACGGTTTCCTCGTCGCCAGGCCCGTGGTCGATGCGGAGTGCGTCGTCTCGACCTGTTGTCTCAAGACCCACCAGTTCGGCGGCGTCTTCTCGATGTCCCTCAAGAACTCCGTCGGGATCGTGCCGCGCAAGGGGCATGCCTACATGCGCCAGCTCCACGGCTCCTCCGACCAGAGGAGGATGATCGCCGAAATCAACGCCGCCTACAGGCCGGCCCTCATCGTCCTCGACGGGCTCGAGGCGTTCGTCGACGAGGGCCCGATGACCGGGCCGCGCAAGGACGCCGGCGTTTTCCTGGCCGGCACGGACCGAGTCGCCATTGACGCCGTGGGCGTGGCCATCCTCAAGGAGCTGGGCTCGAACGACGGCATCATGAAGCCGGCCGTCTTCGCCCAGGAACAGATCGCCTGGGCCGCCCAGCTCGAGCTGGGCGTCTCCTCCGCCGCGGACATCGTCATCGAAACCCCGGACGCGGCGAGCGAAGCTTACGCGGAGAAGATCAGAAAAATCCTGGCCGTCTAGGCCTCCGAATCCAGGCCGCGGATGAGCTCCTCGACCTTGGCGACGATTTCTCTGTTTCCGATGAAGAGGGGCGTGCGCTGGTGGAGGGAGGTCGGCTTGACGTCGAGGATGGGCCCGTTCCCGTCGGAGGCGTACCCCCCGGCCTGCTCGGCGACAAAGGCGAGAGGCGCGGCCTCGTAGAGGAGCCGCAGCTTCCCGGTAGGCTTCTTGGGGTCCTTCGAATCGGCCGGGTAATAGAAAACGCCTCCGGCGAGCAGGTTGCGGTGGAAATCGGAGACGAGCGTCCCGATGTAGCGCAGGGACAGCCCCTTGATCTCGCCGCCGTGCCCCTGCAGGTATTCCGTGAAGCGCTGGACACCCAGGCTCCAGTACATATGGTAGCCGAGGTTGACGCTGAAGTACTTGGCCGGCGGGATCTTGATGTCGCGGTGAGACAGGAGGAACTCGCCGACCGACGGGTCGAGAGTGAAGCCGTGAACGCCGTGCCCAGCCGTGTAGACGAACATCGTGCTCGTCCCGTAGGCGATATAGCCCGAGGCGACCAGGTTCCGGCCTGGCTGGAGGAATTCCTCGAGCGTTACCGGGCCGGACTCTCGGATCCGCTTGTAGATGCCGAAAATGGTGCCGACGGGCATGTTGAAGTCGACGTTTGAGGAACCGTCGAGCGGGTCGTAGAGGAGGAGGTATTTCCCCATGGGGTACATGTCGGGAATGCGCATGAACTCGGCGTTCTCCTCGGAGGCCAGGCCGGCCAGCCGGCCGGTGTGGTCGGTCAGCCGCGAGACCGTCAGGTCGGCGAAGCGGTCGAGCTTCATCACCGTCTCGCCCTGGACGTTGATGTCCTCCGTGCGACCGAGGATCTCGGCCAGGCCGGCCCGCGTCGTCTTGCTGGCGATGACCTTGCCGGCCAGGGCCAGGTCGTAAAGGATGTTGGTCAGGACGCCCGTGGCCTCGCGATGGAATGCCTGTTCCTCGAGGATGTGGCGTTCGATGGTGATGATGGCAGAAGGATTCGCGTGGTCGGTCATGACGCCTCCTTTGGTTCCTTGGTGAGGTTTAAAGGTAGCACGCTTCGGCGCGGCGTTCAAGCCCGGCCTTCCCGAAGTACCTGGTCACGGTGCCGTGGCTGGGCACCAAGTTCCAGGGATAGCTATTTCTTCCTGCAGGGGATCCAGATCTCGGTGCGAAGCTCCTCCGGCTTGACGGCCATGGGGTTCATGTCGAGGTAGCGTTCGAGGACGGGGCCGTCGGTTTCGTAGCCTTGAGCGGCCAACCAGGCCATGATCTTTTCCACCGTCGCGCCGCCCTTCTCGTAGGGTCCGACGTGCAGGGCGACGGCCACGGTCTTGTGTTCCCAGACTTTTTTCATGAGAGGCGGCTGGGGCGTCGCCTGGGCCGCGATGACGAACCCGGCTTCCCAGGAGAGGTCCTCGGGCTTGGTGTCGCCGGGCCAGTTGTAATAGACGCCGACCATGGGGCCGCGGATCAGGGGGAACAGGCCCTGGGTCTGCATGGCGCCGATGAGCTCGCCGATGACCACGGTCATGTCCAAGTACGGGCCTTTGT
>Ga0299912_10003052_pt1 | contig 13733 bp, 10 predicted proteins | sample RVTome_2_FD_207667 | JGI IMG/M metagenome (GOLD analysis project Ga0299912, IMG submission 207667) | Soil microbial communities from uranium-contaminated site in the Upper Colorado River Basin, Wyoming, United States - RVT95D214 (version 2) ...
TTGGATTCAATCAGGCTGCTCATTTCTTTGCCTCCGATCTGCAATATCTGGGTCCGGATGGAATTCAATTCTCTGTGAATAACTACTATCAGTTTCACCTGCCGGTGTATGGTTCCACTGCCGTCTCCAATGCTCTGGCGGCTATCGCCGTCAGCCGGGTACTGGGATTGGAATTCGAGGAGATCAACAAAGGCCTGCGCCAGAATTTTCAATTGATCCCCGGACGCGGCAATCTGATCAATTTAGGAGATATTTATATCCTGGACCATACCTACAATGCCACCATAAATTCGGTTTCCAAGGCCTGTGATTCGCTGGTGCAATTTAAAAAATATTCCCATAATCTGATGCTGGTCCTGGGAAATCTGGATGAGGCGGGTCCGTCCATGAAGGATATTCATTTAAATATCGGGTATTATATTTCAGCGTTACCGATCGATGTTATTCTTACCGTCGGTCAGGATGCGCAATTCATTGCCGAAGGAATCAGGAAAATCAATCATAATAAAAAAATTCTGCAGCATTGTGAACAGCCGGATGCGGTTCCTGATAAGGTAATGAATTTATTATCACCTCATACCACCGTCCTGATGATGGGTGCCAAATCCCTCAACCTATCCCAGCAATTACAACAGTTGATCTCCCGCCTGCGCTGAGTGACCACCCCACCGTACCGTTATACCTCTAAAAAAGTTAAAATGGTATATGGTATAGGGAATAAGGGGAAAACCATTAGTGCTGTGGAGTGCATGGTGAGTAGAATTTCCATATCCCATATCCCGTATTCCCTATACCATATACCTTATACCTATCTCCATTAACCATTTGCCTGGATTGGAATATCTTTATAACTTATTCGCCCATTTATACCGTGAAAGGATTTTAAATGAGACGATTATTTTTTATTTTCCATAAATTAATTATTGTACTGATAATGGCGGTCCTGGCTGGCTGTCAGTCTTCTGATAAACCGATGGCAAAAAAGGATCCATTTCTCCTTCCTGGAGAAAAAAGGTTGAAAAACATTCAGATGCTGACCCATCGAGGAGAAAATGCCGAAGCCTATTTATCATTCACTCAGAAGACGATCATATATCAATCCGCCAGCGGTGAATTTTCCTGTGATCAGCAATTTATCATGAATCTTGATGGTTCCGGTCAACGGCTGGTTTCATCCGGAAAAGGCCGCACTACCTGCGGGTATTTCCTTCCCGGGGATTCCACGGTATTATATTCCTCCACCCACCTGGCGGATGATAATTGTCCCCCGACCCCTGACATGTCCAAAGGATATGTTTGGAAATTATATGAGAGTTATGATATTTTTCTGGCCAATCTGCAGGGAACAATACTTAAATCTCTAACTGACACCCCGGGTTATGATGCCGAGGGCACGGTCTCTCCGCGCGGAGATAAAATCGTTTTTACCTCTTTGCGAACCGGAGATCCCGAGATTTATACCATGGAACTGGATGGCAGTAATCAGCAGCGCCTCACTTTCGAGAAAGGATACGACGGGGGGCCATTCTACTCCTGGGATGGTTCACAGATTGTTTTCCGGGCCAGCCGGCCGAAGACTGAAAAAGAACTGGCCGATTATGAGGACCTGGTTAAAAACGGTCTGGTTCGTCCCACTACCCTGGAAATATATGTGATGGATGCTGACGGGAAAAACATCCGGCAGGTGACCAATTTTGGCAAAGCCTCATTCGCTCCGTTTTTTCATCCCGATAACCGGCGGATCATTTTTTCTTCCAATGCCCGGAGTGAAAATCCCCGGAATTTTGATCTGTATATGATCAGCAGCGATGGCAGCGGTCTGGAACGCATTACTTATAATGAGACCTTCGATGGATTTCCTATCTTCACCGCCGACGGGAAATATCTGGTCTTCTGTTCTAACCGCTTCAACCAGAAGGAAGGCGACACCAATGTTTTCATGGCAGAGTGGGTTGACGAAAAGGTTGTGGAATGAGTAAACCGGAAAAATTGCGGGAGGTGTTAATTATTGGCGCCGGGCCTATTGGTATGGCTTGTGCCATTGAAGCCAAAAATCGCAAGCTTTCTCATCTTATCATAGAAAAGGGATGTCTGGTGAATTCTATTTTTCATTATCCCATCAACATGACCTTCTTCTCAACATCTGACCGGCTGGAAATAGGTGAGGTCCCATTTATCTCTCATGGGAATAAACCGACCCGCCGGGAAGCGCTGGAATATTACCGCCGGGTGGCTGATTCCTGGAAATTGAATATTCGAACCTATGAAAAGGTGCTCAATGTTAAGGGCGAGCCGGGTAAATTTTTGGTGTCCACCACCCGCAAGGAGTATCTGGCTGCCCAGCTGATCGTTGCTACCGGATATTATGATAATCCTAATCTGCTCGGGATTCCCGGTGAAGAGCTGGATAAGGTAAAACATTATTATGATGAGCCTCATCCATATGCCTATCGGGAAGCAGCGGTGATTGGGGCAGGAAATTCTGCGGTGGATGTAGCCCTGGAACTCTTCCGGGTGGGAGCAAAAGTGAGTATGATAATCCGCGAATCAGAATTGAAAGACAGCATCAAATACTGGGTGAAGCCGGATATCGAAAACCGGATCAAAGAAGGATCCATTAAAGCGTATTTCAACTCCAGTGTCCAGCGCATCATGGAGCAGCAGGTTGTGGTGCAAACTCCTTCCGGCCAGATCACCCTGGATAATGATTTTGTCTTTGCCATGACTGGTTATCATCCGGATTTTGAGCTGCTGCGGCAAATTGGAATAAGCCTGGGCAGCGATAATCATCTGACTCCCTGTTTTGATGCGGATACCCTCCAGACCAACCGGCCGGGAATTTATCTGGCGGGAGTGGTGTGCGGAGGCATGGAAACCTCCAGATTTTTCATTGAAAATTCCCGCCAGCATGCCCGCGCCATTTCTGACCATATGGAAAAGAATTTTACTTTCCGGAAAGATCTCTGAGCAGGTCCGGTTCTGTGAAAAGATTCAGTAAAATTATTCCAGTTGAAAAACTGCCGCTGTTTAAGAAGCGGCTGGAAAGCTGGTACCGGAAAAATTATCGCCGGCTGCCCTGGCGGGAAACTGCTGATCCCTATCACATCTGGGTATCGGAAGTAATGCTGCAGCAAACCCAGGTAAATACAGTTCTCAATTACTATTCTGATTTTCTCCGACAATATCCGGATATTCATTCGCTCGCGGCGGCGGACCTCCAGCAGGTTTTAAAATCCTGGGAATTGCTGGGGTATTATGGACGGGCGAGGAACCTTCATAAGGCAGCCGGAATAGTGGCCGAGAAATTCCAGGGATACGTTCCGGCGGAATATTCCCAATTCCGGCAGCTGCCGGGAGTGGGGGAGTACATTGCTGCTGCGGTCAGCAGCCTGGCCTTTAATGCATCTTATCCGGTGCTGGATGGGAACGTGAAACGGGTGCTGTCCAGGTTGTTCGCCATGAAGGAACCGGTCAATCAATCCACGGCGCACAAAATATTTCGACAGGCAGTGGAATATGTCTTTAATCCGAAAAACCCCGGACAATTTAATCAGGCTGTGATGGAATTAGGTGCCATTGTCTGCCGACCCCGGAATCCCCAATGTGCAGTTTGTCCGGTATCATCTTTTTGCCAGGCATATAAATCAGGCCGTCAAAAGGATTATCCTAAGAAAGTTGTCCGACCGGAAACCCCGCAACATCACATTGCGGTTGCAGTGGTGCAGAAAAATGGTCGTTTATTGATTACCCGGCGACCTCATTCCGGGTTGTTAGGAGGATTATGGGAATTTCCGGGAGGAAAAATTCAGGCAGGAGAAACTGCCAGGCAGGCCTGTCTGCGGGAAATAAAAGAAGAAGTAAATTTACAGATCGAAATATCTGACCATCTGCTGCAGGTAAAACATGCCTATAGCCACTTCAAGGTAGTGATGGAAATATTTTTATGCCGCTATCAGTCAGGAAGAATCCGGTTGAAGGGGCCGGTCGATCACCGCTGGATCCTTCCCTGTCAAATTGATGAATTTCCTTTCCCTGCTGCCAACCATAAATTTTTTCCAAAATTGAAACAACTGTGGTAATGGTTTTCCCGGAACCAAACAAACCAGCCGGGACAGCATAGTATCAATGCCATAAAAAATAGCTGAATTGTCACCGGCAAATGGGTAAAATTTTTTGCTGGATTCCCGAATACATTTTAGTTTATTTAATATTGTTTTTTCTCAGAATGAATGTGGTATCTGAACCAGTATTAAAATGACAACTTTTTTTACTTAGTGGAGAGCTGAATGCGTAATCTGATTAGGATCATATTAATTTTTGCATTGATATCAACTGGTTGCGTTTTGCAAGACCAGCAGGCTGACAGTAAAGCCGATTTCAGTTCAAGAAAGATCTGGGTAATCACCACCACCGGTATGATTGCCGATGCAGTGCGGAATGTCGGTGGTGAAAGGGTGGAGGTACGGGCGTTGATGGGACCGGGCGTGGATCCCCATCTCTATAAAGCCAGCGAAGGCGATGTAATCCGCATGGCCGATGCAGACATTATTTTCTATAACGGATTGCATCTGGAAGGAAAGATGAGTGAGGTGTTTGAACAGATGCAGCGCCGGGTGAAAACTGCCGCCATCAGCAGTGGGATTGCACGTGATTCACTTCTTTCACCGCCAGCTTTTCAGGGGAATTATGATCCGCATATCTGGTTCGATGTCGGACTGTGGATGGAAGGAGTAAAAAATATCAGTAAGAATCTCGTCGCTCTGGATACTGCTTCAGCTGAGATCTACCACCGCAATACCGCTGCTTATCTGCAGATCCTTTCAGAGTTGGATGCCTATGTTCACCAGCAGGCCATGAGGGTGCTGGTGGAAAAACGAGTGTTGATTACTGCCCACGATGCCTTTAACTATTTCGGACGCGCCTATGGATTTGAAGTGCGCGGACTGCAGGGGATCAGCACTGCAGCTGAAGCCGGAACAGCTGATATCCAGAATCTGGCGCAGTATATTGTCGAACGAAAAATTCCGGCGGTTTTTGTGGAGAGTTCGGTACCGCCCCGCTACATAGAGGCCCTGCAGGCGGCGGTACAGGCCCGGGGATTTAAGGTAAAAATTGGCGGGAGTCTTTACTCCGATGCCATGGGCTCGGCTGGAACACCCGAAGGGAGCTATCCGGGCATGGTGCGCTATAACATTGATACAATTGTTAATGCTCTTATTCAGTAAAAATGGTATATTCGAAAAAATATTTTGAAATCAGAATACCTTAAGAATTAAGGACAGCGATGAAAAACAGTCAGACAACTTTTGCCATAGAAGTAGAGGATATGACAGTGGCCTACCGGGAAAAGCCCGTTTTATGGGATGTGGATCTGCTTGTTCCGGGTGGTATTCTGCAGGCCATCATTGGACCAAACGGTGCCGGGAAAACTACCATGATCAAAGCGATTTTGGGATTGGTCAAGCCTTCGGCCGGGCGGGTTCTTATTTATGGTAAGCCTTATTCCCAGCAGCGCCAGCTGGTGGCTTACGTCCCGCAGCGGGGCAGTGTGGACTGGGATTTTCCCACCAATGTGCTGGATGTGGTGATGATGGGCCGCTATGGAACGCTGGGCTGGTTTCGCCGGCCCGGAAAAGAGGATCATCAACGGGCGGAAGAAGCCCTGGCCAAGGTAGGAATGGCTGATTTCCTGAAACGGCAGATCAGTCAATTGTCCGGAGGACAGCAGCAGCGCGTTTTTCTGGCCCGCGCTCTGGTGCAGGATGCCATGGTTTATTTTATGGATGAACCTTTCCAGGGAGTGGATGCTACCACCGAAAAAGCAATTGTCAGTCTGCTGAAGGAACTACGGGCGGCCGGGAAAACCGTGCTAGTAGTTCATCATGACCTGCAGACCGTGACCGAATATTTTGATTGGGTCTTGTTGCTCAATGTCAGAAGGATTGCCAGCGGTCCGGTGTCTGAGGTTTTCACTGAAAAGAATCTGCGACTGGCCTATGGTGGTAAAGTGGCATTTTTAACTCATCACACTCATCAAAATGCCGGAGCTCCGACTAACGTTTAACAGAGAATATGATTGAATTACTGCAAAATTTAATTATGGATTACACCCTGCGGACCGTAGCCATGGGCTCCGGGATCCTGGGGATTGTCAGCGGTGCACTGGGCAGTTTTGCCGTGCTGCGAAAACAGAGTCTGCTGGGGGATGCTGTTTCTCATGCAGCGTTGCCCGGCATTGCGCTGGCTTTTCTGCTCACCGGGTCCAAGGCTTCGCCGGTGTTGGTGGTGGGAGCAGCGCTGGCCGGATGGTTGGGGACTTTCTTGATACTATCCATCACCCGTACCACCCGTATTAAAAATGACAGTGCACTGGGACTCATCCTGTCAGTTTTTTTTGGATTTGGTTTGGTATTATTGACTTTTATCCAGCGCCAGCCATACGCCAATAAGGCCGGCCTGGATAAATTTTTATTCGGACAGGCCGCCGCCCTGCTGGAAAGTGATGTTCTCACGATGTTAGTTCTCGGCAGCATTGTGCTGCTGCTGGTAATCATCTTCTGGAAAGAATTTAAAATTCTCAGTTTCGATCCCGATTTTACGGCCAGCCTGGGATTCCCGGTGCAGCTGCTCGATATCCTGATCACCAGTCTGCTGGTGATTGCTATTGTGGTTGGTCTGCAGACGGTGGGGGTAGTGTTAATGAGCGCTATGGTCGTAGCGCCGGCAGCAGCTGCCCGCCAATGGACAGATCGGCTTGGTGCTATGGTGTTCCTGAGCAGTCTCTTCGGAGCCCTAGCTGGAGTGGGTGGGGCAGTGATCAGCAGTATGACTCCGCGTTTACCTACCGGTCCAACCATTGTTCTCTGTATCAGTGCCCTGGTGCTCTTTTCCATTCTGCTGGCCCCGAACCGTGGTTTACTCTGGCGCTGGGCGGCAGAGCAGCGAAACCGGCGTAAATTGCAGATCGAGGCAGTGCTCAGTGACCTTTATATTCTGGCCCGCCAGCACCAGGGTACTGAACATGGCCATCCCATTGAAGTCCTGCGCACCATGAGTATCGGTCATGGCGGAGTGGACCGGAGTTTGAAAGAATTAAAAACCCGCGGCTGGGTAGAACAGAAAGCAGATGGAAACTGGGTGCTCACTGCCTGCGGGATGGAGCAAGCCATTCAGATATCGGATAGAGGGGAAACTTCAGCATGACCAGCGCTCAATTCGAAATTCAGTTAATCGCGGTGGTGGTAGCGATTGCCTGTGCGCTGCCAGGAGTTTTTCTGGTGCTTCGCCGCATGGCTATGATGAGCGATGCCATCAGTCACTCTATTCTGCTGGGAATCGTTCTGGCTTTTTTTCTTACCAGGGATCTCACTTCCCCATTTTTAGTAATTGCCGCCACCCTCAGCGGGGTGCTTACTGTCAGCCTGGTAGAGCTGTTGAACCGCACCCGGCTGGTGCGGGAGGATACCGCAATCGGCCTGATCTTTCCAGTACTATTCAGCATAGGTGTGATTCTCATTTCACGTTACAGTGGAGATATCCATCTCGATACCGATTCGGTTCTTCTGGGGGAACTGGCCTTTGCTCCTTTCGATCGTTTCATTATTTTTAGCCGGGATTTTGGCCCCCGGGCCTTGTATCTGATGGGTGGAATCATGTTCATCAATATTGTGCTTATTATTATGTTCTATAAAGAATTAAAAGTGGCCACTTTCGATGCCGGTTTAGCCATGGCCCTGGGATTTTCCCCGGCTTTGATCCATTATGGCCTGATGTCTATGGTATCCATTACTGCTGTGGGTGCATTTGATGCAGTAGGCTCTATTCTGGTAGTGGCCTTGATGATTGGCCCGCCGGCCTCAGTCTATCTGCTCACCGATCGACTCTCTCTCTTATTAATCCTCAGTTCTTTGTTGGGGGCGGCAGGATCGATTATGGGTTACTGGGTAGCCCATCTATTGGATGCCTCCATTGCCGGATCGATTTCCAGCATGATTGGCTTAATTTTCCTGGCCGTCTATTTATTCGCACCAGATAGAGGTTTGATTGCCATTGCCCGAAGGCGGCGCCGGCAACGGATTGAATTTGCATTAGAGATGCTGCTGGTACACCTCTTTAATCATGAAGGATTACCAGAGGCGGCCATAGAATGCCATATCGCTAATTTACCTGAACATCTTTATTGGGAACTGCAATTTGCCCAAAGGGTGATCAGGAGTGGGGAAAAAGGAAATCTGCTGCTTAACCGGGAGGAAATACTGTTTTTAACATCCACTGGCCGGGAGCGGGCTCAGAAGTCAATACTGGCTTGATTAATAAAAAATAATTAACCACCGAGGGTAATGATAATAACACAGTTGGCAGTAGGCAAGAAGGCCAGATTACAAGACAAAAGACAAAAGATAATACAAAATACAAAATACAAAATACAAAAACCTCTAATGTTTACCTTTTACCCTTAGCCTTTTTCCTTGATCCTTGTGCCTTTTACCCTTTTCCCGTATACCATATACCATATTCCAAATACCGCTTTACTTCCGGTCTTTATGGACTTAGTTTTTATAAAAAGTGATTTTACTTGTGTTAAAATTTGATCATTGTTTATATTGTGTGCAGTTAGAACTACAAGATCGAGCACGAATTTATGAAAGAGAAAGAAGATCCCAAATATTGTCCGGTGATGAATATTTTGTGTCCGCAGGGTGAAAACAAAGCCCGGGAGTGCCGGCTGCGCTTCGAGGAGGATTACGATCCGGTACGAAACTTGCGGGATTTTGATATCCTATGCTGCTCCTATCATCGCACTGAAGAAATTGACAAAAGTACCCCGATGGTGTAACCTCAGCTTTAAAAAATAATCTAAAACCATATCCTGACTCCCTGCCTCCGTTGGAATGGGGGGAGGAAACTTTTTATTCTTTTTTTTGTTTAGTGAATGTTGCTAAAAAGAAATTGTCAGTCTTTCCGGATCATTGGACTGGCAAATCATTTAACTGTATCATTCAATCAATCATTTAAATAAATAAGGAGATCTAACATGGCTTATGAATGGAAATTCAATCCCCGTCCGTACTCAGATGAAGAAGCAAAATCGCTGCTTCAGAAAGTGGTTTCTCCTGAGACCACCGACTGGCATTATAATAAACATCATAAAGGGTATGTGGTCGCTTTAAATACCATTGAGAAGGAATTGGAATCTGCCGACCGCTCTGCCGCCAATGGGAATTACAGTCAAATTGGTGAACTGAAACGCCGCCTTACCTGGAATCACTCCGGCACTTTGCTGCACGACATTTACTGGTCGAACCTGGGCGGGGATGGGGATTCTTCCGAAGGTCCCGAAGTGCTGGCCGCCATTAAAAAAGATTTTGGTTCTTTTGAAAAATGGAAAGAAGATTTTAAGGCCGCGGCGATTTCTGCAAAATTAAGTGGTTGGGGACTGCTGGTTTTTGATAAGCTATACAGCGGCCGATTGCTCAATGTGCTGGTGGATGAGCATCAATACGGAGCCATCTGGGGTGGAATTCCTTTGATTGCCTGTGACGTATTTGAGCATGCTTATTATCATAAAGATGGACCAGGTCGGGCTGTCTACATAGATAATTTTCTGGCCAATCTCCACTGGGGTCGCATCAACGAACGGTACAAGAAATTCGCTAAGTAAAAAGCAAAGAAAGGGGTTCATTTCTGAACCCCTTTTGCATTTATGGATCTATTCTTCTAAGGTAGTAAGGTCACCGGCATCCTGACCCATGGCGCGTGCTTTCAATACCCGGCGCATGATCTTTCCGCTTCTGGTCTTGGGGAGGGTGTCAGCAAAGATAATCTCCTCCGGCCGGGCAATCGGTCCCATTTCATGACTTACATGTTCCTTCAATTCCTCAGCCAACTGTTTGCTGCCGGTTTTGCCGGCCTTCAGCAATACAAAGGCATGAATGGCATGTCCTTTTAACTCATGGGGAATGGCGATCACCGCTGCTTCTGCTACCAGCGGGTGACTTACCAGGGCACTTTCGATCTCTGCCGTTCCCAAACGATAGCCGGATACTTTGATCACGTCATCAATCCGGCCAATGATCCAGATATAACCATCCTCGTCCATCCGGGCTGAGTCTCCTGCCTTATACCAGCCTTGTTTTTTATAGTCTTTCCAGTATAATTCCTGAAAACGCTCGGGATCTTTGTGGATCGTTCTGGCCATGCCCGGCCAGGGAGATTTGATGACCAGTTTACCCTCCTCACCGGTAGGCACTTCTTTCCCGTGATCATCCACTACCCCCACCTCGTTGCCGAAAAAGGGTTTGGTGGCGGATCCCGGTTTTAAGGGGGTAATGGGAAGCGGGGTTATCATGAATCCGCCGGTTTCAGTCTGCCACCAGGTATCCATAATAGGACATTTCTCTTTTCCAATTACCCGATAGTACCAGCGCCAGGCCTCGGGATTGATGGGCTCACCCACCGATCCCAGCAGGCGCAGTGAACTGAGGTCATGCCGGTTGGGCCAGGCCTCTCCGAAACGCATCAGTCCCCGGATGGCAGTAGGTGAGGTATATAAGATGTTGATCCCGTATTTTTCGATCATCAGCCACCAGCGGTTGGGATAGGGATGATTGGGAGCTCCTTCATACATCATAATAGTGGCCCCATTGATCAGCGGCCCATATACCATGTAACTGTGACCGGTGATCCAGCCCGGATCAGCGGCGCACCACCAGCGGTCTTCTTCCCTGATATCAAACACATAGCGGTGGGTGGTGGAGGTATAGACGGCATAGCCGCCGTGGGTATGAAGCAGGCCTTTGGGCCGGCCGGTGGTGCCGGAGGTATAAAGAATAAACAGCGGATCTTCAGCATCCATCACTTCGGTTTCACATTTGGGACTGGCAATGGGCAGGGTCATCAAGTCATGATACCAGAAATCGCGGTCATTTTCCATATATACTTCCTGGTTGGTTCTTTTTACCGTGATGCATACTTCGATGGTCGGTGAACGTTTCATCGCTTCGTTGGCGATAGATTTCAGGTCGGTGATCTTACCACGACGCCACCCACCGTCGGCCGTTATCAGCACCCGGCTGTCAGCATCTTCAATCCGTTCTGCCAGGGCTTCCACACTGAATCCTCCATACACCACGCTGTGGGCAGCTCCAATTTTAGCGCAAGCCAGCATGGCAATAGGCAGCTCCGGTATCTGCGGCATATAAATGGTGACAATATCCCCTTTTCGCACTCCCATACTTTTAAGCACATTGGCAAATTTGCTCACTTCCCGGTTGAGGGCATGATAGGAGAAGGTTCTCAAATCACCTGGTTCACCTTCCCAGATCAATGCCAGTTTATTGCGGCGCCAGTTCTTCAGATGCCGGTCCACCGCATTATGCACAATATTAAATTTTCCGCCCACAAACCAATGATAGAATGGTTTCTTGCTGTCATCTAAAACTTTGTCCCACTTGGTAAACCATTCCAGCTTTTCGGCTTCCGCAGCCCAGAATTCTTCACGATTCTCAATTGATTTTTTATAGAGCGATTCATACTCACGAATAATTGAATTTTCAATTACTTCAGCAGTTGGATGATAAAATTTACTGTTGCTCTTGTTTTTTGGTTGGTCTGACATAAGTGATCTCCTTTTGCTAATGTTATATGTTGATATTTCGTTTATACCAAAAATTTCAATGGCCCAAATAGTACGCTTATTTGAGCATCCTTTTTGAGAGTGAATGTTGGATTCAGCTGAGAGAAATCAAGCTGAATAAAAAAGGTAGTAAATTTTAAAAAGGTCCAGCTGTTTCGGAGATACTTCTTTCGGTAGTTCTTTTTAAAAAAAGCGAGAGAAATTAGAGTCTAAATACCGATAACGCAAATGAAAATTCGGTAATAGTGTTTTTTTTGATATTTATAAATGTGTTTCCCGAATGTCAATCACTACTGTGTGGTCTATATTTTTCCAGGTTCTTAAGAGATAAGACTATGATTCGCAAAATATCTTTTTATTCTTTCGTCCTTTGCAATATCAACATGGTCATGTCATCAATCAGTGGAGAATTCCCATAGAAAGCGGCAAGTTCGGAGGTTACTCTTTCCTGAATCTCGGAAGGATTCTTTCCGCGCAGGGTGCGGAGTAAATTTATCAAATGTTCATCACCATAAAAATCGGCTTTACCGGAGGGAACTTCAGCAGATTGACCATCAGAATATGCATCCACCAATCCATCTGAGTAGAAAAACAGAGTGTCGCCTTTAGCAAGGTGAATTAGTTTACTCTTCAGAGTCTTTTCAAAAATATCACCTTTTCGTTCCAGACCAATCCCTAATCCCGGCATTTTTATTTCTGCGACTGCCAGAGTGGTATCGGCCGGAATTAGCATGGGTCGGTTGTGACCTGCCCGTAACAGGATCATCTGATTTTTTTGGTGATCGAGCAGACCAATTACCGCGGTGACAAAAATCTGTTTATCAATCATGGGATCAGAAAAATAGCGGTTCAATCTGATCAAAATCTCCCGGGGATCATGGGAAAATTGGCGGGAGAAGCGGATCAGGCTGATGCACTGAGCCATGTAAAAGGCGGCCGAAGTCCCCTTACCGGAAACATCACCGATGACGAAAAGGTAATTATGGCCATCCAACTGTAGCACATCGTAAAAATCCCCGCCCACTTCAGTGGCAGTATTCATGCGGGCACTCAGTTGGTATCCAGGAATTTGTGGCAGGGTCTGCGGCAGCAGGCTTATCTGCACTTCCCGCGCAATCCGCAATTCATACTCCAGCCGGTCTTTTTCCCGCACTTCGGAGATCTTCTTTTGTAATTCGGATCCCATGGAATTGAAGCGTTCGGCCAGTTCAACAAATTCATCCTCACCTTCCATGGAAATCTTATGGTCCAAATTTCCACTGGAGATCTGGCGGATGCCCTGAGTGAGAAGATTAAACTTTTGCAAAATGATCTGGTTTATTCGATTCCCGAATTTAATCACCCTTTGAATGATAAAAATGTTAATCAGCGCATAGATAAATAACCAGAAAAGAAATTGCCGCATCACCGGAGATTTGAAAAATGGAATATCAAGAACTATAACCGTTTCAAAGTTCCAATATCCTATTCTCTTAAAATTGTGATCCAATAAGCGGGTATAAACCCGGCCGGCTGTGAAAACATTCTGGTTCATGATTTTCACGGTTCCCTGCTTCAAGCGCTGACTCTGTTTTTCTCCGGTATCAGTCAATCTGATTGAATGAATACCAGGAAAGGTATGCGGTGTCAAACCGAAAGGAAAAACTTTCAATCCCTGCTGTTTTTCCTCACTAACCCAGCCGCGAATTTTATAAAAAACCGAGTCCCAGGATTCTAAGGTGAAGGGATAAGTGATCAATCCATTGGCAGAGATGTTCACAAAATTCTTTTTGAGAGCTGCCAGAAAAAAGGTATCGATTTTGACAAATGTAAAATAGGAATCATCCTGCAGGAGTGATTGATAACAGGCAAAAAATTCTATTTGGTCCGGATTATTTACCTTTTTTAATTCCAGCACCGCCGATGCCGGCAGATCTTCAGGAAGAGTGATGGTTTCAAATCCCGGAATCTGTGTTTCCCTGGTTGAATATTTCAGATCTACCTGGTGGATGGTAAGTTGTGATTTCCCCTGGCGGGTATTGGCTGTTTCTAACAGCTGGATAATGGTTTTTTTCAGGTTTTCTGCTTGCCAGGCGGCGATAAAAAAGTAAAAAAGCAA
>Ga0299912_10003053_pt1 | contig 13732 bp, 11 predicted proteins | sample RVTome_2_FD_207667 | JGI IMG/M metagenome (GOLD analysis project Ga0299912, IMG submission 207667) | Soil microbial communities from uranium-contaminated site in the Upper Colorado River Basin, Wyoming, United States - RVT95D214 (version 2) ...
GTTCGGGATGACAAAAAAACGAGACCCAAACCATCCTGTCATGCTGAACTTGTTTCAGCATCTGGGTTGCTTTTTTCTGCCTTCGACAGACGCATCTTTCATCCCCGTCCACAGGACGGGGTTTTCAGATGCGCTTTTAATAAAAATGCTACTTTTGCATAATTGATGATATATTATTTTTCGTATACTCTAAACTTAGAGAGTAATTCACATGAGAGGAGATCTCTCGTGCATAAGCAAAACCAAAGGGGAATTAACATTTAAAATAGAAAAGAATGGAGGTTGAACATATGAACAGGCGATTTGAATCAAAAGTAGTCCTGATCACCGGCGGTACTTCAGGCCTTGGTCAAAACGCTGCACTTGCTTTTGCAAGAGAAGGCGCAAAAGTCGTCGTCACCGGGCGGCGCATCAAAGAAGGCGAAGAAACCGTCTCGAAGATCAAAGAGGCCGGAGGGGAAGCCCGCTTCGTCAGAACCGATGTCTCCAAAGCTTCAGAGATTGAGGCCATGGTGAAAGCCTGTGTTGAAACTTACGGGAGGCTGGACAGCGCCTTCAATAATGCCGGGATTGATGGAACACTCTTTGTTCCTACGGCTGACTACGACAAGGCAATCTGGGATCAGGTCATAGCCGTTAATCTTACGGGGCTGTTTCTCTGTATGAAATACGAGATTCCGGAGATGCTCAAACGTGGAGGCGGGGCAATAGTTAACATGGCAGCAGTTGCAGGGTTGAGGAGCGGCCGTGTCGGGGCTGCCTATAATGCGAGCAAACATGGGGTGATTGGCCTCACAACCACAGCGGCACTGGAGTATGCGGCCCGGGGGATTCGGGTCAATGCGGTATGCCCGGCGATAATCAGGACACCGATGTCGGATGCAACGTTCCTCAGGGATGAAGCTGCCGCGCAGAGAGCTAAATCACTGCACCCCATCGGCAGGGTGGGAGAACCGGAGGAGGTGTCATCGCTTGTACTCTGGTTGTGTTCTAACGAAGCGTCATTCGTAACGGGTACTGCAATCCCGGTAGATGGCGGATTCCTGTTGATATAGCACAGCGAAGCTCCCCTCTATTGAAGTCAGGGATCAATAAAACAGGAGATGCAATGGCGTGGCTTGCGGGGCGCCTCCCTGTCATTTGATCCAGCATCTGACCCTTTACCCCCTTAAGACTGAGAAAGTGTGAAAAAATCACATTTTACGGATCAGCATCGCTCCGGCCCATAAGGATAGGCGGATAGGAGAAGCTTTAGGGCGGAACCTCTAAAATCAAACTACAAGGCCTAACCCTGTTTAATTACACTGTTTTTCCGAATAGGAAGGTTACCCATAACATTAGATGACCCGCATCCTAAAACTTCGACAAGACGCCCATTCTTGTGGGCCGAGGCACAGCCCGCTATTTTTTCACACCTTCTGAAGGAATAGGCGTTGTTCGTAAACCTCATCTTTCCTTCCACGGTGGAATGGGATAGACGAATGAGGTCTCTTTGAACTCATTGGGCCATACCAGCTTCTGAGTTCCGCTAAGCCACTGGACAGCTGCATTGCACGGTTCAGTATTAGTGCCGTCGGGGCGAAACTTTACCCTGCCCGCTACGGTCATCATGTTGTCCGTCACTGCTAGGGCGTCTCTGATTTTGGTCGTATCAAGGGTTCCTGCCTTTTCAATGGCTGCGGCCAGGACCTGCATCGAGGCGTAGGCAGTACCGACTAACAAGTCGGAAGGCCTGCCGTATTTAGCCTGATGGGCGGCATTCAGTTTGTCCACACCGGGATATTTCATTTTGTAATGCCAGCTACCTGTCAGAAGCACGTAATCCCCCATGAGGCCGAGTGCCTTTGCCCAGGACAGGTCCTCAGCTCCACGGAGAACAATAATGGCCTTAGGGTTATAATCGAGCTCTTTTATCTGCCTCATCATCAACATGCCATCCGGGGCGACTGGACTGCTGAGTACTACTTCGGCGCCGGCATTCTTTGCTGCCATGATGAGTGGACTTAAGTCTTTGGTCATTGGACTGTATTTCTCTTCAACAACAACCTTATAACCTCGTTGTGCAGCTTCTTTCTTGGAAGACTCCGCATGATCAATGCTCGACTCAGTGTTCTCCACAAAAAGAGCAACTGTCTTTGGCCTTTTTTCCGCAGGGACAGAATCCAGGATATCAAAGATCACCTTGGCGTTATCAGGCGCCTTTGAAAATGTCGAAAACCAGTATTTGAGGCCTCGATTGTGAGGTGCAATATGAGTGGCTGCGATTGTGAGGGCTGGTATCTTATTCTTCTCAGCAACACCCTGACCATTAACCATATTGCCTTCCCCCAAATAGCCCACAACATTTTTCGACGTATAAAGATATTCCATTCTGCTGATGGCCTTTTCCGGAACAGATTCCGTATTCTCGACTACCAAATCCACGGGTATCTTTTTGTTGTATTCTTTGACAAATATCCCACCTGCCTTATTAATCTCCTCAGCGGCAATTTCATACCCGGCCTTTGCTTGCGTCCCAATATTGGAAAACTTACCGCTGAGTGAGACGAGCGCACCGATTGGAATAGCCTGCGGAGCTGAAGATGCTGCGATGGCCCCGATGACAATGACTTGAGTCAATACAACTGAAAGAATCGAATAAAAAAGTAGCTTTGTTCTCATGATGAGTCTCCTTTCTTGATATATTAACCGTCCCATAATAGAACAGACGAAACAAAACTCCCTCGCCCGCCTTAGCGGGAGAGGGTGGGGGTGAGGGTGAGGGTGAGGGTGGAACCGATGAGTTACCCCTCACCTGAATCCTCTCCCCTGAGGGGAGAGAAAGATTAATCTGATGTCTTCTGATAGGATGTCCATACTAATTTGAGACTGTTAATAATTGGTTTTTTTTATATAAGATCCAACCGAGCTTGTCAAGTTCAAAGTAGACCCACTTCGATCTTGAAGGGAAAGATGGTTTGGTATATCATATTGATAACCTCCTTCTATGTGGATATTGTAACCCGAGATAATGTGACAACATAACCACTGTTCCTTTAGAGGCAGCAAACATAAACGTGCCATTTTCAATGGATCGATGAAGCTAGGGGCAGAGATTTCATTCGAAAAACGGGTGTTAAACATGCATGATCGGAACGATGCCAACCTGTCGGGGAAGTACTTCGGTCGGACATGGTCGCATTGAGGTAATCATATTGCACTTTAATTTGATAAAGGAGAAAAAGAGATGAAGAAAAAAATGGTACTGGTAATCGTGGTTGTTCTGGCTATCTTTTCCGGCACATTATGGACTTTCCCGGCAAAGGTGCATGCAGAGGCTTACCAAATATCCTTTGTGTCCGTCGCCCGCGGGGCGGGTCCCGGGTTGCTCTATCAGCCGGTGGTTCCTGGCGCGAAGAGTCACATCGGTATCTTGGTAATGCATCCCAGTGCAGACTATCTGAGTCACCCAGCCGTCATTCAACTGGCCTTGCGTGGCTACACCGTGCTCGCTGTCAACTCGACCTACAGCCACGACAATCTAGTCGATTTTGATGGGTTACTTTTACAGGTTCGTAACGCCGTAAAATATCTACGCACGGTTCCGGAAATCACAAAAGTGGTTCTCCTGGGGCACAGTGGGGGCGGGCCAACGATGGCTGCTTACCAGAACATTGCTCAAAATGGAGTCAGCACATGCCGGGGACGGGAAAAAATAGTCGAGTGTCCCGACAGTTTGGCGGGCATGCCTGCAGCAGACGGCTTAATTCTTCTCGATACAGTGCTGGGAATGGGGGCACAGGTGCTGGTCACTTTAGATCCGGCGGTTGTTACCGAGACAAGCGGCACGTTGCTGCTCCCATGGCTGGATATGTATAATCCCCAAAATGGGTTCCATTCCCCCACCGGCGGAACATATAGCACGGCTTTCGTCCAACGCTTCGCAGCCTATCAAATGACCAGGATGGCCAAGCTGGTTCAAACAGCCCTAGATAGATTGGCGAAGATCAATGCTAACGGGGGCCGCTTTACCGACGATGAGCCCTTCGATATGCCCGGCGGAACAATAAACGCGCCTCAAATCTGGAGTCTTGACACCCGGTTGTGGAAACAGACACGCAACGCCCAACCGCTCGTAAAACCGAATGGGTCAGTAGCGACGCAGATTGTGCAGTCGCTTCGTATTCCACCACCAGTAACAAGCTCGCCTAGCCTAACGACCGGGGGAGCGCGCTTTACCACCGTGCGCAGATTCCTCAATAGTTGGGCATGCCGTGCAACCGAACAGTATGGCTATGGTGAAGACTTTATCGCCGGCATCGATTGGCAATCTACTTACAATAACACGCCTGGAAGCGTTGAGGGTGTGACCGTTCCGACGCTCGTGGTCGGAATGTCGGCAAGTTCATTGGTGGTATCCAATGAGACCGCCTTTGATCACGCCGTGAGTTCCGACAAGACGATCGCATACATCGAAGGTGCTACCCACATGGCATCCCCGATCAGACCGGAATTCGGAGATACGGTGAAGACGACATTTGACTACCTCGACTCCTGGCTTAGCAAACCTGGGCGCTTCAGATGATGAAGTTAGGTACCCCTTCTTCGGTTAGGTAGGTAGATTGTGGAGAAGAACTCAGCAAGCCTGAGGTATTTAGAAATCGGATGGCTAAAGAAAAAACCCCATATTGTGTGGTAATGCCTCACTGAAGCGGGGAGATTTCCATTATAGGCTCTGCGCTCGATTCGATCCCGCCACAGGCGGGGCTGAGAAAAACTTTAGAGCGGCAACCGCTAATTGACCCAAATCGAGAAGAGAGACTTTGTGAAGACGATTCTGTGATACGGCGCATTACCCATAAAAATTTCAATACAACCGCTTTCTAAAGTTTCTGGAAGCCCCGTCTGTGGCGGGGTCAGACCAAGCGGTTTCGGCCCACGCTTCATTGAGGCATTACATTGTGTGGTCTTTTCTGTTTGACATACAACTCCGTTTTTGCTATCTTCAACCCACAATCCAACCAAAAGCGGGCTCTTATCGTTTCATGAATAGCCCTATCTATGAAAGGTGGATAAGTTGATAATGAGGACAGATGTTTTAGTGATTGGTGCAGGTGGGGCTGGAGCCAGGGCAGCCATCGAAGCTGCGAAGAATGACGCAAATCTGAATGTTGTACTCCTGAACCAGGGACCGATAGGCAAAAGTGGATTAACCGTCATGGCTAACGGAGGTATGCAATGGGTTTGTTATCCCGGAGATAGCCCTGACGCCCATTTCAAGGATGTCGTACGCATCGGTTGCTATCTAAACGATCAGAATCTGGTCGAAGCCTTAAGTGAAGAGGCGCCCGAAAGAGGAGAGGAGTTGATCAGATGGGGGGCAAAAATTATCATGGATGGCGACAAGCATCTCCTCATGGATCCTCGTGGCTCCGGCGCCTCATTTCCAAGGGGCCACCTGATTCCGGGAGGAACCTTCATGGCTGCGTTACGGAATGAGATAGAACGCCATCCCAATGTGGCCCTTTTTGAGGACTTCGTTACCACTAAGTTTCTGACTTCTAATCGTAGAGTCATCGGTGCCTCAGCGCTTGACATAAGAAATGGTGAATTTGTCGCGATTGAATCGAAAGCTACGGTTCTTGCTACGGGAGGCTTGGGGGAACTTTTCCTTCACACGACGAACGCTCCGTGGGGCCTACATGGGCATGCTGCTGGAACAGGGTATGCTCTGGCTTACCATGCAGGCGCAGAGATGATTGACATGGAGATGGTCCAATTTACCGGCGCTCAACTGTACCCGCCGTGGGAGCTTGGCAATCCCGCTTTACTCAGCTCAATGTGTGGCGGGAAATACATGAATGGGCTTGGTCAGGAGTACATGAGGCTGCCCCAGCCCAGAGACATGATTCAAAAGCTTGCCTACGAGGAGATCAAGGCAGGGAGGTGTACCGAGCGAGGCGGTGTATATATCGATCTCTCGGTTTCATCTCTATCAAGAGAGGAGATTGAAAAGCAGCTTCAAATAGCACTGGGTGGGGAGATTGCCAGGGACAGGTGGAATCTGGTTAAAGAGATGAGTGTAAACAACCCTGATCCACGGAACTGGAAGATAGAATGGACTCCCGGCGGTGCTCACTTTTTTATGGGTGGCGTGAGAATCAATGAGAGATGTGAGACCAATTTGGAAGGGCTTTACGCTGCCGGCGAGGTCACCGGAGGTGTCCACGGAGCCAATAGAATGGGTGGAAATGCCCTCTCAGATATCGTCGTCTTTGGAGCTCGGGCCGGTAGGTATGCAGCGGAACATGCCATGACGGTTGACCGGATTGAACCTGAAGCGGCTACAATAAAAGACGAGCATGAAAGATTGTCTGGATTCTTCAAGCCTCAAGGAATGCCACCGAAGGCCATAAGAGATAAGATTCGCACTTTTATGTCGAACTATATGGGCGTAGCACGGAATAAAACAGACTTAAAGAAAGCCTTGGCGGAGATAGACTCATTGAAGGCGAACGATTTGCCAAACATGCGAGTGTCCCATTCCAGGCGGTTCAACGTTGCGTGGATTGAGGCTTTAGAAGTCCCTTACATGTTGGACGTAGCTGAAATGATGGTCAGGTCAGCACTATTCAGAACTGAGAGCAGGGGGGGACATTACAGGGAGGATTATCCGAATACCAAACGCAGCTGGCTAAAGCATACACTTGTCAAGAAAAAGGATGGCACTATGGGAATAGGTACTGCCCCGGTTGTCATAACGAAGTTGAATCCGCCGGGAGATTGAAGATGAGCGACCAACCTATCCTATTGAAGATATTTAGGTACGATCCGAGTGTGGATTGCGCACCGACTTATCAGGGTTACGAGGTTCCTTGGAAAGAAGGGCTTCTCTTACTGAGTGCGATCAAATACGTCCGTGAGAACCTTGATGAGACATTAGCCTTCAGAGACTACTGTTGCCAGTGTGGATGGTGTACATCCTGCTTGATGATGGTGAATGGGAAAGGATTACGAACATGCTTGAAGTTACTCAAGCCAGGGGAGAATCTTACAGTAGAACCGATAAGCGGATTTCCAGTCATCAAGGATCTTGTTGTTGACTTTGGAGTGACACTCACTACACCCGAGGGTGTCTTCAGAAAAATGGAAGGAACGCTCATAAGAAAAGTAAGGCAATAGGCTTGAAGTGAGTATTTCCTTTTCTGGCCTGTTGGGGTAAGGGATTATTTACCAACGTATTTTAAAACATTATCTACAGCGATGCGCCCGGAATTCAAAACAAAGCCCAATGCTCCACCCGGTAGCCATAAATCATAATTGTCACCATAAATTTCACCGGTAATACACCTGAAGATGGTTATATTTACCTTATAAGGAGGATCAGAAATGAAAACTAGGACCATTCGACAATCCGTAACTTTAAGAGCAAGTCCTCATGCAGTTTATGAAATGCTGATGGATTCACGGAAACATGCAAAGTTTACGGGCGAGAAAGCCAGCATCATTCGAAAGATTGGTGGAAAGTTTAGTGCGTACGCTGGGTATATTAGCGGAGTCAATCTGGATCTTGTGCCAGACAAAAAGATCGTTCAATTATGGCGGGGGAACGACTGGACAAAGGGACATTATTCCAAAGTGACCTTTTCCTTGAAAAAAGTAGAGAGGGGTACGCGGCTGACTTTCAGGCAGAGCGGAGTTCCTGGAGAGCAATACAAAGACATCAAACAAGGCTGGCACGACTATTACTGGAAGCCGATGCGGGAGATGCTGGAGAAGCATTAAGAAGGATTTTCAAACGGACGGAACATTTGAGCCTGCACGCTGAAGTGATTCGGCGTGCAAGCGTATCCGTATTACGTATCCGTAACTTATTGAATTTTCATGGTTCGAGGGTACCCCCTAGCCATGTGAAATTACATAGAAAATAGATAATTTCACCCCCACCCTCACCCTCCCCCATCAAGGGGGAGGGGATTTAAGTTGATTTCTCTATAGATTTCCCCTCTCCCCTGGCGCCTGCCTGCGCGAAGCCGCTTCGGCGAAGGCAGGGGAGAGGGATGGGGTGAGGGGGATGTAATACAATTGATAATGTTCCATTGCTTTTGCGAAGCTCAATAGGACAATAACATGACCGCCTTACGTTAAAGATCCAGGAGTGTGATCTGAATATCCATTACATTTGTCCCGGTCGGACCTGTAATGAATAACTCATCAATGCTTTTGAAGAAGTTATAAGAATCATTGTCTTGCAGATATCTTTCGGGGTTGATGCCCATCAATCTGGCCTTCATAACAGTTTGACCATCTACAATAGCCCCTGCTGCATCCGTAGGCCCATCAGTGCCATCAGTGCCGGCGGAAAGGAATGTGATGCCACTCATACCCTCAATCTCCAGGGCAAAGGTAAGGGCGGTTTCCATGTTTCTTCCTCCGCTTCCAAGGCCCTTGACCGATACAGTGGTTTCCCCACCGGCGATTAAACACATTTTGCGAACGGAATTCTTCGACTTTTTCAATTCCAGCGCTTTCTTTACGAGGTATCTTGCTGCAACGCGTGCTTCACCGTGAATCTCGGCGGAAAGGATGGTTGCTTCGTAGCCAAGGGCCTCAGCTTCATTCTTCGCAGCATTGATTGCCATTTTATTGCTTCCGATAATCATATTCTTTACTTTTTGAAAAACAGGGTTGCCTTCTTTGGGCGTTTCTGGGACCAGGCCTTGCAAACCTTTGTTTAGAAGATCAATAACAGTCTTAGGAACTTCTTCTTCCATGTGATATTTTTCAATTATATTTATGGCATCGGAATAAGTTGTTTTGTCAGGTGAAGTTGGCCCGGAAGCAATAACATCCAATCTATCATTGATGACGTCTGAAAGAATGAGGGATAGGACTTCCGCCGGATAGGCAGTCTCAGCGAGCCTCCCCCCTTTCACATGTGAACTGTGCTTCCTCACCGTGTTAAGCTCATAGATATCTGCTCCAGCTTTCAGAAGTAAATCGGTAGTCTTTTGACTCTCTTGAAGGGTGATACCGTCATAGGGTGAAACGAGGAGGGCAGACCCCCCTCCGGAGATGAGACAAAGAACAAGGGTGTGATCATCCACACTTCTCAAGAGTTCTAAAACCTCCCGAGTGCCTCTTAATCCGTTTTCATCCGGCAGTGGATGACCAGCTTCATAGATTTTTATCTTATCGCTTTTCTGAGCTTGGGTTGAGTGTCTGTATTTTGTGATGACAATTCCACTTGTGATGATTCCTCCTATTTCATCCATGATCGCTCTTAGCATCGGGATGACGGCTTTTCCAAAGCCAACAACATAGACTCTGTTGTAATCTCCATTCGTGAAGACAGACAAGATCCTGTCTATGTGAAGTGCAGTTGCCTTGTATGGATCAACGGCCCGCAATGCCCCGTAAAAGATCTTCACGATCGCATCCCTGTGCCCGGTCACTTTCTCACCCTCTAAGTCATCACCGCATACAATCTTAATCGTTATATGACATAATTATTCTAATCGTCAAACTTTTTTTACACTGCTTATTACTCGGGCCAAAGGAGAAAAATGTGCTTAAATTCAGTACAAACCTTACCACGCTTTTTACATAAGTTGATTTTCTGGACCGTTTCGAACGGGCAGCGGGAGCTGGATTCACCGCCGTCAAATATATGTTCCCCTATCTATGAATCTGGCCGGTTGGCTGTTAAATTGCAGCGATACGGCCTCACACAGGTTCTTTTCAACCTTCCCGCTGGCAGGTGGGAAACAGGGGAGCGGGCGCAGATGTGGTGAAGGTCGGTGCAGCCTGTGATGCTTCTCTGAGGGGCTTGGCCAGGTGGTTGTTCTTAATAGTCTCAGCGGACCTAAAAAAGGAGGTGGGCAAGCAATCAACACAAGAGAACTTAAATTACTTGACAAAACCATCCATTTTTATATCGTATATGCAACAAGCTTCTTCAGTAGACGATTCGGTTGTATGACGGCTACCCAGACTTATACCCCGAAATTCCGGATGGCCGATTTCGCGTTGAAACCGCTGATCATGCTGGCTGTGGTGGCGGCTGCGTTTGCGTTGGTGTATTTCACGCCGGCGCGGAAGTATCTCGGCAACATCCAAACCGTCAAATACTGGCTGCTATCGCTGGGGTGGGTAGGGCCGTCGGCATGGATGGGGATTGTTTTCGCCCTGATGGCCGCGGGCATGCCGCGTCTGCTGTTCTGTCCCATTGGCGGCCTAGCGTTCGGATTCTGGCATGGCCTGCTGTGGACGCAATTGGCGACACTGGCCGGTTATTATGCCCTGTTTCTGTTTGTGCGCTGGGGCGGCCGGGATATCGTCTTGCGCCACTGGCCGCGGGTCGGGTGGCTTAAGGAGCATTTTCACGGGCATTCTGCGGCGCTGCTGGTCTTTGCCGTGCGCCAACTCCCTATCAGCGGGCTGATCATCAATTTTCTGCTGGGACTATCACCCATCCGACACCGCCACTTTTTGCTGGGGACAGCCTTCGGGATTCTGCCCGAGGCCATCCCGTTCACGCTGGTAGCCAGCGGCGTGGTGAAGCTTTCCGGCCGAAACACACCGCTCTACATTGCCGCTGCAATAGGGGTTTTCCTGCTGGTGTGTGCCGCCCTGTTGTATTTCTCCCGCCATTCAAAACTGCTGGCCGAGCTGCGCGACGGAACAGAGGCCGCGGACGGCGAAGCCGGAGCCCCTCCGTCCGATGCGTCCTAACCGAAATCTAAAACCATCAGATCGGTAGTGTACTGCGTCAAAAGTCCCTTTACTTTGATTGTCATTCCGGGCTTGACCCGGAATCCAGTATTTGCGAGCTTGATTCCCGTTGGAGTTTACCCCGTACTTGATACGGGGCTGGAATGCCGGTTTCGGAATTAATGTAAAGAATCGTTGGACGCACTACAGTAGTTATTAAGAGGAGCATATTATAGTTTACCCCGTTAGAAAGCCCCGCTTTTTAAAGTGGGGATGGGTTGCGTATCAGAATTTTAATACATTTCAGAAAGGGCAGGGTTAAAGCCCCGTCCTTTCTAACGGGGTTTACTTAGCCCTGGTAGTCATTGCGAGGAGTCCCGCGCTTCTCGGGACGACGAAGCAATCTCAAAGCGAGATTGCCACGCCCTTTGGGCTCGCAAAGACATTTTTTGCCAATCCAAATGCAAACTATTTCATGCTCTTGATAATATTGGTTTAGATTCTATCATTTTTACGTCTAAGAATTTTCTTCTATTGACTTTCGCATAAATAATGTAACCAAGATTGCCATCACATTAGACCCCCTCACCCTCCCCTCTCCCCCGTAGTCGGGGGAGAGGGGAGGGTGAGGGGGATATAATAAAATGGATAATGTTCCATTACTTTTGCAAAGCTCAGTAAAGAACCCCGCCCACAGGGCGGGGCTTTACAACCCAAATTCTAAACCAAAAACAGAGATCCCGAAACAAGTTCGGGATGACAAAAAAACGAGACCCAAACCATCCTGTCATGCTGAACTTGTTTCAGCATCTGGTTTGCTTTTTTTCTGCTTTCGACAGACGCATCTTTCATCCTCGTCTACAGGACGGGGTTTTCAGATGCGCTTTTAATAACAGTTGAGTTTGGGTTAGGTTTTACTTCCATCCTTAACCTCAGCCTCAACCTTAACCTTCTGTTTTTTTGGATTTACCCACCCTTGCAGGGTTGGGGACTTCACTTTCTGATGGTAATCGTCAATTACTTCCAACAATTGATGCTGAGGACTTGTGAAAAAGATATCGACGCGAAAGCTCGGCAGAAACGCCTTATTCCCCCATTTTTAAGCCTGTTTTAACGCTCTAAAAGGATCGAGTCCCGGCCAGATTCCCGAACAAAATTTGATCCACAAAAATGGACACAATAGTGAAGTACCCCGCAGCAGAGCTGCGGGGCATCTAATTCTCAAAAAACTTTCCTCCCCCTTGATGGGGGAGGATTAAGGTGGGGGTGATGATTATATCATTTCCCCCTCACCCTAACCCTCTCCCCCCCAGGGGAGAGGGGAAGCCATTCATCCCCCCAGCAGAGCTGGAGGGTATTCTGGCATATTTTGATAAGGGGGTAATAAATCTGAAGGTAAGAATTATTTTCTGAAATCGACAATTGACAGGTTCTATCAAAAGGTTTAGATTTCCATCAGGAATAAATAGCACCCCCGGTATTACTTATGAAATGTCCCAAGTGTGATTTTGTGCAATCGGATCAAAACATCAAATGCTCAAAGTGCGGAATCATTTTTAAAAAAAATCAAAAACACCAGAATTCTGCCTTAAGAAAGGGGGCAGTCACTACAAAAGAAGAATTGACTGCCACTGAAGATAGTACTTTTTTCCAAAGAGTTGCCTTTTTTGTTGAGCCAGAAGTTAATCCCTTTTACTTTGGTGGTAGGATTACCATAGCGCTAATAATTCTTATATGGGGATGCAAATTTATTCTTACGCCCATGGCGACCAATTATTCAGGAAACAGTCTTCTTCACTTTGTCAACCTTCCTTTTCACGAAGCAGGTCATATTTTTTTCCGCCTTTTTGGGCGATGGATGATGTCTCTTGGAGGAACTCTTGGCCAATTGCTGATCCCTATAATATGTCTTCTCACTTTTCTCATAAAATACAAGAATCCATTTGGAGCTTCAGTAGCGTTGTGGTGGCTAGCAGAAAGTTTTATGGATATTGCCCCGTACATCAACGATGCCAGAAACCAGGAGTTGATGCTTTTAGGCGGTATCACGGGAAGGGAAGCAGATTATGGTTATCATGATTGGGAATATATCCTCAATGAAATAGGGTTGCTCCGTTACGACCATACCCTGGCTCATCTTGTATACGGGTTGGGAATTGTTCTGATGCTCACCTCCTTTGCATGGGCTGGATATTTACTTTTCAAACAATATAGAAATCTCGATTTGACCTAAGCTTTGTGAAAGCAACAACCGACGTGAAAGCCCGGTGCATATGCCTTATTCCGCCATTTTTAAGCCTTTTTAGACCCATTCAAACCTATTTTGGGGGTTAAGTCCCGACTAAATTCCCGATCAAAATTTGTAATTTTAGGGTGTCTAAAGTGCGACTAATGCTTGAGGGTTAGCTCCTGGAAGCATGATTCTAGAATCACCTTGGACAATAGAACATTTCAAAAGGGAATCAATACTTCCCACCATTCAGCTGTCCCCCCCCCGCAATTATTGACTTTCGTATAAATAATGGAACCAAGATTGCCATCACATTACATCCCCCTCACCTTTATCCTCTCCCACGACTACGGGGGAGAGGATAAAGGTGAGGGGGATGTAATAAAATGGATAATGTTCCATTGCTTTTGCGAACCTCAATAATTTTCAAAAATTTAAGCAACAATTAGTGGAAATTTGGGGTTCGTATGCATATATTTGTATCGGAAAAGGTTAGCCTATAGAATCAGGAGGTGATTAAAATGGCAAAAATGGAAGGAAAAAGTCTTAATACCCCGGATGAGGTGAGGATATTTGATAAGGGAAAACTGGAAATCATAAATATTGCAGGAAGAACGATAGGACGGGCTACATTCCAACCTGGATGGAGATGGTCTAAATCTGTCAAGCCTTTAGTAAATACCGAAAGTTGTGAGGCTCCCCATTTTCAGTATCATGTATCCGGAACGTTAAGGGTTAGGATGGACGATGGGACAGAAAGGGATTTTAAGGCAGGGGATGTCTCTTTACTTGGGCAGGGACATGACGGCT
>Ga0299912_10003056_pt1 | contig 13728 bp, 11 predicted proteins | sample RVTome_2_FD_207667 | JGI IMG/M metagenome (GOLD analysis project Ga0299912, IMG submission 207667) | Soil microbial communities from uranium-contaminated site in the Upper Colorado River Basin, Wyoming, United States - RVT95D214 (version 2) ...
TGCTGTGGCAACGCAGCGGTGCACGGACCGCGTATGCGCCCGACCCCGTGGTCGAGCGCGCGCTGGACCTGCTGTTCATCCTGCACGCGGACCACGAGCAGAACTGCAGCGCCAGCGCGATGCGCGTGGTCGGCAGCTCGCATCCCGACCCGTACTGCGCGGTCGCGGCGGCCACCGGGGCGCTGTACGGCCCGCTGCACGGGGGGGCCAACGAGGAAGTGCTGCGGATGCTGCGGGAGATCGGGACGAAGGACCGGGTACCGGGCTACATCGAGCGGGTCAAGGCCGGCGAGATGCGGCTGATGGGCTTCGGGCACCGGATCTACAAGAACTACGATCCGCGCGCGCGGATCATCAAGGAAGCCGCGCACAAGGTGTTCGCGGTGACGGGCACGAACCCGTTGCTCGACATCGCGCTCGAGCTCGAGCGGATCGCGCTCCAGGACGAGTACTTCGTCGGCCGCAAGCTCTACCCGAACGTGGACTTCTACTCCGGGCTTATCTACGAGGCGCTGGGCTTCCCGGTGGAGATGTTCCCGGTGCTGTTCGCGATTCCGCGCACGGCCGGCTGGATCGCGCAGTGGCAGGAGATGCTGCTGGACAAGGAACAGAAGATCGCGCGCCCGCGGCAGGTGTTCGTCGGGAGCCCGCAGCGCGCCTACGTGCCCGTGGACCAGCGGTGAGGCTGCCTCTCGCGCGCTGAAGCACGCGCACGGCGCCGGCGCGTCTTGAAGGACGCGCGGCCGTTGCCGCTCCGCTGATCTCCAAACGTCCTGCCGGTGCTCGCGATTGCAGGCGCCGGCAGGACCGCCCCACTCACGCGCCCGGCCGGGCTCCCTTTTGTCCCGTGCCGCGCGCGAGCTTGGCCGCAGACTAACACCGAACGCCCGTTCGACCCGCCGGGCGCCGGCGCCCAGCCGGGGCTCGTCAAGCCGGAGGCCGCAGGCGATACTTAGCGACTCGTTTCCGGGCGACACCGTCCGCCCTCCCCACCCTCGATCGAGCCGAGGTACGCGCATGTCGAAGCCGAGTCTGACCATCACCGACAACCGCACGGGCAAGAGCTACGAGATCCCGGTCGAGCACGGCACGATCAAGGCGATGGATCTGCGCCAGATCAAGGAGGGCCCCGACGACTTCGGCCTGATGGCCTACGATCCGGCGTACATGAACACGGCCTCGTGCAAGAGCGCGATTACGTTCATCGATGGCGACCGAGGCATCCTCGAGTACCGGGGATACCCGATCGAGGACATCGCGGAACACGCGACGTTCCTCGAGGTGGCCTACCTGCTGAACGAAGGGGAGCTCCCGACCGCCGTGCAGCTCGGGAAGTGGACGGACGACATCCGCTACCACACGTACGTCCACACCAACATCATCAAGTTCGTCGAGGGGTTCCGCTACGATGCCCACCCCATGGGGATGCTGCTGGGTTCCATCGGCGCGCTCTCGACCTTCTACCCCGAAGCCAAGGACATCGGCGACCCGCACAACCGCTACACCCAGCGGGTGCGGCTGATGGCGAAGCTGCCGACGATCGCGGCGTTCTGCTTCCGGCACTCGCGCGGCCTGCCGTACGAGTTCCCGCGCAACGACCTCGGGTACATCGGCAACTTCGTCAACATGACGTTCAGCATCGGCGGCAAGCACGAGCCGAACCCGGTGCTGCAACGCGCCCTCGAGACCCTGCTGATCCTGCACGCCGACCACGAGCAGAACTGCTCGACCAGCGCGGTCCGGTCCGTCGGGTCGTCCCACGTCGACCCGTTCTCGGCGGTGTCGGCCGGCATCGCGGCGCTGTACGGGCCGCTGCACGGCGGTGCCAACGAGGCGGTGCTGTTCATGCTGGACGAGATCGGGTCGAACGACCGCATCCCAGGGTTCATCGAGAAGGTCAAGCGCGGCGAGGGCCGGCTGATGGGCTTCGGGCACCGGGTCTACAAGTCCTATGACCCGCGCGCCAAGCTCATCAAGAAGATCGCCGACCAGGTGTTCGAGCAGACCGGGCTCAATCCGAAGCTCGAGATCGCGCTCGAGCTGGAGCGGATCGCGCTCCAGGACGAGTACTTCACCTCGCGCAAGCTGTACCCGAACGTGGACTTCTACTCGGGGCTGATCTACCAGGCGATGGGCTACCCGACCGACTACTTCACGGTCCTGTTCGCCCTCGGCCGGCTCCCCGGCTGGCTCGCCCAGTGGGAGGAGATGATCAAGGACCACGAGCAGAAGATCGCGCGGCCGCGCCAGGTCTACCTCGGGCAGCGGAAGCGGAAGTACGTCGCGATCGAGAAGCGCGGCTGAGGGCTGGAACCCGAGAGCCGCCGGGAGGGGTGTGGGGCAAGCCGTCATTCGATGTAGCGGGCTCGTCAAGCGCTACAAGGACGTCGTCGCCGTCGCGGGTCTCGACCTCGAGGTCCACGGCGGCGAGTGTTTTGGGCTGCTCGGCCCCAACGGGGCGGGGAAGACCACCACGGTCGAGATGCTCGAAGGGCTCATTACGCCGGACGCCGGCGAGATCGAGATCCTCGGCCTGCGGTGGGCGAAGCACGAGCCGGAGCTGCGCCGGCGCCTCGGCGTGGCGCTCCAGGAGACCAAGCTCGACGAGAAGCTCTCCGTGCAGGAGACGGTCACGCTGTTCCGCAGCCTGTACGGCGGCGGCCTGCCGACCGGCGACGTGCTCGACATCGTCCAGCTCCAGGAGAAGCGAAAGGCGTGGGTCGGCAAGCTGTCGGGCGGCCAGCAGCAGCGTCTCGCCATCGCCTGCGCACTCGTCGGCCGGCCCGACATCCTGTTCCTCGATGAGCCCACGACCGGGCTCGACCCGCAGTCGCGCCGCCAGCTGTGGGGCGTCGTGGCCGGATTTCGCGCCAAGGGCGGGACGATCGTCCTCACCACCCACTACATGGAGGAGGCCGAGCGGCTGTGCGACCGGATCGCGGTCGTGGACCACGGCAAGGTGATCGCCTCGGGCACGCCGCGCGAGCTGATCGCGTCGCTCGGCGCCGAGCACATAGTCGAGTTCGCACTCGAGAACAGCCCCAACCCGCTCGACCTCGCGGAACTCGCCGCCCTGCCGGGCGTGAGCGCCGCGCGGGTGGACGCGGACCGCTACATGCTCACGGTGACCGAGGTGCATCGCGCGGTGCCGGAGCTGATGGTGGAGCTCCGGCGGCGCGGCGTCGCGCTCACCGACCTGCGCACCCACCACGCGACGCTCGAGGACCTGTTCCTGAGCCTGACCGGCAGGCACCTGCGTGATGCATGAGCATCCGCTGTGGCAGATGACGCTCAACCGGTGGCGGGACTTCTACCGGCAGCCGGAGACGATCTTCTGGGTGTTCGCCTTCCCCCTGCTGCTGGCGATCGTGCTCGGGATCGCGTTCCGCAACAAGGGGCCGGAGACGCTGCGCATCGCGGTCGAGGCCGGCGCGGGCGCCGACTCGGTGGCTGGGATGCTCGCGGGGAGCCGCGACGTGCGCGCGACGCTGCTTCAGCCGGCCGAAGCGGCGCGGCAGCTGAAGACTGGCAAGGTCGTGCTCGTGGTCGTGCCGGGCGACCCGCTGGTCTATCGCTATGACTCCACGCGCGCCGAGAGCCGGGTGGCGCGGCTCGCCACCGACGACGCGCTCCAGCGTGGCCTCGGCCGGCGCGACGTGCGCGCCGTGGAGGAGCGGAAGGTCACCGAGCGCGGCTCGCGCTACATCGACTTCCTCATCCCGGGGCTGCTCGGGCTCAACCTGATGGGCACCGGGATGTGGGGTGTCGGGTTCGCGATCGTGCAGGTGCGCGCGAAGAAACTGCTCAAACGGCTGGTCGCCTCGCCGATGAAACGGCCGCACTACCTGCTGTCGTACATGATCGTGCGGCTGGCGCAGGTCCCCCTCGAGGTGGCCGTGCTGATCGGCTTCGCCGCGCTGGCCTTCGACGTGCCGGTGCGCGGGTCCCCCGTCGCGCTGCTCGCGGTGGCCGTCCTCGGGTGCCTCGCCTTCTCCGGCCTCGGCCTGCTGGTGGCGAGCCGGGCGCAGACGGTCGAGGCGGTCGCCGGGCTGATGAACGTCGTCATGCTCCCTATGTGGGGCCTCTCGGGGGTGTTCTTCTCCTCGGCCAACTTCCCGGACGTCATGCAGCCGCTGGTCCGCGTCCTGCCGCTCACGGCACTCAACGACGCGCTGCGGGCGATCATGATAGACGGCGCGAGCACCGCCAGCCAGGCAGGCGAGCTGGGCATCGTGGCGGCGTGGGGTGCCGTCGGGTTCGGGGTGGCGCTGAAGATCTTCAGGTGGCTGTAGGCGTCCTGGGAGAGCGTCGAGCGTCAGGGGCAACCCGCCGCTGTCCGGTCGCGCCAATCGGACCCCCCGGGCATATTGTGGGCCGGTTCTTTGGGCGGGGATGTATGGATGGAGGGCCGGGCCCTGACCGGAGCCTTGCGTTGACACGACCCCATGATCGTACGCCGTGGCGCGTGGCGGTCCTCGCGCACGGCAACCGGAGGAGTTGTGCGATGAGGAGACAGTCGTTCGTTGTGGGCCTGCTCGGCGCCGTGCTGGCCGCCGCTCCCGCACGCGCGCAGAACGCCGAGCAGCCGCAGTACCGCGAGGTCAAGTGGGTGCGCGACAGCGAGGAGTATGCGACCATCGCGCGGGCGACCTATCGCGCGGCCGCGCGCGCGGTCGAGAGCGGCGCGCGACAGCTCCCGCGCGGTCAGGCGTGGGCCGTCATTGTCGACGTGGACGAAACCGCACTCGACAACACGGCCTATGAGATGGAGCGGCGGACCTACCACCAGCCGCACGACGAGACCGTCTTCCGGGCGTGGATCGCCCGCCGCGAGTCCGGGGCGGTGCCCGGCGCGCAGGACTTCATCGCGACCGTGCACCGGCTCGGCGGGCACGTGGCGTGGAACAGCAACCGGCTCGAGGCCGCCCGCGAGGACACGCGCGCCAATATGGAGCGGCTCGGCCTGTGGACGGCCGACGACCGGCTCTGTTTGATGACGGCGGACACCGCCTACGCCAAGCGCGCCCGTCGCGCCGAGGTGGCGAACGGCACCGGCGCGTGCTCGTGGGGTCAGCGTCTCACGCTGCTCGTCTTCGTGGGCGATGCGCTCGGCGACTTCCCGGCCGCCGGCGAGGCCGACCCCGACGCAGGCAACGATGCGGCCTTCGGCGTGCGCTTCTTCCTCCTGCCCAACCCGATGTACGGGAGCTGGGAGCGGCGGGTCACCCGGAGGCGCTGAGCGCCATTGGCTGGCCCGACCGCACGGATTGGGTCGAACCGCGCAAACATGCCCAGTCTCCGGCCTGCCGCGCTCGACGAAATCGCCGTTTGGAGGTAGGATACCCCAGGGAATCCGGGCACTTCCGGTGGCATGGACGTTGCCCATCTGGGGCAACGGAGGTGATTCCATGAAGCGCGTGATCATACTCGGCGCCGCCGGTCGGGATTTCTTCAACTTCTTCACCGTCTACCGCAACGATCCGGAAGCTGCGGTCGTCGCCTTCACGGCGCAGCAGATCCCCCACATCGCCGACCGCCGATTCCCGCCGGAACTGGCGGGACCGCGCTACCCGAAGGGGATTCCCATCTACGCCGAGTCGCGGCTCGAGGAGCTGGTGAAGGAGCTGGGCGCCGACACGTGCGTGCTGTCCTACTCGGACCTGTCCGCCGTGGAAGTGCTGCACCTGTCGGCGCGCGTCAACGCGGCGGGGGCCGACTTCGTGATGCTCGGCGCGCGGCACGCACTGCGGTCGTCGAAGGCGGTGATCGCCGTGTGCGCCTCGCGCACCGGGGCGGGGAAGAGCCCGCTCTCGCGCGCCATCGTGCCGTGGCTCAGGCAGCACGGGATCGCGGTCGCGGTCATTCGCCACCCGATGCCCTACGGCGACCTGCTGGCCGGGCGGGTGCAGCGGTTCGCGACCGCGGCGGACCTCGAGGCGCACGACGTCACGGTCGAGGAGCGCGAGGAGTACGAGCCGCACATCGCCACGGGCTCGGTGGTGTTCGCGGGCGTGGACTACGCGGCGATCCTGGCGGCGGCGGAGAAGGAAGCGGACGTGATCGTCTGGGACGGCGGGAACAACGACACGTCGTTCCTCGAAGCCGACCTGTACTTCACCGTCGTGGATCCGCACCGCGCGGGCCACGAGGCGAGCTATTATCCGGGCGAGACGAACGTGCGCCTCGCCGACGTCGTGGTGATCAACAAGGTGGACACTGCGCCGGCGGAGGCGGTGGCGAAGGTGCGCGAGTCGGTGAAGCGACTGAACCCGAATGCGCGGATCGTGCTCGCCGACTGTCCGGTGCGCGCGGACGAGCCCGGCGTGCTGACCGGCAGGACGGTGCTGGCGATCGACGACGGCCCGACGCTCACGCACGGCGGCATGGCGTTCGGCGCGGCGGTGCTGGCGGCGCGGATGGCGGGGGCTAAGGCGCTGGTGAACCCGCGGCCGTTCGCGGTCGGCGAGATCGCGGACGCGCTGGCGCAGTACGCGCATGTGCGCGAGGCGCTGCCGGCGCTGGGCTACGGCGAGCGCCAGCTGGCGGACCTCGAGACCACGATCGCCAAGGCGGCTGCGGGCGGGGTCGAGGCGGTGGCCGTGGGGACGCCGATTGACCTCGCGCGGCTGGTGAGGATCCCGGTCCCGCACACGCGCGTGCGCTACGAGATATCACTCCGGGACGGAGTGACGCTGGAGGAGCTGCTCGGCCCCGTGATTCCCGCGGGCATCAGGATCTAACCGCACAGCCGGAGGTCGTCGCCCAATGGCCGGTCGCAAGCTCTCCGCCAAGACGGAGGAAGAGGTCGTGTTCATGGAACACCTGCTCACGCAGTGCGCACACCTGACGAAGCTGGTCGAGGAGTATGCCGCGATGAAGAAGAACCCCGAGGCCGCGGTGCAGGTGATCACGCGACAGCTCTCGCAGATCCGGCAGCAGGCGATGATCAAGAACCTCGGCCCCGTCGCGGACTACGCCGGCATGCTGTCGGTCGCGGCCGGCCGCGGCAGCCAGATGCAGCGCACCCGGGTGATGCGTGAGGGGGTCGTCGGTTTCAAGCAGCTGCTCGAGCGGACCATGAAAGCGACCATCGACGCCGACCAGCGCGTGCGGGCGGAAGCGGAGCATGAGCGGGCCGTCAAACGAGGTGAGGCCTGATGGCGGTCCTCGACAAGTTCATCCAGACGATGTTCGAGCACTCGGCGAGCGGCATCCGGCTCGCGTCGGGCGCGCAGGTGATCATCGAGGTGGACGGCGCGGACAAACCGGTCACCAAGGATCCGCTCGCCAAGGCCCAGATCATGGCGCTGGTGCGCGAGATCGCGCCGGACGGGATGAAGGACCACCTCGACGCCGAGTCGCGCATGGCCTTCGGGTACGCGCTCGCCGGCCAGCGGGTGGACGTCGAGATCGTCCACGTGGGGAACGACGTGCAGATCACCGTCGCCCCCGCGCGGCCGCGCCGCTCCTCGGCCGCGATCTCGATGCCGATGGAGGCGAAGCTGGGCGGCGTCGAGGGGAACGTCCCGCCGCTGGCTGCAGCTCCGCCCAAGAGCCGAGCCGAGGTGGAGGCCACCAGCGCCGCCGAGGAGCGCATCCAGGAGATGCTCACCAAGCTCGTGAAATCGGGCTCCTCGGACCTGCACCTGCGCGTCGGCGAGCCGCCGATCATCCGGAAGTCGGGCACGATGGAGCGGCTCGATGGCTACGAGCCGCTCACCGTGGACGAGATGCAGGCGCTGCTGTTCTCGATCATGCCGGAGCGCAACAAGAAGGAGTGGGCCGAGACCAACGACACCGACTTCGCCTACGAGATCCTCGACCTGGCGCGGTTCCGCGCCAACGCGCTGCGCGACCGCAAGGGGCCGGCGGCGGTGTTCCGCGTCATCCCCACGAAGATCCTCACGGTCGAGGACCTTGGCATCTCCGAGGACGTGCAGAAACTCTGCTTCCTCACCAAGGGCCTCGTCGTCGTCACGGGGCCGACCGGCTCGGGCAAGTCCACCACGCTCGCTGCGATGATCGACCTGATCAACCGCAAGCGCACGGACCACATCATCACGATCGAGGACCCGATCGAGTTCGTGCACCCCAACAAGAGCTGCGTGATCACCCAGCGCCAGGTGAGCCTGCACACCGACTCGTTCAAGCGGGCGCTGCGCGCGGCCCTGCGCGAGGACCCGGACATCGTGCTGGTGGGTGAGATGCGCGACCTCGAGACGGTTGCGATCGCGATCGAGACGGCCGAGACGGGGCACCTCGTCTTCGGCACGCTGCACACCACGACCGCGCCCTCGACGGTGGACCGGATCATCGACCAGTTCTCCGCCGACCGGCAGGCTCAGATCCGGGTGATGCTCTCCGAGTCGCTGAAGGGCGTAGTGGCGCAGATCCTGTGCAAGAAGATCGGCGGCGGGCGGGTCGCGGTGCGCGAGATTCTCATCACCGTCCCCGCCATCGCGAACCTCATCCGCGAGGGCAAGACCTTCCAGATCCCCTCGATGATGCAGACCAACAAGAAGGCCGGCATGGTTACGCTGAACGACGCGCTGCTCGAGGTGGTGGAGAAGAAGCTGGTCGAGCCGCAGGAAGCGTGGGTGAAGTCGGTGGACAAGAGCGCGTTGGAGGCGATGCTGAAGGCGAAGGGCCACGACACCAGCTTCATCAAGAACATCCAGCAGTAAGGGACGGAGGGCAGAAGACTGAGGAAAGAGACTGCAGTCCTGGCGCTCGCTGCCGGAGTGTGGCTCGGCCTGCCGCCGGGGGCTGCCGCCCAGCGCGGCCGCACCGATCTCCCATCGCCGTTCACCATCGCCGACATCCTCAGCGCGCCGTTTCCCTCCGAGCTGGTGGCCTCGCCGGACGGCAGACGCGTCGCGTGGATCGGCTACGAGCAGGGCAAGCGCAACGTGTGGCTCGCCGAGGCGCCCGGCTATCGCGCCCGCCGCCTGACGCGCTACGCCGAGGACGACGGGCAGGAGCTGTCGGATCTCACGTGGACGGCCGACTCGCGCGCGCTGCTCTACGTGCGCGGCGGCGCACCCAGCAACGCGGGCGAGATCCCCAACCCGACCAGCGACGTGCGCGGCGCAGAGCAGGCGGTGTGGCTGGTGAGCGTGGCCGGTGGCGCGCCCCGGCGCATCGGCGCGGGCGCCGACCCGACGCCCTCGCCCGCGGGCGATCGCGTCGTCCTCGTTCTCAGGGACACGATCTGGAGCGCCCAGCTGCGCGGCGCCGCCGCTGCGCAGCCGCTGCTGCGCGCGCGCGGCCGCAACGGCAGCCCGCGCTTCTCGCCCAACGGCCGCAGGCTCGCCTTCGTCAGCCGCCGCGGCGACCACGCTCTGGTCGGCGTGTACGATCTGGTGCGGCGCGCGATCCGCTGGATGGCCCCGGACGTGGACCAGGACGACCTGCCGCGCTTCTCGCCGGACGGTACGCGCCTCGCCTTCATCCGCCGGCCAGGCTCGCAGTTTCCGGGCGGCGGCCCGACGCCAGTCGCTGCCGGCGTGACGCTGCCGCCCTTCCGCATCATGGTAGCCGACGTCGAGACCGGTGACGCGCGCGAGGTGTGGCGCTCCCCTGCGGGGCCGGACGGGGCGTTCCCCGGGCTCGCCGGGGAGTGGGCGCTCAACTGGGTGGCCGACGACCGTCTGGTGTTCGCGAGCGAGCAGACCGGGTGGCTGGGCTTGTACGCCGTCCCGGCGGCGGGTGGCGACGCGACGCGCCTGACGCCCAGCGGATGCGAGGTGGAGGACGCCGTGCTCACGGCGGATCGCCGGGAGATCGCCTACACGTCCAACTGCGGCGACAGTGATCGCCGGCACGTGTTCAAGGTGAGCGTGGCGGGCTCTGCGCCGGTGCCCGTTACTTCCGGGCCCGGACTCGAGTGGCGGCCCGCGCCGCTCGACGGCGACCGCGTGGCGGTTCTGCGCTCCGACGTGCGCCGTCCTGCGTCTCCGGCGCTGGTCTCGGACACGGCCGGCGCCGTCGTGCTCGACGGTTGGCCCCTGCCGCCCGCCTTCCCCATCGAGCAGCTGGTAGAGCCGCACTTGGTGATCGTCCGCGCCGCCGATTCGACGGAGGTGCACCTCCAGCTGTTCCTGCCGCCACCTGGAGGGCTGGCCGATGCCGGCCGGCGGCCCGCGATCATGTTCTTCCACGGCGGGCCGATCCGGCAGATGCTGCTCGGTTGGCACAACCGCGGCTACTACCACAACGCGTACGCGCTCAACCAGTACTTCGCGAGCCGCGGCTTCGTCGTGGTCTCGGTGAACTACCGGCTCGGCATCGGCTACGGGCGTCGGTTCCGGGATGTGCCGTGCGGCGGACGGAACGGCGCGTGCGAGTACCAGGACGTGCTCGCGGCGGCGGCATACCTGCGTGCGCGGCCCGACGTGGATTCGACGCGCATCGGCCTGTGGGGCGGCTCGTACGGCGGTTACCTCACCGCGCTCGGCCTCGCGCGCAACTCGGAGCTGTTTGCCGCGGGCGTGGACCTGCACGGCGTGCACGACTGGACCGCCATCGCGCAGGGCTTCCCGTTCGAGCGCGGGGCCCCATCCGATTCGATAGTGGCGCGGATGCGGCGCGCTTCGCCGGTGGCCGACGTCGAGCGCTGGCGCTCGCCGGTGCTGCTCATCCACGGGGACGACGACCGCAACGTGCAGTTCCAGCAGAGTACCGACGTGGCTCAGCGGCTGCGCCGGCGCGGGGTGCGCGTCGAGCAACTGGTCTTTCCGGACGAGGTGCACAGCTTCCTCCGGCACGCGAGCTGGCTGCGCGCGTATCGCGCCGCGGCGGAGTTCTTCGCGGGTACCCTTGGCACTCGAGAGGCCAGAGAATGAACCGGAGAGCATTCGCGAAGGCGGTCGCGGCGGGAGCACTCGCGAAGGCAGCGTTGCCGGCGGAGGCCACGGCACGCGAGGTGGCGCCGGCAGCGTCGGCGATCGACGTCGCTCAGCAGCAGGAACCGTCGGCCACGGCGCGGGCGCTGGCGCAGGTGCTGCGCGAGCGGTTCGGCAACCGGTTCAGCGAGGAGCAGTACGTCGGCTTCACCCGCGACATCGAGAGTGGGCTGCGCCGCGCGGCGACGCTGCGGCAGCGGCGGATGAGCAACGCGGACGAACCCGCGCACGTCTTCCGGCCGCTGCGGAGCGCGCCGTGAGCGCGCCTGCGGCCACCCCAGCCTCGGCGTACCGCTCCGCTCCGCGTGCGCGATCCCAGGAGGCCGACCTGGCGTTCGCGAGCGTGCGCGACCTGGCCGAGCGCGTGCGGCGCCGGCGCGTCTCGCCGGTCGCGCTCACCGAGCTGTGCCTCTCCCGCCTCGAGCGCTTCGGGGAGGGCCTCGGCGCGCTCGTCACCCTCATGCGGGACTCCGCGCTCGCCGAGGCGCGGCTGGCCGAGCGCGAGATCAACGCGGGGCGCTGGCGCGGGCCGCTGCACGGAATCCCCTACGGCGCGAAGGACCTGCTCGCCACCGCGGGCGTGCCCACGACTTGGGGCGCCGAGCCGTACCGCACCCAGACGTTCGACTACGACGCCACGGTCGTGCGCAGGTTGCGGGAGGCGGGCGCGATCCTCGTCGCCAAGCTGGCGATGGTCGAGCTGGCCGGCGGGATGGGCTACAATCAGCCCAACGCCTCGTTCACCGGCCCGGGGCGCACGCCGTGGAACCGCGACTACTGGAGCGGGGGCAGCTCGAGCGGCCCGGGGGCTGCGGTCGCGGCGGGTCTCGTGCCGTTCGCGATCGGCTCCGAGACCTCGGGCTCCATTCTCACGCCGGCCGCGTACTGCGGGCTCAGCGGCCTCCGGCCGACTTACGGCCGCGTGAGCCGTCACGGCGCGATGGCGCTTTCGTGGAGCCTCGACAAGCTCGGGCCGCTGTGCCGCACGGCCGACGATTGCGGCCTCGTGCTCCAGGCCATCGCCGGGGCCGACCGCGACGACCCGTCGACCGCGGACCGCGCGTTCGCCTACGAGCCGCAGCGGCTGCGCCGCAACGGCTTCACGATTGGCGTGCTCAAGGTGGCGCCGGAAAGCGTGCAGCCCGAGGTGCTGGCCAACTTCCGCGCCTCGCTCGACGTGCTCGCGCAGTTCGGGACGCTCGTGCCGGACGTCGAGTTCCCGGACCTTCCGTACGGCCCAACGCTGAGCACCATCCTCGGCGTCGAGGCGGCGAGCGCGTTCGAGGACCTGATCGAGAGCGGGCGGCTGAGCGAGCTGACGGCGCCCGAGGACAGGACGGGCGGCTACGTCAATACCGTGGTCCTGGCGGTGGACTACGTGAAGGCGCTCCGGATGCGCGTCGTCATCGACCAGCGCATCGACGAGCTGCTGGGCCGGTTCGACGCGGTCGTCGCGCCGACCCGCAACACCGTCGCCTCACCGATCGGCGTGCTGTTCCGCGAGGCGTACCCCGGTTTGCGCGGCGGCGCGCCGATCATCGGCGCCACGAACGTCGCCGGGGTGCCGGCGGTCTGCGTGCCGAACGGGTTCGGCCAGAACGGCCTGCCCACCTCGCTGCAACTGGTGGCGCGCGCCTGGGAGGAACCCACGCTGCTCGCGGTCGCGGCGGAGTATCAGCGGCGTACGGACTGGCACGCGAGGCACCCGAGCGGCTATTGACGCGTGCTCGAGCACGGGTCAGCGAAGGCGTCCTCGTTCCCGGTTGCCGGGCGGCAGCTCCTCCGGTGATTCGGCGCCCTTGCGCTCGCGCACCTTCACCTCGACGCCACCCATCAGCACCCGGGCGTGGATGCGCAGCCTCTGGCGTTGCGCCTCGAGCGGTCCCGGGTGTGAGGAGATCTCGTTGAGCCCGCCCGCGATCGCCCAGCCGTCCACCTCGAGGTCCAGGTCGGGCGGCACGATCACCTGCATTCCACCCCAGACTGCATAGACGTAGACGTCGGTCGTGCCCGCTTGCAGCTCGGCCTCGCGGAAGTCGAGCCGGCCGCCGCCCATGAACGCGACCGCCCGGTGGCGCCTGGCCGGGAACCAGCGACCCTTCCGTTGCATCCCGCTCAGCACCGCGATCGTGAGCCGGCTGCTCTTCGGCCGGTCGGGGCCCATCGGGGCCGGGACGGGCGTCTTCGACGCGCCGGTCCCCGGCTGAAGGTCGGCAACCAGCGCCTCGAGCTCGGCGAGCGTCGCCGCCCTTACCGCGCGGTCCACCCGCGCCTCGAAGTCCTCCAGCTCGATCCGGCCCGCGGCGAACAGCGAGGACAGCGCCTCGATCGTGATGTCGCGGCGCTCGGGCGTCGGCGCGAGGGCGGGGAGCTTCGTCGGCTCGGTCATCCGCGGTGCAACTTATCAGATTCGCCGGGGGGCCGCACGCTGCCGAGGCTCCCCAGCTGGGCGATGTCGCGCGGGAAGAACAGCGCGATCGTCCAGTCGATCACGACGCGCACCTTGCGCGCGAGCGTCGGCAGCTGGAGCAGGTGGTAGGTGCGCACCAGCCACCACGCGAGGAAGCCCTTCACCGGGACGCCCAGCAGCCGCCCGGCGCCGTCGCGCGTGCCGAGGCCGGCGAGCATGCCGAGGGTGCCGTGCGCGAAGGGCCGCAGCGCGCGGCCCTCGAGCGCGGCCGCGATGTTGCGCGCCAGCGTGCGCGCCTGGCGCAGCGCGTGCTGCGCGGTGGGTGGTGCGGGCCGGCCCTCGGCCTTCGCGTCCGGCACCGCCGCGCTGTCGCCCGTAGCCCAGACGCCCGCGAGACCAGGCACGGCGAGCTCC
>Ga0299912_10003057_pt1 | contig 13726 bp, 10 predicted proteins | sample RVTome_2_FD_207667 | JGI IMG/M metagenome (GOLD analysis project Ga0299912, IMG submission 207667) | Soil microbial communities from uranium-contaminated site in the Upper Colorado River Basin, Wyoming, United States - RVT95D214 (version 2) ...
GAAGGGGCAAGGAAAGAAATCCGCGTGGGCCCGAGCAAAGGCTATGCCATTTCTCCGGAGATCGTCAGCCTTCTGGAGGCAAAGAGCCGGGTCAATCCTGATGCGATTGACATGAACAAGGTGGCCTTCGAGACTGATGTCCTTATCATCGGTGGAGGAGGGGCCGGGACAGCCGCAGCGCTGACTGCTCAGGAGAATGGAGCCAAGGTACTGATTGCCACCAAATTGAGGCACGGGGACGCCAATACCATGATGGCAGAAGGGGGCATCCAGGCCGCTGCAAAAGGAGAGAAGGATTCTCCCTATTACCATTACCTCGATGTTTTGGGCGGAGGCCATTTCAAGAACGTCCCAGAGCTGGTCCATACTCTTGTGACAGAAGCCCCCGGTGTCCTGTCCTGGCTCGAAAGCCTCGGATGCATGCTCACTAAGTTTCCGGAAGGAAGAATGAAGGCACTCCACGGTGGAGGGACGTGCCGAAAGCGTATGTTTTATTCCGCCGATATCACCGGCGCTGAGATTATGAGGACTCTGAGGGATGAAGCAAAGAACCGGGCCGAGCATATCAAGGTCCTTGAATTTTCTCCAGCCGTGGAACTGATACTGAACGAACACGGGCACTGTGCGGGCGCCGTTCTCTACAACCTGGAGACGGAGGAGTATTTCATCGTAAGGGCAAAAGCAGTGGTCATGGCAACGGGAGGTTCCGGAAGACTCCATATTCAAAAATTTATGACGACCAATCATTACGGTGCCACAGGAGATGGGCTTGTCATGGGTTACCGGGCTGGCGTGAAGCTATGTTTCCTTCATACGGTCCAGTACCACCCAACTGGAGCTGTCTTCCCGGAGCAGGCGGAAGGTCTTTTGATTACAGAAAAGGTGAGGGGGGCAGGGGCCAATGTCCTCAATATCGACGGAGAACAATTCGTCAATGAACGGGAACCGAGGGATGTTGAATCCGCCTCTTTCATCCGTGAATGCACCAAGATAGGAAAGGGAGTGCCAACGCCAGCAGGGAAAGAAGGTGTCTGGCTCGATTCTCCGATGATCGAAATCCTTATGGGAGAGGGATCGGTGAAGCGAGAGTTTCCAGGCAAATTCATTCTATTCAAACGATACGGAATCGATATCTCAAAAGAGCCCATGCTCGTCTATCCCACCCTTCACTATCAGAACGGAGGTCTTGAATATAACAGCCGTTGCGAGACATCGATTCCAGGATTCTTTGCATCCGGCGAGGTTGCTGGCGGGGTCCATGGAGAGAACCGGTTGATGGGGAATTCCCTCCTCGATGTCTGTGTCTTTGGAAGGATTGCCGGAAGGATTGCTGCGTCCTACGTTAAAGAGAGAGCAAAGGAGGGGAAGCTCACCTTAGACCATGTTCGGAGATATCACAAGGAACTGGAAGAGGCGGGAATTATCACGGATCGGGTCGCTCCGATGATCCTTCCCGATTACTCGAATCCCAAAGTCCGGGAGCGCCAGCTCACTGCCCATTATGTAGGAACCATCCGGTAAAATTGGTATTAGCCTATCAAAAAGAGTTGGGCTCGCTCACCGAGCGAGCCTTTTTATAAAAATCCCTGTTGAATACCGCTGAGCTCTGCTGGGCGGATGAAAACAGGGTCGCCGAAGGCGAAATGGTTTAGCGGGTTGCTGAGAAACCCTAAATCACTGTCACTCCCGCGAAAGCGGGAGTCCAGAAAAGCTTGGAAGGACTGGATTCCTGCTTCCGCAGGAATGACAACATGGAAATAGGTTTTGAATTTTAATGCCCCGCAGCTCTGCTGCGGGGCAGTTTATTCGAATTTTCCCTGTCCGATTTTGTAACCTCTCGGGTCCGGTGAATTTTCCCATCTTCCATATCTTATTTGGCGGTAGTCAAGAGTAGCCTGTACTGATATAATCTGAGGCATCCAAATCAGGAGGTTTATCTCATGCCAGCCCTCATTTTTAGTAAGGTCCATTTCTTTTATTCACCCAATAAAGTTGTATTTGGCACGGATGCGATCAAGAGCTTAGGAAGTGAAGCACTGCAATTGGGAGCGAAGAAGGCTCTGATCGTAACCGACCCAGGGGTGGTTAAAGCTGATCTGCTCCAGCCTGTAAAATCCTCTCTTGAGTCAGCCGGGATTCAATCTATCGTCTATGACCGAGTCGAGCCGGAACCCCCTGCTCGTTGTGTGAAAGAGGCCACGAACCAATTCCTGTCAGAGAGGTGTGATGTCGTGATTGGGTTTGGGGGTGGGAGTGCCTTAGATGTGGCAAAAGGAGTTTCCCTCCTCGCGACGAATGGGGGAAATATATTGGATCTGTGCGGGATCGATCTTGTCAAGAAAAAAGGGGTTCCTAAGATCTTGATTCCTACGACGTCGGGGACTGGAAGCGAGGTCACCCGTGTCCTCGTTGTAACAGATGAAAAAAATAATACAAAGGAAGTGATTAACAGCATTCATTGCCTTGCGGATGTGACCATTGTCGATCCACTTCTAACGGTAACCGTGCCCCCGAAAGTGACAGCCGATTCTGGGATGGATGCACTGGTCCATTCCATCGAGACTTATGTTTCTGTAAATGCAACTCCCTTTTCAGATATCTTTGCTGAAAAAGCGATTCAATGGATCGGTAAATACCTTCCCATCGCATGGGCAAAAGGTTCAAATCTGGAGGCCAGGTATTTCATGTCTTTGGCTGCATTGTATGGTGGGACCGCTTTTGCCAGTGGAGGATTGGGAGCCGTTCATGCCCTGGCCTATCCCCTAGGGACAGAATATCACCTTCCCCATGGGCGATCGAACGCCATCATGCTTCCTCATATCATGAAATTTAATCTTTCGGGCAATCCGGAAAAGTATGCGAATGTTGCAGCTTTCATGGGGAAAGGCACAGAGGGGCTCCCGGCTGTGAAGGGAGCTCTATTGGCCATCGAAGCGATTCAAGAACTTCTGGAGACCCTCCAGATTCCTTATCGCCTACGCGACTATGGAGTTTCCAAAAAGGACTTTCCGAAATGTGTCGAAGGGGCAATGAGGTTTGCGAGGCTTTTCGTTCCTAACCCGAGGGACCTCAGGGAAGAAGACGTGCTTTCTATCTATGAGCAAGCCTATTAAAAAAACGAAGTGTCATTGCGAGGAGTAAAACGACGAAGCAATCTGATATAAGATGTTATTAAACGGCATACCCCCGAAGAATCTCAATCAGATCCTTCGGGCGTTGCCCTCAGGATGACCGCTTGGTAATAGGAAGAGCGGTCATTTTGGAATCCCTTCAGAACTCCACCCCCTCAAGGCATAATAATCCTGGAGCATCTTCTGGAAGTCTTCTCTTCGGATCGTCTTTTCATCTTTTCCCAGGGGCTCATCAAAAAATCTCTTGGGAAGAGTGTCGTCCTTGGCCGTGATGCCTTCGCGGAGGTTAAACTTTCGAGTCTCATTCTGAATGTTAGATGAAATCTTCCTCAGTCCCTTTTCATCCAGCTTGAGTCCAGTTGTTAGCTCAACGATTGTAGCAAGGTAATTCCAGTCCCAATAGATATCCCTGTAAAACCGGCACAAGATAAGCGAATCATGAATATTGAAGCGGTCTTCGAATTCAAGAAAGAGTTTGGCTTTTCCTTCCACCTGATCCGTTGGAATCATTCCGGCGAGTTCTGCTTTATAGAAGGTTGACCGCAGGTGGCAAGCTCCCCGATCTGAAGTTGCACAGGCAAGTCCCATACCTTTTAAAATTCTTGGATCGTAGCCCGCAGGATCAAGCCCTTTCACATGGATGGCCACGTCTTCCATTCCCCAGGCTTTGGCCGCATGGCGAATCCCCTCTGCCAGAATGGCTCCAATTGCTTTTTTGGATGAGATATCTTGAAGGAGCTGGGCAATCTTATCCACATCCCCCCATTTAATCTTTTCCTGAATTCGGCCCGTCTCCGAAGCCTCCATGGCAAAGGCACAGAGACTTCCGGCTGAGATCGTGTCCATTCCCAGTCGGTCACAGATATCATTAAGGTAAGCAATCTCCTCAATTTCATGGACCATGCACAGGCCGCCGAAGGCATAGATCGTCTCGTATTCAGGGCCCTCGATCTTCAGCCCTATGTGTCTTCCTTCTTTGATCTCACTTAGATTTCCACAGGCCATGAAGCAGCGGAGGCAAGCAGTGGGTCTCACCTGGCAACGCTCCAGGAGTGCCTCTGCACTGATCTTCTCCCATCCCTCGAAGGTTCCGAGGTGCCAGTATTTAGATGGAAAGCCTCCGACGGCATTGCTCATGGCAACCAGCATGGGTGTACCCAGCCGCCTGTAGTTTTGAGCACCAGGAGTATCCTTGCCCCTTTCTAGAGTCTCTTTTGCAAACTGCTGTATCTGATCAGGATGGGCCTGTTCTCGTTTCTTCTCCCCATGGAAGGCAATGGCTTTGACCTTTTTCGATCCCATCACGGCACCGACACCGGTTCTTCCAAGAGATCGCCAATAGTCATTTTCAATAACAGCATACCGGACGAGATTCTCTCCTGCCGGGCCAATGACGAGTGCAGCAGCACCTTTTTGGTTGACTCTTTTCAAAACCTCATCCTCTGTAAAGTAAGTATCTTTCCCCCAGAGGTCTTTTGCATCATGAAAGGTAACCTTTTGATCGGGGATCTCAACCCACACTGGTTCGTTCGATGCCTCTTCCAGGATAAAGGCATCATAACCCGTCCGACTCATAGGCTCAGCAGCTTTGCCACCCGAATAGGATTCCGAGAAGATACCCGTAAGAGGAGATTTTGTGAAAACCCCATGCCTGCAGGACCCGTAGATCCGGCTGTCGGTAGCTGGGCCAACACAGAAGATAAGCTTGTTCTTTGGGGATAGAGGATCAACTCCTGGAGGATTCTCCTTTATGAGTAAATAGGTGCCGAGTCCCTTTCCACCTAAGTGCGTTTCGTATACTGAATCAGGAATCGTCTCTTCTTGGAAGGTCTTCGTATTGAGGTTGATTCTCAGAATTTTGTTAAAAAAGCCTTTCATTCTTCATTGCCCCTTCCAGAAACTGGATTTGTTGATCATAGGCCGATCCCCTCTTAAGGCCGTGAACTTACCTATTCACACATTCATCTCCTTTTCCTCTTCGGTAATGCATTCATCCAAGATCTTGACCGCCTCATCGATCTCCTCTTTCTGGATAATGAGGGGAGGAGCAAATTCCAGCGCCTGCCCCATCGTTTTGATGATCAACCCCTTTGTTTTCGCCCGGCCGATAAGGCGAAGGGTCCGGTTGGGAGGGAAGGGAGTCTTCTTCTTTTTGTCCAATGTAAAATCGAGAGCTGCCCACAGCCCTGTTCCTCTGGCTTCACCTACGGTTGGATGGGATTCAAGGGCTTTTAGGCGCCCCAGAAAATATTCTCCCATTTTGTATGAATGTTCAATGAGATTCTCCCTTTGCATGATGTCGATGTTTTTCAGGGCTGCTGCACAGGCCACGGGATGGTTCGAATAGGTATGAAGATGATGGAAAATTTCAATGGGCTCCATGACCACATCGGTCACCCCCACTCCCCCAAGAGGGATATATCCACTGGATATCCCCTTTGCCATGGTGATCATGTCCGGCTGTATGTCGAAATGGTCGATTCCAAACCATTTGCCCGTTCTTCCAAATCCACAGATGACTTCATCGATGATGAGAAAGATTCCATATCGATCGCAGATTTCCCGGACGATTTTCCAATATTCTTTTGGAGGGGCATACGCACCAAAGCCCTGCTGGATGGGTTCGCCGATAAAGGCGGAGATCTGCTCGGGATCTTCAAATTGGATGGTGCGCTCAATATCTCTCGCGCAGGCAATATCACAGTGAGGGTAGGAGAGATGGAGCGGGCAGCGATAACAGTAGGGGGATTCCACGAAGATCGTCCCCGGGGCAAGGGGTTCCATGATCTGTCGCATGGGGAAGACCGTGCCAAGAAGATTCAATGCTCCGCCGGTCACCCCGTGATAAGCTCCCCGTCTGGAAATGATTTTATAACGTTTCCTGTCCCCCTTGAAAAAATGGTGATGCTTGGCCAATTTGATCGCCGATTCCACGGCCTCCGAACCACTGGAGACGAAAAAGAATTGATTTATTTTTCCGGGTGCGATTTCGGTTAAGAGGTTGGAGAGTTTGATTGCGGGCAGATTAGCGTAATCCATCGGAGTAAAATAGCAAAGGTCGCAGATCTGGTCGTAGACAGCCTGGGCAATTTCCTTACGGCCATAGCCCACATGGACGGGGCGGGTCATCCCTGCTTCAAGATCCAGGTAACTTCTTCCATCCTGGTCGAAGACCCGAACGCCTTCTCCTCTCATCATCACTGTGACACCTTCCTTGATTCGGTCCCTGTGAGTCCTGGCCAAAATGAGATGAGATAAATGATCCTTTTTGTTTTTATTAACTTCCATTCCTTTTATCCTCAAAAGGGATTTTAGCTGAGAAAACGGTGGGGTGGGTGGGCGCCTTCATCGATTATCTGCCAAGGTAAGCCTTCTTCACATGAGGGTGATCGATCAAGGTGGAGGCCTCACCTTCGAGTATCATTCTGCCGGTCTCCAGCACGTAAGCATAGTTTGCCACTTCGAGGGAGCGGTAGGCATTCTGTTCAACGAGCAAAATCGTCTGTCCCTGGCGATTTAGCTGGAGGACGACGTCAAATACGGCATCGACAATAATCGGGGCAAGTCCTAAGGAAGGCTCGTCAAGAAGAAGGATTTTTGGATCTGACATGAGGCCCCGGCCAATGGCCAACATCTGTTGTTGGCCGCCCGATAGAGTGCCCCCCGCCTGATCTTGACGTTCTTTCAAAATAGGAAACAATTCAAAAACGTTCTTAAGTAATTGCTCAGCACGCTTCTGATCTTTGAGGGGAAGGGCCCCCATTTTCAGGTTTTCAATCACCGAAAGATGTGGAAAGATCCGCCGGCCCTCCGGGACATGGGAAATTCCCATCCTTGCGATTTGGTGGGGAGGAAGTTGATCAATCCTCTGATCATTTAAAGAAATGGTTCCTGATTTGGGGTGAACCACTCCGGAGATGGTCTTTAAGGTGGTGCTCTTCCCAGCGCCATTCGACCCGACGATGGAGACAATCTTTCTCTCATGGACAGACAGAGAGATATCCCATAGGGCCGTGGCAATGTCGTAACTGACGGTGATGTTCTTAATGTCGAGCACTGTAACGCTCCCCAAGGTAAGCTCGAATCACTTCCTTATTGTTTACAATTTGATCGGGTATATCTTCAGCGATCTTTTGCCCATAATCCAGAACGGCGATTCGGTCGCACAGAGACAAGATGACATCCATAATGTGCTCGACAACGATAAGCGTGAGCTCTCGGGTTCGCAATGACCGGATCAATTCGATCGCTGCCTTCACCTCAGACGGAGTGAGGCCCGCCATCACCTCGTCCAGGAGGAGGAGGGATGGCTTCGTGCCTAGGGCACGGGCTAATTCGAGTCGCTTCCGATCCTCCAGAGTCACGTTAGCCACCTGTGTGTTTCCCTTATCATCCAGTCTCACCAATTCCAGGATCTCCCAGGCCATCTTTCGTGACTCCTTCAACGAAGAAGCACGAATAAAAGTACTGACCATGACGTTTTCCAAGACCGTCATTTTCGTAAAAGGAGCAGGGATCTGGAACGTCCTTCCGATCCCGAGCTCAGCGATCCGATGAGGATGGAGGCCGGTGATATTCTTCCCCTCAAAGGTTACCCTTCCTGAATCCGGGGTGTAGACTCCATTGACGAGGTTAAAGAAGGTCGTCTTTCCGCTCCCATTCGGACCGATGATGCCAAGGACCGTTCCTTTCTCCACGGTCAGGGAAAGGTGGTTGATCGCTGTAACTCCGCCAAAGGATTTTACGAGGTCATTCGATTGTAAGATCATCGTCTTACCATTTAAAGGTTTTCCTCAGTTGGCTCACGGCCTCTCGGGGAGAAAGGAAACGAGATTCCATGAGGCCGATAAGTCCATTCGGGATGAAAAGCACGACGGCACAGATTGCCACACCGATAATCACAAGGTAGAATGTCCCTTCCCCCCAAAACAACCACAAAATACGTTGGAGCAGCTGCACGACCACGGCCCCTAAGAAAGGCCCCCAGAGAGACCCAATCCCTCCGAGGAAGGCCATCACGACCATAAAGTCCGTGAGTTGGGCCCCCAAGACACTGTCCGGGTGGATATAGGTGACCCAATAGGCATAAATACCCCCCAGAACTCCCGGAAAAAATGCGCTCAAGGCGAAGGCCTTCATTTTGATCGACACCGTATCTACCCCGACCATCTCAGCGGCTTCCTCATGCTCTCTAATGGCCAGCAACTTATATCCAAACCGGGCTCGCTCCAGGAGAAAATGGGTTGTCAAGTAGGTTAAACCTGTCACGGCGAGCATAACATAATAAAAGTAGCGGAGATTGAGAAACGAAGGAAGCTGTAAGCCAAAAGCTCCACCTGTGACATCGAGGATGGTGGCAATCTGGCGTACCATTTCACCAAATGCCCAGGTGGCGATGGCGAAATAGGCCCCGCGCAAGCGCAGAGTCGGATAGCCGATGATCACCGCCAGGAGAGAAGCCAGGATTCCTGAAAACAGGAGTCCTATTCCGAAGGGCCATCCGAGCTTGACCATCATCAGGCCAGTCACATAAGATCCCAATCCGAAGAAGGCCCCATGACCGAAGCAGAGGTACCCCGTGTACCCTCCTATGATGTTCCAACTCTGCGCCAAACCAGCCCACATCAAGACTTCCGTGGCGATTCGGATCCAGAGGGGGGAGGCCAACCATGGAAGGATTAAGCAGATCACGAGGAGGAGACCGAGTGGCGTAAAACGCCAAACGGACGGCACTGGAACAGCCTGAGCTTTGCTCGCCTGCAATTCCATCAAATACCTCTTCGTAAGATTCCTTTAGGGGTGATTAGCAGCACCCCATACATGACCATGAAGAGAGCGACGAGGGTATAGCGCCCACCAATATAGACTCCGACAAAAGACTGTAAGAGGCCCAGGACAAGGGCCGCTATGATAACTCCCGGCACATATCCCATGCCTGCCAGAACAACAACAAAGAAGGCCAACGTACAGTACTTCGCTCCCATGGCTGCATGGATGGAGAAGAGCGTTCCGATCAGGACACCGGACATTCCAGTGACGCCCGCGTAAAGGCTGTAGACAAGCCCTCCAATCTTCCGGACATCGGCTCCTAAGAGGTTCGCTGTATCCCTGTCCTGGGCCGTGGCCCGGATGATGATCCCAAATTTTGTTTTGTACAGGAAGATCATAAAAAGGATCGTCACCAAGATCCCAAAGACGAAACCAGCGAAACGAAGAGCTGGAATCGTAAGAACTCCGATTGAGATACTCTTGCCGGATAGCCACGTTGTAATGGATTGGATGTGATAACCCCAGACTGAGAGAGCCCCTCCTTTGGCCAAAATGGAGAGACCAAAAGTAAACACCAGTCCCATGATGACTGGATTATGGCGTTTCCCACTCACCGCACGATAAATGAGAGGGTAAATCATCCAACCGACCCCACAGAAGATAAGAAAGATGATAGGCAAGTAGATCATGGGGTCATACCCAAAGTAGCGAACCATGATATAGCCGGTGTAGGCACCCAACATGACCCACTCGCCTACCGCAAAGTCAACGATATGCATCACCCCAAAACAGAGGGAGAATCCGATGCCAACAACGATGATGAGGCCTCCGATCAGGAGTCCATCAATGAGCATTTGCAGGAAGAGTTCCACGATCTACCTCAGATCATTGAGCTAAATGACCCCTCACCCTCTCCTCCATCCTCCGTAGCAAGCTACTGCCCTGGACGGGCCATGGGGGGAGAGGGATGGGGTGAGGGGAGGATTACCTTTTGTCCCACGAGGGGGTTGGATACTTGGGCGCCACTGCCCGAAGTTTCCCAGGTCCCACTTCGACTGTTTTTCCTCCCTGGTATTGAAGAGCCACGGGTTGCAGTCCTGCGTTACAGTGATAGGAATCTCCCTCCGCCGCAAACTTAATCTGTCCGTAGAAGGTCATAATATTCAGTTTTTCCAATGCACCGATAAGCGCATCTTTCTGGGCATCAGTCAGTGGAGGAGTCGCCTTGATCATGCGCAGGGCTTCTTGAAATGCGATGCCCGCTGCCGTTGAACCAGCTTCTGTGTAGTCGGGATCTGTCTTGAACTTGGCGACAAAAGCATCAGCATATTCCTTTGTCGTTTTGAAAAGGATGGTCGACTGGTGCTTCATATTGGGCGTCCAGACGGCGTTCCCAAAGACGTATTCGCAATCCTTGCCCAACCCCTTGCGAAAATCCGGGGTGGTCATCCCGTAATGCTGGACAAAGGCCTTAGGGTTGAATCTCAACTCTTTGGCAATCTTCATCATTTCGATGGCCGCCTTCTCATGATTGCCCATGGCGAAGATGTCAGGGTTGACAGCCTTAATCGAAGTGATGGCAGGAGTGTAGTCACTTCCTTCGGGGACGATTTCATACTTGAGCACCTTCAGTCCCAATTTTTCAGAGGCCGCCTTGAACGCCTCTGCCGTAAATTTAGAGAACGGGTCATCGATTCCCAAGATGGCAATGGTTTTAGGCTTGGGTGCGACGTCCTGAGCGAGCGTCTGGATGATCCCCTGGGCTGTGAGGTTGACCGATGGGATTGTGCCGAAGGTATATTTAAATTTCCTTAGCCATATTAAAGGAGACTCTGCCGATCCTGTAATGTGGGGCATCTTGTATTTCTCGGTAATGGGCGCGAGAGCTAAGGTGGGGCCGCTCGCATAGGGTCCCAGGATGAAGTCAACTTTTTCCTGCGTGATCAGACGTTCACCTGCGACGGCTGCCGTGGCTGGCGTGCTCTGATCGTCCGCGTAAACGAGTGTAACCTTATACTTCTTTCCTCCAATTTCAATTCCACCGAGACTATTGAGCGTGTCGGCCCACATGTCGTAGCCACGTTTCGTGACCGTTCCTCCAAAAACGAGCTCACCGGACAGAGAGGTCACAACCCCTACCTTAAAGAAATCTCTCTTTTCCTGGGTCTGTGCCGATTGAGGCGTGGTTAGGCTAATAAAAATGACCAGGCATACGATGAAAGCTGAAACGAGCCATTCTCTGAATAATCGCTTTTCCATAATGAAACCTCCTCTCTTTGTATTCGCTGCTTCTCTTTGTCCTCTCTTCGAATCTCCCTGAGCATCACCTCCTTAAAGGATCTTTAAGGGTCTTGAGTGGGCTGAAGTTCGCCTAAGCTCTCCTCGATGATCGACAATCCTTTTTCGAGTTGTTCATCGGGGATGACAAGAGGCATCAGAGGTCGAATGATGTTCGAGTGGGTGCCGGCGGAAATCATGATCAGTCCCTTCTCGCGGCAACGATTCACCAGTTGCTTGGTAAAGGCAGTGGCCGGTTCCTTTGTCTTTCGATCCACGACCAATTCCATGCCCACCATGGCGCCCAAACCGCGGACATCCCCTACCACGGAAAAACGCCCCTGAAATTCTCTAAATCTTTGTAAGACTCTTTTCCCTATCTTCTCTGCTCTCGATATGAGACCCTTCTTCTCAAACTGTTCAAGTACCGCAAGGGCTGCGCGACATGCCACCGGATTGCCCCCATAGGTTCCACCCAAGCCCCCGACCTGTGGATGGTCCATCAACTCCGCCTTCCCAGTGATGGCACTGAGCGGCAACCCTGCAGCCATTGATTTGGCCATCACCACAATATCTGGTTGTACCTCATAATGCTCCATCGCAAACATTTTAGCTGTCCGACCAAAGCCCGTTTGAATCTCATCAGCAATGAAGACGATCCCATTCTCCTGACAGATTTTGTTAAGGACTTTAAAATACTCTTTCGGAGGAACGACAAACCCTCCTTCACCCAGCACCGGCTCTACAATCAAAGCAGCAACCTGCTCCCCAGAGATGTGAGTATGGAAGAAATCCCTTAAAAAATAGGCGCAGTGAAGTTCGCAAGATGGGTATTCAAGACCAAATGCACATCGGTAGCAATAGGCATAAGGCATCCGATAAATTTCCGGGGCATAGGGTGCAAAACCAAATTTGTAGGGCTTCATTTTACTCGTTAAGCTTAAGGCTAAAAGGGTTCGACCATGGAAGGCGTCCTCGAAGGCGATGGTCGCCGGTCTGCCCGTGGCATGGCGTGCAATTTTGATCGCATTCTCTACAGCCTCTGCGCCGCTATTGGCGAACATCGTCTTCTTAGGAAAGTCCCCCGGTGTCATGGCATTGAGTTTCTTGGCGAGCTCCACATAGGGTTCATACATCACCACATGGAAACAGGTATGAAGGTATTTGTGGATCTGATCCTCGATGGCCTTCAGCACCTCTTCATCACAGTGACCCACATTCACCACACCAATCCCTCCAGCAAAGTCGATATATTCCTTCCCCTCCACGTCGGTAATAATCGCACCTTTCGCCTTTTCGGCAAATATCGGATGGGTGTTAAAGGGGCCCTGGGGAATATGTTTGTTTCTTTCATCCAGTAATGATTTATTGCTTTTCATTGCTTATACCTCATTAATCGAAATAAAATGCTTCTCCTTAACTTTTTGATTTAGTATCTTGATATCAAAAGGCAATTTTTTTATCAAGTATTTTTTTAGTTTTAGAGGAGAAAAGAAGAAAAGCTCTTCTTTCAATTTAAGATCTTATAAAATTCGCTTTTAATCTCAATTACTTTCATCTGTCATGGTTGCTATATCTTCTCTTTTTTCCCTTACGCCTAGGATCAGAGGCGATACCAAAATAAATAAGCCGAGGATTAAAAGTATCGCTGACAAAGGTCTGAGAAAGAATATAGAAAAATTACCAAGGGATATAAATAAAGACTTACGCAGATTATTCTCTAAAAGAGCTCAGAGGGCGAAGGCCAAGACCGACGAAGGTTCCTTCGTTTATTGCAATTTTTCTGGTTACCTCAAGAGTATTCATGGGGGTATAGGGAAGATAGGAGGCGGGACCGTACCCCTCCGTATAGGAAACAAAAGACCGATTTCTCAAAAAGAAACGCTTACTAAGCCCTAAGCCCATTTCCCTTGAATGGGAAAATTGCAGAACTTGCATTTTCCATTGATTAAATTCATCTCAAGAACATCAAAGTGCGTTCGGTAAATGATTCTCCGATTGCACGAAGGGCAGTAGGTGGAATTGTGAGTATGACCCGGAACATTCCCAATATAAACATATTTTAGTCCTTTTTTCTTTGCAATCTCATAAGCAGATTCCAGAGTCGAGATTGGGGTAGGTGGAAGTTGAGTCAATTTGTAATCTGGGTGAAACCTTGTGAAATGGAGGGGGTTATCGACTCCTAAATTCTCTCTGATCCATTGGCACATCTGTTCGATCATTTTTGGATCATCGTTTAAAGTCGGAACGATGAGATTGACAATCTCCAACCACACCCCTTCTTTTTTGACCGTCATGAGGGATTCGAGAACGGGCTTCAAGGTTGCCGAGCTGACCTCTTCATAAAACTTTTCGCTAAAACCTTTAAGATCGATCTTGACGGCATCAAGGACCGTCAGAAGCTTCATGAGGGGTTCTCGATTGATGTACCCATTTGAGACGATCGAAGTCTTAAACCCCATGGGTCTAGCCATGGACGAGATTTCATAAAGATACTCATAGTAAACGGTTGGTTCTGTATAGGTGAAAGAGATGGAATTCAGTTTTTG
>Ga0299912_10003058_pt1 | contig 13726 bp, 14 predicted proteins | sample RVTome_2_FD_207667 | JGI IMG/M metagenome (GOLD analysis project Ga0299912, IMG submission 207667) | Soil microbial communities from uranium-contaminated site in the Upper Colorado River Basin, Wyoming, United States - RVT95D214 (version 2) ...
GAGAGGTAGCCCGCCTCACTTGATCCCCGGGTAGGCCGCTTGAGGTAGCGCGCAAGCGTTATCCCAGATAAATGACCGTCGCCCGTTCGGGTACAGAACTCGGCTTATAGACCTGCCTTTGTATGAAGATTATTTTTGGAGATATTTAAATGGACTTGAAATGGGTAGTTGCCGATGAAACCCATGTCGAAGAAGCAAGAATATTAGCTGACAAGTTTTCGATACCCTATATAGCGGCCAAGATCCTGTGCCGGCGCGGTATTATTACGCCGGAACAAGCCGATCAATTTTTAAATCCCAGTTTGAAAAACCTTTTCGACCCATTTCTTATGCATGGCATGAGAGAGGGTGTCGACCGCGTTATCAAAGCGTTGAAGAACAACGAAAGGATAATGATCTACGGCGATTATGATGTCGACGGTATCACCAGCGCGTCGCTGATGTTTCTGGTACTGAACCGTCTGGGCGCCGATGTTTCATATTATTTGCCAAATCGTTTGGTTGAAGGCTACGGTATCTCCGAGGATGGTCTGGAGGAAGCTGTCAAACGTAATATCAACCTGTTAATTTCGGTCGATTGCGGCATAACGGCTATCGCCGAGGTTGAAATCGCGCGCAGTAAAGGGATCGACTGCCTGATCACCGATCATCATGAGCCGGGTGCGGAATTGCCAAAAGCCTCCGTCATTATCAATCCCAAGCTCGATCCGCCGGAAACGCCGGGCCGAGAGATGTCGGCGGTCGGCGTCGCTTTCAAATTCGCCCAGGCGCTGTATCGTTCGCTAAACCAGGACGAAACTGAACTCGAACAGCATCTCGATCTGGTAGCTATGGGCACCGCCGCTGATATCGTGCCTTTGGCCGATGAGAACCGTATCCTGACAAAATTCGGTTTGGACCAACTGGCCAAGACCAACAAACCGGGACTCAAGGCGTTGATATTCATAGCCGGCGTGATGGGACGTAAAATCGGAACCGGCCAAGTAGTATTCATACTGGCCCCAAGAATTAATGCCGTAGGCCGGCTCGGTGACGCTCAAAAAGCAGTGAAACTTCTCACTACCAAAGACGAGACCCAGGCCAATGCCATCGCCAGAGTTCTCAACGCCGAGAACAAGCGGCGCAAAGACCTCGATGTGCACACGCTCAATGAAGCCTTATTGCAAATCGAGGAAAAAGTAAATCTCAAGACCGACCGGGCGATTGTGCTGTCATCGGTGGGCTGGCATCAGGGGGTAATCGGAATCGTTGCCTCGCGGATTGTCGAGAAATTCAATCGGCCTACCGTGATGATCGCGATTGACGGCGGTGAGGGCAAAGGTTCGGCCCGTTCGATACCGGGTTTCCATCTGTATGAGGCATTACGCGAATGCGACAATTATCTGATCCGATATGGCGGACACAAGTACGCCGCCGGCTTGTCAATCGATCCGGCCAATATCGAACCGTTTCGCGAAAAGCTCAACCAGGTGTCATCCCGTATGCTCACGGATGAAGACCTGGTGCCCAAGCTGGAAATCGATGCCGAACTTGAGTTGGAATCGGTCGATGACAATCTGGTTAATGTGCTGGAGCAGTTCGCGCCGTTTGGCCCTCATAATATGCGGCCGGTATTCGTTACCTATCAATGCGAGGTGGTGGGCATGGCGCATAAGGTGGGCAGCAATCATCTCAAGTTTAAAGTCCGGCGCGGCGGCCTGATATATGACTGTATCGGCTTTGGTTTCGGTGAATTTCTAAACAAAATGCATACCCGCCCGACTTTCGTTGATATAGTTTACGTGCTGGAATTTAACAGCTGGAACGGTGCTGACAAAGTTCAGCTTCGTATAAAAGATATAAAGCTCAGCGGCTAAATTTGCCGCCGAGCTGTTTAAATTTACAGTTTTCCAAATATTTTTTTATGTTCAGATAGTTTACAAGGAACCATGATTTGCCCGATAGGCTACGCAACGCTAAATTATTACGGGCACGAGGTCCGACGCAACTTTCTAGTGGGAATGGGATCGGCGCTTAATTGAAGTTCAAAGCCGCAGTCAATTGTATTGTCAGCCGGCAAATTGTCAAAGACTATATCATTTGCCTTGAAACCATTGTATATAGTCATATTGGTATGATCAGAAAGTATTTGACGATCCGGCCCATCGAAAATTTGAAAAAACCTATTTGGTAATAGCTTATTAAGTTTTAATATTTTGCGCCAGGGCATATTTTGTCCTTTTCCCTGGAAGCATACGCTATTTGCTTTGCTTTGACAAGCGATCTTGTACCATCTTAGGAATTTACTTTTTCATCTTGGGGTATCTAAAAGCGTATAATTTTATTTGACAAAAAACCAAATATAAGATACAAATTTCGTGAAAAGATATATCAATTATGGTTTGGCATATCTGCGCAAAGAGGGGGCAAATATGATAAATACCAAACAAATTAATCTAATTGTAGAGGATGTGGATAAAGCCGCACAGCGTTTTTGTGAAAAAACTCAAAAACGTGAGTTACCACGCGGCCGATTTAGCCGGTTTTACCGGAATCTACTGGCTCTAAAAAGCAAAATAATAGCCAAACGGAATTGAATTAATGGTCTGTTAGTTTTTTAGAGGTAACCTCGTTTCCAGATACAACAAAAATGTTTACAATAAATATTCAATAACTTATATATCACTCCATGTCCGATATGATGCAATTTGGCGATCAGGAAACAGCCTTTTCCGGTTCATCAGGGACAGGCGAGGGCGGCGATAAAACTAATTGGGCGGTAAGGCTTAAACGGATAATATTCTCGTTTCGGCCGGAAGAATTTATCGCCGCGGTGGCTTTTTTTCCGATGGCTTTGCTGACTATAAAAGCTTATCTGTATTTCAAAGCGCAAGGCCATGTGCCTAACGTATTTAAAGGCGATATGCAACGTCTTATCGCGGTTGTCATAATAATCATAATAGCTTACATTATCACACGTTTGAAGTATAAAAATACGGCGCTATTATTCCTTCGGGATATGCTGCCGTTCGGCTATTGTCTGGCGATTTATACTAACCTCCACGATACCGTGCATTTCGCCAATCCCAATGATATTCACGATACGTTGATCGCTATTGACCAATGGCTGTTTGGAGTTCAACCCTGTGTCTGGAGCCAGCAGTTTATCAGACCCTGGCTGACCGAGTTTTTCTCATTTTGTTATATGATATTTTTCCTGTTCGCGCCGGCGGTGGCGGTGGTTTTATATTTTAGCAAAAAAAAGCGTGAGTTCAGGGAAACTCTGGTTACGGTGATACTGTGTTTCTATTGCGGTTATCTGCTTTATATCATTTTCCCGGCGGCGCCGCCCAGGTTGACATTAATTCACATGTACTCGGTCGGTTTCGATGGCACACCGTTGGCCTCGATTGCCGAAAAAGCTATAAATATCCTGCCGCGGGAATCGCGTTGCGCGTTTCCATCCCTGCATAGCGCGGTGACCTTACTATCATTAATCTTTGCCTGGAAATACACGAGGTTGACGTTTTGGCTGATGCTGCCTTTTTGTATCGGCTTGTTTCTTTCGACAATTTATCTGCGGCATCATTATGTGATCGATTTGCTGGCCGGCTGGGCATTTATGATACCGGTGCTTATCTACATTCCCAAATTCGATCGCTGGTGGCAGCATCAAATGGCCAGATACTCGCCTCAAAACGCGATCAGGTTTTAAAATAAATTATGGATTTTCAAAAAGTAATTGATAATTCATACAGACAGGAACTATTGCTATCCGGTATAGGTTTGCTAAAAAGATATTGGGTTATCAAGGATTAAATATACTTCTTAAACGGGAAATAAATGACCATGCTTAAAGCGGCGTTTAACGCGGTGGGCTGCAAGCTCAATCAGTACGAAATTCAGGCGATAGCCGAAGCGCTTGAACCATGTGGCTTCCAGATAGTGCCTTTCTCCGATAAAGCGGACCTGTACGTAATCAATACCTGCACTGTCACGGGCAAAGCCGACTATACTTCCCGGCAGATGGTCAGGCGCGCTATACGTAAAAATCCATCAGCCAAAGTGATCGTTACCGGCTGTTATGCTGAATTGGAGCCGGAATTAAATCAATCCTTGGGCGATGACGTTGTTGTTATAGGTAACGTCGATAAAACCGCTATTCCACGGACCGTTTTAAGTATGTTCGGTATTAGTTCTCATGAACCGCTGGTCGGCAAACCGATTACCCGGATGAATGGCCACAGTCGGGCGTTTATTAAAATTCAGGAAGGGTGCCGGGAAAAGTGCACTTATTGTGTTATCTGGAAAGCCCGGGGCAAGCCGGTATCGCGGAAACCTGAACATATAATTGATGAAATAAACGCTCTATATGAAAACGGTTACCGGGAGGTGGTTTTAGCCGGTGTGCATATCGGCAAGTATAAAAATCAGTTGAATTTTCACGAGCTTCTAAAAACCATAATTAATAATACCGATATACCCAGGCTAAGGCTGTCATCTTTGAAACCCAATGAATTCAAAGATGAAATAATCGATTTGATTGCCGCGGAAAAAAGGATTTGCCCGCATGTGCATCTGCCGATACAATCAGGCGATGATGCGATACTGAAGCTGATGGGTAGAAAGTATAAGTCCGGTTTTGTCAGTAAGTTGGTTAATCGTTTGGTCGAAGCCAGGCAAGGCATTACGATAGGGGCTGATTTCATAGTGGGATTTCCGGGGGAGAGCGACAATCATTTCGAGAGCACGGTTTCCCTGGTGAAAGAAAACCCGATAAATCATCTGCACGTATTTTCCTATTCCGACCGCCCGGGAACGCCGGCGTCAGCGTTTGCTGATAAGGTGTCTCCGGAGGATAAATTCAGAAGAAGCGCTCGGCTGAGAAGAATCGGCGGCAAGAAGAAAGTCGAACATGCCCGAAGTTTTATTGGCAAGACACTTGATATAATAGTGGAAGACAGACAGAAATCCGGTTTGTTGGCCGGTATATCGGGGAATTATCATAAAGTTGAATTTGCCGGCGATCCTTCTTTTCGTGGAAAGTATATTTATATATATATTAATTCATTCAAGAAAGATGCTTTGGTCGGAGATGCTAACAGTGTCAAGCTCATAAAAAAAGATTGACAACAATTTTCACCTATGTTATTTTCGGGTCTAATATTTTGGAAAGATGGGAGAAAAGTGATAGTTTGGGAATATCGGTCAACTTCAGATTGTGAAAATTATCACACGTTATAATTATGCACGAAACCTTATTTCCAATTTTGATTCTGGCGATGTTGACAACCGTAACAGTTGTCGCTATGCTCTATCTGCCGGAGATATTGGCGCGTAAAACTGTCAGCGCGCGGAAGTACGGCGCTTACGAATGCGGTATCGTGCCGGTCACCGACGCGCAGGAACGCTTCCCGGTGAAATTCTTCTTAATTGCTATAGATTTCGTCGTATTCGATGTCGAAATTGTTTTTCTATATCCCTGGGCTATAGTCTATAAAGATCTCTCTCTATATGGGTTTTATTCTATGGGCGTGTTTTTAATATTCCTTATTTTGGGTTTTGTTTATGTGGTTGGCAAGGGAGGTTTGAAATGGGAATAGAAGAATACGTCCCGGATGGTATCATGCTGACAACGCTGGAAAAGGCGGTTGGCTGGGCGCGCAGTTCCTCGATGTGGCCTTTAGGTTTTGGGCTAGCTTGCTGCGCTATTGAAATGATGTCGACTTTCGCCTCCCGCTATGACCTGGCCCGTTTCGGGATGGAAGTGATGAGAGCGTCACCCCGCCAAGCCGATCTGATGATCGTTGCCGGCCGGTTGTCGGTTAAGATGGCTCCGATTATCAAGCAGCTTCATGAGCAGATGCCTAATCCGAAATACGTTATTTCGATGGGGGCTTGCGCCTCCTGCGGCGGCATATTTAACAATTATGCAATTGTTCAGGGCGTTGATAGAGTTATTCCGGTAGATATATATGTGCCGGGCTGTCCGCCCCGGCCCGAGCAGCTAATCGATGGCATACTCAAATTGCATGCCAAGGTCAAACAGGAAAAGCTGAAGAAGAATAATTAATGCTGGTAGATCAGATAAAAGAGTATCTGGAAAGTAGCCGATCCGCCGATTTTGAGTCTATTGAGATTGTCCGAGGCGATTTGATCGGCAGAGTCAAGGTCGATAAATTGGTTGAACTTTGCAGATATTTGAAAAATGACCGTGACCTGGAATTTAATTTCCTGTCGATGATAACTGCTGTTGATTATCTGCGGACCAGGGCCAAACGATTTGAAGTGGTTTATTCGCTTTTTTCGATAATCCATCACCATCGGATTACACTTAAATTAGCTGTAAATGAGACGGAACAGGTTCCCAGTTTGACTCCTTTGTGGGATTCGGCTAATTGCCAGGAACGAGAAGTGTTCGACATGTTTGGCGTAGTATTCTCAGGACACCCGAATCTGAAACGGATATTAATGGATGATGATTGGGTTGGCTATCCTCAGCGCAAGGATTTTCCTTTAACCTATGAAACTCCCGAATTCAGCCATAACCGCGATAAAATAGATCTCGCTAACAGAACGCCGCGTGAGGGGGAAAATTGAGCGCCAAAGTCATGACATTGAATGTCGGGCCGCAGCATCCGGCGACACATGGCGTTTTGCGCGTGCAAATCGATCTTGACGGCGAAACTATTTTGCGCGCCGAGCCGATAATCGGTTATCTTCACACCGGCATCGAAAAGAACATGGAAGCCAAGACTTATACGCAGGCTATCACCATGACCGACAGAATGGATTACCTGGCGCCAATGTCGAATAATTTGGTTTATGTGCTGGCGGTTGAAAAATTGATGGGCGTGGAAGTGCCGCTAAAAGCCCAATATATACGTGTTCTACTAACGGAGTTGACCAGAATTAATTCACATCTTGTTTGGCTTGGTACGCATGCGACCGATATCGGCGCGATGACCATGCTTCTGTATTGCTTCCGCGAACGGGAAAAAATTCTGCAGATTTACGAATTCGTATCCGGGGTCAGGATGATGTCGAGTTATTTCCGTATCGGCGGCTTGGCAATGGATGTTCCAGGCGGTTTTGATAAAAGAGTCAAAGAGATACTTGACACTTTTCCCTCCAGATTTGACGAATATGAAGGACTTTTAACCGAAAATAAAATTTGGAAAAATCGGACTATCGGTATCGGCAAGATTTCAGCTGTGGAAGCGATCAAGTCCGGTTTATCCGGCCCGCTTTTGCGGGCCTCTGGAGTCAATTGGGATATTCGCAAATCCAATCCTTACTCCAGCTACGATAAATTTGAATTTGATGTGCCGCTTGGCCAAAATGGCGATACTTATGACAGATACAAATGCCGTGTAGCTGAACTCAGGCAGTCGCTTCGGATTGTCGGGCAAGCGCTGGAGGGCATGCCGGAAGGCAATTATATCACCACTGATCGAAAGATAGCGCCGCCGCCCAAAGAGGAAGTGCTAAAAAACATGGAGCAGCTGATTCATCATTTCAAATACTGGAGCGAAGGTATCAAGCCGCCGGTGGGCGATGCCTATGTGTCGATTGAATCGCCCAAGGGCGAAATCGGTTGTTACGTTGTATCGGATGGTTCACCTAAACCTTATAGGGTTCATTTTCGGCCGCCATCGTTTATTAATATTTCGGCTTTGGATAAGCTCGTTAAAGGACATATGATTTCAGATTTGATCGCGATTATAGGCACTACTGATATCGTATTAGGTGAGATAGACAGATAAGATAATATGGAAAAGACAGTAAAGAAATCATTAACTAAAGAATCCATCGAGCGTTTGCAAGCGCTTGAGTATGAGTATCCGTACAAGCAATCAGTAGTGCTATCCGTGCTTCATGTGATTTACGATCAATTCGGATATCTGGATAAAGCGGCGATAGAAGAAGCGGCTGAAAATATGCATATCCCGAAAGTCTATTTCGAAGAAGCGGCCTCATTCTATACGATGTTTCCACTTAAGCCTCGAGGAAAATACTTAATTCAGGTCTGCCAAAATATTTGCTGTACCCTGATGGGGGCCGAAGAGTTGGTGGACTATATCAAGGAAAAACTTGGCATTGAGGTAGGAGAGACAACCGAAGACAAGGTGTTTAGCCTGGTTGTGGTTGAATGTCTGGGCGCATGCGCCGGTGCGCCAATGATGCAGATCAATGATATTTACTATGAATACCTGACACGGGCCAAAGTCGATGAAATACTTGCAAAGCTGAGGAATAGCCAATGAGTTTCGAGCCGTTTTTGTTGACTCCTATTCCAGATCACGATAAAATCGATGTTTATCTGAAACACGGCGGCTATACCGCTTTGGTCAAAGCTTTGAAGGAAATGTCACCGGAGAAAATAACCGAGGAAGTAATCAGTTCAGGCCTTCGGGGCCGAGGCGGAGCGGGCTTTCCCGCCGGTAGAAAATGGTCATTTTTACCGAAAGATTCCGGCAAACCGATTTATTTATGTGTTAACGCCGATGAATCCGAACCGGGCACCTGCAAAGATAGGGAGTTGATGCTCAGGCATCCTCATCTGGTTATCGAGGGCACGATCATAACAGCCTTCGCGATTAAATGCAATCACGCGTTTATATACATCAGAGGCGAATTTGCCGAAGAAGCCCGTCAATTGCATAGGGCTATTGCCACAGCCGAGGCCAAAGGATATCTCGGTAAAAATATCCTCGGTTCCGGCTTTGACTTGAAGATATCGATCTACCGCGGCGGAGGAGCCTATATTTGCGGCGAGGAGACGGCCCTGATGACCTCGCTTGAGGGCGGCAAAGGTTATCCTCGCTTAAAACCGCCGTTCCCGGCAATCTCCGGATTGTATGGCTGTCCTACGATTATAAATAATGTTGAGACTTTATGCAATGTGCCCCATATAGTCAACCGGGGCGCGAACTGGTTTAAGTCAATTGGTACGGAAAGATCAACCGGCAGTAAAATTTTCAGCGTTTCAGGGCATGTCAATAAGCCGGGCAACTATGAACTGCCGATGGGGACGCCGTTGCGCGAATTGCTTTTCGAACATGCCGGAGGGATACGTAATGGCCGAAATCTCAAGGCGGTGATCCCGGGCGGGTCATCCGTACCGATATTAACGGCCGACAAAATCGATGTGAATATGGATTTTGAATCACTGGCGGAGGCCGGTTCGATGCTTGGGTCGGCGGCGGTTATTGTCATGGATGAAAGCACTTGTATAGTGCACGCGGCTATGGTCATATCGCGTTTCTACCGGCATGAGTCGTGTGGCCAGTGCACTCCCTGCCGTCAGGGCACAACCTGGATGTATCGAATTCTGCATCGGCTGGAACATGGCAAAGGCACGATGGAAGATATCGATCTACTTTTAGATATTTGCGACAGTGTCGAAGGCAATACTATCTGTCCGCTGGGGGATGCTTCAGTGCCCGCTGTTCGCACATCCATAAAGCAGTTCCGGGATGAATATGAGTATCATGTTATTAACAAAAAATGCCTTGTCCAATTGGGCAAGAGGTTTGAATAATAGATGGCCGATTTGATTAAGCTTAATATTGACGGTCAGGATGTGGAAGTTCCGCCGGGCACGCTCATTATCGAGGCGGCCCGGAAATTGAGTATCGAAATTCCCACTTTCTGCTATGATGATCGTCTCAAGCCCGTTGGGGCCTGCCGGATGTGCCTGGTTGAAGTCGAGAAATCGCCTAAGTTAATAGCCTCTTGCGCCACACCGGTGATGCAAGGGATGATTGTCCGTACCTCGTCCGAAAAGGTGGTCAAGGCTCGCAAAGGCGTTTTGGAATTACTACTTATCAACCATCCTCTGGATTGCCCGACTTGCGATAAAGGCGGCGAATGTCCGCTTCAGAACCAGACAGTTAAATACGGCCCGTCGGTTTCGCGTTATCAAGAAGATAAGATCCGGTTCCAGGATGATCCGAACATGATGTTCGATGATGTTAAGTTGGGGCCGGAGATATGGTTAAATAAAAACCGTTGCATAATCTGTTATAAATGCGTTCGTATCGCCCGCGATTTGGCCGGAGGCGCAGACCTGGGTATTTTCCAGAGAGGAGCTTATTCCAAAGTGAGTATCCCCAGTGAAGTCCAATATGCGAATGAATTTTCCGGCAACACCGTTGAATTTTGTCCGGTCGGCGCTCTAATGTCCGATTCTTTCAGGTATAAAATTCGGAACTGGCTTTTGAAGAAGTCCAATTCGGTAAGCTGGCTTTGTCCCGATGGCAGTAATTTTATTGTCGAACAGAATCAAGGCAAAATCTACCGTCACTACAGCCGTCGCAATGATAATGTCGAGATGGGCTTTTTGTGCGACAAGGACCGTTACAGTTTCGATATAACTTCGCATCCTGATAGATTGCTTCATCCTTTGGGTAATAACAATGGCAAGCTAGATAATATTAATTATGAGGATGCCCTGGCTCGGGTAATCCATCGTATTTCCGAGGAAAAAGGCGCTACATCCGCCTTGCTATTAGATACCACGCTGACTAATGAGGAAGCATTCAGCGTGTCCGAATATTTTAAGACTCAACTGACAGGTTCAACTATTGCTGTCACCAGCGAACTGGATATTCCATTGGATACGAAAGTTACCGGTTTGGGGCTGGCGGTTACAATGCCGGAACTTGAGCAGGCGGATTTGATTGTTATAGCCGGCTGCGATTTGGCGGTTGAGCATCCGATAATCGGACTGAGAGTGAAGAAACTGATTCAGCGCGGAGTGCCTGTTTATTTTATCGGCTCAAGGAATAAGTATCTGGGGCGTTTTGAGGTTAGGAATATTCGAGCCGTATACGGCAAAGAGACTCAAGCGATCAAAGATATTATCAATTTAAAAAACAATAGTGGCAGTTCAAACTTACCGGATAATATTAAAAACAGCCTAATGAACGATTTGGGGAAGGCTAAAAATATACATATATTAAGCGGAGCCGATTTGCTGAATAGCACGGATAGGACATCTTATTTGAACTTGCTTAAAGAACTTGGCGGCGTGCTTAAGGCTCGACTTTCTATTTTGACCACCGAAGCTAATTATTTGGGTGTCAGGTTATGCGGGAATGTTAATTCAAATCTTAATGATATTGTCGAAAATATTGAAGCCGGGAAGATCAAAACATTATTTGTTGCCGGCGGCGACCCGATAAATGTCTATCCTGATAGAAAAAGAATTATTCAAGCCTTTAAAAAACTCGATTACCTGATCTACTGGGGCGCGTTCAAAAACAGCACGGCGGAAATGGCAGCGCTGGTTTTCCCATCGCTTTTGCCGACCGAAAGCGAAGGATCATATCTTAATATCGAACGCCGCTTACAGTTTATGCAAAAGCCATACATTCAGCAAAAGGGCGTTACCTCGCTGGTTCAGTTGTTTACAGATATAAAAACGGAGCTGTCCGGTGAGTTATATTATAGCGCGGCCGAGGTGTTCGATAAGATGGTAGCTTCTATTGCCGAATTGAAAAATCTGAAATATGAAAAATGTGAGGGTTTTGTAATTCCTCCTACAGTGATAAATGACCTTAAAACGCGTAATAAAATTGAATCTAACGATCAAGGTGATTTTCCATTTAAACTTGCTTTCGCGAAATCGGTCTATTACGGCGGTTCGGGTATAACCGTCAAATCGAAAACCTTACACAAGTTGACGCCGCCCCAGATGCTGATAATGAATCGGGAAACCGCCGAAAAGCATAAATTCGAATCGGCAATTAAGGTGAAGCTGGAGGCAAACAACAAGGCAAGCGGCGAATTTAAGCTGATTTTAAGCGATGATGTCGACCCCGGCTGCTTACTGCTTTTCGGGTATTCGGAAGAAAATCCGCCTAATAAATTTATGACAGGTTATAATAAGCCTGTTTTTGCCAGGTTAACTAAAGTGAAAGTGTAAACTGGAATGTGGTTATCGATAATAATAGATGTAGTTAAAGTAATCGTGATATTTGCCGCGTTGATGACCATGATTGCTTATGCCACCTGGTTTGAACGCCGGGTGGTCGCGTTTATTCAGAGCCGCCTGGGGCCCAATCGCGTTGGGCCATTCGGCCTGCTTCAACCCATTGCCGATGCTGTCAAATTGCTGTTTAAGGAAAGCTTTTTGCCGGCAGATTCAAGCAACAAGTTTTTGTTTTCTATAGCGCCGATACTTTCTTTCGTACCGGCCGTATTGTCAATTGCTGTCATACCTGTAGGTAATTCGGTCACGATCGCCGGTCAGCAAGTTAATCTTATCATATCCGATTTGAATATAGGCTTATTGTTCATATTCGCGATGGGATCTCTGGGCGTTTACGGCGTAGTTTTGGCCGGTTGGGCTTCCAATTCCAAATATTCGCTGTTGGGCGGATTGCGCGCGGCGGCCCAGATGATCAGCTATGAAATAGGCTTGGGTTTATCGGTTGTCGGTGTTCTGATGATTGCTCAGACGTTTTCGTTGGCGGAAATCGTCCGTCAGCAGAGCGGTTCAATTGCCGACTGGTATTTCTTCAAACAGCCGGTGGCATTTTTCTTGTTTATCATCTGCGCCATCGCCGAATCAAACCGTCTGCCGTTTGACTTGCCGGAAGCTGAATCAGAATTGGTCGCCGGTTATCATACAGAATACGCCGGGATGCGATTCAGCGTGTTTTTCCTCGGCGAGTATGCTCATATGCTAATTGTGTCGATGTTCGCTTCCAGCCTGTTTTTTGGCGGTTGGGCCGGACCTTTTTTACCTCCGGCTGTCTGGTTTTTTGTAAAAACGGTAGCTTTCATGTTCTTGTACGTTTGGCTAAGGGGAACCTTGCCGCGTATGCGCTATGATCAATTGATGCGTCTGGGCTGGCTTGTGATTTTCCCTCTGGCGTTGTTGAATGTGATAATCACGGCTTTGGTTATGCTTTTGGTAGGGACAAGTTAAATGTGGAACGCGTTAAAATCGGTGTTCTGGGCTATCCCGAAAGGGATGTCGATAACTTTCAGGCATATTTTCCGCAAGAAGGTCACCGAGGAGTATCCCGACGTTAGGCCGGAATTTGAAGCTCGTTATCGAGGTTTGCATTATCTGACCCGTTACGCCGATGGCGCCGAACGATGTGTCTGTTGCGGGCTGTGTGCCGCTGCTTGTCCGGCTGATGCTATTTATATGGAGCCGGCCGAAACCGAATCAGGAGAACGGTACGCAAAAATCTATGAAATAAATGAGATTCGCTGTATATTCTGCGGCATGTGCGAGGAGGCATGCCCGGAAGAAGCGATTTTCCTGGGCCATGAATTCGAGTTTTCGGCGGGCGAACGGGGAGATTTTATTTATACCAAAGAGATGCTGTTAGCCAATTTCGGCAAATTGGAAAAAGACCGGGTCGCGAAAAAATATAAGCCATTTATCCGGCAAGATAAATTTCAGTTTAAAAAACCGGCGGGAGATGTACATTAAGATATGGGACAAGTGATATTCTACATCCTGGCCGCGGTGGCGATAGCCGGCGCCTTGATGGTGGTCACTCGTAAAAACGCTGTCAGGTCGGCGGTTTACCTGATCGTGACAATGTGCGCGATTGCCGGATTGTTTGTTCAGTTGGGTTCGGTGTTTATTGCCGCCTTGCAGATTATTGTCTATGCCGGCGCGATCATGGTACTGTTTTTGTTCGTTATAATGATGCTAAATTTAAAGCGGGATGAATTTGGTTTCGATTCCCGGATATTCCAACGTACATTTGCTTTTATT
>Ga0299912_10003059_pt1 | contig 13719 bp, 12 predicted proteins | sample RVTome_2_FD_207667 | JGI IMG/M metagenome (GOLD analysis project Ga0299912, IMG submission 207667) | Soil microbial communities from uranium-contaminated site in the Upper Colorado River Basin, Wyoming, United States - RVT95D214 (version 2) ...
AAGCGGCCGCCGCCAGCCGGCTGCCCCAGTTGGCCGGTACCTATGAACTGCATTACGGCAAGCCGGGAGTGAACTTCTTTAAGAAGAGCTGGTCGCTCTACGTCCAGGCCGGCCTTACCCTGACCGTTCCCCTCATCAACCGCAACCAGTCGGACCGGGACCTGGCCCTGAGCGAGGTGGAGAGGAGAAAGCTGGACAGCCAGCGGAAGGATTTTATACGGGAGACGGAAAAGGGACTCAAGCAGATCTACGAGATTAAAAGATCGCTCCAGGCCAAGCAGACCCTGGCCGACGGCCTGATCCGTGACGCGGAGGAGGATGTGAAGCTCAAGGAAAGCCTTTACCGGGAAAGCCAGATCTCCAACCTTGATTATCTGGCGGCCGTGGCCAACCTGGAAAAGTACCGGTCTTTGAAGGCTGAGCTCGACATACAGCAGAGCCTGGCCGATGTCCGCGTCCAGACGCTCATCGGCCGCCAAGGAGCAGCACGATGAAGAAGATGATCGTCGCGGTCATTTCGATCTTTCTGGCCATCGGGCTTCTTTCCTGCCGCCGCCGGGACAACCTCATCCAGGCGCCGGGCGCGGTCCGGGGGCAGGTCTCCACCGTCCGGACTCTGACCGCCGGAACGCTGGATAAATGGACGGCCTTCGAAGGACAGCGCCTCCGACGCGGAGAGGTGATGGGCGAGTTCAATCAGGACAAGATCGCAAACAGCCTGGAGGAGCTCGACCTGACCGAGAAAGAGATCGCCAATCTGGAGTCCCGCCTCCGGAAGAAGCTGACCTCCCTCCGGGCCAACGTGGACTACTTGCGGCGACAGGCGGAGCGGCTGGCCCGGCTGGAAAAAGAAGCGGCTGTCCCGGGCGATCAGTTGGACAAGGCCCGGCTCCAGCTCCTGGAGGCGGAGACGGGGCTCTTCGAAACTGAGAAATCCCTGGCCGCTCTGAACATCCAGAAGGAGAAGCTTCAGAACAAGCGGCGCTCGCTTGGGCTGGCCCGCAAGGATATGATCATCCTCTCGCCGGTCAACGGCGTCGTCCTGGAGACGTTCGTCTCCGGCGGGGAAACGCTCCTGCCCGGCACGGCCCTGGCCGATATCCTGGATGAGGACAGCCTGTATGTCGAGGTTTTTCTCGAAGAAAGGGAGATCGGCCGTCTCCGGCTGGGCGACGAGGCAGAGGTCCGGGTGGACGGCCGCCCCGGGCCGCCCCTGGCCGGCACGGTCTCCTTCTTCGGCCGGCGGGCTGAGTTCTCGCCGAAGTACATCCTTTCCGAAAAAGAGAGGGAAACGCTTCTGTTCGAGGTTAAGGTGAAGGTCAAGGGAGAGCCGGGCGTCCTCAAGGAAGGCCTGCCGGTCACGGTCGTCTTCCGGCCCGAATAGCATGGTCGGCCTCGAGCACGTCTCCAAGTCCTATGCCGGCCTGCGCGCCCTGGACGACGTCACTCTTGACGTGCCGCCGCGCGCGGTCACGGTCCTGGCCGGGGCGGACGGCGCCGGCAAGTCCACCCTTCTGCGGATCGTGGTCGGGCTCGTGGGCAAGGACAGCGGCCGCATCACTCTGGAAGGCCGGGAGGTGGGCCATGACTTCGGCCGCCTCACCGCGCTGGCCGGCTTCATGCCGGAGCGGTTCTCGCTGTATACCGACCTGACGGTCGAGGAAAACCTGAACTTCTTCGCCGCGATCCATGGCGTTCCCCGGCGGCGCCGCGAGGAGATGAAGAGCAAGCTCCTGGAGCGGACCGGCATGCAGCCTTTTCGCCGCCGCCGGGCCGGAGCGCTTTCGGGGGGGATGAAGCAGAAACTGGCCCTGTCGGCCATGCTGCTGGCCTCGCCCCGGCTGCTTCTCCTGGACGAGCCCACCACCGGGGTGGACCCCCTGAGCCGCATCGAGTTCTATGACATCATCCGGGAGCTTCGGGACGAGGGCCGAACGATCCTCATGGCCACTCCTTACCTGGCCGATGCCGAAAAAGGCGATTTCGTCGTCTTCCTCAAGAAAGGCCGGGTCCTGCTCCAGGACAGCATTGCCCGTTTGAAACGGACCTTCCCCGCCCGCATTTTCCGCATCCTTCCCCGGGGGAATGTTTTTGAGGCCCTGAGCCGGCTCCAGGAACGGGAGGAAGTCGGCCGGAACGTCTATCTCCAGGGCCGCACGCTTCGCTTGATGCACACCGGCGACGAAGACCCCTCGCGGCTGGTGACGGCCCTGAGCATCACGGAGGAAAAACCGACCCTGGAGGATATGTACATCTACTATGAAAGGCAAGCCTGAAACCGTGAAAGCCGTCGAGGTCAGCGACCTCACCAAACGCTTTGGCGACTTCAGGGCCGTGGACCACATCAGCTTCTCCGTGGAGCGGGGCGAAATCCTGGGCTTCCTGGGGCCTAACGGCGCCGGCAAGACGACCACCATCAAGATGATCCTGGGGTTGCTGGAGCCCAGCGGCGGCCGGATCTCCGTCCTGGGTCTTGATGCCCGGAAGAGCCGGGGGGACATCAAGAAGATGACCGGTTACATGTCCCAGCAGTTCTCGCTCTATCCGCTGCTGACGGTGAGGGAGAACATCGAATTCTTCGGCGGGATCTCGGGGCTGGGCCGGCCGGCGATCCGCGAGCGGCAGGCCGCCCTGGCCGGCCAGCTGCCCGAAACCCTGTTCCGGCTCACGGTGCGGGACCTGCCGCCCGGGATCCGCCAGAAAGTGGCCCTCTTCGTCAGCCTGCTGGCCGACCCGGATCTCATCTTCCTGGACGAGCCGACCTCCGGGGTCGATCCGGAAGCCCGGCGCGCCTTCTGGCACACCATCTACAGCCTGCGGGAGCGGGGCAAGACCATTCTGGTCACCACCCATAACCTGGATGAGGCCGAATATGCCGACCGCATCCTGGTCATCCATCAAGGCCGGATCGTCCTGGAGGGTGACCCGCGCTCTCTGCTGGAGACGAGGAAAGCCGATTCCGTGGAGCAATTGTTCAGGGAGGCCATCGGGAGCCATGAGACGACTTAGGGCCGTCATGGCCAAGGAATTTTTTCATCTGCTGCGGGACCCCCGCAGCCTGTCCGTAGTCTTCATCATGCCCCTGGTCCAGATCTTCATCTTCGGCTACGCTATTTCCTTTGATCTGGAAAACATCCCCGTGGCCGTCATCGACCAGGACCATTCTGAACCGTCGGCCCGCCTGATCAGGGATTTCGAGCGGTCCACCGTCTTTGTCTTGAAGCCTTTGGGCGGGGCCCGGCGGGAAGGGGATTTTGAAGCGGCGGACTGGGCTCTCCGGGCCGGCCGGGTCAAGCAAGTGCTGGTCATTCCGGCCGGGTTTGCCGGACGGATCCGCCAAGGAAGGACGGCCGAGGTCGGCCTGATCATCGACGGCAGCGACTCCAACGTGGCCAACCGCCTCTACCAGTACGACCAGATGATCATCCAGCGTTTCGCCGCCGGGCTGAAGGGCCTGGAGGACGTTTTCCAGGTCAAGACCAAAGTCTATTTCAACCCCGAGAGCAGGAGCGTCTTCTTTTTCGTGCCGGGCCTGGTGGCCATCATCCTGCTCATGATCTCGGCCATGCTCACCGCCTCCAGCATCGCCCGCGAACGGGAGCTCGGCTCGGCGGAGCTTCTATTCATCTCCCCGCTGCGTTCGGGCGAGATCATCCTGGGCAAGACCCTGCCCTATGTCCTGGTGGCCTTGGCCACCGGGAGCTTCATCCTTTTCTTCTCCCACTTCTGGTTCGGCGTTCCGCTGCGGGGCAGCCTGCTGGTCCTGCTTTTATTTGCCCTGCTTTTCGTCCTGACCGGATTGTCCTTCGGCGTTCTGATCTCAACCCTGGCCCCCAGTCAGCGGGTGGCCATGCTGGGCTCAGTCCTGGCCACGCTGCTCCCCTCCATCCTGTTATCGGGATTTATCTTTCCCCTGGACTCTCTCTCGGCCCCGCTGCGGGCCTTGTCTGAGATCATCCCCGCCACCCACTTCCTGCGCATCATCCGCGGCGTGGCGGTCAAGGGCGCCGACCTGCGCCATTTTCTGAAGGAAGGCGCCAGCCTGGCCGGCCTCAGCCTCATCACCCTTTCTCTGGCCGTTATGAGGTTCACCCGGTTGAGGAGGGCGCGGCGGTGAGATTGTTCTATCTGGTTAAGAAGGAAATCCTGGAAATTGTCCGCCAACGCGAGCTCCTGGTTTTGCTATTTCTGGCGCCGATCATCCAGATCATCGTCTTGGGCTACGTCATCACCACCGATATAAAGAACGTGCCCGTGGAAGTGGTCAACCTGTCGAACTCCCGGGCGGCCGGCGAGATCACGGCCCGTCTGCAGGCCAGCCCCCTGTTCCGGATCGTCAAGCTCTCGGAAAAGCCCGAGAAGGCCGAGGACGTGCTGCGACGCGGCGAAGTCCGGGCCGTGATCGAATTCCGCGATTCGCCCGGCCGCGGCCGCTGGGCCTGGACCTTGCCCGAGGTCCACATTCTGATGGACGGCATTGACGCCAACTCTTCCCAGATCGCCGCCGGCTACGTCAACGGCATCATCAAGGATTATCTCCAGGAGAAGCTTCGGCGGGCCGGCCTGGAGATGCCGGCCGAGGCCAAGACCCTCATCCGGTACAACCCCCGGCTGAGGAGCATCAACACCATGGGCCCGGGCATCGTCGCCCTGCTGCTGACCATCCTGTCCGTGTTCACCACCGCCTTTTCCTTCGTCCGGGAGCGTGAACAACACACCATGGACACCTTGCTCATGTCCCGGCTGAGGCCCATGGAAATATTTGTGGGCAAGGCCATGCCCGCCGTGCTCATCGGGCTCCTGGACATGGTGCTGGGCATCGGCGTGGTCATCCTTTGGTTCCACATTCCCTTACGGGGGAGCGTCTTTTATCTCTTCCTGGCCTCCCTGCTTTATCTGGCGGCCATCCTGTCCTATGCCCTTATTATTTCCACGGTGGTGGTCAATCAGTCGCAGGCCATGTTCTTTAGCTGGTTCTCCCTGGTCCTCTTTCTTCTGCTCAGCGGGTTCTTGACTCCTTTGGAGAGCATCTGGGCCAGGGCCCCGGCTTTGGCGGTCTTGACCGAGATCAACCCTCTGCGTTATTTGATCAAGATCATCCGGGAGATCTTCCTCAAGGGAAACGGGCCGGCCTTCTTCTGGCGGGACCTGCTGGCCTTGGGCGGGATCGCCGTAGTTCTGACCTCGCTGTCGCTACTGAACTTCAGGAGGTTCATCTCCAAGTAGATTTCCCTGGGCTAGGGGCGGGGTAAGGATGCGCCCTGATAAGAACCTAGAATGCCGCTTCGGGGCTTCAGTTATCCCCGGGGATGAACGTTTTGAATTTCACCGGAAGGGGAGAATTCTTTTTCCAGAATTTGAGCTCGGAGACCTTATAGGCGTTGCGCTTGCGAACGCTCAGGATGCCGATGATCCTGCCGTTGTCCCAGTAAGCGTAGTCGTGGTAGGAGATCGTCGGCGGAGCCTGGGGGTGGGAATGGATGGAGCCGATATACTGAAGGCCGCTCTGGGAGATGATGCGGGCGATTTCTTTATAATTGGGGATGACATAATCATAGGTGGATTCTTTTACGGGAGGGATGGCGATGCGGAGGATCTTGAGCGTGCCGTTTTGGAGTTTCCTGCCCAGCAGGATGCCGTAGAGCTCCCGGGGGTAGCCGCGGCTGGCGCGCCTCTTGAACCTGTGGAGGTCCTTGCAGTTGATAATGAGTCTTGTCACCGGACGCGCTCCAATCCCGGCCTATTTATGTCATTCCTTCCCCTTTTGACACCGCTCAGGAAGGGCGCATGCTTATAGCATATTTCAAAACGGCAAGTCAATCGCCCGCGTTGGGGAGGGGACCCGGGAATCTTTTGTAATTTATTGATAATAATTAAATTATAAAAAATCAAAATAATTAGAGCGCCGGTCGCTTATACCTTCAAGGCCCCTTGGCTCTGTCTCTAATTATAGAATTGACAATACATTAGAGCAGTTTGAACATTTGGACGAATTTTTTTAGACGGGCCAGGATGGTTTTTTTGTTGATGGATGCGGCCAAATCCTGGGCTGAAAGCTCCTTGATCTTGGCCAGAAATTCTTGATTTTTAAGGTTCCGCTCGCTGACGATACCGGCCATCATTCCCGCCAGATGAGTGTTTCCGGCCAGAAGAGCCGCAAAATCTGCGACCGTGACCTTGAGGAGCTCGGACTCTTCTTCTACCGAACAGGTGGCGGTGCGGGGCAGGCCGGTGAAAAGCGACATCTCACCCACGATGCCGCCCGGGCCGGTTTTGAACTCCGAGATATACCGCTTGCCGTTCTCTTCATAGACGATTTCGCCCTGCACCCGGCCCCGCGATACGATGTAGCAGGTCTCGCCTTTCTCGCCTTGGCGGAAAAGCACTTCGCCGGCGGCGAACGTTTCCCTTTTCACCCGGGCCGCCAGGGCCTCGACCTCGCGCGCCGAAACCAGCGGCTTTCCGAGCTTTTTTCCTTCCTGGGCGCGCAGAAAAGCGGAATGCATGAGGTCCCGAGTGTTGGCTTTCTCCGTTTTCGCGGCGGCCGGTTGTTCTTTGGATTTCAGCGCGCCGATGGCCTCGGCCAAGCTTTCCCGCAGGGGCAGGGGGATGGTGATGTTGCGCCGCTTGAATTTGTACCAAACGAGCCGGGCGGCCTTGGCCAAGATGTCGTCCTTGCGGCCGAAGTCGGTGACCCAGAACTTCAGGCTGTAGGAGACCCCCAAATCATCATAGCCCCGGATGAGAACCTGGGGTGAGGGAGAAGGCAAGGCCTCGGGCACATCGCGGGCGGCCTCCAGGAGAGCCTCCTGGACCGCCGGCGGCGGCGCGTCGTAGCTCACCCGAACCGAATAGCTCAGGGCGGTCTTCTTATCGGGCAGGGAGAAATTGGAGACCGTCTCCGAGGCCATGACGTTGTTGGGGACTATGATCACGTTAGAATTCCGGTCCAGGAGACGGGTCTCTCGCCAGGTCGTGTCGATCACAACCCCTTCGTTTTCTCCGATCTTGATCCAGTCGCCCCGCTTGAACGATTTGGTGAAGTGAAGGGACATGCCGGCCAAGATGTTGGATAGAACGCCCTGGAGGGCCAGGCCGAGGATCATGGTCAGGATGGCGGAGGTGGTCAGGAAGGGCGTGATATTGATGCCCATGATGTTCCGGAGCACGGAAAAAAGGATGATGAGATACAGGACGGCCAGCAACAAGCCGTGAAGCACCCGGGGCAGGGGGAAGGGCCGCCTGCGCCGGGCATACCAGGCCACTACGGCCGAGTTGAGGAGGCGGACAACCAGAAACCCGACGAAGAAAATGAGGGCCGCATTTAGGAAGAGGTCAAACTTGCGGCTAAAGGCAAAGGACCGGCGGATGAAGCTGATCTTGAAGGCCATGGTGGCGGCCAGAAGGACGATGGGTAGGATAAGCCGCGATAGAAAAAGGCCGGCGGTTTTTCCCCGGGAGGCGAAGGCTCGGTCCACCAGGAGACGAAGGAATAGGTAGAAGGCCAGGGCGCAGGCCATGGCCGCCAGAAAGATCAAGACTTCCAGGTAAGGGGTCATGCACTTATTTTAGCAAATAAGGCCGAAATTGACTCTTTTTATATCACTTGCTATTCTCTTACCATCAAAATGCAGTGCCCTCAATGCGGCTCTGACAACCCCGCCGACACCTCTTTTTGCGGGAGATGCGGCTCCCGGCTCAACGCCTCCGCCGACATGCCTTTTTCCTTAACGCGGACGATCCAAAAACAGGTCACGGAATTTGCCAAGGGAAGCCTGATCGCCGGAAAGTACGAAATCATCGAAGAGCTTGGCCGGGGAGGCATGGGAGTGATCTACAAAGCCGGGGACGCCAAGCTCAAGCGGACGATCGCCCTAAAATTCCTGTCTTCCGTACTGCTCGGAGAGCCGGGCCATCAGGCACGCTTCCTCCGAGAAGCACAGACGGCCTCGGCCCTCAACCATCCTCATATCTGCACCATCTATGAAATCGGCGAGGAAGGAGGAACGCCTTACATCGCCATGGAGTACGTCGCCGGGCGCGCCTGTGCCTTGAAAGCCTTCCCCTGGGAAACCGGCCAAGCTACGATGTCAATATGACTTGGGCGCTCTTGTTGGCCTTAGAGGGGAAGAAAGACGAGGCTCTGAAAAAAATGGATGCTGAATCTCTAAAATACGCCGCCCTGGCTATCTGGTCGACCCTGACGCCGGCAGAATTCTATGCGGTCCAGGGAGAACCCCAGCAGGCCCTGGATTGGCTGGAGAAAGCGGTCCGCAACGGCGACGAGCGAGACGGCTGGTTCCGGCGCGCCCCCCTGCTGGCTTCCCTTCGGGACCTTCCCCGGTTCAAGCAAATCCTGGATTCTATCGCCTATTCTCGCCGGCAGCGGTCCTCGCCGAAAGACAACACATAGCCCCCTGATCCCCCATCCCTAGCAGGCATCGCTCCGCTTCTTGCTCTTTTGACCTTCCAGCTTGAGGATGACCCATATCCACAATCCAAGGATGAGCAGGGCTCCGAAAAAACGCAACTTGGAGGATACGGTGAGCAAGTTAAACAGCCCGTGGCAGAGGCCGGCCAGCAGGATTCCGACCAGGGCAGGCAGAATGAGGTTTTTCTTCTTAAGAAAAGCACACCCCACGGAATAGCCCCATACCGAAGCGAAAACCGCATGGGTCAGGGGTGAAGCGAAGGCCCGGCCGAAAAGATCGAATCCTTGAAGGGCGGACAAATAGCCCAGGTTTTCGAAGGAGGCGAACCCCAAGGCCACGGCCGCGGCATAAATGATGCCGTCGGTTTTTTCGTTGAACTCCCGAAAGCGCAGGGCAACCAGAAAAAAGGGCAAGAATTTGAAGAGCTCTTCCAGTGGGCCGATGATCCCCAGGTTAATGGCCAGGAAGGACCAGCGGCTGAGGCTCCCGGCCAGAGTCTCCGGGTCCAGGGCCAACCCGGTCAGCGACAAGAGGTCGTAGACTTTCAGGCAGCCGAAGCCGGCGGCTAGGCCCAGCAGGTAAGCCGACCCGAACTTGAGCAACGGTTCGGGCTGGAAACGGTCTTTATAGTAGAAATATCCGGTCCAGAACAGGGCCGGGGCGATTATGGCCGAAAAGATCAGAGTGATCGACACTATCTTAGGACTCTTCCTTTCCTCACATTTTATACATCACCATTCCTTGACTCAAGTTGACATCTCTTTTGGCCATGAGCTACTATCGGCCCTGGCAGGAGAGTGGCTCCATCGCAGCAAAGAGGCGCGCGGCCTTCGCCGCTGATAAAAATATTTCTTATACCTTTATGAGTGGATGGTTTGATAAACCAGTCCTGAGCAAGTTACTGTGGCCGGCATGCGTCAGCTATGAGGCGCTAAGCTGCATTCGCCCGCGTCGCTGGTGATTACATGAAAGGGAAGAAACACCGACCTGTAGAATCGGAATCTACGCAACAAGAACGCATCAAGAAGCTTGTCGTTATCGCGATGTTCTCTGATGATGAGCTGATGGATTGTCTCGTATTGAAGGGCGGAAATGCTCTTGACCTTATCCACCGCATGAGTACTCGTGCCTCTCTAGACGTGGATTTTTCAATGGAGAATGATTTTCCCGAGGGAGAGCGAGAGTCTTTCCGCCAACGAGTAGAGAGAGCTCTAAGAGTGACGTTCCGGGAAGCGGGTTACGAGGTTTTTGATCTTAAAATGGAAGATAGGCCTCCGGGAGTCACTCCCGAACTGGCCCAGTTCTGGGGCGGGTACTGTATCGAATTCAAGCTTATTGAAAAGGATAAGTACGACCAACACTCCGCAAATATCTTCCAGCTTAGAAAATATGCGGTCCATCTTGGGCAGGGGCAGAAGTTCCTCATCGACATCAGCAGGTTTGAGTACATAGCGGGCAAAGAAGCGCAGTACCTGGACGGTTACCGAATCTTCGTCTATTCGGCAGAAATGATAGTGTGTGAGAAGCTCCGGGCTATCTGTCAACAAATGCCGGAATATGGGCCGGTAGTGAAACGGAGCCGGTCAGGCGGTGCAAGAGCTCGTGATTTTCTAGACATCCATACGCTTATAACTGAGCGGAAGCTCGATATGACATTGGAAAAGAACAAAGAGCTCCTCTCCGCGATTTTTAAAGCAAAGAAGGTGCCGCTGTCCTACTTGGACTGGATCAAAAACTATCGTGAGTTTCATAGCGCAGATTTCCCTGCCGTTAAAGATACAATCAAAGCGGGGGTGAAGCTACAGAGTTTCGACTTTTACTTTAATTACGTTTTGGACTTGATAGAGCAGCTAAAACCCCTTTGGGACGTGTAGTCGCCATTTTTGCACGTAATCCGTCTTGCCCAGTTGATGCGCCAGGTAGAAATCGAACTCAATTGGGAACCGGCGGAAAAGTTCGATCGACGAAGGCTTATACCCGGCCCGTTCAAAGTAAAAGCCGATGACTTGGTGGTAAGGGTAGATGTATCGCAGCTTCTGCAGCACGGCCGCCAGCCGGTTCACAGACACCCGCTCCTTTGCGAGGCGATAGGCTTTGAGAACTTCAAAGACGCCGCCGGCGTAGATGGGCCGTACCGCAATATCAATGAGTGTCCGCTCGATATTGGTGAGTCTGATCCTAACGGGATTGGCCGTGTCATAAGTGACTTGCTCCTCGACGACTCCAAGTTGGCCGGTGTGCATACCGTTGATGAGGCAAATTCGGACATCACCATACTCGATAACGTTTTGCGAGACCCGAGGGGCTCGGCTGAAAGCGGCATCTATCCGGCCCTGCTCAAGCTCCGAGTCCTGCGCATGAGGGGGTTGCTCGTGATTGAGGTAAATTGTCTTCGGCATCTGCTCGGTCAGTCCATGCATTCTCACCGCGGTGTAATGGGTAAAGTAGGATTGCCGTTTTATGGTGATAAGGACCTCGAGGATGTGAACATCTCCCCATACATAGCGATGCTCTTTCCGGTAAGGGAAGGGGAAATCGAGGCGTTTGAGTCTTGTGTGGTCCGTCAAGAACTTTACAAAGGCCTGGGTTGTCGTATTTTGTGTGAGGCGCCAATACTTCCGTTGCTCCCGGAGAATGGCTGCGATATCGGTCAGTTTGAGGACCTTCTGTGGAAACTGATCAAAATACCTGGTTATGTCTGCTTTAGCGATTTGGATTCGTGTCTTGTTCATGGGCGATCGTCATAACATGTAGTATATATACTTCATGTTATGCCAAATGTCAAGCTGAATTTATGCTTCGAGCTGGTTGCCTATTACAAGTTCTCTCTTGATTTTTGTATTCGGCCATTATGAGTCAGCTGGCATCATGAAGTATACATACTTCATGATGCCAGCTGACTGCTGATGCCGATATTCCTTGCTAATCGCTGTAAACATATGTTAATAAATAACTTATTGAATTATGAGGAGCAATCAGGAGTGATTTCCGTATTATCGTAGCAATATACAATTGTTTAATGTACAATCGTGCGGGGTATATATACCCCACACGATATCATATCTAAATCTTCTATTGAATGGCGATGCAAGGAAAAAAATTGGCGTTCAGCAAAGTTAAAATGATAAAACGTTATGCAGTTTCTTTCCGGAAGACGGGACCGCCCTATAATAAAATGGTAGTTTTCTATCAATATAACGTTTGTCATAGATAAACTTCCGCCACCTAGAGTTGATTATAAAGAGCTACTAATGGCCGCCGAGGCTTTGGCCGAATATTCTTCATGATCTCCTTTTTAACTGGAAGGAGAGGTCTAGATGATTTGTGGTTCTTTCGGCGCCTCAGACTGTTTCCGAGACATATCCCCGCGCCCTCAAGCCCGGATTGACATCCCTTTTCGCCATAAGCTACTATCTTTCACGACCGAAGAGTAGAATAATTGCTGCGAAGACGCGCGCGGCCTTCGCCGCCGAAAACAAAATTCTCGTATTGAGTTCAGGGCCTGGCCCGCGCGCCCTCAAAAGGTTTGTATACGAAAGATGACTGTAGATCCGATCGCAATCGTTGGGGTTGGCTGCCGGTTTCCCGGCGGGGCCAAAAATCCGGCGGCCTTTTGGCAAGCTTTGTGCTCCGGCGTCGATGGCATCACCGAAATTCCGCCCGACCGGTGGAATATCCAGGCTTATTACGACCCGGCCCCTGGCCGGGCCGGCAAGACCAATGCCCGCTGGGGCGGGTTTATCGATGACATCGGGCAGTTCGACCCGGCCTTCTTCTCGATTTCTCCCCGGGAGGCTGAGTCGATGGATCCCCAGCAGCGTCTGCTGCTGGAAGCCGCCTGGGAGGCGCTGGAAGACGGCGGCCATGTTCTGCCTTCCGGGAAAAAATCGCCCATGGGCGTCTTCGTCGGCATTTCCACGAACGACTATTCACTGCTGCAGTCGACGCTGCACGATTTCAACAAGATCGACATCTACACCACCACGGGCAGCGTCCTGAGCATTGCCGCCAACCGTATTTCCTATTGCCTGAACCTGTCGGGCCCCAGCCTGACGGTGGACACCGCCTGCTCGTCTTCGCTGGTGGCGCTGCACCTGGCCTGTCAAAGCCTGAGAAGCGGCGAATGCCCGGCCGCCCTGGTCGGGGGCGTCAACGCCCTGCTGGGGTTCACGCCCTTCATTTCGTTCAGCCGGATGTCAATGCTTTCGCCCGACGGCCGGTGCAAGGCTTTCGACGCAGCGGCCAACGGGTTCGTGCGCGGCGAGGGCGTCGGCGTGGTCTTGCTCAAGCCGCTCCAGGCCGCCCAGAAGGACGGCGATCCGATCTACGCCGTCATTCTGGCGACGGCCGTCAACCAGGATGGGCGAACCGGCGGCATCACGGTTCCCAGCCGCACCGCCCAGCGGGAGCTGATCATCGACGCTTGCCGCCAGGCCGGCCTCGATCCCGCCGAGATTCAGTATGTTGAAGCCCATGGCGCCGGCACCGCCGTGGGCGATCCGATAGAGGCCCAGGCCCTGGGCCAGGCGCTGGGAGCAGGCCGGACTCTGGACAATCCCTGCCTTATCGGCTCGGTCAAAACCAATATCGGCCACCTGGAAGCGGGGGCCGGGCTGGCCGGCCTGATCAAGCTGGCGCTGATATTAAAGCACCGGCAGATACCTCCCAACCTGCATTTTAAGAACCCGAACCCCAATATCGACTTCAGCGGACTGAAACTGCGCGTCCCCACCAGGCTGGAGCCGTTTCCGCATCCCGAGCGAAGGTTGTTGTCGGGCATCAACTCGTTCGGGTTCGGCGGCACGAACGCTCACGCTATCCTGGAAGCCCCTCCCCCGGACCGGCGCGCCGCGGTCCGCCAGCCCGAATCGGGCCGGCCGGTGCTGCTGGCTCTTTCGGCCCGAAGCCCGGAAGCCCTGCTCGCCACGGCCCAAGCCTACCAGAGTTACCTGGAAGGAGCCGGCAACGGGTCCGGTTTCTCCCTGGACGATATCTGTTATACAGCCGGCGACAGGCGGACCCACCATCGCCATCGGCTGGCCCTGGCCGCGGCAAACCGTCAGGAGCTGATCGAATCGATCAAGGAGTTCGTGAAGGAGGAAAGCCGGCCGGGAACTTATGTCGGCAGCCCGGCCGAAGACACCAACCCTCAGCCGGTGTTTGTGTTTTCCGGCCAAGGCCCGCAATGGTGGGCCATGGGCCGGCAACTACTGGCCCAGGAACCTGTCTTTCGCCGGGCCCTGGAGGACTGTGACCGGCTCCTGGCCAAGCTCGGCGGCTGGTCGCT
>Ga0299912_10003062_pt1 | contig 13717 bp, 16 predicted proteins | sample RVTome_2_FD_207667 | JGI IMG/M metagenome (GOLD analysis project Ga0299912, IMG submission 207667) | Soil microbial communities from uranium-contaminated site in the Upper Colorado River Basin, Wyoming, United States - RVT95D214 (version 2) ...
CACCAAAGAGTATATGCCCCAGGTAACCAGCCGGTCCTGGGAGCGTGGAGCGAAGCCCCCAGGCTGAAAGGTGTTGCGCAGAGCCAGGAAGCCAAATACGATCAGCGTGGTACCGCAAATTATTAAAGCCATGCCAATAGCCTCTAACCCATAGATTAACCAAGGAATGCCTATCGCCACGCTAGTCAGGTCTAATCTTTGATACCAACCTATAATCAGCAAAACAGCAATCAAAGGGATAAACAAGATGAGTATAGCCGTGTTGAAGCAGTTCTCCAGCATGACTATTTTTTGTCCTTCGGGTTTAATCTGCAGAAATCTCCCGGTGCAGGCCAACATTGCCCCACCCTGCAAGGCCAACACTACTAATAAAAATATCCCAACCCCTTGCTCACCAATAAGATGCATAAATCCTCCTTATCACCTAACGGTGCGCATCACCGGCTGGCGAGCCGAGAGCAGCGAGGCGAAGCCAGTCCGGTGCATACGCCGGCTAGGCATCTTTAGCGTCCGTGCGAGCTGCCTGTCAGTCGCGTTCGACATAGAGGAGCGATCCAGCGCCCTGAGCCCACCTCGAACGTTCTCAGCCATTGCCTCGGGCGGGAAACGCTACTGGCCGAAGGTGCTCCGGAAGGCGTCGGTACTGCCAATCACGTTCCGTGGCAGTGCCAGCGGCGACGGCAGTGGGGACGGCGGCATCGGTGGCGGCTATGACAGCATAGGCCGCGGCGTGACGGGCGTGACCGGCGACGTGGGCGGTTGCGGCGGCGTGACCGGCGGCACGGGCGGCAGCGCGGGCCGCAGCGTGATCGGCGCCGCGGGCGGCGGCGTGGGCGGCAAATGCGGCGGCGCGCACCTCGCTCATCGTAATCTCGCCCCGCCCCCAGGCACGCCCTGCTTCCAGGGCTTTGCGAGGCCGGCCGTCTTTCGGGTACTTCTCCTCGAAGTACGGAAGTACGTGCTCGGCGCAGTCGGCGGCCCAGAGCACTAATGACCTGTGGTCCTGCTCGTCTAGCCGCTTGGCGTGCTCAACCTTCATCGAGCCCCCTTCTGCCTAACGGCGGCGCATCAGCAGTGGGCAGCCCGGCGACTCGTGGGCTTCGCGCTGCCCGGCTGCTGCATGCGCTTGTCGAGCGATTTATTAAACTATTCACTTTCACAAATTCTCTTCAATTCAAGAAATTCCGAATTTAATTGCTCAATTATTCCTTCTTTCATCTTTTTCCCGATGAATAAACTCATGATGTTCATCGGAAATTTCCAATGAATTAATGCTTCAACACATATTTTGGTCGCCTTATTTATTTCTTCAACAGAATAATTGACATCAAAAACGTGGATCTTGCTTTCCAGATGAAATCCAATAATTTTGTCTTTTACATATTTTGTAATTATTCCATGCATTTCGAGGCTTTTACCATCTTCCTCGATTATTTCTTTAAAAGTTGTTCCAATTATTTCTGGCTTATTAATAAGTATTTCTCCCCCCTTAACATTCTTCTGCCATTTCATGGCTTTTTCCGGCTTTGCTATCCAGGGAAATACTATTTCTGGTGGTTTTAATATCTCGTTTTCATATGTGATTCTCATATATCATCTTCCCCATTTAGGAAATGCCGACAATATTTCCTATACCATCCACATAAATCCCCTCGGCGGCGGGGGTTTTGGGCAGGCCGGGCATGGTCATGATGTCCCCGCACAGGACGACCACGAACCCGGCGCCCGAGCTGACCTTGCATTGCAATTTGTATCAACGCCTATTCCGTCAGGTTGAGGGCTTGGCTAGGCGGTTTGCCGGCAGGTTTGCAAGTATGACAACAAAACGACTTAAGGTCTACCAGTAAGGAGACCGCCCATGAAAAAGCCGAATCCCAGGACGGATTCACAATGCGGACACGAGTACATGATTTCTTTTTTTACTGCACCCGATACTTCTTTGTGTACTTCTTCGTTGAATTTAGCAGATTCTCTTTTGGTTTTTTCCAAAGTGACCGCTTGTTTGCAATACGGACATTTTGCCATTTGTTTCTCCTTATATGTGTAATGCTAGGTCTAACGATTTCAAACGCCTAACGTTGCGGCTCAGGCGCGCTGTCAAGCGTCGCCTGCAGCCGATGGTTGGGCTTCCTTTCCTTAAAAATACCCCTTCTTCAGAACGGCATCCATTCCTGGGTCTGCGGCATCAATAATGCGCTGAATCTTGTCGATCATCCGTTGGAAAACATCGGCGTAGTACTTCGCTGACTCAAGGAGCTCGACATATTCCTTTCGATGGGCCTTTCGCTCTTTCGCGCTTCGGTACTCCTGTCGAACATTTGACGACATTCGCTTCGCCTTGCGTACTATCAACACGTCATCAATGTGCGTCGGAGTAATTGAAACCGGTGTCATGTCGAGGAACTCGCACACGAGGAAGTACAACGACGAAGGCACCGCCATTTTCAAGTCGCGACTTGTTGCAACGGCCTCCTGGAACATCGTCTTGTCGAGGTTTGTCTTGCACTCCGCGCACACGTAGCCAAGGTGTGACTCTATCCGCTCTGCCTCATGGAAGTCCTTGCGAAACGAGGTCATCATGTAGAGGCGCTTTCCCAAGACAAAGTCCTGATCTTTTGTGCGGAGACTAGGACGGCCTCCGATTCCGGGGCTGGCGATGGACGAACTGAAGCTCAGTCCGGCAAATGTCTTTCGCGGTCCTAGCTCAAAGGTGCCGTCGGCTAAATTTAGGCCGCGGTAGAACAGTTGGGGCAGGAACTCCTCTAGAATCGTGTTGTCCAGCTTGAGTTGCCCTTTCTGTCGGTAGAGAAACTCACCAGGACTGTCGAAAATTAAGTCCAACTCAACCGATAACTTGTAACGATTGGTCGCATCGACTGGTCGTTGCACGGCGCCCCGCTGGCCGCCTTTCACTGCTTCAAGGTCTGCAATCCACTCTCGGTAGCGTTTTAGCGCCGCTTCCACTCTCGGCTTGTCAGCAGCCGGTAGCCGACGGTTCTCAAGCAGTACCTTCAACTTGTCGAAATGCGGCGTCGGCAGGATAGGCTTATCTTTGCTCATGGATGATTCACCTTTCTCTCTTACCATCATGACACTTTCTCGGGTGTGGTAGTTGGAGTAACTCACGCTGTTGAAAATCGGGGTACCAGTGATTCGATCGATCCGTCCCATAGCATCTGTAAGCAGGGGACGATTGCTGACTGAAACACCGCCGGACGCTGCGGCCAGAGCTTCTCTCGCAACAGATCGGCCCACTATGGTAGGCAGCTCCGAGTTGGCCGTGTACGCGCCACGACGAAGGTTGAGGATGTCCTCCCGGATAATATCACCAAATCGATTATTGAACACCCGCTTCTGTCGAAGCAGGACCTCGAATGCCCCGGATTGCACGGCGAGCTTCTCGACGATGTCGGCGTTGTGGAACGGCACACCAAGAACCTTCGATTCGTATCCAACCACTAAGACCGCTCTAGCGCCGGGTTTGAGGATCCTTGCGAGTTCTTGTAGCGTGGTAGCCATGTCGATGCAGTATTGAACGACCGTGTAGAAACGGTTGCCCCGGTTTGCCCGGTTGGACCCGATTTCAGAGCGGGCCACACGGAGTAGGTCCCAGCCGAGAACCTCAACCGATCTTCTGTAATTCTGATGGTAATTGAAGACGTTGATGTACGGCGGGGATGTTATTGCAAAGTCGACGGATTGATTTTCAAGAGGGAGAGCCCGTGCGTCCTGCAAATCCGCCTTTATCGGTCTGGCTGAATACGGCAGTCTTCGGACCATATCTGCCAAGGCCGTGAGTTTGCTTTGGACGAGACTATTTGTGATTTGGTTGTTGAAGATGTCCAGTAGCACGACGAGAGCATTGCACAGCACCTTAGCCCCGTCGTTGATTGACTGGCCAATACGAATTACTCGTTCTTCGATTGCATTGACAGGTACGCTGTCCGCCGAAAAAAGCACAATTGGGAATTCATGTTCGACTTTGCTTCGGAGTTCAGCAATTGCCGCCTCACGCTCGGCAGGCTCCATGTTAGCGAATTCGTAGACTTTGCTGAAACTCCACGCCGAGGGATTGATCTCGTATCCGAATGCGCTCAACGACATGGCCGCTGCTTCAAACAAGACCGTGCCGCTTCCAGCAAACGGATCAAGAACTGTGGAGTCTAGCAGGCAATAGGCATCCAGTAGGCATTCGATCAGCTGAGGCGAGAACTGACCGCGCCACGCGAAGAGATTTGATCGGTTCTTCTCTTCGATGTCCAGGAGTGCTTGCGGTATTGGCTTTGTGAAGTCCTTCAAGTCGTTCCTTTTCTTCCTGCCTGACAATGTTTATATTGATCCACATAAAACTCTAAATACAGTTTCGATTGCCGCACAAGACGCCTTCAAAGAAGGCTTCACATGGGCGTAGATCATTGTGGCAATAAGTTTGTTTCCCCCTCAAGCATAGCTAAAGATTAGATCATGACCCCCTGGGATGTCAAGATTTTCACTATGAAATGCCGGTGATCTCTCCTTTGTCATCCACATAAATCCGCTCGGCGGCCGGGGTCTTGGGCAGGCCGGGCATGGTCATGATGTCCCCGCACAAAACGACGACAAACCCGGCGCCCGAGCTGACCTCGGCGTCGGTTACGATCAGGGTGAAATCGTGCGGCCGGCCGAGCGCCTCAGGGTCGGCCGACAGCGAATACTGCGTCTTGGCGATGCACACCGGAAGGCCGCCGAAGCCGTCCTTTTCCATGTTCAGGATTTTCCGCCTCGTCGAGCCTTCCATGGTCACCGCCGAGACGCCGTAGATTTTGCGGGCCACGATTTCGATCTTTTCCAGGAGCGGTTTGTCCAGAGGATACAGGAAATCGAAATGACTCTTATCTTCCGCAGCCTGGAGCACCGCGCCGGCCAGATCCAGACCGCCCTCCCCGCCCCGCGCAAAGACATCGCTCACGGCGAAGCGCACTTTCCGCTTTGCGCACAGCGCTTTCAGCCGTTCAACCTCTGCCGTGGTGTCCGAGGGGAACTTGTTCAGGGCCACAACATAGGGCAGGCCGAAGGCTTCGATATTCTCCATATGTTTTTCCAGGTTGGCGAAGCCGGCCTCCACGGCCGCCGTGTTTTCTTTGTCCAGCTCCTCGAGCTTGACCCCGCCGTGGTATTTCAGGGCGCGCAGGGTGGCCACCAGCACGCAGGCCGAAGGGGCGGGGATGGCGCCGGTACGGACCACGATGTCGAAGAACTTCTCGGCGCCCAGGTCCGAGGCGAAGCCCGTTTCGGTCACGACGAAATCGGCCAGCCGCAGGGCGAGGCGGGTGGCCAGCACCGAGTTCGTGCCGTGGGCGATGTTGGCGAACGGGCCGCCATGGATGAAGGCGGGCGTGGCCTCCAGGGTTTGAACCAGGTTGGGTTTGAGAGCGTCCTTGAGCAGGGCAGCCATGGCGCCCTGAGCGTTGAGCTGCCGGGCGAAGACCGGCTTTTTGTCGTTGCCGTAGCCCACCATGATGTTACCCAGCTTTTCCTTGAGGTCCTTGAGGTCGCGGGCCAGGCAGAGAACGGCCATGACCTCGGAGGCGGCGGTGATGTTGAAGCCGGTCTCCCGGGCGATGCCGCGCAAGGGCCCCCCGATGCCGACTACAATCTCCCGAAGAACCCGGTCATCAATGTCCATGACCCGTTTCCAGGTGACCATCCGGCAGTCAAGCAGGCCACAGGAACCATCGAAATGGAGACGGTTGTCAATCATGGCCGCCAGCAGGTTGTGCGCGGCGGTGATAGCATGAATATCACCCGTGAAATGAAGGTTAATATCGTCAGAGGGCACGACCCGGGCCAACCCGCCGCCCGTGGCGCCGCCCTTCAGGCCGAAGACCGGGCCCAGAGACGGCTCGCGCAGGGCGACCGCCGCTTTTTTGCCCAGGCGGCTTAGGGCATCAGCCAGCCCGATGGCCGTGGTGGTCTTGCCCTCGCCGGCCGGGGTGGGCGTCATGGCCGTTACCATGACCAACCGACCGCGTGGCTCCCCTGCCCCAAAGGCTAATTCCTGCGATATTTTTGCCTTGTATTCCCCGTAGGTTTCAAGGTTTTCTGGAGATATTCCAATGGATTCCGCGATTTGAATGATTGGCTTCATTTCTAACTCCGCCAAGTTTTTCTCCTCATGTTAGCGCAGAAATGGATATCACACAATCGCCTAACGATTTTTTCAATTGCTATCCGTCCAGCTCCCCGATATAGATATTACAATCACCGAATATCCGGCTTGCAATCTAATATGGATAATTTTAAGATTATAATGCAGTTATGCGGGGATATTCGAAGGATAAATAAACCACATGGATGATCACCGAGCTAAGTTCCAGCAGCTCCTGAGGGAGCTGTTCCAGTTCGATTGCGCCGACCTGCACTTCGGTATTTACCGCATTATGAACCACAAGCGGGATGTCATCGAACGGTTCATCACGCAGGACTTGCCGAAGGCCATCACTGAAGAAGATGATGCGTCCGGGCAGCAGGCCATGAAGTTCGACGATTACCTGCTTAAATACATGCTCAAGTGGGAGACGCGAGCGAGCGAAACGCTGCTGAACGTGGAGAAACTGGCCCGCCCATTCAGCTACAAGCTCCATATTCACGCCGACGGCCAAACCCGCGAGAAGGTCGTAGACATCCTAGAAACGTTCAACTACTTGCTGGGACTGCACGTCCGGACTCGGCGGGTCCATGATGATGACGGACGACGATACCTGGTCTATACCGGCAGGCTTGGGCATCGGCTGGTCGTGGTCATCTGGCGGGAAACCGAGGGCTGGCAAAAGGCAGACCTGGAGCGGGACAAGAAGTTCGTGGCGGAGCAGAAGCTGACCGAGGGTGCTGACGAAGTATTTGTCAACGGGGACTCGTTCATCCCCAAGGCCAAGGCGCTGGAGCCGGTGTTCAAGGCCCGGATGTTCGCGGGAGTGGAGTCATGAATACGAAAATCGGTATACCGAAAGAGAATATCACGGATTTCTGCCGCAAGCATCGCATCCGAAAACTTGCGTTTTTCGGGTCGGTTCTGCGTGAGGATTTCACGCCCGAGAGCGATGTGGACGTGCTGGTGGAATTCGAGACGGGCGCGCAGGTTGGTTTTTTCGAACTGTTCGACATGGAGCAGGAGCTATCGCGTCTTCTCGGCGGACGCAAGGTGGATATGAACACGCCGAACAGTCTCAGCAAGTATTTCCGGGACGAGGTGCTGCGCGAGGCAGAGGTGCTATATGTCCAAGCGTGATCCAAGAGTGCGCCTGTTGCATATGCGTGAATACGCTCAAAAGGCGGTTGCCATGGTCGGGGGTCAGACGCGCGCCTCGATGGACGCAGATGAAAAACTCCGGCTGGCCTTGACTCGCCTGTTGGAGCTGGTCGGCGAGGCCGCAAGCCATGTGCCAACCGAAATCCAGGCGCGGTATCCGGAGATACCCTGGCAGAAAGTGATCGGCACGCGCCATCGCTTGATTCACGGATACGATTTCGTGGATTGCGACATTTTATGGGACACCATCACTCTGAGCTTGCCCGGACTGATCGCCACCCTGGACCGGATTCTCGGCGAGGGGACGTAGCCGATGGCCGGGGCGCAAAACGGCAAATCGGAATATATCAAGCTTGAGCAGCGGCTGGTCCTTCTGGCCTGGCTGAACGAACTCTTCGGATACGAGAACAACCGCGATCTGCTCACGGATATCAAAGAAGCGGCCGAGGGGTTTGACGCCTCGGGACGAAGCTGCGTCTATCACCGGCTGGAGGCGCGGAAGACTACTTCGGCCTGATTTACATAGGCGACACCGGTACATTTAAAAAACTCGTCGAGGAAGACGACTCGGGGATAACGCTGGAGGAAGATGCCGTCACCGGCTCCTTGTTCCATGGCATCAACGATTCTGATACAAGCATCCACGTTCTTGTCGGCGCGAAAAAGTTCATGGAGGGCTGGAATTCCTGGACAGAGGACTGGTTGTGCCGCGCGTGCCGGAGGACCGCAATTTCGCGGCGGAGGCGGACATTCTGCTGGAGCCCGACCAGGCTGTGCGGGTGCATGTTGACATGTCTCTGAAGGTCCAGGCTTTGGAAGGCGCCTCTGGCGGCATCACGGCCGTTGACGCTCGGGCGGGCCGCGAACAGCCTATCCCGGTTGAAAGCCTTGATATCGTGGACTGGGAAAAGGTTTATCTCGATCTTATAGAGTACAAGGAACGAAAAGGCCTGACAAATCTTGTTGTCCGTCCAGACGCGCCGAGAAGAATCATGACGGCCGCCGAGCCTGAAAGGCTGTACAGCCTTGTGGGGGACGAATCGCTGGTCAGGCCGAATTCGTTCGCCGGTACCGCCTTGCTGCAGGAAGCGGTCGTCGCCATTCTGTGGAAATACGCGGACGCATTTTATCGAGTAAACCGGGAGCGGTGGGACTCGAGCCACATGGTCTACAGGACGCTTGATGAGAGCGACCCGAATCTCAACTTCAACCGAGGGCTTGTCAGGGAGCGCGAGTCCGGCGGATACGTGGTCAAGATCCAGCGGTCCGAGAGTGAGTTGGTATCCGCGGTCGTAAAACTCATCGATGAAGTGGATCGTCTATACAGGGAAGAGGCGGGAAAACTGCCGCGCATCCATTTCGACCGGCACCTTTACCAGCCGTTGCTGGTAGATCATGGGGACAAGGTGAGGATGTCTCCCCCGGGACTGAATAAAAGTGAGGCGCACTTTGTTCGGGATTTGAGGGATTACTGGGCCAGTGAGAAAGACAAATCGCTGGTCGCGGTGGAAGTGTTTCTCCTGCGGAACCTGAGTCGAGGCACGGGAATAGGTTTTTTTGAAGAGAGGGGATTCTATCCGGACTTTATTCTGTGGATCATGGAAGGAGAGAAACAGAACATCGTCTTTGTGGAGCCGCATGGAATGCTGTATGCAAACGCATACAGATACGACGAAAAGGCGCGCCTGCATGAGGCTCTACCGGACCTGGCGAAGGATATAGGCGCGAGAAGCAAGCAGAAGCACATAACGCTGGATTCGTACACCATTTCAGCGACGCCATATGACGATCTCCGCAAGAAATACGACGACGGGACAGGGCGAAGTTTGCCGATGCGCATATCCTCTTCCTGGAGCGCAGCGATAAGTACGATTACATGAAGAGGATATTTACGGAACAGATGATAAGACGTTGAACCTGACCGCTATGGTGTGCAGCGGAATAGCAGTCAGGTGAGCTTGGCCGCTACAAATACGTTTGGAAAGGCTGAAAGAATTCAATTCTTTCTGTTCCACTCATAATACAGCAGGTCGAAGTCGTCGATGAGGCCCTGGTCGGCGAAGCTGTAGTAGTTGCCCTGGCCGATGATGATGTGGTCCAGGACCTTGATCTGGAGGACCTTGGCGGCGAAGACCAGGTCGCGGGTGATCTGCTTGTCGCTGGGGGAAGGCTCGGGGTCGCCCGAGGGATGGTTATGGACAAAGATCAGCGAAGAGGCGTCGTAGCGCAGGGCGTCCTTGACCACTTCCCGCGGATAGACGGCGCTGGAATCCACCGTTCCCTCGAAGAGGGTCTTCTCCTCGATGATCCGGTTCTTGGTGTCCAGGAACAGGACCTTGAATTTCTCCCGCTTGACGTCGCGCAGGCTGTGGTAGAGGTAATCGAAGACCTCTTTGGAGGAGCGGGTGACCGGTTTATCCAACATCCGGTCGCGCAGGAACCGGCCCGAAACTTCCTGGACGAATTTGATCCCGAACACGTTGCGGGGCCCCAACCCCTGAATCCTCTGAAGTTCACGGCAGTCAGCTTCCAGCACGCCGCGCAGGGTGCGGAATTCCCGGAGCAGGCGGCGGGCCAGCTCGCGGCAATCCCGGCGGGGCATGCCCAGGATGAGGAGCAGCTCCAGGATCTCGTGGTCCAGGAATCCGTTCAGCCCGCCCTTCAGGAACTTCTCCCTGAGGCGGTGCCTATGGCCGATGTGGTGAAGAGTTTCCATGTCCACTGAATGGAAAGACGGAAGAAAAGGCTAAAAAATCGCATCGTTCACGCCTGAATGCCCGGGCTGGGGGAATGAGGCCGGAGACGAGGATTCAACCGGAATTGTTGTGTTTATCGTCTTTGAAATATCGGGCGTCGAAGAGGCGGTCGGCTTCCTTGACCTTGGCCCTAAGGATGAAAACAAGGAAGATTATGGAAACCCACAGCCAAGCCATAAAGATATAGAGCCCCATCCGCTCCTTGGGGTTCCGGAGCCCGGGAACGACCTCCTGGCCGGCTTTAGCAGGGGCGGGGGCCGCTTCCACGGCTTTCTTGGCGGCCGGCGCCGGCTGCGGAGGCGGCGAAGTCTGTTGGGCTCCAAAAAAATCAGGGGCGATGAGGAACGCAAACAGAACAGCCAAAAAACCGCATCCCAGCCTGGCCGTCCTGCCTTTCATTCGAGCAAGCTCCAAATCGACAAGGCCAGGGCATAGAAGATGAACAGCCAGGCCAACGCGGTCAGGACCTTCCCTTTGGCCGAGGCCGGTTTGTTGTCCAGGAAGGGGTAGAAGAAAAAGATCAGCCCGCCGGCCAGGATGAACAGCACGGCCACCGTCTCGCCGCTTAGGAAAAGAACGTGGGCGGGAAAGATCTTGAGCGTCTGGAAAAGGAAAAGGAAATACCATTCCGGCTTGATGCCTTCCGGGGCGGGCGCCCGCAAATCGGCGGCTTGGCCCAGCCCGGGCGGAAGGAAGACAGCCAAGCTGAGGAGAACCCCCAAAAGCACAAGCCAGAGGATCATCTCCCGGAAAATGAAGTTCGGCCAGAAGGGGATCTCCCTCACCTTTTTCTTTTTGATTTCCGCCTCAAGCGGCAGGCTCATCCCCAGCTTCTGGATGAGGAAGATGTGAATGACCAAGACCGCCAGCAGGGCCAGGGGCAGGATGCAGATGTGGAAGCTGAAAAAGCGGGTGAGGGTGTCGCCGCTCACGTCCTCGCCGCCGCGCAGCAGCTGGGTGAAGAAATTCCCTACCACCGGAATGGCCCGCGGGATGTCGGTGCCCACCTTGGTGGCGGACAGGGACAGGTCGTCCCAGGGGAGGAGGTAGCCGGTGAAGCCGAAGGCCAGGCTGCAAACGAGCAGGAGCACTCCGCTCATCCAGGTCATCTCCCGCGGACGGCGGTAGGATTTCAGGATCCAGATGCTGGTCAGATGGACGATGACCAGAGCGATCATGAAGGTGGCCGACCAGGAGTGGATGGAGCGGACGGCCCAGCCGAGCGGGATGTCGGTCATGATGCGGGCCACGCTGGCGTTGGCCTCTTCCAAGGTCGGCCGGTAGTAAAAAGCCAGGATGATGCCGGTCACGACCTGGATGATAAAGAACATCAGGATGGCGCTGCCGGTGTAGGCCCACATGGTGTGCCGGGTCTGGGGGACTTTTTTTTGCCGGAGAAAGCCTAAGACCGCTCCCCAGCCCAACCTCTCGTCGAGCCAGGACCGAAAACCGGCCCATAATCTGCTGATCTTCACGCCGGGGCCTCTTTCTTGATGACGATCTCTTCCGCTTCCATCACCACGGTCAGCCGGCGGAGGGGGGCGGGCGGCGGGCCGGCGATGTTGCGGCCCTCCTCGTCGTACCAACCCTCATGGCAGGCGCAGAAGAACTTCCGCTGTTCGGCCTGGTAGGACACATTGCAGTCGAGATGGGTGCACACGCCCACAAAGGCGACCAGGCTGCCGTCGGCCTTCTTTTTCAGAAACCCGGGCTTGATGTCCCAGGCAAAATCCTTGACCTGGCCCGGGGCCAAGTCTTTATAATCGGCCAGGGGGAGCCGAACCTCGTCCGGCTCGCGATAGGGAGGAATGGCCGACTTGAGCAGCGGATAGAGCAATGAGGCGGCCAGCGACCCCAGCCCGCCGGCCAGCAGTCCGTTCAGGAATTGGCGGCGCGAGAATAGAGACGCTTTGAGCTTCATGGATCTTTCTTGAACACCCTCTTGATCTTCTCCACGACCATCCTCCGGCGCAGCGATTCGATGCCGTCGGCGGGCCTGACCTCCCGAGGACAGGCCTCGTTGCAGCGGAAGACGGTGTCGCATGACCAGAGGCCGCCCTCGGCGTTCAGCCGGGCCCAGGTCTTGAAGGGCCGTCGGTCGCGCGGGTCGCGCACGAAGCGGTTGAGCTTGGCCAGGGCGGCCGGTCCGAGGTAGCGTTCCTCACGGCCGACCACCGGACAAGCGCCGTAGCAGCAGGCGCACAGGATGCAGGCCACATACTGGTCGATCTTCTCCATCTGCCGGTCCTCGACCAGGAATTCCTTGGGTGGAACCTCGGGGGGCGGGAAAAGATAGGGCTGGACCTCTTTCAAGGCGGCCCAAAACGGCGCCATGTCCACCACCAGGTCTTTCTTGATCTCCAGGTTGGGCAGCGGCTCGATGACTAGGGTGGAGGCGCCGAGCGTCTTGAGAATCGTCCGGCAGGCCAGCTCAAACCGGCCATTGATGACCAGTCCGCAGGAGCCGCAGACGCCTTCGCGGCAGCTGTAGCGGAAGGACAGGTCGTAGTCCTGCTCGTTGCGGATGTCCATCAAGGCTTCCAGGACGGTCTTCCCCTCTTGCGTCTCATACAGGAATTCCTGGAAGTACGGCCCAACGTCCCGCGGCGGGTCGAATCGAAAGATGCGGAAGGTGTACTCCATGTCAGTATTTTCGCTCCTCGGGCTTGTACTTAGTGATCCGCACCTTTTTATCGCTGAGACGGACGCGGCCGTCCCGGAGAACGGCTATGGTGTGTTTGAGCCAGTCCTTGTCGTTTCTCTTTGGAAAATCCGTCCGGAAATGAGAGCCCCGGGTCTCTTCCCGGCGGAGGGCGCCCCGGCTGATGGCTTCGGCCAACTCCAGGGAGTGTTCGAACTCGAAGATATTAACGATTTCTTGGCTGTAGCGCCGATTCCGGCCGGAACGGATGATCCGGCCATAGTCGTCGCGCATCTCCAGAATGCCGTCCAGCGCCGCCTGCAAGTCCTTGCGGTTTCGGAAGATAGCCACCTTGTCCGACATGAGAACCTTCATCCTCTGCAGAAGATGATGGATGGGGATGCCCTTATCCCGGCCCTCCCAGCCGGCGATTTGAGCTTCGACGGCTTTCACTCCTTCCTGAAGTCGTCTGTGGGCCGCGGCGCCGCGGCCGCTCCCCCCGCCGTCCCTGACATAGCGGGAGGCGGAGCGGCCGGCGATTTTGCCGAAGACCACCGTCTCCAGCAGCGAGTTTCCCCCCAGGCGGTTGGCGCCGTGGACGCTCACGCAGGAACATTCGCCGGCGGCAAAGACGCCCTCCACCTTGGTGGCGCAGTCGCGGTCCACATCAATGCCGCCCATGGAATAATGCTGAGCGGGCTGGATGGGAATGGGCCTGTCCACCGGGTCCAGGCCGGCGAACCTCAGGCAGATGTCGCGGATGGCCGGCAGGCGTTTCATGATTTTGGCCCGGCCGAGATGGGTCAAGTCGAGATGGACATACTGGTTCTCGAACCCCCGGCCCTGGTCGATCTCAGTCTGGATAGCCCGGGCCACGATGTCCCGGGGGGCCAGTTCCATGACCGAGGCCGCATAGTCGGCCATGAACCGGCGGCCCAGGCTGTTCATCAAATAGCCGCCCTCGCCCCGGGCCGCCTCCGAGATAAGGATATTTTTGCCGTAGAGCGAGGTCGGATGGAACTGGATGAACTC
>Ga0299912_10003063_pt1 | contig 13716 bp, 12 predicted proteins | sample RVTome_2_FD_207667 | JGI IMG/M metagenome (GOLD analysis project Ga0299912, IMG submission 207667) | Soil microbial communities from uranium-contaminated site in the Upper Colorado River Basin, Wyoming, United States - RVT95D214 (version 2) ...
GAGTCTCAATTCTTTCATCATCGCGTACCTGGCAGGGACTCCTTGGCAAAGTACGCTGCTGCTTTTTTTAATATGTCACGCTCCATCTTTATCTCGGCCAGTTCTCGCTTTACACGGGCTAACTCCATCTCCATATCAGTGAGGGGACGCTGTGATTTGCCGATATTGCCCAGCTTGCCAGCTTTGGATGCCCTGACCCAGTTTCCTACAGTCGAAGGGGGCAATGACAATCGTCGCCCCGCTTCAGGCAATGTCAGACCACCTTCTGTTACCAGGTTCACTACTTCTTCTCGAAACTCTTTCGTGTATGTCCCTTTTGGAATCCTTTTCATCTCTACACCTCCGTTTAGTATTTTACTGAAACTTTGGTGTCTACGATATCCATCTTACCTCAGTAGTTTCGCAGTTCATCAGCAAAGATTGGGCTGCCAAACCTGTCTTTATTCTCAGCGTATGTTAGAAGAGTGGCGACAACAGTTTCAGAATCGCCGATGAGTAGATAACCTGTTCTATCAAGCAGCGTCTGCCATGTCGCCTGATCATCCGGATAAACATAAATATAGGTTCGCTTTAAGTAGGCAAACGCCTGATTCAGATCAGATTCCATATCGGGATCAAGAGAGAAGAAGGTGTAAAAGTGTCGGAAGCAGGCTTGGACTTCTTGGCCAGCTTTAAGAATTTTTTCTCGGTAAAAAGAACCTGCGTCGTTGTTAGATCGTCTGGCATATTCGCAGATGTCCTTGAATACTTCTGACCCAACGCTGGCGACAAAGGCGAATTCGTAATAAGGGTCCCGATCCAGTTGGAATCGTATTTTGCTTAGGACACCTCTGCTTATGAGGTCAGTTATAGACCAATACTCTTTGCTGGCGTTTCGTGCCTTGCATTGCTGTGCCTGCCGAACGCCATTCTTTTGCACAATCCAAAGATCAACTCCCTGCTCGTCATCGCCAATGGCTTCAATCGTGACAGATTTTATTTTTTCTTCCATGAGGGAAAGAAGCTGAGAAACAACCCAGCGTTCTTCGTAACGGTTGCCAAGCTTATCCGCTAATCCACCAGATTCAAAAGGCATGTTTCACCGAAAGGCCTCTTTAACCCGATTCATCGGCAAGTTATTTTCTCATACAGTGTTTCCGGGGCAACGTCGGCGCCATTTGGCCATGCGATGGTGCCGCCCTCAATAGCCGCACGCTTAAAAAGTTCTATGTCCCGTAGCGGCTCAAAGACAGGCCCTTTACCAAGGTAAGCCGAAAAGTCCACATCTCCGCTTTTGCCGTCATCGAAAACAATATGATAGATATACTGTTCCTTATATATGATCTCTTTAACATCATTCATATTCCACATAAAGCACCTCAGTCTAACGTATTATCGCTTATACCTTATCCAGCAGTTTCATGAGATTACGCTTGGGTTTATGACGGAGGCGGAGGCTTGCCAGATAAGCCAGAAAATCTCCTGATCTTCCGAGACGCGCCATCAACTCGCGAATTTTCATCACCATACGAAAGGCTTCGTCATATGCCTGGTTGTTTTTCTGTTCGATAATCGGCTCAATAAGACGTTTATAGACTTCAACGGCATCGGCAGGATGTTCAGCCTCCCTGAACTTCGCAAGCTCAAGCCAGAGGCGATCATGGCAGCCTCCCGTCTGTGCCTCTGACCATGCGGCTTCTGCGTCTTTCTCCCAGAGGAATATCTCAACCAGACGCGAATTGTCAGGTTTGAACCAATAGCTCCTCTTTGGATTGGCCTTCTCTTTTTCGATTACCTGCCTCAGATACGCTAATGCGTCTTCACGGACCATCTCCTTACGGTTGATCTTTTTTGCGTATCCCATAAGCTTTTTGTACTGCTCAAGCTCAGTATGCTCAGTGAATTGGATCCGGTATAAACTGTATGCATCATCATATCGCTTGCGACGATGGTATTCCTCTGCAATGAAATCACGCAAACGGTTGTCCTGATTTCCAGGGAATAAGGCAAGACCTTTTTCTGCCCAGTCAAGGGCCTCATCCCGACGTCTTGCTTCCCTGCATATTTCGGCTATCTCCAAAAAGGCATAAGGGTTTGACAGGTCACGCTTCTTGACAGCTATCAGCGCGTCTATGTCTCCATCCGCCTTGGCAAGCGACTCCATAATGTGGGTGATACGAAACCTTTTTCCTGAAGGCCCGGTATCCCGGCTTTCAGGCTCCTTTTCCTGAACATTGGACCATTCTTTTTCGGCAAGCCTTCGGTATTCGGCCAGTCCCTGTTTTCCTAGTATTTTCTTATAGGTCTCGGCTGCACCATAGAAGATATCAAGGTCACTGTCCATCATCTCAAAGGTAAAGAGACGCCCGGCAAGCTCTATTGGATCAGGGCAGGCAGATCTGCAAGCGGCAAAATGGACCTCCCCAAGTCTCTCGCAGAAATCACCGAAGTGTCCGTCGGAATCGTCGGTATTGCCAAGCGCCAGAACTGCCTGTTCAAAGGCATATTCAGATAGCCTTATCGCCTCTTCCGCAAACCCCTCTTTATAAAGCCGTTCTATACTGTTTATTGCTTCATTCACACCCTCTGCGTATTCATACATGTCTCTGTAATCAATAAAGCCATGTGTATGGAAGGCCGCCCTTACAGCTCTGCGATAGGCTGATATGTCGAGGCCGCCGGCCTTTTCTTTTGCTATCCTCAGAGTCAGGTCCTCATGCAGCCTGGAGTCGGACTTTACCTGTCCCATAAGCATATCTAAAATAAACTTTGACTCCTGCCCCTCAAGCCAGATACGTATATCCTTCAGGGAGATTTCCTTTTGACGTGGCAAGGTCCTTCCTGACAGCTTTGAGCCCGCCGAGGCATCTTCGTCGAGGTTATCTGTTTTTTCGATCCAAGCCAGGCCAAGGGCCACGCAGTGCTTACAAAAATCACCATCACGGCCCACGGGGCAGCTGCATGAAAAGCCCAGGCGAATCTTGTCTTGCGGCGCGGGAATGATTTTGAGACGTGTCTCATACGTATGCGTACCGCGGACTTTTGCGGAGATACTGTTACTTTTTACGGTGATCGGGCCAACCAAACCGCTTTCAAAGTAATCCTCACCGCGTCCAAAGGAGCGGCCTCCGGCAAGGGCCATGAGGTTACTTCTGGTGATTAATTCCTTGAACGACATATCATATTTCATGCAGGAATATAATCCTGAGATCTGTGAGTTCCGAGTTTATGAGTAGCATTTAGAGTCTCAAACTCTCTTTCCCTGTTGCTGAACACAATGCCCCCTAACATTTCTTTATCGTAGTTTACTCTAAGGTAATATCAATTGAAAAGAGCCGCAAGAAATGCGTTGTTGTTACAGAGAAGAAATATTGAAGACTCTCTCCGGCAAGACCGCAGGGAATCTCAATGCAAGGTACATTTTTTTCTTTATATTCGCTCGTTTACCCCGCGGTAAAACCACGGGGAATATCGCTCGCTATCCATTTAACATCAGACAGGGCAACCACAGAGGGATTGCCCCTACAGAATACCGGGGAAAAGATGGGCGTATGCCATACGCCCCTACGGGATGTCCGACTTACGATTCACGCCGTACACCTCTGCTGGTTGTCCCCTTCGAAAATTGTAGGTTTGCGACCGAGACTGAGGGTTAAAAATTTCAGGCTGTTTGAGCCGAAGGCGAGTTCCTGAAATTTACCGAAGCCGACAGAGCAAACCGTTAAGCAATTTTCGTTGGGGCGGCCTTCTTTGGTTTACCTTTCTTGGCCGTCAAGAAAGGTAAACGGGGTGTGGGGCAGAGCCCCGTTCCAGGTAAAGGAGAGTTACTCCAATGAAAATAACCGGGGCGCAGGCGCTTTAAGCGGGGAAAATATCAAAGTAACCCCCTCAATCCCCCTTAACCCAAGGGGGAGGTTTTATAACCACTCTATTTAACTATCCACTGCGTGCCGCATATATGCTTATAACTGCAGTCCGGACATGTGTTTTTTCTGTTTTCCGCTGGTTTAAACGGAATATCAGGGTCTGTGATTTCCCTCAGGAGTCTGAAGATCAAGTTTTTGAGTAGTTCGTACTTTTCCTCTCCGTCTCCTTCAGTAAAAAGAGGCAGTTCAATCTCCCTGTTAATCACAGAACGGCCAAGCAGCAGAAACATTCCGTTTAGGTCTGTTATGGCCTTGCCGGTATGCTCTGAGTAAAGCATGAGGTAAAAGGGCAGTTGAATGCTTCCAATCGCCTCGCTCCATGAATCCCTGTTATCAATGTCCAGTTTGTCAAAATTTATTTTAAGGAAGTTGGGGTTGGAGCCGGTTTTATAGTCAATGATTACTGTCTTCTCCCCGCTCCTTATGACAGCGTCTATGCGGCCCCTGAGATTAAAGGAATCTTTTGTGATACGTACGGCCTCTTCGCAGTTAAGCACAGTTAAAGGCCCCTCAATGATCAGGGGAACAAAGTACTTTTCAAAGAAATCACTAAGATGTTTTTTTATCTGCTGCTTTAAAAGATAGATTGCGCCAGCAGGCTTTTCTCCGTATTCTTTTTCAAAGAGTCTGTTTATCAGGAGATTCAGTTCGCGAAGGTCTATATCTTTTTCCTTTAAAGGAAAGCCTTTTCTTTTTAAAAAGAATTGTGAGAGGACATGGTGGACAAACTTGCCTGTTTCCTGCCTTTCTATATCTCCGGATATCTCTTCCTTTTTGTCGATCCTCAGGACATAGGAGTAGTAAAACTGCAGTTGGCACTGCAAATAGGTATCGAGCGCTGAGGCGCTGTATGGCATCTCCCGCAGGAACTCCACAACACTGCTGGTCTTCCTGATATCAGCAGGGAGGCTATTTTTCAGTTCGATCCTGTATTGCACTGCCTTGAGGTAATTTTTAGTATCTGTTGTTTTCTCTTTCTTTTGTCTTTCCCATAGCAGTCTTTCAACAAAGCGTGATCTCTCTTTTTTATCATTTTCAATAAAGAAAAGGTGGACCTCGCCTGCGCCCTGGGTGAGGGTCTCGAAATAATGCGCCGCAAGCTCATCCCTGTCCTGATAAGTCGGCAGGCCCAGTATCTTACGTGCCTTAAACGGAAGTAAGGTGTCATCTTTTTTAGTGTCAGGCAGGGACTCTTCATTGGCATCCAGAATAAAGACACTGTCAAACTTCAGGTTTCTGGTTTCGAGAAATCCAAGCACCTGAAGGCCCTTTACAGGTGTGCCCTCAAAGGGCGTATAACAGGTCATAATGTATTTTCTGAAAAAGGTGAAGTAGCTTGCCTGTTCTGTAAAGACGATGTCCTTCATCAGCGACCTTGAGATCAGCTCAAGGGACCGCATAAAAGATTCCGAGAAGGGATAAAAAAGCGGGTGAAGCTTCGCGGTGCTGTTATTGAATATATAGGTCAGCAGTTCAGTGCACTTCAGGGAAAAGTCTTTTACATTTTCAAAGGACAGAAATTTCTCTATGGTATTTTTGTGAATGCTTCTGAGGTGCTCAGAAAGTGACTCCCTTGTGAATCCCTTTTCATCCTTTGGGAGCTTGTCCGTCACAAGCTCAAGGAGTTTTTCATCCTCTTCTATCTCCCGAAGAGTCACAAAGGTCTTTGCCCTGTATTTTGAAAGCCCTTCTTCAATGGCATGGAACATTATCCGTGTTATTTCAGCACTAGCGTTAAAGTAGATATTTTTTGTATAGGGATGCAAAACGAAATTGAGATAATCCGGCAGATAGACGCGGTCCCCGTCCATAGAGCTCATGAGTTCCATAATATTATTGAGAAAGGCAAAGAGGGGCGTACGCTGCAGCGGATAACCCAGGGAAATATTGTAGTTGTCTTCATCTATCATGTTGGTCCCCTGGCGCATCAGAGGGAAGAGGGTGTCTGGGGAAGGAAGCACAATGGCCGTATTTTCAAAAAAAGGCCCGTCCTCTTTTATTTTACTTTCAAGGACACTGCGCAGGGCATATACCTGACCATGGGTATCAGGACTGCTGTAGAAATGGACCTCAGGCTTGTCGTGCTCCCACTGCTCTTTAGCAGGTCTTACTCCAAGCTCGCCAAGTTTTTCTTTCATGCCTTTGCTGTCCTGAAATATAAAAAGTGTATTGTCCCTTGAAAGCAATTTCTGAAACATTGTTTTTTCGCATCTGGTAAGGGCAAAAAAACCGGCAAAGATCACCTGCTGAAACCCGTGAATATCCGAGTCATCGATCAGCTCGGTTGCAGCACAATATCTGAGCGATCTCGTTGAAAACCCCATGTCCCCGACAATTTTATGGAATTCCTCGTAGAAAAAAGACAGGGACTGCAATCTCTTAAATGTCTGCTCTGGTATGACTTCTTCAGTATAGAGTTCAATCTCCTTTACTCGCCTGTGATCAATACCCTCTATGCATAATTCTTCCAGGTCCCGGTAAATTTTGAGTCCTATCGGAAAGAAACTGTCCGGCGTCATGAAACTCCCTTTGCCAAGCGGATTTGAGGCCCTTCTGTGTATGTCGTAAAGGAGCGCGACAGCATCGAGGCCCTCAAGCTTTCTCCCTGGGAGCTTATGTTCACAGAGGTGATCAATAAACTCATCCATGGAAAAGATAACAGGCGGTATAAAGCTTCCCTGCACCTTATGAGCAAGCGCCTTCCTTAAAAAATGGGCCGGCCTTCTGCCTGGAAATACTATCAGGTTTGTAGAATAATCCCGTTGCACATTCTCCAGGTTTGGTATGATCTCCTCTATCAGGCTCTTTCTCGGGGAAATAAGCTTTACCTGCAAGACAATCTCCTTATTTCTCCAAGGTCAGCATAGGCGATCAGCCCCTGGACTTCCCTGCCTGGATAGACCCCTTTGAGTATTCTCATATAGGTCTTCATCTGGAGCAGGTATTTTTCTCCTGCGTCTTTTTCTCCTCCGGTCTTGTAATCAATAACAGTTATTTTGTCTCTGTCTATAATCACCCTGTCCATGCGAAACAGCCTTCCCTCAGCATCAGAGAATTCCTGTTCACGCCTGATTACCCTGCCTTGCTTTTGCCTGAAGTACTCAGCCATGTCCTCATGCCCTATCAGGCGCACGACAGTCTTTTTAATTTCTTCCTCAGGATATTCAGCGCCGGATTCGTTTTTTATCTTCCTGATAGTTAACATAAGTTCTTCTTCAAAACCTTCTCCTGCATACTCAATATAAAACAGTACCCTGTGGATGAATTCCCCTCTCTGCCTTTCCTCAAGATTGATGATCTCATCAGGGCTTGCATGATATTCAGTCCGGCCATGTGAATGCCTGAAGGAAAAGGCCTGCACAGCTTCAGTCTTTTCAACAGGTCTCCTTGCGGGCTTGACAGCAGGAGGATAGTCCGCCGCAGGGAGCAGGTCAAAGGGGTATCCATTGTTTTTGGTCCGGACACCTATTACATAGAGCTCTTCTTTGGGACGCGTAAAACCAACATAGAGGCTGTTGAGCCTGTTGACTTTATCTTTTATGGTCTCTTCACAGTATAATCCCTCAAAATCAGGGGCGCTGCAGAGGATGTCTCTTGTTATCTTAAGCAGGCAGGCCCCTTCTTCATCCTCCTGCACAATATAATCAAACCCCTTGCTTTTCTCATCATAGAGCAATACCAGCACGACAGGGAACCCCAGACCCTTGGCCTTGTGGATTGTCATGACATGAACAGCATCCATGTTTTTAGGGACATTCATGTTCCATTCTGTTTCATTGGTCTCATCATTGCCTGCAAAGCCGAGGAAGTCTCTGAGGCTGTTATATCCAGCGCCTTCAAAGTCCTTTACGACCTCGAGTATCTTTACCAGGGTCGCCTCTTCCTCCTGCATGATCTCAAAGACCCGAAAGACATTAAATATCTCGGTAACAAGGTCATACAGGGGAAGATAGCCTGAGGCCCTGAAAAGGCCGGCAAAGTAGGTTTCCCAGAGGTCTTTGAATTCCTGCTGAAACGCCTTATAAAGCGGGGGGTTGTTTCTCTGCAGGAAGAAAAATTCCCTGAACCTGTCGGATATTCCAACGGAAGAATCTCCGCCAGCTGTTTTGGTAAAGATGTCTCCCAATACAAAGCCGGCGAATGAAAGATCGCTGGTTGGAGAAGAAAGAAAATTCAAAAGCGAGACAATCTCTCCTGTGATCTTTCTCCTCCTTATGTCCAGACTGCTGTAAGAGATAAAACGTATGTTCTCTTCATTGAGCCAGGTTGTGACCCTGACAGCATCCTCGTTTTTTTGTGTCAGCACAGCAATATCATCATATGCGTAACCACGTAAGTGCAGCTCATGGACAAGCGTCTGTATCTTTTTCCTTTCAGGCTGTTCCTCGGCATCCTTTTCAAAGAGAGTGACTTCAGCATATCCAGGGCTTTCCAGTCCCTCCCTGACATTTTGGATATAGTCTGTCAGCCCGCTTCTGCTACCGGCTTCTTTGTAATCCTCGCTGTTTGCAACAATGTCCTTGAACACCTTGTTGTTAAACTCGATTATTCTTTGCAGGCTCCTGTAATTGACCTTTAGTTCCTGCACGGCATATTGGGCGGAAGGGAACGGGTTTTGGGTCTCAAAGGTCTTCATGATGGTGTAATCAGCGTCACGAAAGCCGTAGATGGCCTGTTTGGTGTCGCCCACAACAAAGGCGCTGCCTTTTTGCGAGAGGGAATTTTCGATAAGGGGAAAGAGGTTTCTCCACTGAATTGGAGAGGTGTCCTGAAATTCATCAATAAGAAAGTGAAATACGGTCTCACCTATACGGAAGTAGACATCAGGGACAATCTCGGCATTGAGATATTCGGCCAGGTTCCTGTTGATGTCCTCGATAAATACCTTCCCCTGCCGTCTTTTCGTATATTCAATCATCCTGCTGAATCGTTCGTATACCTTCAGGTAAGGCGTAAAACACGAACGGACATGGAACGTTGCGTATTGGCTGATCAAGTCGCCAACTACAAGCCATTGACCGACTATCTGCTCATAAAATTCCTGCTCTTTGCTGTCTGCCTTTTTCACCTTGTTTACAGGAGGGGTCTTCAGGCCTTTGCCTATAAGATCAGCATACCTTCCCTGTCTGACAAGCGGGAGAATGTCCTTATAGGTTGATTTTCTGCTCAGCTCCAGTCCTGATTGCAGAATAAGAACTTCTATGGCCTCAAGGGTCTCCCTTATCTTTTCCTTTATAACAGCTGTCTCTGCCGCATACTCTACAAGCCTGGGTTTTTTGCCTGTTGCGGCAAGCTTCCGGTAGATTTTTTTAATCTCCTCAAGCAGCGCTGATGACGGGTCCCAAAGAAATGATGTGTCTTTTTTCTTGTTTTCATTGAGCGTTGATATGACCGAGCTAAAAAGCGCAGCCTCCGAAGACCCTTCCCTGACATCTCTTAAGAAAAGGTTGAAGGAGTATTCCATGATAGCGTCATTTTTCATAAGGATATCAAATTCAGGGTTGTAACCAAAATCAATGGCAGAGGCCTTGAAAACAGCAGCCATAAAGCTGTCTATGGTCCTGACCTGAAAATCAGTGTAATTTTCGAGGATCTCCACGATCATTTTTTCGGCCTTTTCAACCATCTGCTCCCTGCCAAGGGTGATGATTTCAGAAAGCTCGTTTATACTCTCAGGGTCATTGAAGGCAACGGCTTTCAGCCATTGGAGGACCCTTTCCTTCATCTCCCTGGCAGCGTTGTTTGAAAAGGTCACAGCCAGAATATTTCTAAGTCTGTTATTGGGGATTGTATCAGAGAGGATGAACTGGACAAACCTTTCAGTGAGTGTGCGGGTCTTCCCGGACCCTGCCGAGGCCTTCAGAACAATAAAATGCGGGAAACGAAGATCAGAGTCTCTTTCCAGTACTGGCTTAGTCACGGATGTTTAAAATAAAAGGCTTATTCAATTATGAGATCCTTTATCTTTTGGTTGGATTTTTTTTTCGACGCTTAAATTCTTTAAATTCAGCAGCAGTGCATTTTTCACACATGTATTCATCCCCCTTCGTAGAATAGCCCTCTTCGGCCAGCACGATCACTTTTTTACATCTGTTGCATCTGGTCGGCTCATAAGAGGGGGGATTCTCCAGCTTTTCAAAATTGTATTCATTGGTCCCATACCAGACATACATTTCCGTCTTAAAGCCATTCCGGCAAGCCGGACACTCCTTCCAGCCTCCGGTGTGCTCATTTGCAGAATGATAACCGCAGAGCGTATAACGCCGGTGGTTGCGACTGCAACTGTTTCTTGCGTATGAAAACGCAACATACTTGTGCTCATCGTCACAGATCCACTGCCCGCAGCAGTCTGTTTTGATCAAATTTTTTGTCTTTCCGCAGAGTCCACATCTCGGGGACTTTGCCTTCTTCGCAGCCGGCCCACCGGCCATCTTTGAAATCTTATTGATTGTTTTCATGATTTATTTCCTTAAATCTTCATCATAATTTTGCTTTGAGCCTGAAAGGATATTTTTCTCAAGCATGGGAAGTTCAAGCTTTGTATTGTTGTATTTCACTATCGCAATAACCACATCAAATACCAATATGGAAAGCCTGTCTCAGCCAATCGAGCGCTGAATATCAGCCCTTCCAATTTTCCACTTTCAACCCGTCGATTCTTTCAAAATGCTGGTATTATCTTTGATTGATTATAGCATAAATGGATTGGCAGCCTTTGCCCGCCATGAACATGGTCCCCTTATCCTTTAAATCCTGGCAGAAGATTGAAGCGGTCTCTTACATGCATAAGCTCGCTAATTTCCATACGGGTAGAGGAAGCTTTTCCTGTAATATGAATAAGGAGCATTCTGTATTCCTTGTCGGTCGAACTGTCCAACTGAATACAGGAAAAACCGGAAAACAGCCTTTCACAATATCCGTTTAATCTTGTCGAAGGCCTCTTCTATTATATGCGGCTCAGGCAGGAACGTGGTCCTGAAATACACCCCATCTTCCTGCCTTCCGAACCCTGAACCAGGGACGAAAACTACCCCTTCCTTAAGCGCAGCTCTCACGAACTCAAGGTCCTTTTTCCATCTCTGAGTTTCTATTTTTATAAACGCGTAGAACGCGCCGATGGGGACCGGAAACGAAAGAGGCAACTTTTTCGCCATCTTCACGAACGTGTCTCTCCTTTCCTTTAGCCGCTTTTTCATATCAGCTATATAAGCGGGATAAGAGGGGTCCACTAGAGCTGCTGCTGCCGCCTTCTGGAACTCCCAATTCACGGAAAGGCGCTGGTTGCACAGGAGGAAGAACGCATTCTTGACCTCCTCCCACTTTTCTCCGTGGAACGTTACCCATCCTATCCTTGCGCCCGTGTAGCAATAGTCTTTGGAAAGCGAGCTTCCATATATAAAAGGCACCCTGTCCCTGGCTATCTTTCTGAAATCCACCGGTTTGCCCTCTAATACCAGCTGATCATAGGACCCATCATAAAATATCGGGACATCGTACTCAGCGCAGAGTTCAACGACTGCCGAAAGGTTCTTTTCAGAATAGACAGAACCCAGCGGATTATTGGGGTTGATTATAACTATCGCCTTGGCGCCCTCTATTTTCTTGGCCAGATTTGCAACATCTATCTGTCCATCTGCATCGTGCCTGTAGAACACGGTGTCGCCCTCGAACTGCTTGGCCTTGCTGAGATAAAGCGGATATACAGGGTTGGGAAGAAGAATTTTCTCTCCGAACCCTATGAATGCATGGAAGAAAAAATCAATACCCTCGGTGAGACCAGCTACCGCAAACACGTCTTCCGGTCTGCATTTTTCGATCTTCGCCACAGTTTTTCTGAGCTGCTCGTCACCTTCTGAAGGGGCATAGCCCTTAAAGTTTTCGTCCAGCGAGCTCTTGACCCGCTCAGCTATTACCCCGAAGGGTTTGAAGCCGTATTGGGGCGGGTCTCCGATGTTGAGGTAAATCATCTTCTTACCCTTGGCCTCTTCGCGCTTGGCCTCCATCACTATGTCCCTTATGGGGTAGCTTACGACATTCATCCTCTCTGTAGGTCTGTACGGCAGCTGGCGTTTCAGAATCTTAAATGGGCTCATGTTAATCATCCTTTGCAATCATTACTATATGTTTCACTCTATGCTTTCAAGAGGAACATTACAGCCTTTCCGGCTGATAGAAAATTGCTTAATTGGTATTGAGAAAAAATAACACGTAGGAGCTAAATTATCAAGTCAAATGTGCCGGGCTGCTGAGTGCGACATTGAAATTGGCGGGGTGCAAGGGGATGTAATCACATACTATGAAGAAGGATAAACACGAGAAAAACCCCGATTGTAAGAATTGATATGGCAAGCAGAATGTCGAGCGTTATGGAGGGCTGATAGGCATCCTGGGCTATCTGTTTTTCAACTTTTTTGTACCTGATAAAGGCAAGAACACCCATAATAGCACCGAGACCGACAAGCAATACGCCCAGGAATGATGAATATCCCGGGGAATATCCCGGCGGAGGGGCAGGCAAGCTGCTTTCTGCCGAGCCTGTTTTTTCCAGAAAGTATCTGAGCTGTTTGAGGAAAAGGGCGAACCTCTCCACTACAAAGCCAAAGGCCATTATCCCTATGCTGGTCCGTACCCACGCTAGATAGGTACGTTCATTGGCCATATGGACCCGGCGGTTACGCACTCCGGGATGCGTACTTTCCTTAGAACCATCTGTCATATAGTCATTATATCAAATACCCTGTCACTTGCCATTTCTTTTCATGTTTTTTGAGACATGCAGCCGGCGTTATATTCATATTATTACTTCGGGTCATTATAATTGCGCGCCCAGGTTGTCAAACCTTATTCGCTCAGTGGTCTTCCTGCTCTGCACCGCTTGACATCAGAAGAATTATTTCACTATACTTCAAAAATGATTTACATGTATCCGATGATTATTTGGGAATTTCTCAGGAAGGCATGGCATGTTGATGCCGTGGCTGAGAGGAGTTTCTATTAGCTGTTAGCAAAACTCAATAGAATATCCCGAAGGCCGCGGAATAAACCCCGTGGCCTTTTTTATTTTTGGAGGCGCTATGACTGATTTTGTTAAAACCAATTGGGCGAAGGCCGAATTCAGCCAAAACTATCTGGAGAAGGCCGAAATTTATATCGTGGAACGAAGGCGGATGTTCAGCATCCTGCGTTCCTTCATGAGTCACTTTCTCTCATCAACAGGCCATAAGCATCTTCTTGACCTTGGATGCGGAGACGGCATACTCACCGAAGAGCTTTTGCAGGTTGACGGGTCGCTCTCTGTTACCCTCCTTGACGGCTCGGATGATATGCTGGCGAAGGCCAGGCAAAGGCTCGAAAAATTCGGAGACTTCCGCTATGTCCGGGCAAGCTTTCAGGATATGCTTGAAAAAGATGTTCTGACGGAGAGATATACTTTTGCTGTCTCCTCTATGGCAATCCATCACCTGACGCTCAGTGAGAAGATAAAGCTGTTTAAGAAAATTCATTCCCTTCTGGAAGACGGGGGATATTTTGTAAATATCGATGTAGTCCTTCCGCCCACTGAAGCGCTTGATCAATGGTATATGAGATTATGGCAGGAGTGGATGGACGACAAGAAGTCATCCTTGGGCCTGGAAGATGAGCCTTCTGAAAATATAATCAAAAGGTATAAAGATCTCGGGGAAAACAAGCCCGATACCCTGGAGAGCCAGTTGAAGGCGCTAAAACAGATCGGATTCAGCGAGGTCGATTGTTTTTATAAGTATGGAATATTTTCGGTTTATGGCGGAAGGCGATGAACCGAAATTTGTTA
>Ga0299912_10003066_pt1 | contig 13707 bp, 12 predicted proteins | sample RVTome_2_FD_207667 | JGI IMG/M metagenome (GOLD analysis project Ga0299912, IMG submission 207667) | Soil microbial communities from uranium-contaminated site in the Upper Colorado River Basin, Wyoming, United States - RVT95D214 (version 2) ...
AAATGACCGTATGGCTAAAATAAATATAATTTTAAAGATATGTCAAGGTTTATAACCGCCGGGCAACAAGAGGTATTAGAACCATTTTACCGGATCAGGACAAGACTTTCTCCGGTTCCGATTCGACAGCCCGATGTTTGCAATTGGGGCAATAGAGATGATCGCCTTTGGCTTGAGTCGATTTCTCGACCATGAATTTGTAGCCACAAGCGGGGCAGGGATGATTGACCGGTTTGGACCATAACGAAAAATTGCATTCGGGATAGCGGGAACAGGAATAAAACACACGGCCTTTTCGGGATTTTCTTTCCAGAATTTCCCCGGTGCAATTTTCCTCCGGGCATTTGACCCCGGTGGAAACACTGGCCGTGGTCTTGCATTCGGGATATCTTGAACAGGCAACAAACCGGCCAAAGCGGCCCTGACGAATTTCCATCGGCGAGCCGCAGTTGGGACATTTTTTATCGATCTTTTCGACTTCGTTTCCAAGCGGTTTGGTGTTCTTACAATCAGGGTAAGCGCTACAGGCCAGGAAACGGCCGTTTCGGCCATACTTTATGACCATCGGCGAACCGCATTTATCGCAAATCTCATCGGTTTTTTCGATTGTCTGTTTCTTGATCTTCTTGGTATTAGCCTCAACCCGGTCCAGGTCTTCTTTAAACGGAGTGTAGAATTCGTTAAGCACGCTGACCCAATTCTCCGAGCCATCCTCAATTCTGTCCAATTCGCTTTCCATCTCGGCAGTGAAATCGGTGTTGAAAATATCCGCGAAATTCTCCACCAGGATTTTATTCACTACTTTGCCCAAGTCGGTCGGCTGAAACCGTCTTTTTTCCAGCGTGATATATTTTCGGGCGGATAGCGTGGTAATAATCTGGGCGTAAGTCGATGGCCGGCCTATGCCTTTCTCTTCGAGCTCCTTGACAAGGCTACCCGAATTAAAACGGGGCGGCGGCTGAGTAAAATGTTGTTCTGGTGATAAATTCGCCAATTTTACCGACTGCCCGTCCTTGAGTTCCGGGATCTTCTTTTTTTCATCTTCGCCATTTATACCATTGGCATAGACTTTTAAATAGCCGTCGAAAACCAGTTCTTGTTCCGATGCCCGAAAGATATATTTCCCGCCGGTAAATTCGGCCGTGGTAGTAGAATAATTGGCATCGACCATCTGGGATGCTAAAAAGCGCGACCAGATAAGCTCATATAGACGAAATTGTTCGCGATTCAAATAGGCCTTAACAGCCTTGGGGTCTCTATATGGCGAGGTCGGCCGGATCGCTTCATGCGCGTCCTGAGCCGATTTCCGCGATTGATAGACTTTTTCTTTGGCCGGTAAATATTTTTCGCCGAACTCTTCTTTAATATATTTTCTGGCCTCGGCGATAGCCACCTTGGCAACCCGGAAAGAATCGGTACGCATATAGGTAATAAAGCCTACCTGACCTTCGCCGCCCAGTTCAATACCTTCATACAACTGCTGCGCAATAGTCATGGTTTTCTTATTGTTATAACCCAACTTGGCGAATGCATCCTGCTGAAGCGTACTGGTAATGAACGGTGGCGCGGACTGACGCTTTAGCGAACCCTTTTTGAAAGCGCTGACTTTAAAAGATTGCCTTTTGATATCGACGCAAGTCTTATCGGATTTTTCCTGACTGCCGATTTCAGGTTTATTATTATCTATTTTTATCAACCTGGCTATGATCTTATCGAACTTACCCGCGATAAATTCGGCATCAATAGTCCAATACTCTTCCGAAACGAAATTTGCGATTTCCTCTTCGCGTTCGCAGATAATGCGTAAAGCCACCGATTGAACCCGGCCGGCCGATAATCCGTAGGTTATAGTCTTCCAGAGAAGCGGCGATACCTTATAACCCACCAATCGATCAAGTACGCGCCGCGCTTGCTGGGCAAAAACCAGATTGGTGTCAATCTTACCCGCGTTCTTGATACCATCAAGGACAGCCTGTTTGGTGATTTCATTAAAAGTGACGCGTGATACTTTAGCTTTGGTTTTGCCGAGATTATTGGCGATATGATAGGCAATCGCTTCCCCTTCACGATCAGGATCAGGAGCCAGGTATATTTCGCTGGCTTGACGGCCAAGCTTTTTTAATTCGCTCAGTATCTTGGCCTTGCCCTTAATCGTCTCAAATTCGGGTTCGAATCCATTGTCAATATCGACGCCCAATTTCGATTTCGGCAAATCAATAATGTGGCCGTTAGTCGAGGCCAATTCGAAATCCTTGCCAAGAAATTTTTTCAAAGTCTTGGTTTTGGTCGGCGACTCTACTATGAGTAATTTCACGTCGTCCTTTCTCTACTTAAGCAATACTATTCGGGAAAAGCGTCTTCCTCGGATTCCGTGTCTTTCTTGAAAGCGTATTTGACGTCACCTTTAGCCAATTCTATTATGGCCTCTGTGGTGACTTTTAATTTATAAGTAGGAGCAACGTCATCAGGACCCAATTGCTCTGCCGCGGCGCCCCGCTTGTTATTGATTCGACGGGCCAGTTTAGCCGCGACAATAACAGCCTCATATTTGTTTTTGGTGACTTGCTCGATTTTGTGTTTAAGACTGTAGTCCATAAACCTCCCAACATAAATGGCTATCGGCGATTTCCATTTAAACCTAAAAGTTTAATTAAAGATTTTTTCCAATATCTTCTATCGGCCAACCGGCCGGTTTTCAGCCTCTCGGCGCAAACAATTCGATGTACATCGGTTACGGCCTGCTTGAGATTATCATTAACTACCAGATAATCATATTCAGGCCAAACACGTAATTCCTCAATCGCCATACTTAAACGTTTTTTAATCGATAAAAGGTTCTCGGTTTTTCGCCCCTTCAATCTTTTTCCCAATTCCGCTGAACTGGGAGGCACCAGGAATATCGCTACCGCGTCAGGCAAAGCCCGCTTGATCGAGCCGCCTCCTTGAATATCTATATCCAAAAGAATGACCTTGCCTTTATCCATAGCTCGCTTAAGCGGATCAAGTGGTGTGCCGTACCAATGGTCGAGGTATTGAGCCGTTTCGATAAATTTGCCGTCAGCCCTGGCTTTTAAGAAAGCGGCTTCGGTCATAAAACAATAATCGACTCCATCTTTCTCCTGGCCCCGTGGTAATCGCGTTGTCGCCGATATGGAAAACTGATAATCATCGTAATCTTTGATTAACCTATGGCAGATCGTGGTTTTACCGGTTCCCGATGGCGAGGATAAAACGACTGTAAGGCCGGGCTTAAGCATTTAAGGCATGACCTTTATAAAACCGATTATCATGTTTGACATACTTCATCATTAAAATGCCGCATTCTATTTTTAATTAGAAGGAAATAATTGATCGCTATCCAATTAAAACCTTTAACGAATTATTTCTAAAACTTAAAATTCCCGAATTGGGCATAATTTCCTATTCAATATTCATGGATTGTTCGCGAAGTTTCTCAAGTTCTTCCTTGATATTTATCACCAGCTCGGAGATTTCGTAATCCATAACCTTGGAGGCAATCGTGTTTGCTTCACGATGCATTTCCTGTAAAATAAAAGCCAGCCGTTTGCCTACGGAATTTTCCTGAGTGAGAGCGCTGGCGAAATTCGCGACATGCGATTCAAGTCGGGTGATTTCCTCGGTAATATCCATTTTCTCCGCCATTAAAGTCAACTCCATAGCGATCCGCTGCTGATCAACTGGAAAATCACCCATAATTTCTTTTATTCGTTGGTCAAGTTTCTGACGGTAATGATTTATGTTATTGCCGGCCTGGGCTTTAACCCGGTTGATATAGCCGGAAAGTATGTTCAGGCGAGCGGCAAAATCGGCGTAAAGGCTTTCTCCTTCAGTCAACCGCGCTCGACAATGACTGTCCAGGGCTTCCTGACACACGGATTCTATCCCGGACCAAATTTTCTCCAGGTCGATTTCACTGCTTTCGGCGGTAATAATATCCGGCAACCCGATAAAATGATCCAGGCTGATGTCGCCGGCCAAATTCAGACGCTTTTTCAGGTCGCTGTAGACCCGGTAGTACATTTCGGCAACTTCGGTGTTTAGGGCCAGGCGGCTGCCGGGCTGTACGCTATCTTCGAACGAAAGCGAGAAATTGACTTTGCCGCGATGAAGTTTTACCGATAGCAGTTTCTTTATTTTAGATTCGAGCGCGATAAGCGTCCGGGGCAGGCGGATTTGCGTTTCAAGGAAACGATTATTGACCGAGGTAATTTCCACCACCGCTTTTTGATCGTTTATATTTTTTTCCGCGCGGCCGTAGCCGGTCATACTCGATATCATAAATACCTCAAATCAGCCTGATATAATACGAAAATAAAACGCAAAGTCAATAACTTCTTGACAAAATATATAAAATTAATCGTTAATTGGCTTTATGAAAATCCAAAGGCTTGGAGCGTTCGATATTTTTTCGCTGGCCAAAGAACTAAATATTTCGCTGACGGGTAAGGCGATACTAAATATAACGGCCAGGAAAAGCGACATCTATTTTGAATTTCCCGGTATTATTATCTGTTTTAAAATTGTTTCCGGATCTCCTTATTTTATCACTGCCGATAAACTTCCGGCCGGACGAAATCGGCTTGCCCAAATCAAAGGCGGTATTATAAAAGGCATCAACCAGGTCGCCGGGGACAGGTTAATCATGTTCGAGATCGCGTTTTTCAATCGGCTAGGCAAACGCAAAGATTTCTGTCTTTATTTCGAATTCTACAAAAATGGCAATATTATTTTAACTGATACTACTAATCGGGTATTGGCTGAACTAAGGCGCGGCGAAAAGACGGGCGGAAATTATGAAATAACGAAACCGGAAGGTTTGGATGTTCTCGCCATAGATCAAAGGCAATCTCTAACGTCAGATGAAATCGAGGAAATTAAATCTCTCAGGATATTACAATTCGCCGCGATACCCGAAAGTGATTCTACTGCAATTATAAAACTTGTAAAAAAACTAAAAGATAAACCCGAGCCGCATGTTATTAAAGACCAAGCCAATCACATTATTGGTTTTTCTGTTTATGGCCCTCCTTTTGGAGAAAATATAATAGGTGAAAAAACCCAAAGTTTACTTGAGGCGATAACCCTTTATACGGAAACTTGCGCGGTATCAAGGACCGGTGGATCGCCCGATTATAAAAAGCATCTGCAAAAAGCTCAAAAAAAGCTCGAGGCGATTCAGGCGGAACTGGCCGAGGCGGAAAAATTCGCTATTTTCAGACAATATGGCGAAATCATCCTGGCTAATTTGAACACAATTTGCAAAGGCCAGACCAAACGCGATTTCGTTAATCCCTATTCGGACAAAAACAAACATATAACGATTTCTCTGGATAAATCAATAAGCCCTGAGAAAAACGCCGCCAAGTATTTCGATATGGCGCGCAAGCTGGAAAAAAGCGTTCCGATTCTTATCAAGCGATTGGCAAAACATAAAGCCGAAATCGCTCGTTTTAAGGAGATGGAAGCCGAGTTGGCAATGGCTAAACAATCGGCTGAAACTGATTTACCGCTTAAGAAAGCCGAGCGAAGAAAAATCCCTTTCAGAAATATCAAACTCGATGGCGGCTGGCAAGTTTATCTGGGAAAATCAGCTTCCACCAATGATGAATTAACTTTTTCTTTTGCCCGGAATGATGATATCTGGTTTCACGCCTGGCAGGCGTTCGGGTCGCATCTTATCTTGCGACCGCCTCAGAAAGGCGCGATCCCGGATAATAAAATTATCCAGCAGGCGGCATCATTGGCGGCATATTTTTCCAAAGCCAAGCATTCCGGCAAAGTACCGGTGATATATACGGAGGCGCGCTACGTTCGCAAAGTTAAAAAGGTTTTGGGCAAGGTTACTTATACAAATGAAAAGAGTTTGATGGTCGAACCCAGACGCCCCGAACAAATATTAGAATTCAATTAGTATTTAAGCGCAATTATTCCGGCAGTGATTGAAGTTCTATCGAAAAAAAACAGCCGGCGCTTACGGGCCGGCTGTTAAAAGTTTAATTGGTGAGTTTGTTTATTTCATTAATGTTACACGGGTGGTCTTAACAGCTTCGCCGTTGGCCAGTTTTACCAGGTAAACGCCCGATGATAATTCCTTGGGCTGCCAGTTAATAGTATAGTTACCCGCGGGCTGAAAGCCATTGTACAGCGAGGTTATTTTTTGTCCCAGCAAATTGTACACATCGAGATTGATATGTCCCGCTTGAGGTACACTGTAACTGATTGTGGCCGATGGATTGAACGGATTGGGATACACAGTTCGCAAAGCGAATTCGGCGGGGATTTCAACATCGCTATCCGTAATGTTGAGCGGCAGCATGCTTAAAGTAATTGGAATTTCGATAAATGGTTCACTGACTGAAGTGGACATCAGTGTCAGCATGGCATATTGGTCGCCTGATGGCAAGTCGGCGGCGTCAAAAGTAAGTTCAACATCCTGACTGCCGAATGGTGGAATGGTTCCGCTTTGCGGATTGCTGGTCAACCAGGTTAAAGGCGGCGGAGCTTCACCCAGAATAAACCGGACAGCCAGATTATCATGAACATAATCATTATTACAGACAACCTGCGTGCCAACTATGCCCAAACGATCTTCTATTCCAATAGTGCATTCATTAAGCCGTCCCGGGCCCATGCTGTTATATTGATAGGTCAGTATATTAGGCGCAACTAATACAGCCTGGAACGTGAAAACGCCAACCTGATCATCATCCGAGATTTCGTTCCAGGTGATAACCGCCGAATCGGCGTTATTAGTGTAGTAATACACATCACCGCCGTATTCCAGATTCAGATTATCAAAAAATACCGCCATCATGTTGTTAGGCTGATCCCAACTTGGAATCTGCGAATTCTCCCATTCCATGATATAAGCATTGTTGAAAGATGCCCAACCATTGACACACATATTCAATCTATTATACGTATTGCCATAAAATTCAAAATTGAATCCCATATTGAGCTGGCCCGAATTGCCGTCATTGTCATAACCCCAAAAATCAACGACTTCGCCTACATCGGTGATATCAACCCAGTTATAGGTTGGCCCATCATCGTTATCGCTATCGCGCCAGTAATAGCCGAATTCATCCTGATCGGTAACGGTGTAAGCGTCTATATAATACCGCAGGGCGCCATCGCCGGTATTGGTAAGATGGAGCAAATCGGTAACTTGACCGCCGGGTACAACTTCGACTTCAAAAGATTCGGGCGAGTAGCTGACTTCGCCAACGCCCTCAAGATTATACATGGGAAATAAGCTGTTGCTGCCAAAAGCGGCTGAACCATACTTGATATAAAAATAGCCGCCCAGACGTCCAAACCCCGGACCCCAGCTGTTTTTGACGATCCAGGCGCCTTCGCCGTTGCATTCGTTATCATCCCAGCCGACAATCAAGACGGCATGATTGGTTGGTTCAGTGTCGCCGTTATGTTCATAACAGCCGCTCTGATAGGAATAGAAATCATCATAAACAGTGTACGATGTTGTCACCGGCCCCATGGTCAGCATGCTCTTTATGGCATCAACATTATTTGGCAGAGGCTGATAACCATCGAGATAGGCGATAACTTCGCATTCTTCCTCGGTACAGGGCACCAAATCGCTCTGCTGATAGGGCATACATGATTCATCTTTGGCGCCGTGAGTGGCCAGATGAGAGAGCGCGCTGCCGGTCCAGCCGCCTTCACAGCCGTTGCTGTTTAAATCGCAGGAGACAATAGCCTGTTCTGAGATATCTGCAGTTATGCCTGAACCAATCAAATAAGCCGATTCGAAACCGGCGGCCGCCGCGAACGCCCAGCAGGAACCGCAATTACCCTGATTCTGAACCGGAGTGACACCACCCAAAAGACGCCAATCGAACACCGATTCGGTCCGGGTGAGTATCGGGAAATCTCTCGGATCCAAATTGTTGAACATATTTTGGACTTCCTCCGGCACTTTTAGCCCGAGCCGCAAGCGCCTTTCCTCTATCGGCAAGTCCATAATCTCGTTGTAGCCGGCTTCCCAACTATAGCCATTTTCCTCGATCATTTGTTGGATCGCCTTAATCTCTTCGGCGACAGAGGCTTCATCGGCGCGAGATGTGGTCGACCATAAGATAGCGAGACAGGCTAATAATATAATAAAAGCCATTTTCTTCATGATAAATCCTCCAAAAATTCAAAACAATAATTCACCACTCTTAATATTAGCATAAAAATTAATTGAGTCAAGCCCAAAATGTCTTAAGTTATCGATTCTGTGACATTATTTAGCCCTCGAAAAGACGCGGTAATTGGGTATAACCTGTTTATTGACTTATTATTTCAACAAAACCATGGTCCTGGTTTCCGTTTTGCTATCGATAGCCAAACGATAAAAATAAATGCCGGTTGAATAGTTAGCGGCATTCCAGGTCACCGTATGTTCGCCCGCCCCAATCGAACCGTCGTATAACGTCTCAACCAGGCGGCCGGTTATGTCATAAATTTCAAGATGGGCCCAAGCGGGTCTGGTTGCCAAATATGAAATGTTCGTGATGGCATTGAAAGGATTAGGGAAATTCTGATTCAGTCTAAAGTTTTCAGGGATTGAGTGTTCCACATCGTGCTCTATGCCCGTAGCTTCAGTAACGATTATAGTCGCCGTCATCGAATGGTGAACCGCGCAATGATACGGGTATTCGCCAACCGTAGCGAATACATATTCGTATGACTCGCCATTGTCCAAAGTGCCCGAATCCCAGATACCCGTATTCGAGGTAGCCGTATGGGGAGCACCGTCATGGTTGGTCCATCTTACTGTATCACCAGCGGTTATTGTCAACGATGATGGACTGAAACTGAAATCAATGATTTCTACTTCGTGAACGGCGGCCAGACTGCCGACAGCTGACATAATCACAATGATAAGCGATAACAACTTTTTCATTTTTCCTCCAGCGTTTCAAGTTTTTTAAATTTAACAATGAATATCATTTTCAAGTTCCCAGAGTATCGGCTTTTTTTAGAGGTGAATTATGGTTAATATATCCGATTTTGATATCTCGGTCATTATGCTAAACGCCAAGTTCATGTCAGTTAGCAAATTTACTTGAATACTGGAAATATATCTCATAGTATGATAAAAGTAAGGTAAAATGACTAAAAACGTTTAAACAGGAGATTAAAATGTCAAATCGCAAACGCATTTACGTAAGTTTGGCGGTGTTCATGATTACACTGGTTTCGGTTCCAGCGATGGCCGCGGAAAAGCCGATTCAACTATCGCTATTTACTCCAATCCAGTTGTTTCCGGAGGAAACGCCCATATTAGGTATTCGGCTTAACTTTATCTATGGACGCAACGTTTCGGTTACCGGCTTGGATTGGGGGCTGGTCAACCATACAACTACCGGCAAACTCACTGGCGTGCAATTTGGTTTCGTGGGCCTGGCAGATTCCGATTTTCTGGGTTGGCAGGATAACGCTATTAATATTGTAAAAGGCAATCTTGAGGGGCTTCAATGGGGATTGGTAAACTATGCCAATTACGCTCATGGAATTCAACTTGGTTTCGTTAACTATGCAGTCAGTATGAAAGGCCTGCAGATAGGATTGGTAAACATAATCAAACAGGGCGGAATGTTTCCAATATTTCCCATAGTTAACTGGTCCTTCTGACCCAAGCAAGCTTATGGATAATTAATCAATCGGCTTTATGACAAAATGGGGAAGCCGATTATTCATATGCAGTTAGATATAAAGTTTTAACATATTTGCAAAATAGAAAATTAAGAGAAATTTGTTGAAAATACGCGGCAGATACTTTATTAAGGCGATCAGGAAAGTTGTTTTAAGCCTAATACTTCTTTTTTTTCTACTTCTCATTCCGTTGCCTGCCCCTCCTCCACCGCCGCCAAGCGAGGCGAATCCATTTGTCTGGAATCAGGATGATTACTGGGCATACCTGGAGTCGCGGTTCTTGAATGCCGGAGAAATGAGCAGCCTCGCCTTAGCCGATTCCATTCATTACGGTTTAGCTAAAGCCGAGGCTCTACTGGATTCCTGCCGGCGCGTTCCAGTCGAACCTTCCTCGCCTTTATTATTAGATATAGAAGAAACAATATTTGAACTTTGTCCTCTGGTGGCGGCCCAAACCGATCAATTGCCGGCACTTATTGATTTACGTAATCGTATCAGACAGACTATTAAAAACCAGTCTTGCCGTTGGGCTATGGAATCAGCCGAGTCCAGAGATCGGCTCTACCGTTTGCTATTCGGCACTCGTACGGCCGTGGAGGAGGTCATATTACAGTCTGATATTAATCTGGCCCCGGCTTTGATGATCGGGGCCAATGAGCCGTCGGCGACACCGGCCGCCGAGATTTTAGGCATAACGGTTCATAGCGGAGATATCTTCGTTTCCCGAGGGGGCGCTCCAACCTCGGCGCTTATTGCCCGAGGCAATGATTATCCGGGCAACTTCTCCCACGTAGCCCTTTTGTATGTAGATGAAAATAGCGGCGAGGCTGCAATCGTGGAATCGCATATAGAATGCGGCGTCGCGATTGCTTCTGTCGATAAATATCTTCACGATACTAAACTGCGCATTTTGGTTCTGCGCTTGAGAGCGGATCATCCGGCGGTTCTGGCTGACCCGATGCTTCCCCATAAAGCGGCCGGTTTGATGCTTCATCGGGCCCAAAGAGAACACATCCCTTATGATTTTGAGATGAATTTCCAGGATAGCCGCAGGCTTTTCTGTTCGGAAGTAGCCTCGGACGCCTATTCCCGGATGGGAGTTAATCTATGGATGGGGATTTCGAATATTTCGACAGCCGGGATCAGATCGTGGCTGACCGCTTTTGGGGTTGAACATTTTATAACTCAGGAGCCATCCGACCTGGAATATGATCCTCAATTGACCATAGTAGGCGAATGGTACAATCCCGAAACGCTATATAAGGATCATCTTGATAACGCCGTGATCGATGTCATGCTGGAGGGAGCCGATCAGGGCGAACAGCTTGGCTATGATTGGTATAAATTGCCCATAGCTCGGTTATTAAAAGCTTATTCATTAGTCAAGAACTTAGGCGGAGGCACAGGTCCTATTCCTGAAGGCATGAATGCTGCCGCCGCCCTAAAAAACGACCGTTTCTCGAAACGACACGCGGCTATTAGTGAGCGGCTGGTTCAATTGGCCGAAGATTTTCAACTAGCTAACGAATATCGGCCGCCCTATTGGGAGTTGGTCAAGTTAGCTCGTCTGGCCAAAGCCGATTGCGGCTATTAACCGGGCGAATCGATATTTAATAAAACTGCTTGTCAAAACGAAATTTCCTGTTACTTTATAAAATATGGACAATGACCCGCCCAAACATATTTCCTCGGCGCCTTTTGCCGACTGCAGTTTTCCTCCGCCTGATTTTGTCAAGATCACCGGCGATGACAAACTGTCGGCGATATTAGTAGAGCGTTGGAATGAGATCAATCGCTGTCTTCAGTCGGATGCCCATCTGGCCGGCATTATCCTGATGGGCGGCGTGATCGAGGCTGTGCTTCTGGCCATAGTCAAGCGCTTTCCCCATAAAGCGCGGGACTGTAAATCAGCGCCCTTAGACAAAAACGGCAAGATCAAGAAAATCCGCGACTGGACTTTAAACGAGCTTATAAATGTCGCGTTTGATTGCGACTGGATACATCAGGATGCCGCCCGGTTCGGGCATCTTCTGCGCAAATACCGCAACCTCGTCCATCCTTGGGAGCAACTGGAGGCCGAAGCCGCGACCCCGGCCAAAGATGATTGCAGTGTCTGCTGGCAAACCGTGCGGTCATCGCTTTACGATTTAGAGAAATTATAAAAATCGATTTTTAAAATTCCTTAGCTATTAAACTGCCCCGCTTTCGAGACGATCTGGAATCGGCATCCACGGTTATCCCAGCTTGACTATTTCTTTACACATCAAGAACTTTATTGTATACTTGATTAGATTAGTGAACTAAAAAATTGAGGTGATCATGCGTATTTTGGGAAGAATTATTTTAGCCCTGCTTCTGGGGATTATAATCCTTATCGTAGCCTCGGCTGTTATGATGTCCCTGCCGAATGCTCCTCGGCTTTTCAAGGAGCATCCCTGGCTGATGGGATTCATACCTCATACCTCGATGCTTTTAATCTCAACTTTGATCCTGTTTATAATTGGCAAAGGCAAGCTGGGGCAGTACGGCTATAAGCTGCCTGACAATTTCAATTTCTCGCAGATCGTGATTCTGCCCTTAGCTGTGGGCGTCATCGCTAATATCATCCTGACTTTCATGCCCGACCACGAATCAATTATGCCGGAAGGGTACTCATTCGGTCATATCATGGTTTTTATCTGGCTATATGCCAGTATCTGCGAGGAAATCTACGCTCGCGGCTTGATTCAGGGTTATCTGAAACCCCTGGTTAACCATGCTTTAGTGATTTTCAAAATCCGTCTCAGCCTGCCGGTGCTTAGCGGCGCCGCTTTTTTCTCGCTTATTCATCTGATGGCCTTTGCCGCTACGCTCAATCCACTTACGCTTATAGTTTTTCTGGTAATCGCCTTTATTCTGGGCTTGATAGCCGGCTACCAGCTGGAAAAAACCGGCAGTCTGATTCCGGCGGTTATTGTCCACATGATATTCAACATCAGCGGTTCACTCGTCGATTCGGCTTTTAGCCTTATTAGCTGAAATCTGACTCCGCCATAGAGGGGATTGGGTACCGTGGGCGAAACGATTATGATGTATTTTTCGGGTTGGGGCGTATCGTATTCGATCTTGTTTGCCGGCTTGCGACTATTTTTAATTATCATGTTCTTTAAAATTTGCTGTTATTGCGGGGAGTCCGCCGAAGCGGGATGGCGAAGCACCTTTTAAAAGGCGCTTTTTAATGAATATCAGTCTGGAAGCTGGCTGCAGTAAATACTCTAATAATTTAAAATCAACAATGTTATCATGCATACAGGTTACTCCGCTATCGCTCGCCATGACAGCAATTAGATTTTTTTCACAAGCCGCAAGCGGCTGGCGCATCGGGGCTAATAAAACTGATACCGTCTGAAATATTCGATAACAATTTACAGAATTGTCATTCCGCCGCTTATGAAATCGGCGCGATATTTATTTTTATCGCTATTGACAAAACCTGATCTGTTTTTTAATCATACCCTATGATGTTATACCACGAGGTTAGTAATGAGTAGTTTTGAAATGACGCCTGTCGGCCATGTCGAATGCCTTGATCTTTTAAATAGAGAAGATCACTATAATAAAAAGCCGGGAGAAACATTCAAGGCCAAAGCGGTTATCAATAAAGAATTGACCGACACTCTCGATGAGATAGATACTTTCGATCATATCTGGCTGATTTTCGTGTTCGACCGAAATGTCGGCGAGGGTTTCAAAACCAAAGTATTCCCCCGACCCGATCCATCGCACGAGCGAGGTTTATTCACCACGCGTTCGCCTCACCGTCCTAATCCAATCGGCCTGGCTTGCGTAAGAGTGCTGGGCCGCGAAAATAATATCATTCATTTCGAAAATTCGGATATACTGGACGGCACGCCGATTCTCGATATCAAACCGTACATCCCCAAAAGCGACAGCCGCCCCGATTCTAAGGCCGGCTGGCTGGATAAGATTAAGTAGCCCTTTATACCATGCCGAAGGGGCCGTGTCTAAGACCGGCCCGTTTTG
>Ga0299912_10003067_pt1 | contig 13706 bp, 16 predicted proteins | sample RVTome_2_FD_207667 | JGI IMG/M metagenome (GOLD analysis project Ga0299912, IMG submission 207667) | Soil microbial communities from uranium-contaminated site in the Upper Colorado River Basin, Wyoming, United States - RVT95D214 (version 2) ...
GTCCTGAAAGAAGGGCCGGTCGCGCTCACGCGGCAGGAGGCGAAATTGGTCCTTCAATCCAAGCAGAGGATGCCCAGCCTGGTAGATGAGTGTCGTCAGGCCCGAGCCTAACTCGGGCTCCAGGTTTGAGCGCAGCGCCGCCAGAAGAAGGGTAAGGGTGGTCAGACGCTGTTGTCCGTCCACGACATCCGCCTTTGGCGACTCGTCACCCTTGATCAGCACAATCGAGCCGAGAAAGTACGGCGGCATCTCCTCCACCGAGCCCGGTGTGGCCCTCATGAAGCTCGTAAGGTCGTCAATCAGGTCACCAGCCTGCACCGTCGTCCAAGCATAGGGACGCTGGTAGCCCGGTATGGTGAAAGCGAACTCGTCGCTGAATATCTGCAGAATGCGCTTCTCGTGGGCGGACAGCGTCGAAGGCATTTATGAACCCGCTTTGGTTGTGATGGGCCATAGGTCAACGATTCCCTCACCCCGGCGAGATCATCTTCTCCGGCCGCACCGCCGCGTCGAACTCGGCGTCGGTCAGATAGCCGCCGCCGACGGCTTCCTGGCGCAGGGTGGTGCCGTTCTTGTGGGCCGTCTTGGCGATCTTGGCGCAGGCGTCGTAGCCGAGTTTGCCGTTCAGCGCCGTGACCAGCATCAGCGAATTGTCCAGGCCGCGCTTGATGTTGTCCTCGCGCGGCTCGATGCCGACCACGCAGTTGTCGGTGAAGCTGATCGCCGCGTCGGCCAGCAGGCGCACCGACTGCAGGAAGTTGTAGGCCATCACCGGGTTGAAGACGTTGAGCTCGAAATGGCCGCTGGCCCCGGCGAAGGTCAGGGTGGCGTTGTTGCCGAACACCTGGGCGCAGACCATGGTCAGGGCCTCGCACTGGGTCGGGTTGACCTTGCCGGGCATGATCGAGCTGCCCGGCTCGTTCTCCGGCAGGCTGAGTTCGCCCAGGCCCGAGCGCGGGCCGCTGCCCAGGAAGCGGATGTCGTTGGCGATCTTGAACAGGCTGGCGGCGACGGTGTTGATCGCCCCGTGGCTGAACACCATGGCGTCGTGGGCGGCCAGGGCCTCGAACTTGTTGGGGGCGGTGGTGAAGGCCAGGCCGGTGATGGCGGCGATCTTTTCGGCCACCGTCTCGGCGAAGCCGACGGGGGCGTTGAGGCCCGTGCCGACGGCGGTGCCGCCCTGGGCCAGTTCCATCAGCGCCGGCAGGGTCTGTTCGATGCGGTGGATGCCGTTGGCGACCTGCTGGGCGTAGCCGCCGAACTCCTGGCCCAGGGTCAGCGGGGTGGCGTCCTGGGTGTGGGTGCGGCCGATCTTGATGATATGGCCCCAGGCGTCGGCCTTGGCCTTCAGCGCCGCGTGCAGGTGTCTGAGGGCCGGCAGCAGGTCATGGACCAGCTGTTCGGCGCAGGCGATGTGCATGGCCGTCGGATAGGTGTCGTTCGACGACTGGCTCATGTTGACGTGATCGTTGGGGTGGACAGGCGTCTTGGAGCCCATCTCGCCGCCCAGCATCTCGATGGCCCGGTTGGAGATCACCTCGTTGGCGTTCATGTTCGACTGGGTGCCCGAGCCGGTCTGCCAGACCACCAGCGGGAAGTGGTCATTGAGCTGGCCCTCGATGACCTCATTGGCGGCGGCGATGATGGTCGCGGCCAGCTTCGGGTCCAGCTTGCCCAGGGCCATGTTGGCCTCGGCGGCGGCCCGCTTGACGATGCCCAGGGCGCGGACGACCGGCAGCGGCTGCTTTTCCCAGCCGATCCTGAAGTTGCCCAGCGACCGCTGCGACTGGGCGCCCCAGTAGCGCGAGGCGTCGACTTCGATGGGGCCGAAGGTGTCGGTTTCGGTGCGGGTGGCGGTCATGGGAGGTCCTCGCAGAACTGGCAGGCGTGGGTTTAGCCGCCGGGGCGCAGACTGCAAGGTCGCGGTCGCGCCGGGAGAGGGGATGTGTTAGGTTGGCTAGGTATCTGGCTAGGAGCGTGGCCATGGAAGTCGGCGTCTTCGAAGCGCGCAACCGCTTCTCCGAACTGATCGAGGCGGCCGAGGCCGGCGAGGAGATCATCGTCCTGCGGCGTGGCAAGCCCGTGGCCAGGATCGTGCCGGTGACGGACGGAGCGGATCTGGCGGCCAGCCGTCGGCGCGCCATCGAGATCGCCCGGAAGACCGGCGCGGAAATCACCGCCCGGAACCGCCGCCGATTCACCCATGAAGAGCTAATCGAGGCGAAGAACGAGGGCCGACGCTGAGGTGGTGGTCGTCGATGCCTCCTTCCTCGTCGCGGTCTTCCTCGAAGAGGCTCATACCGAGTTCGCGCGCGGTGTTCTCGAAGAGCATTCGACAGCGACTCTCGGCGCCCCGGCGCTGGTGCATTGGGAGATCGCCAACGTCGCCTGGAAGAAACTGCGGCGGGGAGAGATCACGGCGGGTGACCTCGCCGCGATGGCCGAATTCCTGGACTCGCTGCGGCTTCAGCATCCGCCCGTGCCAAACGCGTTCGAAACGGTGGAACTGGCGATGTTCGCGCACCAGTCGGGATTGAGCGCCTATGACGCGTCCTATCTTGCCCTGGCGGTTCAGCAATCGGCGGCGTTGGCCACGACGGACCAGGGTCTGACCCGCGCCGCCCTGGCCGCCGGCCTGACCGTCCTCTCGCCCTTCGCATGACCGACGACTGGACCTCCCACGGCAAGGTGCGCGCCCGCGAGGCCGATGGCGGGCTGGAGATCGTCGTCGACGGACTGACCACCCAGGCCAAATACTACAAGCCGCTGATCCACGAGTTCTTCCGCAAGCAGTGGCGTGGGGCGCGGCCGTCCTGGGGCGAGTTCGCCGTCGAGATCGTCATGGACTACGAGGGCGATCCGCCGTGGCTGGACCTCGACAACCTGGCCAAGGCCATCCTCGACTCGATCAAGGGCCACGCCTTTCACGACGATTCGCAGGTGGCCCGGCTGCTGGTCGAGCGGCGGCAGGGCGGCCGCGAGCGGATCAGCGTGCGGGTGACGCCGCTGTCCTGATCTTCTCGAAGGCCATGGCGGCGACCAGGGTGTAACCGACGAACAGGAAGGCCCCGTAACGGCCGATGCTGACCGGCTCGAACCGGGGCAGAAGCTGAGTCAGCTGGCTCATCATCAGGGCCCCGCCGACCAGGCCGGGGGCGGCGAACACCAGGGCGGCCAGGGGGCGTCGGCGACGCGGCGTGTGCTGGATGCGCACCGCCGCGTAGTACAGAAAGCCCGTCGCGCCGGCGGCCAGGAAGGCGTTTACGGCGTAGAACCAGAAGGCCCGCTCGAGCAGGCCGTCGCCGAAGGCGGCGTAGTAGGCGGTGCAGGCCACGAAGGCCAGCAACCCCGCCAGGGTGAACACCAGACCGTCCTGTTTTGACACGTCGCAGGCCCTCCGCATCGGGAACATGCTCCCGACCTGCGAAGGCGGCGCCACGATCGTGCGCCGGATCAGCTCGCCCAGGCGAACAGGGCGCCGCGCAGCAGCAGGACCAGCGAAAATCCGGCGAAGATCAGCGACGTGGCCGTGAAGCCCAGCTTGCGCAGCGTGGTCCAGCTGTCGACCCGTCGGCCGCCCCGGAAGATGAACGGCAGCAGGGTCAGGGTGATCGCCCCCAGAACCGCCGCCACCAGGGCGCAGGCGGACGCCGTCAGCAGCCAGCCGCCGGGCCAGTCGAAGAAGATCGCCGCCACGTCGCCGGCCCTGCTGGCCCAGTTGGCGAAGGCGAAGATGGCCAGCAGCCAGAGCGCCGCCTGGATGGTCTGCAGCAGGCTGGCGCGCTTCTGCATTGGCGTCTCGCGATGGTCCTTGTGGTCCCGCATCAGCAGGCCGGCGAGGGTGGCGAGCGCGGCGATGACGGTCAGGATCGACAGATTGACCAGCCAGCCCTGTCCGCCCAGCGGTCCGACCCGCTGCGACATGACCACGCCGGAGCCGGGGAAATAGCCGACCGCCCGGCCGTCCTTCATCTTGAAGACCATCGAGCGCCAGCCGCCGACCTCCCGGAACCGTCCGCCGACGCCGTCCGGCCGCCAGATCGAGGTGGCGTCGCGGCCGATGACCAGAAGCCGCCCGCTCTCGTCGACCCTGACCGTCACGCGGCCGTCGATCAGCCCGATGAACTTCTCCAGGCCGCCGTAGGCGCGGCGGGTGCTGACGTACTGGCCCTCGAACGCGCGGGCGTTGGCTTTCAGCCACGTCGAGCCGGGCTGGGGCGGGGGCGCGGCCGGGCCATAGAAGCGCTCGACGATGCGGCCGGTGATCTGCGAGGTCAGGCGCTCGCCGGTCTGGGTGTTGGCGGCGATGAACACCCCCAGCCCGAGGTCGGGGACCAGGGTCATGTTGGCCCGGAAGGACAGCAGGACGCCGTCATGGCCCCAGCCGGTCCGTCCGCCCGGCAGCGGTTGCTCCAGGAAGCCGTGGGCCATGCCGGCGACGCCCGGAGCGGGGCGCGACTGGGCCGTGCGGAAGCCCGCCGCCGTGACCGGCCCGTAGAGGCTGACGCCATCCAGCGTCCCGCCGTTCAGGATCATGGTCATGTAGCGGGCCATGTCGCCGGCGGTGGTCGAGGCGCCGCCGGCCGGGGCGATCTGGGCGGTGAATTCGTACGGGCGCCTGCGCCAGCCGGTTCCGGTCCAGAAATAGCCATCGGCCAGATCGCGGGCCAGATGGGCGGGCATCGGGGCGGGCAGGTCCCCGCGCGCCGGGTAGGGGTCGCGGAAGGTGGTGCGGGTCATGCCCAGCGGGCCGGTGATCTCGCTCTCGATCACCCGCTCGAACGGCTTCTGGGCCACCCAGGACACCGCCGCCCCGGCCAGGCCGACGCCGTAGTTGGAATAAGCCGGCGCGGCGCCCGGTTCGCGAACCCGGCGGGGCCGTTCCTGCTTCAGATAGACCAGCAGCGGCCGGACCCGGTCGGGGTCGCGTTCGAACAGCTGGCCCAGGGCCCGGTCCTCGAAGCCCGGCGAATGGCTCATCAGATCCAGCATCCGCACCGGCTGCTCGAAGCCCTGGTCCCTCACCTGCACCCGTTCGGGCAGGTAGAGGTTGATCGGCGCGTCCAGCCGCATGCGGCCGGCCTCGACCTGCCGCATCACGGCGATCCAGGTGAAGGTCTTGGAGATCGAGGCGACGCGGAACAGGGTCCGGTCGGGATCGACGGGCCGGGCCGGCGTCAGGCTGGCGTAGCCGTAACCCTTCTTGAGAATGGTCTGGCCGTTCTGGACCACGGAAATGGTCACGCCGGGAATGTGGTCGGCGTTCATGGCGTCGCGGACGAGGCCGTCGACGAAGGCCTCCAGCTCGGCCGGGGGCAGGGGGGCGACGTTGGCGATCACCGGCGCGGCGGGGGCGAGCGCCGACGTGGGCGCCGCGGCCTGCATGGGTGCGGGGCGGGCGGGTGCGGGGCCCGCCGGCGCCTGCGCGGGGCTGGCGGCCGGCGACAGCAGGGCCAGACCGGCGAGACCCGCCGCGACGGCGACCTTCATGAACCTACGCAAGGACGTTTCCCCAACGGCGAAAGCTGTGTGTTCCCGCCTTCTAGTCCGGCTGGCGTCGGGATCAAAGGCTCCGCCGGCCGGGGCGGGTCAGTGCGTGCCCGTGACCGGCGCCCCCTTCGGGAAGGTCATCAGGGGCAGCATCGGCCGAAGACCGGATCCGACCCAGATCTGCGGCTCGGAGGCGGGCTGGAGTCCCATCGCGCCTTCCCGGCGCGAGACGCAGCCGACGATCGCCGCCGGCATGACCGCGAGGCTTCCGCTCGTCTCCGCCGATTGCAGGAAACAGTCGTCGAAGAACGGATATTTGTCGTCCTCGCTGCAGCCGAACGAGGTCCGGTCGCGGCGGGCGGCGGTGAGGATCAGCCGCTGGGCGTTCTCCAGGGCCGGCAGGTTGACGCCGGAGAAACAGGTCGAGACCACGACGATGGTCGGGCGGCCGGGGCAGGCCCGGTTGACGATCGCCGCCAGCAGATCGGGCGGAATCACCTGCAGCTGTCCCTCTATGTCGATCGCCGCGCCCTGCGGCGCCCCGTGCGAGGTGTAGTAGAACAGGCAGCCGGCCGGCGCGCGCTCGGCCGAGGCCCTCAGGCTGTCGTACATCGCCCTGGGATGGGTGCGCTGGGGCCGGGTGTCGGGATAGCGGTCGGGCCGGGTCGAGAACTGGGTGATGTTGCCGGGCTGGAAACCCATGCGGGTCAGGGTGGCGGCCACATCGCGGCGGGCGTTGTCGAACGCCTCGGTCGGCCCGCCCGAATGGGCGCGCCAGTCGCCGGCGACGACGATCGCCGCCCAGTCGTTGAAGATCGTCTTCGGCGGGGGAGCCGTTGGCGGCGGCGCGGCGCCCCGAGAGGCGACCAGAGGCGGCGCGGCCAGCGCCGGAGCGGCGACCGCCGCCAGCATCAGGGCCGCCAGGATCGCTATCCAGCGCCGCATGGGTCCCTCCCCGTCAGGTCTTGTACTTGGCGAACGGCGTCGGCATGGCGGTGCCCGTGGCCTTGGCCAGCAGCCGGCCCTCGACGTCGTAGAGCTCGCCCTCGGTGAAGGCGATGGTCTTGCCCCAGCGCACCACCCGGCCGATCCCGCGCAGGGACCCGGGCAGGGCCGGGCGGAAGAAGCTGGTCTTCATCTCCACGGTCGGGGCGACGCTGGTCATGCCCGAGGCGACCATACAGGCGACGCTCATGCATTCATCGAGCATGGCGCACAGATAGCCGCCCTGGATCTGGCGCATGGGGTTGGTCAGCTGGTCGCTGGCCTCGAAGGCGACCTCGACCTCGCGGTCGGCCTGGCTGACCCGCAGCATGCGGAAGCCGAGCAGGACCGAGCCGGGTGGCGGGCGTTTGGCGGCGAGGAACCGGGCGAGGATGGCCTCGTCGGTCAGGGTCTCGGGTTCGGAAGCGGCGACGTCGGTCAAGGGCGGGTCACTTCTTGCGGAACTGGTCGAGCGAGACCACCTTGGGGCCCTCGTCGGGGGCGGGCGAACCCGGTTCGGGCGGCTCCGGCGCCTCGGCGGCGGTCTTTCCGGCCACGGCCTCGACATCCAGCGGCGGCGGCTCGAACTGCAGGCCGAACTGGACGTAGGGATCGAAGAACCGCGTCACGGCGGCATAGGGCACCGACAGCTGCCGCGGCGCGCCGCCGAACTTCAGGGTCACCGAGAAGAAGGTCTCGCCCGGCGCCAGGTCCCAGTACTGGTTCTGCAGGACGATGGTCATCTCGTCGGGGTATTTCGACAGCACCTCCGGCGGACCCGAGACGCCCGGCGCCCGGGTCTTGAAGCTGATGTAGAAATGATGGTCCGGCGGAATCCCGCCCGGCGAGGCGGCCACCTTGAGGGCGGCCTTGACCACCCCGCGCAGGGCGTCCTGGGCCAGGGCCTCGTAGTTCATTCTGTCCTGGGGCGGCGTCTGCTGGGGCATGGATCACTGACGGTCGGGAAAGGAACGGTGAGCCTAGCGGCAAGCGGCGGGGAGGGGGAGGGGACAGACACTCATTTTCGCGAAAATGAGTGTCTGTCCCCGCTCCACGCCCCTATATCCCGGCCATGGCCGAAGCCTTCAACGACCGCGCGCTGAGCGCCGACCGGGACGCCCGCTACGCCGAGGTGGCCGACGAGATCGCCGCCGTGCTGGAGGGAGAGCCCAACCTCACCGCCCGCATGGCCACGGTCGCGGCGATGCTGGCCAGCAGTTTCGACCACTATTTCTGGACCGGCTTCTATGTCGTCGATCCGATGCGGCCCGGCGAGCTGGTGGTCGGGCCCTACCAGGGCACGCTGGGCTGTCTGCGCATCCCCTTCGGTCGTGGCGTCTGCGGGGCGGCGGCGGCGAGCGGGATGACGCAGCTTGTGCCGGACGTGCACGCCTTTCCCGGCCATATCGCCTGCGACGGCCGCTCCCTGAGCGAGGTTGTGGTGCCGGTGTTCGGGCCGGACGGGGCGCTGATCGCCGTGTTCGACGTCGATTCCGACCAGCCCGCCGCCTTCGACGAGACCGACGCGCGCTGGCTGGAGGAAATTCTCGCCCGGGCGTTCACCCGACCTTAGCCGGTATCGCTGTTATCTCTTCCGGCGCGCGTGGCCCGCCCCTTGCCGGACGGCCGGCGGGATTCCCCCGGCGGGACAGGCCCGCGCCCGGAGACGAGACGAGCATGAAGGTCGAAGTCGAAACGGTGCATCCCTCCGGACTTTCGCCGGAGGACATCGCCGCCTGGCGCGCCCTGGCGGCGGCCGAGCCCGCCTTCGCCCACCCCCTGCTGGGCCCCGACTTCGCCCGCGCCGTCGGCGAGGTGCGCCTGGACGCGCGGGTGGCGGTGTTCCGTCGCCGGGGCGCGGCCATCGGCTTCCTGCCACACCACCGCCGGCCCGGCGGCCTGGCCCGGCCGCTGGGCGCGCCGCTGTCGGACTATCACGCCCTGGTGGCGGCGCCGGACTCCGGCCTGGAGGGCGGCCGGGCGCTGGCCGCCGCCGGCCTGGCGGCCTTCCGCTACACCGGCCTGGTCGACCCCCACGGGGCCTTCACGGCCTCGACGGCCGCCGCCGCGCCGGGCTGGACGGTCGCACTCGACGGCCCGGCGGAGGCCTGCCTCGAGCGCCTGCGCGCCGCTTCGCCCAAACGGGCCAAGAACTGGCGGCGCCTGCACCAGAAGCTCGAACGCGAGGTCGGGCCGGTGCGCTTCGAGGCCAGCGACGATCCGGCCGTCTACGAACAGCTGCTGAGCTGGAAACGTGAACAGCTGGTCCGCGGCGGCCTGGCCGACTTCATGCGCCCCGACTGGACCCGGCGGCTGCTCGACAACCTGTCCCGCAAGCGCGGCGAGTTCGCCGGGCTGACCCTGGCGATGTGGGCCGGCGACACCCTGGCGGCGGGCCATTTCGGCGTCCGCCAGGGCGGCTGGTACCACTCCTGGATCTCCTCGACCCATCCGGACCTCGGCAGCTGCTCGCCCGGCCAGACCTTCCTGATCCAGGCCATCACGGCGATGCCGTCCCTGGGCCTGACCACCTATGACCTGGGCCAGGGCAGCGATCACTACAAACAGCACTACGCCGCCCGGACCGTGATGGCCGGGGAGGGGACCGCCGCGGCGCCGACCAGCGCCGGACGGCTGGCGGCGGGGCGGGAACAGGCCTGGACCCTGGCCGGGGCCCGTCGGCCGGGGCTGGTGGCCAGCCTGCGCCGGCGGCTCGACATCATCGCGGCCAGCGAACTGTCGGCGGTGGGCCGGGTGCGCGGCTTCGTCGACGCCCTGGCCGCCCAGCCGCGCCGGCGTCTGGCCCTGGAGAGCGACTAGACCGCCATGGACCCCAGGGTCAGCATCGTCATTCCCACCCAGCGCCGGCCGGCGGGACTGGCGGTGGCGCTGCGCTCGGCTCTGGCCCAGACGGGGGTCGATCCGGCGGCGCTGGAGCTGATCGTCGCCGACAACGACCGCCAGCCCTCGGCCCGGTTCGCGGTCGAGGCGGCGGCCCGCGCGGCGCCGTTTCCGGTGATCTATGTCCATGAGCCCGAGCCCGGCGTGGCCAACGTCCGCAACGCCGCCCTGGCGGCGGCGCGGGGCGAGTTGATCGCCTTCCTCGACGACGACCAGGAGGCCCCCGAGGGCTGGCTGGCGGCGCTGCTGGCGGCGCGCGAGCGGTATGACGGCGATGTCGTCTTCGGTCCGGTCCGGGCGCGGGCGCCGGCGGATGTCATCGTTCATCGCGCCTATCTCGAACGGTTCTTCTCCCGCCTCGGACCGGCGGAGGCGGGGGTGATCCCCGGCTACTACGGTTGCGGCGACAGTCTGATCCGCCGCGCCAGCCTGCCCGACGCGGCGGCGCCGTTCGCGGTCGAGCGCAACCACATTGGCGGTGAGGACGATCTGCTGTTTGGCCATATGCAGGCGGCGGGCGCGCGCTTCGTCTGGGCCCCGGCCGCCTTCGTCTGGGAAGATCCGGTCCCCGAGCGGCTGACCCTGGCCTACACCCTGCGGCGGGCGTTCGCCTATGGTCAGGGGCCGAGCGAGCACTGCGCGTCCCGAAGCCCGCCGGACTGGCCGGGCGTGGCCCGCTGGATGGTCATCGGCCTGGCCCAGGCGGCGGCCTTCGGGGCCCTGGCGGCGATCAAATGGCTGCTGGGCGCCCCCGACCGCGCCGACGCCCTCGACCGCGCCGCGCGGGGCCTGGGCAAGACCTTATGGTGGAGCGCCTTCAAGATCGGCTTCTACGGCCGGGCCGCCTGAGCCCTTGCCGGGGCGGCCCGATCGCTCCAAATGGTCGTCGATGACCGGACCCCGCACCATTGACCTGACCGGCGAGGCGAGCGCCGACGCCCGCGCCCTGCGCGACGCCTTCGGCTGCTTCACCACCGGCGTGACCATCGTCACCACCGTCGACACCGCCGGCGCCCCGGCCGGGTTCACCGCCAATTCCTTCGCCTCGGTGTCGCTGGACCCGCCGCTGGCGCTGATCTGCGTCGGCAAGGCGGCGTCCTGCCTTCCGGCGCTGGAGGCCTCCGGCGTGTTCGTGGTCAATGTGCTGCATGTCGACCAGCAGGCGCTGGCCCGGCAGTTCGCCGGCCGCGGCGACCGTTTCGCGGGCGTGACGCCGGAAACCTGGCTGACCGGCGCGCCTGTGCTGCCCGGCTGCATGGCCAACTTCGAGTGCCGCACCGACCAGGTTCTCGACGCCGGCGATCACCGCGTCTTCATCGGCCGGATCCTGCGGGTGCATCACGACGCCGGCCACGAGCCGCTGGTCTATCTGCGCGGCGGCTATCGCAAGGTGCATACGGACTGAGCGGGCCGACGATAACCCTGCAAATCCGGAATTTGATTCCGCGATTGTGAGGATGCGCCCAAGTCATGTCCGCCGTCGTGGCGGGGCCGCCGCAGTGGCCCGGCGAGCCCCGTCGGGTTGTGCTGGCGGAATTGTCGCCCTAAAGAGTCTCCTCTTGAAGTTGATGGGGCGGCGGATGATCACCAGAGCTGTTCGGTTTCAGATGGTCCTGTCGTCTTGGATCGATCGAGGGTTGCCAGAGCGCTACCGGCTTGATGGTAGCGGTCACTTCCGTCGCGACTTCGTGCGCGAACACCTTGCACCAGGCCTCACCGTCTATGATGTCGGCGGCGGGCGCGTTCCCTTGCTCTCACTTCAGACAAAGCAGGAACTCGGCCTGAAAGTCGTTGGCATCGACCTCCATGCCGAGGAACTCGCGGCCGCTCCGGCGGGTGTCTACGACGCAACCATTGCCGTCGATATTACCCAATTTGGGGGGGGGGCGAGGAGACGCTGACCTGGTCATCTCGCATTGCCTCTTCGAGCACGTGTCGGGGACCGACAAGGCTTGGGGGGCGGTCGCGAGCATACTGAAACCGGGCGGACGCGCGCTGATCTTCGTCCCTTCCCGCAACGCGGTCTTCGCCCGCCTCAATCTGCTGCTTCCCGAGGGATTGAAGCGAAAGTGGCTGGCCGGGCCAAGCGGCCGGCAGAATGGCGGATGGCGCGCCTACTACGACCGATGCACGCCCAGAGGCTTCAGGCGGTTGGCGACCGAAGCGGGACTCACCGTTGAGCGGGTCCGCCCCTTCTACGTCAGCGGCTATTTCCGTGTCTTCGCCCCCCTCTATTTGCTCTGGCGGGTGTGGATCGTCCTGACCAAGACTCTGTTCGGCGAGGAAGCCGCGGAGACCTTCATCATCGTGGCGCGTCGGCCCGAAGCCTGACGCTCCAGGGTCGGCGCGACGTCGCCTGAGGCGGTGCGCCGCACCTGACGCGACGTCATACTTGGCGAGGTCGCTCGCAGGCGCTAATTGCCGCGAACGTCAACGTCACACTGACGGCGGGAGAGATCATCATGGGTGAAGCCTATATCGTCGCGGCGGCTCGGACCGCCGGTGGCCGCAAGGGCGGTCGTCTGAGCGGAGTGCATCCCGCCGACCTGGCCGGCGAGGTGCTGAAGGCGCTGGTCGCGCGGACGGGCGCCGATCCGGCCCTGGTCGAGGACGTGATCATGGGCTGCGTCGGCCAGGGCGGCGAACAGGCCGTCAACATCGCCCGCAACGCCGTGCTGGCCTCTGGCTTCCCGGAAAGCGTGCCGGCCACCTCGGTCGACCGTCAGTGCGGCTCCTCGCAACAGGCCCTGCATTTCGCCGCCGCCACCGTGATGAGCGGCCAGATGGACGTGGTCATCGCCGCCGGCGTCGAGAGCATGAGCCGCGTGCCCATGGGCAGCCCCTCGATCCTCGCCGCCAAGGCCGGCATGGGCGTCTACATGAGCCCGAACATGCAGGCTCGCTACCCGAACATCCAGTTCAGCCAGTTCGCTGGCGCCGAGATGATTTCGAAGAAATACGGCTTCACCAAGGACGACCTCGACGCCTTCGCCTTCGCCAGCCACCAGAACGCCATCGCGGCCACCAAGGCTGGCTACTTCGATGACGAGATCGTCGGCATCGAGATCACCACCGCCGACGGGACCAAGGAAATTCACCGGGTCGACGAGGGCATCCGTTTCGACTCCAGCCTGGACGGCATCAAGGGCGTCAAGCTGCTGGTCGAGGGCGGCACGGTCACCGCCGCCAGCTCCAGCCAGATCTGCGACGGCGCCTCGGGCCTGCTGGTGGTCAACGAGCGCGGCCTCAAGGCCCTCGGCGTCGCGCCCCTGGCCCGCGTCCACCACATGACCGTCACCGCCGGCGACCCGGTGGTCATGCTGGAAGAGCCGGTGTTCGCCACCCAGAAGGCCCTCAAGCGGGCCGGCATGTCGATCAACGAGATCGATCTCTACGAGGTCAACGAAGCCTTCGCTCCCGTGCCTCTGGCCTGGCTGCAGGGCAACAACGCCGACCCCGCCAGGCTCAACATCACCGGCGGCGCCATCGCGCTCGGCCACCCGCTCGGCGGCTCGGGCGCCAAGCTGATGGCCACCCTGATCCACAACCTGCGCCGCACCGGCAAGCGCTACGGCCTGCAGACCATGTGCGAAGGCGGCGGTCTGGCCAACGTGACCATCGTCGAGGCGCTGTAGGAACAAACGCGGTCTCCCTCCCCTTCATGGGGAGGGTGGCTCGCGAAGCGAGACGGGTGGGGGTCTGTAGCGACTCCCCCACCCTGAGCCGGCTTCGCCGGCTCTGTCCCTCCCCATGAAGGGGAGGGAGGAGGAGAGCTACTATTTCGCGCTCACCCGCCAGACCACGTTGCCCACATCGTCGGCCACCAGCAGCGCGCCCGTGGCGTCCACGGCCACGCCGGCCGGGCGGCCCATGGCCTGGCCCCTGGCGTCAAGGAAGCCGGTGAGCACGTCGCGGGGCGGGCCGGAGGGCTTGCCGGCGGTGAAGGGCACGAACACCACCTTGTAGCCGCTGACCGGCTTGCGGTTCCACGAGCCGTGCTGGCCGACGAAGGCCCCGCCGGCGTAGGCCGGGGGCAGGACGCTTCCCGTGTAGAAGGCCAGACCCAGCGAGGCGGTGTGGGCCCCCAGGGCGTAGTCGGGGACGCGGGCGCTGGCCACCCTGGCCGCGTCGGTCGGCTTGACCCGGGCGTCGACGTGCTGGCCGTAATAGCTCCACGGCCAGCCGAAGAAGTCGCCGTCATGGACGCTGGTCATGTAGTCGGGGACCAGGTCGTGGCCGAGCATGTCGCGTTCGTTGACCGTGGCCCACAGCGCGCCGGTCACCGGCTCCCAGGCCAGGCCGTTGGGATTGCGCAGGCCGCTGGCGAAGAC
>Ga0299912_10003068_pt1 | contig 13705 bp, 12 predicted proteins | sample RVTome_2_FD_207667 | JGI IMG/M metagenome (GOLD analysis project Ga0299912, IMG submission 207667) | Soil microbial communities from uranium-contaminated site in the Upper Colorado River Basin, Wyoming, United States - RVT95D214 (version 2) ...
CCCGGAGTTCAAGCTGGCGACTCTGGATATGATCACCGCCCAGAGCGGCATCGTCGGCTGGGTCACGCCGCTCGGGGAACTGGAGGCGTCACTCCGATGAGCTACAAGCCGTTCGATGCCGAGGCGCTGATCGACGCCGCGGCGCCGATGCTGCAATTGCAGATTGCGCCCGAATACCGGGCAGGGATCAAGCAGAACCTCAAGACTGCCGCCAAGATGGCGGCGATCCTCGAGAAGGTGAAGCTCGAGGACGACGCCGAGCCGGCGCCGGTCTTCCAGCCATGAAGGCAACCGCAAGCGCCGCCGAGATCGTCGAGGCGATCATCGGCGGCAAGACGACGGCGCGGACAGTCGCGCAGGAGGCGCTCGAGCGCATCGCCAAGCACAACGAGCGGCTTGGTGCCTTCACCGAAATGACGCCGGCGCGAGCGCTCCGGCAGGCCGACATCGTCGACGGGCTGGCGCAAGGGGGTGGTACGCCAGGCCCGCTGGCCGGGGTTCCCTTCGCGGTCAAGAACCTGTTCGACGTCAAGGGGCTGGTGACCCGGGCCGGCAGCAAGATCAACCGCCGGAACGAGCCCGCCGCGCAAGACTCGACGTTGGTGCGACGCCTCGAGGCGGCGGGTGCCGTGCTCGTTGGGACCCTCAACATGGGCGAATACGCCTACGACTTCACCGGCGAGAACATTCACGACGGCCCTTCGCGCAATCCGCACGATCTTGACCATATGACCGGCGGGTCCTCGGGCGGCTCGGGCGCGGCAGTGGCCGCGGGGCTGGTGCCGCTGACGCTCGGGTCGGACACCAACGGCTCGATCCGCGTTCCAGCCTCGCTGTGCGGCCTGTTTGGGCTCAAGCCCACCTACGGGCGACTGAGCCGCGCCCATACCTTTCCCTTCGTCTCCAGCTTCGACCACCTCGGCCCCCTCGGCCGCTCGGTGCGCGATCTCGCGCTGGCCTACGACGCCATGCAGGGCTACGACGCGGCCGACCCGGTGATGACGCGGCGCGTCAACGAGCCGACTCTGGCCCGGCTGAAGCACTCGATACCGCCGGGCCGCATCGCGGTTGCCGACGGCTACTTCGCCGGCGACGCCGCGACGCAGGCCGTGGTCGCCCACGTCGCCAAGGCGGTTGGCAGCACCCGTACCATCACCATCCCCGACGCGCAGGAAGCCCGCGCGGCGGCGTTCCTCATCACCATGGTCGAAGGGGCGGCGCTGCACCTCGACCGGCTGCGCGAACGGCCGCACGACTTCGATCCCGAGGTTCGCGACCGTTTGCTGGCGGGCGCCATGATTCCAGCGGTCTGGGTGCAACGGGCGCAGAAGCTGCGCCGCGCCTATCGCGAGACGCTGCTCAAGCTGTTCGAAGGCGTGGACGTGATCCTTGCGCCGTCGACGCCGATGCGCGCCCCGAAGATCGGCCAGAAGACAGCACTGTTCGGCGGCATCGAACTGCCGGTGCGGCCCAATCTGGGCATCTTCACCCAGCCGATCTCGTTCATCGGCCTGCCGGTGGTGAGCGTCCCGGTCTGGCTGCCCGGGGAGAAGCTTCCGCTCGGCGTGCAGATCATTGCAGCGCCGTGGCGCGAGGACATCGCGCTCCGGGTCGCCCATCACCTCGAACAGAGCGGGGCAGTCGCGGCCCCCGTCGCCAGGGAGTTTGCCGATGACTGAGCAGGGCCGCTGGGCCGGGCGTAACCCCGACAAGGACGTGATCCGCCACGAGATCTGGCACAGTCTCGAGCACGACGGCGTCTCGGTGGGGCCGGCGTGGAGCATGATCCCCAACTTCGTGGGTGCCGACGTCGCGGCCTGGCGGCTGGCGCAGACTCAGGAATGGCAGCGGGCGAAGACGGTCAAGACCAACCCCGACGCGCCACAGATCCCCATCCGCATCCGGGCGCTGTACGAGGGCAAGCTGGTGTTCGCGCCGGTGCCCTACCTCACGCGCGAATTCCCCTATCTGCGGCTTGACCCGGAACGGCTCAAGCAGAACGAGGTGTCGTTCGAACTGGCGGCCACCGCGCAGGGCTTCATGGAGCATGGCGAGCGCATCGGCTTCGAGGAAGTCGCGCCGCTCGATTTCTGCGTCGTCGGCTCGGTGGCGGTGACGCGCGCCGGCGGCCGCACCGGCAAGGGGGCGGGATTTGCCGACCTCGAGACTGCAATCTTCCGCGAGTTGGGGATCGTCACCGCCACCACGCCGATCGCGACGACAGTGCATTCGAGCCAGCTGGTGGACAACGTTCGCGTCCCCATGCAGGCCCATGATTCACCGCTCGATTTCGTCGCCACCGAGGCCGAGCTGATCCGCACTGGCAATCGTGCTCCGCGGCCGATGGGGGTCGACTGGGACCGGGTGCAGCCCGACCAGTACGAGAACATCCCGTTCTTGAGCGAACTGCGCGACCGCATGCTGGCGCGCCGGCAGCGCGCCTGATGCGCATCAACGATGCTGCCATCTTGGCGGAGGTCGAGGCGGTGTTCGCCCGCTACGAGGAGGCGCTGACCAGCAACGATGTCGAGGCGCTGGATGCACTGTTCGTGCCGGCGCCGGAGACCATCCGCTATGGCGTCGCCGAGAACCTGTATGGTATCGACGAAATCCGCGCCTTCCGCCGCGCCCGCTCGCCGCTGGGGCTGGCGCGCCGCCTCGAGCGGACGGTGATCACCACTTATGGCACCGACCTTGCGACGGCCTCGACTCTATTCTATCGCGTGAGCGCCCCCGGCAAGGTCGGGCGGCAGACACAGACATGGATACGGACCGGGCAGGGTTGGCAGGTGGTGGCAGCCCACGTGAGCATTATCGAACAGCCGCAGGTGTAGCGGCCTTCAAGGGGGGAAGATGCTGAAGCGTACCTCGGCCGAGGAAATCCGGCGGGTCCTCGCCAGCCGCATCATCGGCGGCGACCTCAAGCCCGGCACGCCGCTCGACGAGACGCAGCTTGCCGCCGAGTTCGCCGTCTCCCGCACGCCGGTTCGCGAGGCGCTGCGCCTGCTTGCCGCCAGCGGGCTGGTGGACCAGAAGCCGCACGCCAGGGCTCTGGTGGCGCAGCCGGACGAGGCCGAGCTCGCCGGCATGTTCGAGGTGATGGGTTATCTCGAGGCGATCTGCGCCGGCCTCAGCGCGGCAATGATGACTGCAACCGAGCGCGAGGCGCTCGATGCCCTGCACGCCGAAATGGCCGGCATCGTGCGCGACGGCGACGCCGCCCGCTATGCCGAGGCCAACGACGCTTTCCACACCGCCATCTACGATGGGGCGCATAACGCCTATCTCAGCGAGATCACGCGTTCGACCCGCCAGAGGCTGCAGCCGTTCCGGCGGGCGCAGTTCGGGACGCTTGGCCGGCTCTCCCAATCGCATGCAGAGCATGAAGCGATTGTGGATGCCATCCTGCGCGGCGACCGCGGCGAGGCTGAATCCGCAATGCGCCGGCACATCTCGATCGTCGGCGACGCCTCGCAGCGGCTCCTGCGAAACTAGGCCCCGGCCGCGAGAAAAGCGCGCCAGCCGCCGAACTCGCTGATGTCACGGGCCGCCCGGGCGGCCTCGGCCTCAACGAGGAAGCCCTTGGCTGCGGTGCCGTCGGAAAAGCTGAGCGTGCCGATGCCGAGCGGGGCTGGGATGCGGGCGACGAAGCTGCCGAAGGCCGCCGGCTCCAGCGCCCAGACTTCGGTGGCAATGGCGGCGCCGGTTCCGGCAGCGACCCGCAGCAGGCCGGGCTTGGCCGGCGTGGTGCCGGGGAGTGCGAACAGCCGGTAGTCCCGGGTGGTCTCCACGGCGCGCAGGAAGCCGGCGCCCAGCGCCAGCAGCTCTGCATTGAGCGGCAGTCCCGACAGGTGCGCTCCCACCACGGCGATCTCGATGCGATCGCCCGTGGCCCGCAACGGCGCGGGTGGCCGCACGCCGCCCTCGAGGGCCGCGGCGATGCCGGCCAGGTGCCCGTCGCTGCCAGCGCCGCCGATGAGCGTGAGGCTCGACCGCAAGCCGTCCGGGCGGATGCCGGTGGGCACGGCGATGGCGGCAAGATCGAGCAGATTCACGAAATTGGTGTAGCTGCCCAGGTTGGAGTTGAGCGTCATGGGCTCGGCCTCGACCTCGGCGACGGTATAGGCGCGTGGCACTGTCGGCACCGCGAGGCAATCGAAGGCAGCCAGGATCGGGGCCGTCTGCCGCTTGAGGTCCATCAGTCGGTAGGTGGCTTCGAAGGCGGCGACGGCGGTGAGGTGCTTCGCGCCGCCGATGATGGCGCGGGTCACCGGGTGGAGGGCCTCGGGCTGGCTCTCGATCAGGGGTTTGGTGGCCGCATAGCGCTCGGCCAGCCACGGCCCCTCGTAGAGCAGCCGGGCCACGGCATGCAGCGGCTCGAAGTTGATCTCGATGACCTCGGCGCCAAGAGCGGCGAAGCTCGCCAGGTCGGCGGAATAGGCCGCCTCGGTCGCGGCGTCGCCAAAGAACTTGCGCTGCCCAGTCTTCGGAACGCCGACCCGCAGGCGCGGTGGCACGCCGCTGGCCAGGGGCAGAGGCAGTCGCCGCGAGTAGGCATCCGCCGGGTCGTAGGCAGCGGCGGTCTCCGTCACCAGCCGCGCCAGTTCGACCGAACGGGCGAATACCGAAATGGTGTCGAGGGTCCGGCAGGCCGGCACCATGCCGGTCGCCGACAGCAGGCCCAACGTCGGCTTGAGGCCGACGATGCCGTTCATGCCCGCCGGGATGCGGCCCGAGCCGGCGGTGTCGGTCCCCAGGGAGAAGTCGACGATGCCGGCAGCCACGGCGACAGCCGAGCCGGAGCTGGAGCCGCCAGGGATAAGGTCCGCGCGTTGGGCGTTGCGCGGGACGCCGTAGGGCGAGCGGACGCCGACGAGGCCGGTGGCGAACTGGTCGAGGTTGGTCTTGCCTAGCACCAGCGCGCCTGCTGCTTCGAGCCGCGCCACGACAAAGGCGGAGCATTCGGGCTGGTAGCTGAAGGCCGGGCAGGCGGCCGTGGTCGGCAGGCCTACGGCGTCGATGTTGTCCTTGACCGCGAACACCAGCCCGTAGAGCGGTTTGCCGGCCGGCCCCGCGGCCTCCAGGTCGGCTGCGTCCTTCAGCAGCTGCGCCTCGGGCTTGAGGCTGATGAACAGTGCAGGGTCGTCGTATTCCCGGAGTGCCGCGTAGGAGCGCGCCACCGCAGCCAAGGGGGAGGGGGATACCTGCACGCGCTCGTTCATCGATTCTGCACCTGATTACGTCAGAGCGTGAATAATGCACACTTTTTCGGCGACCGGAACCGTATTGTGTACATTAACCGCGTGGGGGCAGGCATTGGCGCGGCGCCGCTGTCGCGCCCGGGGACCGCTGCTGCGTCCAAGCCGGGCGTCATTTGTTCGTGATCTGACAGTTTGGACCTGTGCAGACTTGTCGACGGCCACTTCGGGCGGTACTTCCATCGGCCTGACTTGCCGCAGACAGGTTCCGAAACCATGCCCCAATATCGCTCACGCACCACTACCCACGGCCGCAACATGGCCGGCGCCCGCGGCCTCTGGCGGGCAACCGGCATGAAGGACAGCGACTTCGGCAAGCCGATTATCGCCGTGGTGAATTCCTTCACCCAGTTCGTGCCCGGTCACGTCCACCTCAAGGACCTGGGCCAGCTGGTCGCTCGCGAGATCGAGGCGGCGGGCGGCGTCGCCAAGGAATTTAACACCATCGCGGTCGATGACGGCATCGCCATGGGCCACGACGGCATGCTCTATTCGCTGCCCTCGCGCGAGCTCATCGCCGACAGCGTCGAATACATGGTCAACGCGCACTGCGCCGACGCCATGGTCTGCATCTCCAATTGCGACAAGATCACTCCCGGCATGCTGATGGCAGCGCTGCGCATCAACATTCCTGTGGTCTTCGTTTCCGGCGGGCCGATGGAAGCGGGCAAGGTGGTGCTGGAAGGCAAGCTGCAGGCCCTCGACCTCGTCGATGCCATGGTTGCCGCGGCCGACGACAAGATCTCCGACCGTGACCTCCTGGCCATCGAAGAAGCCGCTTGCCCGACCTGCGGCTCCTGCTCGGGCATGTTCACCGCCAATTCGATGAACTGTCTGACCGAGGCGCTCGGCCTGTCGCTGCCGGGCAACGGCTCGACCCTCGCCACCCATTCGGACCGCAAGCGCCTGTTCCAGGAGGCCGGGCACCTGATCGTCGATCTGGCCCGCCGCTACTACGAGCAGGACGACAAGACCGCATTGCCGCGCTCGATCGCCACCAAGGCGGCATTCGAGAACGCCATGGCGCTCGACATCGCCATGGGCGGCTCGACCAACACGGTCCTGCACATCCTCGCCGCCGCGCACGAGGCGGAGATCGATTTCACCATGGACGACATCGACCAGCTCAGCCGCAAGGTTCCGGTGCTGTGCAAGGTCGCGCCCGCCAAGGCAGACGTGCACATGGAAGACGTCCACCGCGCCGGCGGCATCATGTCGATCCTCGGCCAGCTCGATCGCGCCAACCTGATCAACCGGCGCGAGCCGACGATTCACACCGCCACCCTGGGCGACGCGCTCGACAAGTGGGACATCAGCCGCACCAACTCGGAGAGCGTCCGTAACTTCTTCATGGCGGCCCCCGGTGGCGTGCGCACCACTGAGGCGTTCAGTCAGAGCGCCCGCTGGAAGGAACTCGACCTCGACCGCGCGAAAGGGGCGATCCGCAGCCAGGAGCACGCCTTCTCCAAGGATGGCGGCCTTGCCGTGCTCAAGGGCAACCTTGCGCTCGATGGCTGCATCGTCAAGACCGCCGGCGTCGACGACAGCATCCTCAAGTTCAGCGGCCCCGCCCGCGTCTTCGAGAGCCAGGACGCCACGGTCAAGGCCATCCTCTCCAACGAGATCAGGCCCGGCGACGTGCTGGTGATCCGCTACGAGGGGCCGCGCGGCGGTCCTGGCATGCAGGAAATGCTCTATCCGACCAGCTACCTGAAATCGAAGGGGTTGGGGAAGGCCTGTGCGCTCATCACCGACGGGCGCTTCTCCGGCGGCACGTCGGGCCTCTCCATCGGCCACGTCTCGCCCGAGGCGGCCGAAGGCGGCGCCATCGGCCTGGTCCGCGAGGGGGACATGATCGAAATCGATATCCCCGGCCGCACCATCGCCCTGCGCATCTCTGACAGCGAACTCGCCAACCGTCGCGCCGAGCAGGACCGTCTGGGCTGGAAGCCGGCCAAGCCGCGCAAGCGCCAGGTCTCGACGGCACTTCGGGTCTACGCGGCGTTTGCGACCAGCGCCGCCCGCGGCGCCGTCCGCGACCTCGGCAACAAAGCCTAGTCCAGGGTTGTCCCGGGCGGTCGCTCTGGTTCCGGACGGCTACGCCCGAGGCACGGCTGGGTGCCGGAGAGCGCGTTTCTGGGCAGCGATGCGGAAGGGGGCGTTGGGAGCGCCGTAGCCGGAATAGCCGGCGGTGCGCTGCACGATCTCGAAGAAGAAGCCTTCCGCGAAGTTCTGGCTCTGGCTGTAGAATTGGAAGAACTCGCCGCCGGCATCCCGGTCGTAGAGGATGTTGGCGCGCCGCAACCTGTCGACCAGGTCCTCGCCGAGGTCGAACCGCGCCTCCAGGTCGTAGTAGTAGTTCGGCGAAATCTCGAGAACGAGCATCCCTGCGGCGGCCATGGCGCGTGCCGTGGCGAAGATGTCGCCGGTGGCAAAGGCCAGGTGCTGGACGCTCGACCCGAAGCTGTTGGCGACGAAGTGACCGGCGAGCGTGCGGCTGTTCTCGGCACCATTGAGCGTGAGGCGCAGCGTGCCGGCCTGGTTTTCGATCACCTGGCTGCGCACGAGGCCGGATGGATCGGGAACGTCAACCATCGGGCTCTTCCGCACCGCAAAGATCGAGCGGTAGAAAAGCAACCAGGTCAGCATCTCCTCATAGTTCATCGTCTGGGCAATGTGATCGAATGAAACGAGACCGCAATTTGCCGCCTCTCCGGCATCGTCCACCGGCAGGAACTCCAAGTCCCACACCCTGCCGAGCTCGCTCTTGCGGTCGAGGAAATAGATGATGCCGCCGCCCACGCCCCGGATCGCGGGAATCTCCAGCTCGCCCTTGCCCACGGGCTGCGAGAACATCTGCGCTCCCAACGCCCTGGCGCGTTCGACGGTCGCCCGTGCATCGGCGACCCGCAGGCCGATCGCATAGGCCGAGGTCCCATGCGTCACGTAGGTCGAGTGGGCGAGCCCCTCTCGCTCGGTGTTGATCACCAGGTTGATGTCGCCCTGACGGTAGAGCGTCACGTCCTTGGCCTTGTGCCTGGCCGCCCGGCGGAACCCCATCCGCTCCAGCACGGCGCGCAGGTCCTGCGCCTCGGTCTCGTCGGCGGTGAATTCGACGAACTCTATGCCCTCGACTTCGCCGCCATCGGGCATTGCCGGAACGGCGAGCCCGAGGGCGGGTTCGGCGCGCGCGACCTGGTCCATCAGGTAGACCAGCGACCGGTGACCATCGACCGCGATCGCCTTGGGCGAGCCGCCACGGAACTGGTCGTTGAAGATCTCGAGCGAGAGGGGACCGGAATAGCCGGTGGCGCAGACTGCGCGCATGAAATCGACGACCGGCAGGTCGCCCTGGCCCGGCATGTTGCGGAAGTGCCTGCTCCAGTACAGCAGGTCCATATCGATCAGCGGCGCGTCGGCGAGCTGCACGATGAAGATCTTGTCGCCCGGGATGGACCTGATCGAGTCCGGGTCGACCTTGCGCGCCAGGGTGTGGAAGCTGTCGAGAATGAGCCCTATGGCCGGATGATCGGTTCGGCGTACGACTTCCCAGGCGTCCCGGTGGTCGTTGACGTGACGCCCCCAGGCGAGCGCCTCGTAGCCGACCCGAACGCCGCTGCTCGCCGCAAGTTCTCCAAGCTCGCGCAGATCTGCGGCCGCCCTGTCGATGCCGCCCAGCGCCAATGGCGAGGCGTTCGAGCAGACCAACATCAGGTCGGTGCCGAGCTCGTTCATCAGGTCGAATTTTCGCCGCGCTCGTTCGAAGGCACGGCTGCGCTGTGGTTCGGGCAGACCCTCGAAGTCCCGGAACGGCTGGAACAGGGTGATCTCGAGGCCGCAGTCGCGCACCATCCGGCCCACTTCGCGGGGCGAGCCGGCAAAGGTCAGGAAGTCGGTCTCAAAGATCTCGACGCCATCGAAGCCGGCGGCCGCGATTGCCTGCAGCTTCTCGGCCAGGTCGCCGCTGATCGAGACCGTCGCAATCGAGGTTTTCATCGCCGCCTTCTAGCGTGCCGAGGCATGGACGCGGTCGAGCCAGGCAATCATTGCCTCCAGCTTCTCACGCGAAGCGACGCAGTAGTCCATGGCCCGCAAGTATCCGTGGATCAGCCCTTCACCGCGATCGAGCTCAACCGGCACACCGGCCTTGCGCAGTGCCTCCGCATAGTCGATCCCGTCATCCCGGAGTGGGTCGTGCTCGGCCGTTGCAATGAAAGCGGGGGGCAAGCCGGCATGGCTTTCCGCCAGCATCGGGGCAGCCAATGGGTTGCGCAGGTCCCGAGGGTCGGGACAGTACATTGCGTTGACCGCGGGCATGCTCGCAGTGGTGATCAGCGGTCCTTCCGCATTTTCCGCATAGGAGGGTCGCTTCATCTCGAAATCGACCGCGGGATAGATCAGCAGCTGACCGATGAGCCCGTAGCGTGTGTCGCGAAAGGAGAGCGCCATTGCCGCTGCGAGGTTTGCGCCAGCGCTATCGCCACCCACGGCGATGCGGTCGCGGTCGATGCCGAGCACATCCGCCTCGTCGAAAGCCCAGCGCACGACGGCCTGGCACTGCGTGACGGCGGCGGGAAATGGGTGCTCGGGCGCGAGTGCGTAATCGACGCTGATCACGGTCTGGCGGTTGCCGGATGCGATTCTGGAGGTGATGTCCCAGTGCGTCTCGGGGCTGCCCTGCAGCCAGGCTCCGCCATGCATGTAGACGAGGCAGGGTTGGCGCGGCCCGCCGCCGGCGTGGCGGAATACGCGCACCCGTACGGCGCCCATCTCGCTCTGGATCGTGTGCTCCGCCCCGGTGTCCACGTCCGCTGGCGTTTCCAGCCGCATCCCCGCGGCGATCTCCTCGAACTTCTCGCGCCGGTCCCTTGGCGTGGCGCCAGGCTTGAGCGTTAACCATCTCAGGTTCCACTCCTCCAGAAACGGCACGAGCTCGCCATTGAGCATTCCGACCCCCGATGGAGCACGCGGCAAGAGTCGCCGTCTTCGCCCCAGAATGTACGAACTAGTTCGTTTACTCTTTGGACTGGACGCCGCGATTTGTCAAATCGATAGCGGGGAGGCGACGCTAGGCTTGGGTTGCCGGCAGCCTCTCGGGGATGACCACGTAACGAAGAACCATTTCGACCGTCCGTCCCCGGAGCGCTGCCTGGACTTCCTCGGAGCCCAGATCCTGCTGGAAGATGCCGGAGAAGGTGGCGCGATTGGAGACGTTGAAGAAGCAGAGCGCGCTGATCTGCCAGTGGAGATCGATGGACGCCAGTCCGGGCCGGAAATCGCCGGCCGCAACGCCGCGCTCGTAGAGCGCGTCGAGTTTGTCGATCGCTGCTGCGTTGAGCCGTTGGATCACGTCGGACTTCCTGAGGTAGTCCCCGTGATGGATGTTCTCGATCATCACCAAGCGAATGAAGGCCTCGTGGGTCCGGTGATGATCGAAGGTGAATTCGACGAGGCGCTTCATGGCGGCGACCGGCGATAAATGGTCCAGGTCGAGTTCTGCCTCGCCCGAACGCACCACGCTGTAGGCCGCTTCGAGGGCGCGGAGGTACAGGCCCTCCTTGTCGCCGAAATAGTAGTAGATCATCCGCTTGCTGGATTTGGTCTTGGCCGCGATCTCGTCGATGCGCGCGCCAGAAAGGCCGTGCTCGGCGAATTCGCGCAAGGCAACGTCGATAATGTTTTGCCGGGTGCCGTCTGGGTCCTGCACGCGCCCAGTCGCGGCGGCCGCTGCTTTCACGGGTGTTTCAGTTTCCTGGCTCACGACAATCCCCTGGCCGACTGGGCTCTCTTCACCCGATTGACTAAACTAACTAGTTCGTACATAGATGCCCCACTAGATGGTCACTGGATAGCGCGATGCAAGCCAAAAGGCGACAGCGCAACTGCGGCCAACTGAAAGCGCGGGAAAACGGCCAGGCAGGGCCGCCGTGCCGCAGGGGGAAATTCGTGTGACACTCGCCAGGCCTGACAAACGGGAACTGCCCCCTGCGCCTGAGGGAGCCTACTCCGAGCGTGCCGGCCTCGGTGCGTCGGTCCTGGTGGGCTTGATCGGCGCCGGCATCCAGGAGAGCCGCACGCCGCACATGCATGAGGCAGAAGGCGCCAGACTCGGCCTCCGCTACATCTACAAACTGCTGGACATCGAGCCGATCGGTCTGGGCCCCGAAGCGTTGCCCGATCTGGTCAGGGCTGCCGAACTCACCGGGTTTGTCGGACTCAACGTTACCCACCCATTCAAACAGTCCATCCTGCCGCTTCTCGACGAACTATCGAGCGAGGCGGCCGCGATCGGCGCGGTCAATACCGTGGTCTTCCAGCACGGCAGGCGTATCGGTCACAACACCGATTGCTGGGGCTTCGCGGAGAGCTTCCGCCGCCAGATGGCGGGGTCGCCGGTGCGCTCGGTCGTGCAGATCGGAGCGGGCGGGGCGGGAACGGCAGTTGCCCGGGCGTTGATGGACGTGGGGGTGGAAAGCCTCATCATCCATGATGCCAATGGAGATCGAGCCCTGACGCTCGCAAGCGCGTTGAGCCGCGAGTATGGCGCCGGCCGCGCGACGGCTGTGTCGAGCCCGGCGACTGCGCTCGCTCACGCCGACGGACTCGTCAATGCCACCCCCATGGGGATGGCGAAGTATCCCGGCCTGCCGGTGGACGCCAACTTGCTGCGGCCCGCACTCTGGGTCGCCGACATCGTCTATTTCCCGTTGGAAACGGAGCTGCTGCGCGCCGCAAGAAAGCTGGGTAGTCGCACGCTTTCGGGTGCGGGCATGGCGCTGTTTCAGGCCGTGAAGGCCTTCGAGCTCTTCTCGGGCATCAGGCCCGATGCCGATGCAATGCGGAGGCATTTCGAAGCCGACTGATGAGACGTCATGGGAGGGCGCCGCGGAGGAGCGGTGGGCCCAACCAACAAACGCAAGGGAGGAAAACATGCGTTTTACGATGAATCGCCGTGCCATGCTCAAGGGCACGACTGCGTTTGCTGCAGCCCTCGCCGCAGCGCCCGCGTTCGCGCAGGACAAGGTGCAACTGATCTACTCGGATACCGTCCCCGAAGCCGATATCCGCTCCAAGACGCTGCTTGAGATCTTCGGCGGGGGCCTCGGCGACGGCTTCGATTTCAAGCCCTATCACGGGGCCACGCTCTTCGCCCAGGGCACCGAACTCGTCGCCATGCAGCGCGGCAATCTGGACATGGCAGCGCTCGCCATCTACGACCTGCAGAACCAGATACCGGCCCTTGGCATTCTCGGCACCGCCTATCTCTTCCGCGACTACGACCACATGCGGCGGGTCTTTGCCAGCGACGTGGCCAAGGAGCTGTTCCAGATGGTCGAGGACCAGCTTGGGGTCAAGGTGCTCGCAAACCCCTACATCGGGACGCGCCACCTCAACCTGCGCGGCGACAAAAAGGTCATGACTCCGGCCGACCTGGCGGGCGTCAAGCTTCGCATGCCCGGTGGCGAGGGCTGGCAATTCGTCGGCGCGGCGCTTGGGGCCAACCCCACGCCGATGGCTTTCACCGAGGTCTACACCGGGCTCCAGACGGGCGCCATCGACGGCCAGGACAACCCGCTGCCCGCCGACAAATCGATGAAGTTCTACGAGGTCACAAAGCAGATCATCCTGACGGGGCACCTGATTGCCGCCAACCAGTTCACGATCTCCAAGACCAAGTGGGACAGCCTGAACGCCGAACAGCAAGCCACTGTCCAGACCGCGGCGCTCGCCTTCGAGGCCGCGCTCGACCAGGTGATACTTGGCCAGGAGGCCGAACTCGTCGAGTTCTTCAAGGCTGAGGGCTTGGAGGTCTACGAACCCGATCGGGCGGCCTTCCGCGCCCACGTGCTTGAGGAATACGCCAAGTCGCCCTTCTCCAAGGATTGGCCAGAGGGCATGCTCGCGCGCATCGAAGTGCTCTGACGGAATGCTGGGCCGCCGGACATTTGCCTGTCCGGCGGCCACCAACGCGCCTCCGCTATCACACAGCCGGAAATGCGCGTTCCGGTCGGACGCGTGATTGCCAGAGGGAACCGATGAAGCACCGAATCCTGTCCATCGCAGCATGGCTCAGTCGCAGGGCAGAGAACCTGGCCGCGCTGATGCTTGCCTCGATGTTCCTCACCTTCCTGATCCAGATCGTCTTCCGGTACTTCTTCAACCTGCCGCTCGGCTGGACGATCGAGTTCAGCGGCTTGACCTGGATATGGGGGATTCTGTTCGGCTACGCCTTCATCGTCCGAGAAACCGACGTTGTCCGCTTCGACATCATCTACGCCACCGTCAGCCCCCGCGTCGCCCGCGTCTTCGATATCCTCGGCGGTCTCGGCATCGCGGCGATCTTCATTGCCTCGTTCCCGGCGGTCGTCGACTACGTGCTGTTCATGAAGATTGAAAAGACCGCGTTCCTACGTGTCCGCTTCGACCTGGCCTTCTCCGTGTATCTG
>Ga0299912_10003070_pt1 | contig 13695 bp, 8 predicted proteins | sample RVTome_2_FD_207667 | JGI IMG/M metagenome (GOLD analysis project Ga0299912, IMG submission 207667) | Soil microbial communities from uranium-contaminated site in the Upper Colorado River Basin, Wyoming, United States - RVT95D214 (version 2) ...
GGCCGGCAGCGGGCGTGAAGATGGGCCTGAACTCGGCCGGATGGAGTTTGAGGAGGAAAATCGTCTGATACCTGATGTATAAATAAAGAGCTGCGCCGGTCAGGGCGGTCATGGCGACGAGCCCGATTATCCGCCCGATGGTCCGCTTCGGTGCCTTCACCGCATCCAGGTCGATGCTGATCCTGGGCCAGGGCAGACGAACCTCTTTCTTGCTCTGAGTGATGAGATAGAGGACCAGCGTGACCGCTCCGAGGTCGAAAAGGAACGCCGTCGGCAGATAGAGCAGCGCATCAAAGGGACCCATGGATGGCACATATAGAACCGGAAACACGACGAAACTCTCTTTGAAAACAACTGCAGCGACGCTGAGGATGCAGTGGAAGGCAAAGAAGAGCGCCGTGTAGCGGAAGAGGTAGCGTCTGTAGGCGGGAGCTATGATCTCGCGCCCGTCGAGGTATTTTTCGGCGACACGGCGGGCCGGGCCGTGGGCGGCGACGACCTTGGCGAGCGTCGTCTCGGTTATTTCGCCGAATTCCTGTCCGGTTTTTTCAAGGATGTGACCTCGGATCTCGGACAGGATCTCCTCGCGTTCCTCGCGCCCGGAAAGAAAATGACTGATTTCTTCGAGATAGGCCTCGAGTTTTTCAAACATGGCTCTTCTCCTCCATGATGTGTTTCAGGATTTGGTCTTGCTTTTTCCAGACGTCGAGAAGCTCACCCCTGAGACCGCGGCCGGCTTCGGTGACGCCGTAGAACTTCCGGGGCCGGTCCTCGCTGACGTCCCACTTGCTCTTGACCCAGCCGTTCTTCTCGAGCCTCCGGAGCAGGGGATAGAGAGTGTTCTCATCGACCTCATACCCCAGCTCCCCGATGGCCCGGACCATTGCATAGCCATACATGTCTTTTTCGAGCATGGCCAGGACCATGATCTGGAGGAATCCGCGGTTCATCTCGGTTTCGAAATGCCCGGTTTCAGGTTCCATGGCTTGTTCTCCGTCCGTTGATGCTGTTTATCATATATATATTGTGTAATGAAGTATATCAGATGGTATACGGTATGTCAAGCTTTTTTTCCAATTCCCTAAGCCACCCGGCAGACTTCGGATTTTATTTCGGGCTGATTCCCGGGGAGGATTACTTGAGAATGTTGAGGAAGACCGTGATGATCAGGGCGTTCGTGAAATCGATGAAGAAGGCGCCCACCATGGGCACGACCAGAAAGGCGCGCGGCGCCCGTCCGAACTTGTCGACAAGCGCTTTCATGTTGGCCATGGCATTGGCTGTCGTCCCCATCATGAACCCGTAAAAGCCGCCGGCCATGACGGCGGCTTCATAATCGCGGCCCATGAATCTGAAGACCGGCCAGAGGCAAAAGATGGCGATCAGGATCACCTGGCCGACGAGGACGATGAAAAGCGGCAGGACGAGCCCGGCCAGTTCCCACAACTTCAGAGTCATCAGGGCCAGGACGAGGAAGAGGGACAGGGCGACGTGGCCCAAGTCGTCCAGGGTCCGCTGGGAGAGCCCGATCCAGTGGGTGAGGTCATCGAAATTCCGGATGATGGCCGCCACGAACATGGCTCCGATGTAGGCGGGCAGAGTGAACCCCAGGGCGGCAAACCCCCGGCTCAGCCAGGACCCGGCCCACATGGCGACGAGCAAGGCGACCAGGTTTTTCAAAAGCACGTAGGATTCCTGGTCTTCCCCGACGGGGGCGGCCTTCCTGGGCTCGGGCAGTCTTTCTTCGACAACTTGCTCGGCGATCACCTCGGGCATTTCCCCTCTCTGGCGACGGGGCTTTCTGAGCTTGAAACGGTCGATGAGGAAAGTCCCCACCGGGCCGCCGAACAGCCCTCCGCAGATGATCCCGAACATGGCGGCGGCGATGGCGATGGTGGAAGCTCCGCGGACCCCGGCCTGCTCAAAGAGCGGCGCGAAGGCCAGTCCCGTCGCCGGCCCTCCTGTGAGGGTGACCGAGCCGCTGAGCACTCCGAAGAGAGGGTGGAGCCCGAAAGGTAGGGCGATCAGGGCGCCGATGACATTCTGTAAAACGGCGGCCACAGTGGCGATGAGGAAGAAGATCAGAACCTGAGGCCCTCCCACCTTGAGGAGAGAGAGGCTGGCGCCGAACCCGATCGTCGTGAAGAAGGCGATCATCAGAGGGTCGCGGAGAGTGGTGTCGAACTGGAAAGGTACGAGGTTATAATGCCGGGCGACGAGTATGATCAGGGCGACGATGAGTCCGCCCACGACCGGAGCGGGAATGTTGTACCGGGAGAGAGGCCTGATCAGACGGCAGAGGCCATAGCCCACAAAGAGGACGATGCCGGCAAAGGCGATGGTGTGGACGAGGTCGAGGTTCAGCATGCTAACCTTCCAGTTGGCTCAGTCTCTCCTGCCGCAGTCTCGGGCTTTGTCGAGCCGGGTTTTCCAGAAGAAGTAAACGGGAATGCCGATGGCGATCACGCCAAGCCCCGCAAATGAATTCCAGAAGGTCCGGACGAGCGAATTGAGGGTCAAGAAGATGGCGGAAACGATGAAGAGGATCGGCGTCACTGGGTATCCCCAGGTCTTGTAGGGTCTCGGCAAGTCGGGCATTTTCTTACGGAGGATTATGACTCCGGCGACGGTGAGGCCCATGAATATCCAGTAGCCGAAGATAACATAAGTGAACAGCTGCTCGAAAGTGCCGCTGGTGCTGAGGATCGATCCCCAGACAGCCAGCATGATGATGGCGATATGGGGAGTGAGGTAGCGGGGATGGATTTTCGCCGCCGACTTGAAAAAGAGGCCGTCCTTGGCCATCGCATAAAAGGCGCGGGGCGCGGTCAGCAGATGGCCGTTGCACGTTCCGGTGATAGAGGTCAGGATGATCAGGGCGATGATCGAGGCGCCCACCGGTCCTACGACGGCCTGCATGACATCGGCCGCGATCCGGTCCGACTGCGCCATCTGGGCAGCCGGGAAGACATACAGGTAGGCCAGGTTGGCCAGGACGTAGAGGAAGATCACGGAGGCGGTGCCGATGAGCAGTCCCAGCGGGAGTTTTTTTTGTGGGTTTCTGATCTCGCCGGCGCTGAAGGTGCTGCTTTCCCATCCCTTGTAGGCCCAGAGGGCGGCGACTAGGGCGACGCCGAAACTTCCGAGGACACCCCCCCCGGCCGGCTGGGCGCCGGATGAAGGGGAGAGGAAATTTGCCGTGTTTCCCTTGGCGAAAATAAAGACCACTGCACAGACGCCGATCAGGGCTATGAACTTTATGCTGGTCAGGAAATTCATAACCCAGGCGCCCTTCTTCACTCCCATGGTATTCACCATGGCCAGGATCGCGATCAGGGCGACGGCAACGCCTTTACCCTGGAGGGGAGAAAGCCGGACAAAATAGGGGAGGTATTTGGTGGAAAACCCGACGGCCAGGGTCGCCAGGGTCCCCGCCTCCACGACGAGGAACAGGGTCCAGCCGAAAAGAAAGGCGATGAAAGGGCCGTAGGCTTCCCGGAGATAGATGTAGATCCCTCCCGCCTGGGAAAAAGCGCCGCCGAGCTCGGCCACGGAGAGGGCTCCGAAAAAGCTCAGGAGGCCGCCGACGATCCAGACGGCCATCATGAGCTCCGGAGTGCCGACATCCTTAGCCACTTTGGCTGGGTTGATAAAGATGCCGGACCCGATCATCGTCCCGACGACGATCCCGACGATGCTGAAGAGGCCCAGCACCCGGGAAAGCTCGGGAACAGGGCTTTTTGGCCCCCGGGAATCAAGCTTGTTCGCTTTCATTCGTTCCATTCTATCCAAAATGCTCCTGAGCAGACAAGCGGATTTTGCCCTTGACCGGTCGAAAAGACCCCCGCGGGTTGACGGTCAGGATGACGAAGAAGCGCTTACCGGGAAGCTGAGGCGCGGGCGACGAAAAATTCATAGCCGAGTTCGCCTGAGCATATTTTGAACCCGTTGATCTCAATCTGGGCAGATTCAATCACTTGAAGCGCGGCTCGATGGTCCAGGTATTTTTTTCTCAGCTCATGGATTCGTTCCTGCATGGGGTCATAGTAGTCGTCGAACCAGGAAGAAACGGGCAGGGTGAAGTGGCCGATTATCTCATACCCGTTGTTTTTGAAGAGCCGGAGGTTGTCCGGCACATTCTTCATGGCCGCATATTCCCTGGCCCACTCCCGGGCTTCGGGTGAAGGATGATCTTCGAGCCAGACCAGTTCCGTAACGCCGATATATCCGTCCCTCTTGAGCATCGGCCGGCAGACCTTGAGGCCGTTCTCAAACCCCATCAGGTAAAGCGCCCCTTCGGCCCAGATGACATCGAAGCTTTCCGGGCCGAAGCCCATAGTGTTCATGTCCTGGTTGAGCGTCTCGATATATGGCCCAAGGCCAAGCGCCTTGGCCTCTTGATCGACCTTGTCCAGGAAGGGCTGGTGGTTATCCAGGGCGATGATCTTCCCCCGGGAAAGCCGGGCCAGCTCCATGGTCTGCTTTCCCGGCCCGCAGCCAATATCCAGGATCTTCGGCTTCTCCGGGAGTCCTGTCATCATCCGATAGGCCTTCCTGGTTGAAGAATCATCTCCTGGACCGGCCCGGGGAAGCGTACCGTAGACTTCAAAGAAGAAGGTCATCTGCTCTTCCATGATTCGATTATACAACGCCCCGTGCCGAATGTCCGTAAATCCCTCCGCCTCTTCATCCCTCAGCTCTGACGATATTTTCCTTCTGGCTTCTTAGCCTCTCCAGGAATCGTTCGGAGAATCAACATCTCCGACACGGCCTTTCCAGGGGGCAATCTCACCGTTGATCAGAATCCTGTTTTAGTCCAGACAGGAATTCATCCGAAATCTTTCGGGGATATTGTGTTCATGGGGAAAAAGCGGGGAGAGATCCTCTGAAAGTGATCCAGCCGTAAAGCAATTCTCGGCCCGATTCTTGAGCTGACGCTTAGCCCGCTTTTTCAATTTTTTTCGGCCCTATCATATCATTCCGTGACCGTTTCGACAATTCCCTAAACGAGTTCACTGAGTTGATTACTCCACCCAATCTATGATAGCCTTTAGCCATCCCATTAGAGAGGGGCAACTGTGGCCACCAAGTGCCCGAGATGTCATTCGGAGAATCCAGACACCTTAAAATTCTGCGGGGAGTGCGGGACGCAGCTTCCCGCCTCAAAGGATATCCATCCGGAAGTAACAGAAACCCTTCAAGCTCCCATCAGGGAACTCACAACAGGCTCTACCTTTGCCAGCCGCTATCAGATCATCGAGGAGCTGGGCAAGGGAGGGATGGGCAAGGTCTACAAGGTCTTCGACACCAAGATCAAGGAGAAGATCGCCCTCAAGCTCATAAAACCCGAGATCGCCTCAGATAGGGAGACCATCGAGCGTTTCAGCAATGAGCTTCGGCTGTCCCGCCGGATCGGCCACCGGAACGTCTGCAAGATGTTCGATATCGGAGAAGCCGAGGGATCTCACTTCATCACCATGGAATATGTCGGTGGCGAGGACCTCAAGACTATGATCCGGATGTCAGGGAGTTTGAGCATCGGGATGGTGTTGAGTGTGGGGAGGCAGGTCTGCGAGGGGCTGGCCGAGGCCCACCGTCTCGGTGTCGTCCATCGCGACCTCAAGCCGCAGAACATCATGATCGACAAGGGCGGGAACGCCAAGATCATGGACTTCGGGATCGCCCGGTCGATGAGGGAGAAGGGGATCACGGGCGGAGGAATCATCATCGGGACGCCCGAGTACATGTCTCCCGAGCAGACGGAAGCCAAGGAGGTTGACCAGAGGTCGGACATTTATTCTCTGGGAGTCATTCTCTATGAGATGGCAACGAGTCATGTTCCCTTTGAGGGTGATACGGCCATAAGCATCGCTATCAAGCACAAAACCGAAATCCCCAAGGATCCGAAGTCTCTTAATCCTAACATTCCGGAAGACCTCAAACGCTTGATCCTCAGATGCCTGGAAAAAGACAGGGCGAAGAGATTCCAGACCGCCGCCGAAGTCGAGGCTGAGCTGGAGAAGATCGAGAAGGGTATCCCGGCGACCGAGCGGGCTATCGCCGATAAAAGAGCTTTCACTTCACGCCAGATAACGGTCCAGTTCGATCTGAAAAGGCTTCTTAAACCCGCTTTGGTCCTTATTGCCGTAGTCGCCGCCGCGCTCGTCATTTGGAAGCTGGCGCCCAAGAGGACTTCCGCTCCCGTCCCCACCGACAAGCCATCCATCGCCGTCATGTATTTCAAGAACAACACCGGTGACCCAAAATTCGACGTCTGGAGCACGGCGCTCTCCGACTCGATCATCACCGACCTCTCCCAATCGAAATATGTCCGGGTCCTGAGTACGGACCAACTTCTGAGCATCTTGAGGAAACTGGGCCTGCTCGAGGCGCGAAGCTATGCTTCGGAGGACCTGAGGAGAGTGGCCGACCTGGGCGGGGTGAAGCACATCCTCCTGGGGAGCATGTCAAAAGCCGGCGAGGCTTTCCGCATCGATTTCACCCTCCAGGACATCCAAAAAGGGGAGGCCATCGCTTCAGACAGGGTGGAGGGGACCGGCGAGAACAGCATCTTTTCCATGGTGGATGAGCTGACGAGGAAGGTCAAAGGCAACCTGCAGCTGACCAAGGACCAGATCGCCGGCGATGTTGACACCGCCTTCGCAAGGGCCACGACGAGCTCGCCCCAGGCCTATGCCTATATGAGCCAAGCCTATAGGTATAATTATCAGGGCGAATTTCGGAAAAGCATCGAGCTCCTGGAACAGGCAGTTGCCCTGGATCCGAAGTTTGCGACGGCTTACTATTTGCTGGCTCATGTCTATAACCATCTGGGGTTCTCTACGAAATACGGGGAATTCATGCGCAAGGCGTTTGAACTCAGCGAGCATCTGCCGGACCGCGAACGCTATTTAATTCAGTCAGGCTACTATCAGGATTCAGAAACAACCTACGACAAAGCGATCGCAGCCTTCGAAAAACGACTCCAGATCGATCCGAATGAGATCAACGCCGAAAGAAACTTCGCCGTACTCTATTTAGATCTCGAGCAATGGGATAGGGCTCTGGAGTTGCTTCATGGAAATATCAAGAGCGGTGTCGAGGCCGTTTTCCCGTATGCAAATGCGGCTTTGGCATACTCAGCAAAAGGCCTTTATGACGAAGCCAGGGAAGTCCTCGAGGAATACCAAAGAAGCCATGCGGATCTGAGCTACATCCGTGAGAGTTTGGCCCGAGTCTATCTTTCCCAAGGCAAGTTTGACCTGGCCAAGGAGGAGGCTGACAAGGCCTTCACTCTGGACCCTTCTGATTACTGGAATTTACTGACCAAGGGCGATATCCAATGCCTGGCCGGAGATTTTCCGGGAGCAGAAAAAGAATATCTGCAACTCCTTGACTCTGCCAGAAAGCCAGACCACCTCGCTGGCCGAGCGCGCCTGGGTTTTTTGTTTCTTTGCCAAGGGAAATTTGGGGAGGCTCTTGAAGAGGCGGGCCTGGGAATGACCGTAGCTGACGAGCTTGCCGACAAACAAACCCACTCTGTTTTGTTGAGATTTTCGTCTTATGCTCGCCTCCGTTCAGGAAACCCGAAAGTAGCCTTGGCGGAGCTTGATCAAGCAAAAGAGGAAGCCCTGGAGGCTGGGAGTATTATTAGACAAATTAGTTCGCTTCATCTGAAAGGGCTGGCTCTGCTCGAGATGAACTCAACAAACGAAGCCCCAGCAGCAGCTGGGGAAATCAAAAAGCTTGTGGAGGGATGGCTTGATGAAAAGCTAATAAGATACCACTACAACTTGCTGGGAAATATAGAACTCAAGAAGGGCAACTATTCCAAGGCCATCGAATATCTCAACAAGGCCATATCATTCCTGGATTATCAGAAGGGCACAGGTGAAGGGCATGCTTTGTTCTATGAGCCTCTGGCCTTGGCCTACCTGAAATCGGGAGACCTCGCCGGGGCGCAGGAGCAGTATGAGAAGATCACCCAATTGACGAGTGGACGTTTGGCCTATGGCGATATCTATGTCAAAAGCTTCTACATGCTGGGCAAGATATATGAGCAGAAGGGCGAACGGGCTCTCGCCGCTGAGAATTATCGAAAATTCCTCGACCTCTGGAAAGGCGCCGACCCCGGCCTGCCCGAAGTCGAGGATGCCCAAAAAAGGATGGAAAGCCTGAAGAGGAATACAGGGTAAAAAAAATGCCCAGGGCGGGACTCGAACCCGCAAGGCCTTGCGGCCGCGACATTTTAAGTGTCGCGCGTATGCCTATTCCGCCACCCGGGCTCTCTTTCCGCCGCCGGATCTCTATATTGCAGATTGATTATACGACAGGAAAGTCGCTAAGACAATTTAGATGAATGAGGGGAGGCCCCGCGCTTTCCGGTGAGATCAGGCCGCAATAAGCCCCTTATTGCGACGGCCTCTCCATGACCATGTAGCCCTTCTGGATGATGTCCCGGCAGGAAAGGACCTTTATGGTCGAGGTCTTGCTCTTGACGTCGATCACCACGCTGTTGCCCAGTATCTGGATCGGGAGGTCCTCACGGATCCTCCTGTAGATAATCAGCTGCTGTCCGACCTGGATGCCCTGCTCTTCGCCGAGGTCGATGAGAGCCCAGTGGTAGCTGGCGATCTGTCTGAGATTGGCCTGCACATAGACCAGGCTGCCTTTGACTCCCTCAGCTACCACGGGTGGGACATCATATCCCAGGTCCTTGCCCGTCATCCCCTCTCTCTCCTCAAAGGGAACCAGGTAATCGCCCTTGCGGACGCCGTCGCAGCAATGTTCGACGACGGCGACCGACGTTGTGTCGCCGGCAAACTGGACTCGGGCCCGGCCCCTCCCGAAAGCCAAGGGTCCGAAGCCCGGGAGTTGCTCACTGATATTCAGGACCCAGAAAATCTGGCCGGGCTCGACCCCGCCATCCTTCCCTTTGTTCAAGTAGATGACGTCGCCGTCGCTGTACATGGCCTTTTCGTACTCCCGTTCCGCTCCGATTACCCGCAATTCGGGAATCTCATCCTCCCATATCGATAAGGAGCAATACAGGTCCACCTCATTGATCAGGTCGGCCAGCTCCTGAAATATCTTGGCTCTGCTGATTTCATACCGCTCCTCCGGTTTTTCCTGGAGGGGCGGCTCCGCCTGGACGGGCTTTTCTTCCCCTTCGGGAGCCGGCACCGACTCGACCCGCTCGAGGGCCAGGTTGCCGCAGGCTTTCGGCACGATGACTTCATATCTATTGTCCCCCTCCTGGATGGAGAAGGATATTACCTGGAGAGGCTCCCGACCCGCCCATTCCAGGTCCTGGATGACCTTGATTTCACCCTGGGAACGGAAGGCCATCCACAGCATTTTAGTCCCGACGGCCAGCTCCCTTTCCGTGTAGGCGGCTTGTCGAACCTGGTCGATGAACGGAACGTACAGGTCGGGATTGCCTGCCAACTCAAAAGCGCGCTGGACATCGCCGGCGTATTTCTCTGCGATGGCCTTCATCATCTCCGGCTTGGAGGTCTCCGCCTTGATCGGGATGAACCGGTATCTCCCGATGTCCCTCAATTTTCTCGTTTCGGCGAAAACGTTGATTGAGGTCAGAATCATGAGGCCGATAAGAACAAAATTCCATTTTTTATCTTTCATCCGGGCCTCCCTGAGGTGGTTTGGGCGCACCTCTCGCTCCAGATAAGGAGACAGTTTTTCTCCTTCATTATTGTTTAGTCGTCCAGGTGCAGTCAAGTGCTAAAAAAGATAGTGTCCAGACAGGGCCCTCTGACCGGAGCAACTCAATAGGCGAGCCTGAGGAGATAATCCTCTTTCCTCGATAGTATGGCCGCCCCATTTTTCTCTATGGTCAAGGGGATCGACAGCCGGGGAGGGCCAGTTCCGAAATCCAGCTTGTCCGCGGGCAGCCTGGACAGGTTCGTCACGAGGCAACCCCGTTCCGGATCGTAAGGTCTGAATTCGTCCCACCTTCCCGCGGACAAAATCTCTTCCAGCCTCCCCAGGAAATCGACATAGGTTTCTCTGGACAAAAAAGGCATGGATTGCCTGATTTGGATGGCGACGGCCCGGGCAGGAAAGGCTTCAATATCCTCTCGCTTCAACGTCAGCGTGTGGAACATGATCCCGTTGCCGAAGAACCCCCGGCCATATTCTTTCACCTTCCCTCGCACGTCGATCGGCATGGTCAGGCGGACATCCTCAGGCCCGGAATGAGCGCCTGCCTTGACCAGTCTCTTCATGGCCAGGGCGGACAACACATCGTTCCCGGAAACCCGGAGGCCGGACGAAGACGCCGCCTCCTGGATGGTGGCTTGGACATCCCGGCGCAGAATCTCCTCCTCTTCGATCCTCAAGTTTCCGGGCGGGGCCAAGGGCTTCAATTCGAAGCCACGGAACGAGAAATCCCGCAGGGCCGTCCTTCGGTGGTCCGGCTTTAGAGCGAAGTTCATCAGCACTGATTTGAACGGGACCAGGGTCGGCCGGGCCAGGGCGGCCAGGACGGACAGGAAAAGGAAATAGCTGTATCCGTCCCCAGCCAGGTGATTCATCTTGGGGATCAGGACCAGGCCGTTCTTGAACCGGATCGCTCTTAAGAAGAACAGCCGTTCGAGCGGCGGCAGGGCGAAGCGGGAAATGACACCGGCCCCGGATTCGCCGACTTCCGCAATATCGAGCTCCCGGTCAACGGCTTCTTCATCAAAATACTCCGCCTCCCGGTAGTCGTCAAAGACGATGGCTCCGTTCCCGTACTTCCCGAAGGCCGGCCAGAAGATTGAGGAGAGTTTTTGGAGGGCGCTCCTCAACCTCCTCGTGTCAAAGGCCTGTTCGTAATAAAAGAGAAATTCGATCGGATAGCTCCCGTTCGAGAATACGGCATCGACTTGGGAGATACCGACCTGCTTCATTCTGAATTGCGCTAGCTCTTCGTCTTGGCTTCGCCGCGGACAACGCGAAAGCCGGTGTATTCCATGGCTGCGGAACCGGACTGGGCACGTGGATCCGAAGGTTGGTCGGCGCTTCCGCCCATCTTCTTACCGCTGCCCTCTTTGTTGACGGCCCATTCGGCGACATTGCCGTTCAGGTCGAAGAGGAGCGGCTCGCCGTCCTCGCCGGCCCCCGGGAAGCTGCCCGCCTGTTTGAGAAGCGGCGCGCCGCCGCCGAGCTCCTCGACCTTCGCCTTCAATCTTCGGGTATCGTCGGGATTGGGGGCGTACCCAGCCCAGTAATCGAGCGTGTTTTCTTTGGCCGAGCCCTGGTAGAGCGAGGCGACCTCGTCCTCGTTCGGGACCCGCCAGGTTTGTCCCGTCAGGCCGGAAAGCCAGGCGGCGTAGCCCTTGGCTTTCTCAAACGGGATGTTGTTAGCGGGGCAGTTTTCCGTGCCCGGTGCGACCGCATAGGCCGGGTCAAAGGCGGCATACTGCGCCCGCGTCACCTCGAACCGGCCGATCTCGAGCTCGCCTCTCTTGACGACCTCCGGGATCAGGGCCCCTCCTGTTTTGGCTTCAACGCCGTACCGTGTGCCAGCCTTGGCGATCTCCTTCCGCCGGAGCGCCTGGCTGAGCGGCGAGTCCTTCTTAAAGGCTTCGTTTTCCGCGGTCGGCGTCTTGAAGAACCAGCGGTCGAGCCAAGCCATCTCTTCTTCGACCTTCCTCATCTGGTGCACATACTGCATGAGGCCGTGCGGCTCTCCCGGGAAGAGGAGGAATTTCACCGGCACCTGGCCGAGATGATAGAGGGCACGGTAGTGGATCCAGCCCTGGCTCGTGGGGACGTTCCTGTCTTCGGTGCCGAAGAAGATGATCGTCGGCGCCTTGACCCTGTCCATTTTATAGAGCGGCGAGAGCCTGATGTAAAGCTGCGGGTCTTCCAGGGGCGACTTGCCGAAATAGTAAGTGTCGAAGGACTGCCCGAAATCCACGTTCGCCCAGTCGCTGATCCACTCGACATCGCCGGCCCCCGCAGCGATGACTTTGTACCGGTCCGGGTTCACAACGCCCAGCTGGATGGACAGGATCGACCCGTTCGACCAGCCGAAAGTCCCGACCCTGTCCGGGTCGACCAAACCCTTGGCGACGAGGAGATCCACGCCCTTCTCGATGTCCTCGACGGGCAGGTCATAGTATTTCCCGCAGCAGATGGACTCGACGAACTTGAGCCCGTAGTTCGAACTCCCGTGATAGTTCGGCTTGAGGATGAACGTCCCGCGCTGACTGAGGAGCTGGTGGGCATAGGCCCAGCTCTCTTCCCAGGAGTCGAGGTCCGCGCCCGCCGGCCCGCCGTGCGGCGCCGTGAGCAGCGGATATTTTTTCCCGGGCTGGTAGTCCTTCGGGTAGTAGAGGATGCCGTCGATCTCCTCGCCGAGGGCGCCCTTCCAGCGGACGACCTCGGTTTTGGCGCTGGCCCGGTATTTGAAGGAGGGGTTGAGGTCCGTGATCTTGGCCGCGTTCGTCAGACGGCTCCCCTCGAGCGTCGCCGTGAACCACTGTGCGGGGGTGCCGGCCGTCGAGTGCTCGTAAACGATGGTCTTGGCGTCCTTGCTGACCGCAAAGTTGAACAGGTTCCTGACATGATCGCCCTCGATGTCCGTCTTTTTCCAGGCCAGCCCGTCCTTCACATACCGCGCCGGCTGGAAGCGCACGCCCGCCGCCAGAAGGGTGATGAAGCCGTCGGGTGTGACTTCGAAACCGCCTCCCAGGCCGTTTTCCCAGGAGAGGTCGACTTCGATGCTTTTGTCCGAGGCGACGTCATAGAAATAGACGAGCGTGATCGTGGCCGTGAAAAAGCGCGGGTCCGAAGAGTAGGGGGCCAGCGCATAGAAGCCGCTGCCGTCCCGGGCCCACTCCAGCCCCATGGGAATGATCCTCTGCCCGGCGAAGATTTCCTTGCGCTCGCCCTTGACCAGGTCGTAAAGGAAGGTCTTGGGCAGGATTTTTTGGTCCCAGGCGAAGCTCAGGTACTGTCCGTGCACAGTTGCGGCTTTCTTCCCGTCAGGCGTGACGGCCCAGCTCTGGATGAAATCGGTGTTGTCCGTGAGCCGGGTGACCTTCTTGTCCTTCACGGCCAGCTTGAAAAGCCGGACCGGCGGCTCGTGGTCCACGTCGTCGACAACTCGAGTGGTGTCCTTTTTCTTTTTAACCTCCTGCTCGAAGAGGGCGGGGTCCTCCTGGGCGCTGAAGATGATGGTGTCATCGTCGATCCATCTGTAGCTCTGGATGCCCCGGACAAACTCGGTCAGGGGCCAGGGCTCGCCTCCGAAGGGGTTCATCAGCCAGACTTGGGAACGCGAGATGTCCGGGTTGGGCTTCGGCAAAGCCCTGGTGCTCGTGAAAGAGATCCGTTTGCCGTTCGGCGACCACTCCGGCCGGCTGTGGTTTTCGTTGCCGCGGGTGAGCTGGACCTCTTCTTTCGTCTCCAGGTTCGTCAGGAAAAGGTTCGAAACGCGGCCGTTTTTTTCCTTGTCCATCTGCGTCTTTACCCAGACGGCCCATTTCCCGTCGGGAGAGATATTCCACTGGAAAGCGTTTTCGGCCGACAGAATATCCTCCGGCGTCCAGGGAGTCACCTTGCCCGGGGCGGCCTGGGAGGGATCCTCAGCCGTCGTCAAAACCGAGATCAAGGCGAAGAAAATGCCGGCGAACAGGAGGCTCGTCCGGACCATCCGTTTGGCAGTCATGAGACACCTCTTGAGGT
>Ga0299912_10003071_pt1 | contig 13690 bp, 16 predicted proteins | sample RVTome_2_FD_207667 | JGI IMG/M metagenome (GOLD analysis project Ga0299912, IMG submission 207667) | Soil microbial communities from uranium-contaminated site in the Upper Colorado River Basin, Wyoming, United States - RVT95D214 (version 2) ...
GTTATGACGGGCGGTAAGGGACGCGCACCATGACCGACGCCTCCCTCACCCCTTCCGGCTCGGGCGAAGCGCTGCGCTCCAACGAAGCGCGGCGCGCGGGCGGGTTGCTCACCATTGATCTGGATGCCTTAGCGGCCAACTGGAAGCTCTACGCCGCCCAGGTCAAGCCATCCAAGGCCGAAGCCGCCGCCGTGGTCAAAGCCCAATCCTATGGCCTAGACGCCGCCCATGTCGCCCCCGCCCTGATGAACGCGGGCTGCGCCTCGTTTTACGTCGCCACCATCGCCGAAGGCATGGAACTGCGCGAAATCCTCGGGCCAAGCGTGACGATTTACGTGCTGGGCGGCCTGCTGGACGGCACCGAGCGCGATTTCACCGCGCACAATCTGGCGCCGATCCTCAACAGCTTGGGCGAGATCAACGCCTGGCGGGCGTTCTGTTCGGGTCTGGGCCAGGCGCTGGCGTGCGGCCTGCACGTCGATAGCGGCATGGCGCGTTTGGGGCTCGACGAGCGCGAATTCAACCATCTGGCAGACAATCTTGAACACCTGATCGGCCTGAAACTCGATCTGGTGGTGAGCCATTTGGCGTGTTCGGAAGAGCCCGACAATCCCTACAACGCCCAGCAACTGGCGCGCTTTAAGGCAATGTTGAGCCGCCTGCCCGCCACCCGCGCCAGCTTCGCCAATTCGTCGGGCGTGTTTTTAGGCCCCGACTACCACTTCGACCAAGTGCGCCCCGGCGCCGCGCTCTATGGCGTCAATCCGACGCCCAATCAACCCAACCCCATGGCCCAAGTGGTTCGGCTGCAAGCCAAAATCCTGCAAACCCGTACAATTGACACCCCCCAGGGCGTTGGTTATGGTTCCACCCATCGTGCGGCAGAGCGCGAAAGAATATCAACGCTTGCAGCGGGTTACGCGGACGGATATTTGCGCAGCCTTTCCAATGCCGGAGACGTGTACATCGGCGAACATAAAGCACCCATCATCGGGCGAGTATCCATGGATTTGATCACCGTCGACGTCACCCACGTTCCCGAACCGCTCACCCGTCCCGGCCAGTTGGCGGACCTGATCGGCCCCTTAAATCCGGTGGACGCCGTGGCGGCCAAGGCCGGCACCATCGGTTATGAAATCCTCACCGCGCTGGGCGGACGTTATCACCGCGTTTATGTGGGCGGCCATACGGGCAAAAAGGCCGACGCATGAACCTGTTTCAACCCATTGGCCGCGTCTTTTTGAAATTCCTGGAACACGCCGGGCGGATGTTGACGTTCACCGGCTCAGGTCTTAGCCACGTCGTGCGCCCGCCCTATTATCCGCGCATCATCCTGCGCCAGATGATCGACATCGGCTATTATTCGCTGCCCGTGGTGGGCCTGACCGCGCTGTTCGCGGGCATGGTGCTGGCGCTGCAAAGTTATACCGGTTTCGCCCGCTTCAGCGCCGAAGGCGCGATCGCCAACGTCGTGGTGCTGTCCATCACCCGTGAACTCGGCCCGGTGTTGGCGGGCTTGATGGTGGCGGGGCGCATCGGCGCAAGCCTAGCCGCCGAAATCGGCACCATGCGCGTCACCGAACAAATCGACGCGCTCACTACGCTTTCCACCAACCCGATGAAATATCTGGTCGCCCCGCGCCTGATCGCGGGGGTGACCATGTTCCCGCTGCTGGTCTTGGTGGCGGACGTGATCGGCGTGTTTGGCGGTTATCTGGTGGCGGTGCATAAACTGGGCTTCAACGCCTCGAACTATATGCAAAACACCTGGGATTTTTTGACTTATGAAGACGTACAGTCGGGCTTGGTGAAGGCCGCCGCGTTCGGTTTCATCGTGGCGCTGATGGGCTGCTACCACGGTTACAATTCCAAGGGCGGCGCGCAGGGCGTGGGCCGCGCCACCACCAACGCGGTGGTTTCGGCGTGCATCTTGATCTTGTGCTTCGACTATATCCTCACCGAAATGTTTTTTGCAAAGTGAGGGAAAACCGATGAGCGAAACGCCGAAAATCCAATTGCGCGCCGTAAAAAAGGCCTTCGGCAAAAAGGTGGTGCTGAACGGCATCGATCTCGACGTGGCCGAAGGCGAAAGCGTGGTCATCATCGGCGGTTCGGGTACCGGCAAATCGGTGATGCTCAAATGCATTTTGGGCCTGTTGGACGCCGACAGCGGCTCGATCCAGGTCGACGGCGAAGAAGTGACCGACATGGGCAGCGCCGACCGTCTGCGCGTGAACCACAAATTCGGCATGCTGTTTCAGGGTGCGGCGCTGTTCGACAGCCTGCCGGTATGGGAAAACGTGGCGTTCGGCCTGCTGGCGGAAAAACGCTGTTCGCGCCATGACGCCCACGACATCGCCATCGGCAAACTCGCCATGGTGGGCATGGACGCGGCGGTGGCCGATTTGATGCCTTCGGAACTATCGGGCGGCATGCAAAAACGCGTCGGCCTGGCGCGCGCCATCGCTTCCGACCCGCAGATCATCTTTTTCGACGAACCCACCACCGGGCTCGACCCGATCATGGCGGACGTCATCAACGACCTGATCGTCAAGGTCACGCGCGAAGTGGGCGCGACGGCGCTTTCCATCACCCACGATATGGCCTCGGCGCGCAAAATCGCCAACCGCATCGCCATGCTCTATCAGGGGCAAATCATCTGGCAAGGCCCGGTCGCCGACATCGACCGCTCCGGCAACGAACACGTCGATCAGTTCATCCACGGCCGCGCCGAAGGCCCGATCCAGATGGCGATGCGGGCTTAAGCGCGATTTCGCGTAGCCTTATCGTCATTCCTGCGGCCCGTCATGCCCACGGTCTCTTACCGTCATTCCCGCGAAAGCGGGAATCCATGGCCCTCATTTCTCCCTTTTTTACCCGTCCGCCGCCCAAAGGCGCGGAAACATAAAAAAGTGACGGAACGAAGCCAAATTATCTTTTGTTTTCAAAGAGCGGTACTTTTCATTCCGCCAAGCCAATGGTTTTTGCTCAGCCGAATGACTAGGAAAATATGCCACACAAACGCCAAAAAGTCAAGTCATGAAACCGCCTGCCGGAGCCCATGCAAACCGAATAATCGTTGAAATCATCTGTCGCGGCATGTAGCATATTCTTACATCCTTACTTGAGGAATTTACCATGCTTGCCAAACTCACATCCAAGAATCAACTGACGCTGCCCAAGGCGGTGCTGTCGTCCTGTCCGGGCGCGGAGTATTTCGACGTGTCGGAGGACAACGGGCGCATCGTGCTGACGCCGGTGCGGCTGAACAAGGCCGACGCCGTACGCTCCAAGCTGGCTGATTTGGGGATCAGCGAGGATGATGTGACGGACGCCGTCAACTGGGCCCACAAAGCCGGATGACCCCGCCGCGCCTCGTGCTCGATACCAACGTGCTGCTCTCAGCCCTGCTGTTCCATCAGGGTTCGGTGGCGTGGTTGCGCCATGCTTGGCAGTCCGAAGCCGTCCGTCCCTTGGCGAGCCGGGACACCACCGAAGAATTGATCCGGGTTCTGGCCTATCCGAAGTTCAGACTGACCGACGAGGACCGGGAAGACCTGCTGGGCGATTACCTGCCGTGGTGCGAGACCGTCACCGTGCCGGACAAAACCGAAGTCCCGACCCAAGTCCCCGACTGCCGCGATCCCTTCGACCGCCCCTTCCTGGCGCTGGCCGCCGCCGCCAAGGCAGACGCCCTGATCACCGGCGACAAGGATTTGCTGGCGCTATCGGACAATTTCAAGGTTCCAATCCTGACTCCCGCCGCATTCAAGGAGCGCTACGACGAGAACAACAAACAAAAGACCGAGGGGGACTGATGCCAATTCTGTGCTAGCGGAACCGAGACGAGGACAGCAAGGCCGATTTGCCGCAGGCAACGGCGCAGTGTGTTTAACCTGGGTTGCCGTTAATTTGTATTGTGTTTCCGAATTTCAATTTCTTCAGAACGGATCGAGTCCCAACGCATACAACCCTTCGGTGGTACCATTCCGGGGGATGACTAGGTATCGGAACGCACATGCGGCGATCCGTCTGACGATGGCCCGCGTAATCGCGCACATGAGTGGCGCGGGCATATCCGACGATCCCGTAAACCGTCGATTAAGGCCGGGACAGTATTGGCACCACGGACGCGCCGCACACGCGGCGCAAACATCGTTGGGCGGCGCGGTATTTTTGAACGGATCGTTCGACAGGCCGTGGAATGCATAGCACGGAATCAACGTGCCGTCCGGCAGCAGGCTGATCGAGCTGAGCCCGGCGGGACATCTGCGCTCGTTAAACAGCGCTCGTCCGTCCAAAATGGCGGCCAGAATGTCGGCACCATCCCACCGGATCCACTTCCGCTCCGCGACCAACCGGGAAAGCATCTCGTCAACGGCTCCCTCATAAGACCTCAGCAAGAGCTTAGTGTCTTGCTCAGCAAGCAGAAACTGTGAATCGCCAGGACGCGGAACGACTGGAAAGATGAATACGCGCTCGGCGCCGATTTTCATACAATGATCAAGGATATCCGCAATACCGATTCCAGCCTCCAAGTGTGCCTTGGATATAACCGATTCGACCGTCACTGGTAAACCAGCGTCGATCAGGCGTGCGATATTGGCACAAACCGTCGCATGGGTACCCTGTCCCCGACGGGTCCGTCGCAAACTATCGTGGACTGGGGCAGGTCCGTCGAGACTGACAGTCGGTCGAATAGTCCAGCGTTTCAATGTTTTCACGACACGCTCGGGATCGGCGAATACGCCGTTCGTGACCACGTTGAACCTGGGTGGTGCCGGAATGCTCCCTCGCTCCGCCTGATTGTGCAAGGTAATGACTATTGATTCCAGCAGATCAATCCGCAAGGTCGCTTCACCGCCGAAGAACTGAACAGTCTTGACGCCGCCTCGAGTTGCCACCGTTGTGGCGACCTTTTCGGTTAATGATACATCATGGTGCCGTGGCGCGGCACGCGGAGCTGGCGCGGACTCGTAGCAATAGGAGCAAGCTAGATTACACCCATCGGTCAGGTAGACGGTCAGTTGGTTGAGCATCGCCACCTCCACGCCTGGAACAAAAACTGTGTCGGACACGCCGAAACGAAAAATGGGGGGCTCGCGCCCCCCCATTTCCCTGAATGCACGTCATTTGTTGCAGCAGACAATTCCTTGGCCGTCGCCGGCCGCAGCCAGCTTGGTCAACAGGTCAGCGGGCAATTTCGGGTTCTTTTCCATTTCGGACAGAACCGTCTTAATGCGGTGCGTAATCAGTTCGCGTTCGTTGCGGCCATAGGCGTCCACGACATCTGGCGATATTTTGCTCATATCAAAGGTCATCGGCATAGAACCCTCCATAGTAGATTTGCACAAAACAAATACTACCTTATAGTATGCAGGCTAAAAAATCCAGGGCGGAATCATAGGAATAACGGCGACAGAAAATTCTACAAATTCGGGGACGCAATACAATTAAACCCACACTCAGCCGTGATCACGGTGACACGCGATCATGCTGAAAGGTTACCTTTACTGCCCCCCCCCTTTTTCAACCCACGCCTACCCCTCAACCCGCTCCCGAAATTCGGACAGCGCATGCTTGACCGTCTCCGGCGCGGCGGCGATGACTTTCAGGAGATTGCGCGCGGCCTGATCGGGCTCGGTGCGGTGTTGTTCCCAATCGCGCAGCGTGCCGATGGGGATGTGAAACGCCCGCGCGAAGGCTTCCTGCGTCAGGTTCAGGGCGCGGCGGATGCGCTTGGCGTCCGCGACGGGCTCAAATTCCTCCAGTTCCGCTTGGCTCAGCACCGGGTTGTCCGCATCGTCTCCGGCGGCGCGCGCAATGGCGGCGTCCGTCAAGCCGTCCAGGCGCGCTTTTTCGGCCTTCGACAAACGCGGCGGTTTGTCAAAACTGGCTACGGTTTTTGTGGTAGTGCTGCCGCTCATGGCTGGTCGCCTTTCTCGCCGAAATGATGCGGGTCACGTCCTCGCCGTCGATCGTTTGGCGCTCGTGGGTGATGACGACGTAAACCCCGTCTTCGATTTTTCCGATGACCTGCCAGCGATCCTCACCGCCCCGGCGCTGATAACGCTCCAAGCGGTTCGGGTCGCCGAACACATACAGGGCATAATCAAACCGCACCCCGTGTTTGGCGAAGTTCGAGGCCGCCTTATCGTCGTCCCATTCAAACCTCATTATACGGAAATCCCGTAGTTTTTCAAGTCATCCCATCACACGCGTTCATATGCTTGATATACGCTATACAACAACCCTTGCGCGTACAGTAGCCCGCTGACGGATAGGGATCAACGGCGGCGAAAGTGGACGGAATGCCCCCTCACTCAAACCGATAAACGTCCATCGCCAGCGCGCCGAAGCTGAAACTGGCGTGGATGCGTTTGGCCTTGACCGTTTCTCCCGACACCCCCCTCGCCGCGCCTAAGGCGACGAACAGAGGCAAGATGTGGTCCTCGGTCGGGTGGTTCTCAATCGCGAATGGCGCGCGGGCGCGATAGTCGAGCAGGGCGTCCACATCGCCCCCTTCCACCGTCTTAGCCAACCATGCGGCGAACGCCGCCACCCAATCGGGCACCGGGGCGTCGAGCCTAAAGCGCGCATCAAACACCGCTTGCAGATTATGCGTCGCCGCACCGGAAGCGACGATCAGCACGCCTTCATCGCGCAACGGTGCCAGCGCTTGGCCCAGGGCCAAATGATGTTGTGGGCCCAAACGCGTCTGGATGGAAAGCTGGGTCACGGGGATGTCGGCGTCGGGATAGATCAATTTAAGCGGCACCCATGCACCGTGATCCAGGCCACGATTTGGATCACGCGCAACGGCGAAACCCGCGCCTTCCAACAGTATGCCCGCGCGTTCGCCCAAAGCGGGCGCGCCGGGGGCCGGGTAGTGAACGTCATAAAGTTCACGCGCGAAACCGCCAAAATCGTGGATCGTTTCGGGATTTTCCGCCAGGGAGACCGTCGGTATCGAGGTTTCCCAATGGGCGGAAACCACCAAGATTGCTTTGGGTTTGGGCAAATCCACCGCTAGGCCAAAAAGGAACCGATGCGCCGCGTCGTCGTCGAACAACACCGTCGGCGAGCCGTGTGAAATAAATAACGGGGGAAGCCTACCGTTCATGCGACACTCCTGTGGATTGAAATATGGGGCGGATACCGTATTGCGTCCACCCCTGCCTTGAGTTAGATAGCTTTGGCGCGCGATTTCACGCAATCATTCGGGGTCCATCCCCGCGCCGTGACGTTCGCCGGGAGCGCATAGGATGAAGCACGTTCGGTTTTCGGGCCGTCTGGTCATTATCGGCTTCGGCAGCATCGGCCAGGGCGCATTGCCCTTGATCCTGCGCCACATCGATATGGATCCGGCCAACGTCACCATCGTCACCGCCGATGAACGCGGCCGCACCGTAGCCAACGCATACGCCGTCCGCTTCGTGCGCAATCCGCTTTTCCCGGATAATTACCGCGCCGTGCTTGCGCCCCTGCTGGGGCGGGGGGATTTCCTGCTCAACGTCTCGGTGGACGTATCCTCGGTGGCGCTGATCGAACTGTGCCGGGAATTGGGCGCGCTGTATCTTGATACCTGCATCGAACCGTGGGCCGGGGGCTATACCAACCCCGACACCACGCCGTCGGAGCGATCCAACTACTGCTTGCGCGAAACCGCCTTGGCGCTGCGCACGCCAACCCCCGCGCCCACCGCCGTCATCACCCACGGGGCCAATCCGGGCTTGGTGTCGCACTTCGTCAAACAAGCGCTGCTCGACATCGCGCGCGACACCGGCCACACCGCCCCGCTGCCCGCCAACCGCGCCGACTGGGCTGAACTGGCGCAACGGCTGGGCGTCAAAACCATGCACATCGCCGAACGCGATACCCAGGTAGCCCAAGATCGACCCAAACAAGTGGGCGAATTCGTCAACACTTGGTCCATCGACGGTTTCGTCAGCGAAGGTTGCCAGCCGTGTGAATTGGGCTGGGGCAGCCACGAAAAGCTTTTCCCCCCGGACGGCGGGCGGCACGCTTGCGATACGGCGGAAGCCATCTACCTCACCCGCCCCGGCGCCAGCGTGCGGGTGCGCTCCTGGACCCCTTGCGAAGGGCCTTATCACGGTTTTTTGGTCACCCACAGCGAGGCCATCTCGATCGCCGACTATTTCACCGTCAAGGGCGGCGACGCCGTGCATTACCGCCCCACCGTTTTTTACGCCTATCACCCCTGCGACGCCGCCGTGCTGTCGCTGCACGAACTGGCGGGCAAAAACTGGAACCAGCAGGACCGCCAGCGCCTGATGTTGGAAGAAATCACCTCCGGTATGGATGAATTGGGGGTATTGCTGATGGGGCATGGCAAAGGCGCTTATTGGTACGGCTCGCAGCTTTCCATTGATGAAACCCGCCGTTTGGCCCCGCACAACAACGCCACCAGCCTTCAAGTCACGGGGGCGGTGCTGGCCGGCATGATCTGGGCGCTGGAAAACCCCGAACGGGGCATCGTCGAACCCGACGAGATGGACTACCGCCGCATCCTCGACCTCTGCAAACCCTACCTCGGCCCGGTGATCGGCGCGTACACGGACTGGACTCCGCTGCATGACCGCCAGCACCTGTTTGCCGAAGACGTCGATTTGAACGACCCCTGGCAATTCAAGAATTTCCGGGTCGACTAAGCCTGCTTAAGGCTTGCCCTCTATTTCCCGCTTATGCAGCTCATCGCGCGCCTGTTCGAGCATCAAGCAGGCGTCGTTGCAAATTTCGCTAACAAAATCATTAGGCTGTTCGGGGACATACCGACACGCATCGCTCACAAAAACCTTCAGGTCTTTGATGATGTTTTCCAATTGCGGTTTACGGTGCGCCATAACATCCTCCTTTCACTGGCAGGTTCAGGCCAGACTTTGAGGCAACTTGACCTGCCATTGTAGCATTTTTACCGCCACTTCGCACGCTTAACGCGCCCGCCCTAGCCAAAGCCGCGCCAAACCTGCGCTTGTGGCAGGCCCCCGAATCACGCTAAAGCTTTGCCTTCATCATGCGCGTGAAGGACCCCCCCCTGTTGGCCAAGTCCAAGACCCAATACGTCTGCCAGGAATGCGGCGCCGCTTTTCCAAAGTGGGCGGGCAAGTGCGAGGCCTGCAACGGCTGGAACACCTTGGTCGAGGAGGTCCAACCCGAAAGCACGCCCAAGGGCCTGAGCGTCGCCAAAGGCCGCCGGGTGCAGTTCGTCGGCATGGAAGGCGCTGAAAAGCAGCCGCCCCGGCGCTCCACCGGCTTGACCGAGCTGGACCGGGTGCTGGGCGGCGGGCTGGTTGCGGGCTCGGCGGTGCTGGTCGGCGGCGATCCGGGCATCGGTAAATCGACCATTTTATTGCAGGCGGCGGCGAACCTTTCACACGGCGGGCGCGTGGCCTATATCTCCGGCGAAGAAGCGGTGGATCAATTGCGCCTGCGCGCCAATCGTTTAGGCCTCGACAAAGCGCCGGTTCAACTGGCGGCGGCTACCAACGTGCGCGACATCGTCACCACCTTGGAAACCGACCCGCCCGCCGTGGCGGTGATCGATTCCATCCAGACCATGTTCGTCGACAACATCGAAAGCGCGCCCGGCTCCGTCGCCCAGGTGCGCACCTCGGCCCATGAACTGATCAAACTGGCCAAACGCAAAGGCTTTCCGGTGATTTTGGTCGGCCACGTCACCAAGGACGGGCAGATCGCCGGGCCGCGCGTGTTGGAACACATGGTTGACACGGTGCTGTATTTCGAAGGCGAACGCGGGCACCAGTTCCGCATCCTGCGCGCGGTGAAAAACCGCTTCGGCGCAACGGATGAAATCGGCGTGTTCGAGATGTCGGATGCGGGCCTAGTCGAAGTCGCCAACCCATCGGCGCTATTTTTGGCCGAACGCGACGCCCAGGTGAGCGGCTCGGCGGTGTTTGCGGGCATGGAAGGCACCCGGCCTATGTTATTGGAAGTCCAGGCTTTAGTCTCCCCATCGACGCTCGGCACGCCGAGGCGCGCGGTGGTCGGCTGGGATAGCGCGCGCCTCGCCATGGTGATGGCGGTGATCGAAACCCGTTGCGGGCTTGCCATTGGGGCCAACGACGTGTACTTGAACGTCGCGGGCGGCCTCAAGGTTTCTGAGCCGGCTGCGGATTTGGCCGTGGCGGCGGCTTTGCTGTCGAGTTTCAGCGGCGAACCGGCGCCAAAGGACAGCGTATTTTTCGGCGAAGTGGGCCTTTCGGGTGAAATCCGCCAGGTCAGCCACGCCGACGGCAGGCTCAAGGAAGCGGCGAAACTCGGTTTTGAGCGCGCTTTTGTGCCCAAACGCCGGGGCAAACCCGCCAAGCCGGACGCCCAGGCCTTGAAGACGAACGAACTCGGACACTTGGCCGAACTGGCGCAACTGTTCGAAGCCAAAACCTAAAGCGGACGGACACCGACGCATGCATTGGATCGACATCCTAGTCATCGCCACGTTGTTGATTTCGGGGGCTTTTGCCTATGCGCGCGGCTTCGTTCACGAAGTTTTGTCCATCGTCGGCTGGGTCGGAGCGACCTTCGCCACCATCTATGCTACACCGGTGCTCAAACACTTCACCCGTGGTTTTATCGAATCCCCGTTTATCGCCGATGTGGCGACGGGCATCTTGATTTTCATCGGGTCGATGGTGATCCTTTCGATCCTTACCAAGCGCGTCTCTGCGGGTGTCAAGGAAAGCGCGCTGGGCGCATTGGACCGGGCATTGGGATTTTTATTCGGCCTGTTGCGCGGCGCGGTAATCGTCTGTTTGGCGTGGATCGGCTACGAATGGATGACCCCGCCCAAAGAAATGCCGAAAGAGATTTTTGCAGCCCGCACCCTGCCCATGGTGATACAAGGCGCAGACATGCTAAAATCCCTGGTGCCGCCCGGTGAGCCGGACCCCAATGCCGACCCCAACGCGGACCCGAATGCAGACCCGAATGCCGGGCCTCAAAACGGTGAGCAAGGCGGTGCGAAAGATGGGCAAACCCTGTTCGATAAGGCCATCCATTCCATCCCCAAGGCCCCGGACAATGCCGAAACGCCAGGCTATGATAAAAAAGAACGCAATGAAATGGATCGCCTGTTCGAAACCAGCAAATAAGTTGAACCTCCCAGGAACCAGAACCTCATGGACCCGCTGATGCCACCCTCCGTTTGCGACCGCCCACAATCTGAGACCGTCACCTCACCCGACGACGATCATTTCCATGACGAATGCGGCGTGTTCGGCGTTTACAACCATCCCGACGCTGCGGCGCTTACCGCGTTGGGATTGCACGCCCTGCAACATCGCGGCCAGGAAGCGGTCGGCGTGGTTTCATTCGACGGCATCCAGTTTCACAGCCACCGCGCCCTGGGCAGCGTCGGCGACAACTTCAACTCCGAAGAAATCATCACTCGCCTGAAAGGCCCCATGGCCATCGGCCACGTGCGTTACTCCACCGCAGGCGGCACCGTGATGCGCAACGTTCAACCGCTGTTCGCCGATCTGGTGTTCGGCGGTTTTGCCATTGCGCACAACGGCAACCTCACCAACGCGCGCACCTGTCGCCGTGATCTGGTAGAGCGGGGCTGCATCTTTCAATCCACGTCCGACACCGAAACCATTTTGCACCGCGTCGCCACCAGCGAATACCGCAAGGTTATGGACCGCCTTACCGACGCGCTCCAAGGCGTGACCGGCGCTTATTCCCTCGTCGCGCTGACCCGCCAAAAACTGATCGGCGTGCGGGACCCCTTAGGCGTGCGCCCGCTGGTTTTGGGCAAGATCGGCGACGGCTGGGTGCTGGCGTCGGAAACCTGCGCGCTGGATATTATCGGCGCCGTATACGTGCGCGACATCGAACCCGGCGAAATCGTTATCATCAGCCAGGACGGCATCAAAAGCCTCAAGCCCTTCGCTCCGGTACCGCCGCGCTTTTGCATCTTCGAATACATCTACTTCGCGCGCCCCGACAGCGTGATCGAAGGGCGCGGCGTCTATTCGGTGCGCAAGCGCATTGGCGCGGAACTCGCGCGCGAAAGCCATGTCGAAGCCGACATGGTGGTGCCGGTGCCGGATTCCGGCGTTCCCGCCGCCATCGGCTACGCCGAACAGTCCGGCGTACCGTTCGATCTCGGCATCATCCGCAGCCATTACATGGGCCGCACCTTCATCCAACCTTCCGACAACATCCGTCACTTGGGCGTCAAGCTGAAACACAACGCCAACGCCGCGTGGATCAAGGGCAAGCGCATCATTTTGGTGGACGATTCCATCGTGCGCGGCACCACCTCGGTAAAAATCGTGGAAATGATGCGCAACGCGGGAGCCAAGGAAGTACACATGCGCATATCCAGCCCGCCCACCACGCACCCGTGTTTTTACGGCATCGACACGCCGGACCAGGAAAAGCTGATGGCGTTCCGCATGAATGTCGAGGAAATGGCGCGCCATATCGGCGTGGATTCCCTGGCCTTCATCAGCCATGATGGCCTGTACCGTGCGGTTGGCGAAGCCGGGCGCAACGCCGATCGCCCGCAATATTGCGATGCGTGTTTTACCGGCGAGTATCCCATCCCGTTGGTGGACAAAGACGGCAACCCCGGACCTGAGCAATTGACCCTGTTGTCTGAATGCTGAACCGATGACGGATCAATCGCCAAACGGAAAAATTTTAAGCGGGCGCACCGCGCTCATCACCGGAGCATCACGCGGCATTGGTCGCGCGGTAGCCAAGTGCTTCGCCGAACACGGTGCGCAGGTCATCTTGACCGCCCGCACCCAAGGCGCGTTGGAAGAGCTCGACGACGAAATCAAGGCGCTCGGCGGTTCGGCGACGTTAGTGCCGTGCGATCTGTCCGACTTTGCCGTCATCGATAAAATCGGCGCGGCGATCTTTGAACGCTTCGGCAAACTCGACGTCTTAGTCGGCAACGCCGGGCTGCTCGGCACGCTTGCGCCGATATCGCACATCGAGCCCAAGGAATGGCAAAGACTGCTGGACGTCAACCTGACCGCCAACTGGCGATTGATCCGCTCGCTCGACCCGCTGCTGCGCGCGTCCGATGCGGGGCGCGCCATCTTCGTCACCTCTTCGGTCGGCCATCAGGCGCGCGCCTTTTGGGGAACCTATGCGGTATCCAAGGCGGGCCTGGAAATGACCGCCGGGATTTACGCCGATGAGACGAAAAAGACTTCCGTGCGCGTGAACCTGATCAACCCCGGCGGCACCCGCACCGACATGCGCGCCGAGGCCATGCCGGGCGAAGACCCGCAAACCCTCAAGACGCCACAAAGCATCACCCATCTGTTCTTGGAACTCGCCTCTCCGGCTTACAGCCAAACCGGCCAACTGATCGAAGCCGAAGCCGAACTGGCGGCGGGGCATACGGCGTACTCGCTATGACTATGGAAAGAACGGTCACTCAATTTGTTGCAGTCTATGGCGCAATTGTTTCTAGCGCAGTTCTCGGATGGACGATTTATCGAGATACGCAAGACCGAGGTAAGATCCGACTGAACTGTAGTTTCAACTGAGTTATAACGCGGGACACATCATTGGCGGCATTACCAATTCACATCACTTTCTTATTGATGCTCCTGGACTCCCGCTAGCTTTAGAACCAGGCAATTATCACTCGTTTCAAATCAGAGACTTTACCGATTGGAGCGCCGATCTT